>JAABUH010001452.1_pt1 | contig 26419 bp, 26 predicted proteins | sample 5559121 | NCBI WGS metagenome assembly JAABUH01 (sample SAMN10711871, study PRJNA513364) | rock metagenome | isolation source: Antarctica rocks | place: Antarctica: Victoria Land, Battleship Promontory nord | collected 2015-12-28
ACCGACTACGACGCACCGCGACGCACCGAATCCGACGATGTCGCCGAGGACTCCTTGGATGAGCTCAAAGAGCGGCGCAACGACGCCGCGGCCGCCGTCATCGACGTCGATGAGACCGACACCGCCGAGTCCTTCGAGCTACCCGGTGCGGACCTGTCCGGGGAGGAACTCTCGGTGCGGGTCGTGCCGAAACAAGCCGACGAGTTCACCTGCTCGACCTGTTTCCTCGTCCACCACCGTCACCGCTACGCCGGCGAACGCGCAGGCCTGCCGATCTGCCGCGACTGCGCGGCATAACCGCACTTCCCCCCTCACTAGCCGCGAGCGCGGCGGGCGTTCACCACTTTTCGGAACTGGAGTGGGCTTCTACCGGGTTGTCGGCCATGATGGGCCCGCAGATCGGTGTGGCTTGGTGAGTACGGCAGGGGAGGTAGCGATGGGCACTGAGGATGAGCAACCACGACTCGACCTGATCTCCGCGATCGGTTCGCAGGATTCCTACCTCGCGGTGGTGAGCACCCTGCGCGGCGACGGGTCCCCCCATTCCTCGGTGGTCAACGCCGCGGTGGTGGCGCACCCGGTGACCGGGGCGCAGGTGGGTGCATTCGTCACCTACGGGGCGGTGAAGCTCGCCCACTTGCGGCGCCGACCCGCGCTGACCCTCACCTGGCGCTCCGGATGGTCCTGGGTCAGCCTCGATGGCACCGCCCAACTCGCCGGCCCCCACGATCGGCTGCCCGGTTTCGACCCCGACCACCTCCCGGGCCTGCTCCGGGCCATCTTCACCGCCGCGGGCGGGCAGCACCCCGACTGGGACACCTACGACCGCATCATGGACGAACAGAACCGTGTCGCCGTCCTGATCAACCCCACCCGGGTCTACACCAACGCCTCCTAAGAACGTCCGGCCTGTGCCCCGTCGCAGTCCGCCGGCCGTGCGGCGGCCGGTCAGCCCGGCCGGGTCGCGGCGAGAGCCGCCATCCTCGACCGTCCTCGCGCACCATGACCGACGGTCCTCGCGTGCGCTGAGCTAGTGGCCCAGGAGGTGGGCTGATCTGCTGGCACAACCCAACCAAACCCGTGCCCCCGCCGCGCAATTCACGCGTCGATAGTTAGCCGTGTGTCTGGGTTGCGCTTTGACCCGTGGTGTTCACCCTCAGCCGGTGACTGACCGCTGCCATGCGTGTTTCCCGGTGTTGGTAGAAACTTGGACAGCACCATCACCGCGGAGGTTGGAGAGCACTGATGAGCGTTGGACGGTTTACTGCTCGGGTCGTCATCGGAGGTTTGTTCATCGGCCACGGCACGCAGAAGCTCAAGGGCTGGTTCGACGGGCCCGGGCTGGAGGGCACCGAGACCATGATGGCGTCGTTGAACATGCACCCGCCGCGGCGTAACGCGCTCGCCGCGGGGGTGACCGAGACGGCCGGTGGGGCGCTGCTGGTGTTGGGCTTGGCGACCCCGTTGGCCAGTGCCAGTCTGATCGGCACCATGATCACCGCGATCCGCAAGGTCCACCTGCCGAATGGGCCCTGGGCCGCCAAGGGCGGGTGGGAGTACAACGCGGTGCTGATCGCGGCACTCGTGGCGTTGGCCGAGACTGGGCCCGGTGCTGTGTCCCTGGACCGTGTCCGCGGTCAGGAACGATCAGGAATCATGTGGGGTTTGGGTGCACTCGCCCTGGGTGCTGCAGCGTCCACGGCCGCCATCGAGGCCGGCAGCCGCTCCGCGCCGGCCTCAGATCCCGCCACTAACGGGGCGTCGTCCCTTCCCACCACCGCGGGCGACCCGACCACCAGCGCATAACCCATCACTGAGCGCCGCGGTGTGGGTCAGGCTGGGTCAACTGCGCCAGGAAGGCTGTGGGGGTGTAGACCGTGATCTGATCGGCGAGGCCCAGCAGGTCGGAGTCGCCGGAGACGATCACTGCCGTGGCGGCTTCGCCCAGGCAGATCAGGTAGTCATCATGGGGGTCCGGCGAGAGGGGCAAGGGTGGGCTGTCGGGGTCCGCGATGATGCCGGCCTGCAGGCGCAGCACGTCCAACAGTTCGCGTGCCTCGTCCGGGCTGATCCGTGTGGCGATCTTCGGGTAGCCCAGGACACGCTCGAGCTCGCCGAGCAGTGCCGAGGACACGATCAGCTCAAAGCCGCCCTCCAGCCAGGCCCGCAGTAGCGCGGCTGGGGTGCCACCGCGGGACAGGATCGCCGGCGTAATTGTTGACAGTTAACAAACAGTGGTCCAAGATCTAGGTAGGCAAGGCAGGACCATGTCTCCGTGGTGTTGATTGACGCATGATCGATACGCAACGTAACGAAGGGGAGAGGATTCGTTGTGAGCGGTGCAGACGCGACCCAACTCAGTAGGGAAGGCACCTTCGTGCAGCGAACGGAGGCGATCGTCCGCGAGAAGATTCTTGACGGCAGCATCCTGCCGGGAATGAAGCTCAATGAAGTCGCACTTGCCTCGGCCTTGGGGATTAGTCGAGGACCGCTGCGTGAAGCAATCCAGCATCTCGCCGGTGAGGGGCTCGTGACGATCGTCAGTCATCGTGGCTCCTTCGTGCGGACCTTCGAAGCGCGCGAGGTCGAGGAATTGTACGACTTGCGCTCGGCCTTCGAGATGTATGCGGCCCGGTTGGTCTGCGAACGTGCTGCTGACAAGCAGCTCTCCGACCTCGACGATTTCGTGTCCGAGACTGGCGACCTGATGTCCGCGGGTCATGATGGCCGCTATCCCCGTGATCGCGACTTCCACACTCGGCTCCTGTCTCTTGCCGACAACCGCACGCTCGAGCTCGCCGCTCTCGAGACGCAGGCGCAGATATCTCTCGCGCGATCGATATCGGCCAAGGTCGCTGTGCGTGCCAAAGAGGCTCTTGACGAGCACGCCGACATAGTCGAGGCCCTTAAGGCACGTTCGCCAGACCACGCCGCCCATCTGGTGCGGGAGCACCTCGCCCATGCCCGTCGGAGCGCACTTGTCGCTCTCGGGTTCGATGATGAGCCCCGAAAGGGAAGTGAGACCTGATGAGAACCTCCCTCCGACTGCGAGAGTTGATCAGCAGTGAAAGCGGTCCAATCGTGCTGCCAGGTGCGCCCAATGCGCTGACTGCCCGCGTGATCGAGCAGGCCGGCTTCGAGGCGGTCTATGTCTCGGGAGCTGGCCTTTCCAACACCTACCTGGGGATGCCGGACCTTGGTCTCATGTCGGTGACGGAGCTGGTGAGCCATGTGGCGGCGATGTCCGAGGCGGTCTCGATTCCGCTCATCGTCGATGCCGACACCGGCTTCGGCAACGCTTTGAACGTCCAGCGGACCGTGCGACAGTTGGAGCGTGCTGGTGCCGCTGCTATCCAATTCGAGGACCAGGTTAGCCCGAAGAAGTGCGGCCACTTCGTCGGCAAGGATGTAATTTCCCGGCGTGAGATGGTGGGAAAGATCCACGCGGCCGTGGACGCGCGCGTCGACAGCGAGCTGATGATCATCGCGCGGACTGATGCCCTGGCCACTGAGGGGCTAGAAGCGGCGTGCGAGCGTGCTGCGGCTTATTCCGAAGCCGGTGCGGACATCCTCTTCGTGGAGGCACCACGGACTCGCGATCAGATGGCCTACATCGTGCGAACCGTGCCGGGGCTTCACATAGCCAACATGGTCGAGGGCGGACTCACCCCCCTGATGTCTCGCGACGAGCTCGGTGCGCTCGGGTTCTCCGTCGCCCTGTACGCCAATTCTGCGATGCGCGGAGCCGTCGCTGGCATGCGCCACATCATGGATCACCTCGCTATACATGGAGACACCAAGGGAGTGACGGATCTAATGATTAGCTGGTCAGACCGCCAGGACCTCGTGCGCAAGCCGGAGTTTGACGAGCTAGACAGACGTTATGCGGCGGACCTGCTGAGCGAAGGAGTCGTGAAATGACCATCTATGACACGCGCCTCGCGGGCGGTCTGGTCTACTTGCACGGGTCTGGGGCAGAGCAGGTGGACCTGCTCATCGCGGACGGGCTAGTCGCTGGCATCATATCGCCTGGCTCCGACGCCGAGGCGCATGAGGTCGTGTACCTCGACGGCAAGCTCGTGCTTCCCGGAGCTATTGACCCGCACGTCCACCTGGGCAAGGACATCCGTGTCCCGCGCGATCCAGACGATGCGCGGCTCGAGTCCGCCTCGGCGGCGGCTGGCGGCATCACCTCGATGCTTGTCTACCTCATGAGCGGGGAGCCCTACGAGAACGTCGTGCCGGGCGCGCAGTCGGTCATGGAGCAAGACTCCTATGTCGACTTCGGCTTCCATCTGTGTGTCGGCACCGACGGTCACGTCCATGATATTCCCGCCTACATGCGCGACTTCGGTATCTCCAGCTTCAAGTTTTTCATGAACTTCCGGGGCGAGGAAGGCGCCTACCTCGGCCTGCCCGGCAACGACGACGGATACATGTACGACCTCCTAGGAATGGCGGCGGACAACGGCGCCATGATCAACCCGCACCCCGAGAACATTGAGCTGGTCTGGAAGTTGCGAGGTCGGACGATCGACGAGTCCCGTGGCCCCCTGAACGCGTGGAACCAGTCGCGGCCCTCGTTCGTCGAGGCAGAGGCGATCCAGCGGGTCAGCTATATGGCCCAGATCACAGGTGCATCTGTCTATACCGTGCACACGAGCAGCCGACTCGCGCTCGAGGCGGTGGAGCGGCAGCGTCAGTCGTATGAGAACCTCTTTGTCGAGACATGCACGCAGTACCTGACCCTGACCACCGAGGCGGACTGTGGCACCTACGGGAAGGTGAACCCGCCTTTGCGGGAGGCCGACGACAGAGAGGCCCTCTGGGTCGCTCTGGCAGACGGACGCGTCGATGCGGTCGGCTCGGACCATAATGCGCGGCACCGCTCGTTCAAGGAGAAGGACATCTGGTCCGCCTCGGCGGGGTTCCCCGGTGTCGGAGCAATGTTGCCGCTGACCCTCAGTGAGGGCATCGCGCGTGGTGTTCCGCTCGAACGAATGGTCGACGTGACGTCAACCCGGGCGGCGCAGTTGTTCGGGATGTACCCGCAGAAGGGCACGATCCGTGTTGGGTCGGACGCTGATCTCGCCGTTGTTGATCTCGGATCGAACCAGGTCATCTCCGCGGCGACCCAGCATTCGGGCGCTGACTACACGCCGTGGGAGGGCACGAAGGTGCCACTGCGCGTGGTGCACACGATCGTGCGAGGGCAGTTCGCCGTCCGCGACGGCGAGCTTGCGGACCGTACGACCGGCCATTACCTCAGTCGTGAGCACAGTGGAGCGGCCGCGCTGGCCGCAATCAAGCAGGGAGGAATGGCATGAGTGCGATTATTGACGACCTCACGCGCGAGCGTTATGACGCGGCAGGCTTCGGCCGTCCGGTGGGGCTGGGCACGAGACCGGCACTCCTGATCATCGACGTGCAGTACCGCACGGTCGGCACTAGCCCCATGCCCTTCGACGAGGCGGTCCACGAGTTCACGACGAGCTGCGGCGAAGTTGGCTGGGCCGCCGTGGCCCACATCGCCAAGCTCCTCGCGCTATTCCGGTCACGGGGCTGGCCCGTGATTTACCCGTTCGTCGCGCCCAAGGAGTCGTTCGACGCTGGAGCCCTCGGTGCGAAGGTGCCTGGCATCATGAACATTCCGCGAAAGGGATACGAGTTTGTCCCAGACATCGCTCCACTCGACGGTGAAATTTTGCTGCCCAAGCGTCACCCGAGTGCCTTCTTCGGCACGCCGCTCATGAGTTATCTCGTGCAGGCCGGGGCCGACACGCTCGTCGTGTCGGGCTGCTCGACGTCCGGGTGTGTGCGCGGAAGCGCCGTCGACGCCTTCTCCTACAACTTCAAGGTTGCGGTCCCTTCGGACGGCGTCTATGACCGCAGCCCTCTCGTGCACGAGGTCAACCTGTTCGACATCGGCCAGAAGTACGCGGACGTCTCCACGACCAACGAGCTTATGACGTCGCTCCGCGCGATCGGCGCATGATGGTTGCCGACAGCCGTGGATACATCGTTGCGGAGATCACCGTCCACGAGACCGAGACGTACGACGAGTACGTCGTGCGTAGCGGCGTGGTACTCGAGAAGTACGGCGCTCGGCTCCTAGCCCAAGCCTTCACCGCGCGAGGCGAGCTCCTCGTCAAGGAGGGTGGGCGGGAGTTTGAGCGGCTCGTCCTCGTCGAGTTCGACAGCCTCGAGCGGGTCACGGACTTTTACGAGTCCCCAGATTACCAGGCGGTCATCGGGCTGAGGCACCGGTCAGCCGACTCGCATGTTTACCACCTGCAAGGCGTCTCGACGGCGGACTCGGAGATGCCCGCGAGCTGATACACATCCTGCCGCCTCCCTGAACCTAGACGGTAACGCGGCGTAGCCGCCTTCCTTGTTGCTGACACGCAGGGACGCTGCCTGGCAGGCATCCCGGACCGCGGTGCGTGCCGGGGGCGTGGCCGGTGTTGGTACTCAAGGGGCCCCAGTAGTACCCCCATGCCGTCTAATCAGCCGGCGGCGGTCCACGACCTGGCACAGACCTGCATCGGGGTGGCGTCGACGAATTCGGCGCTGTTCGACATGGCCAGCTTTTGCTCGCGTTCGGACGAGTCAGAGGATTCGCGGGTGCGTTGAAAACTGTTGACAGTTTATAGTTAACGAACTAGCGTGATCCAGGTCATAATCCGACGTCTCAAAGGCAGCCTCCGTTGATCCTTATCGCCAGCCATCATGCGCGGTCCTCCACCTCGACTTTTGCTCCCGCAGGTAGATGACGATGTACGCCACCGCCTGGGACGAACTCCCCGAGGTTGAAGGTCTTCCCAACAACTTGCGCACTGCTGTCGCGGGCCGAGAGATGGGTGTCAACAAGATCCGCTGGGTCCACCCTACCGAGCTGCCGCCCCACGTCCACGACGACGCCGAGCAGGCAATCGTGATGCTGGAGGGCCGAATCTCCTTCACGATCGACGGTTCCGAGCTGACACTTAGCGCCGGTGACGTCGCAATCATCCCGCGAAGCGCAGTGCACGGTGGTCACAGCATCGAGGGCGAGGCGGTCTTCGTCGAGGTGTTCGCGCCTCTGCGCCTCGAGAACCTCATCGGCTTCCTCGGCGCGCCGTCGATGCCGACCCAGGAGGAAACAGCATGACACTCTCCCAGATCACCGACCGTGTGCACGTAGAGACTGCGCACCTTGGAAGCAATAACTCGATCATCGTCGGGGAGGACGGGCTGATCCTCGTGGACTCCCCGCACCGCCCGACCGACGCCCAGCGATGGCGGGAGACCGTGTCGGCATTCGGCCCGACCCGGTTCGTCGTCAACACGGACCATCACCCTGACCACACGATCGGCAACTTCTGGCTGGGTGGTGATGTCGTGTCTCACCGCGACACTCGTGAGCGGCTGCTGTACGACGCGCCGACCCAGGACTACCTCCATGACCTGTTCAGTCGCATCGACCCAGACGCAGTGGCACTTCTCGACACATACTCGGTGCGGGTGCCCAACGTCGCCTTCAGTGAGCAGCTCGACCTGCACGTCGGTGGCGCCAGCCTCGAGCTGACCTTCCACCCTGGTCATACCGCCAATAGCTTGCTTGGGTGGTTGCCGCGGGAAGGCGTGATTTTCACCGGCGACATCGTGTGTGAGGCTGGCTTGCCTTCTTTTCAGGACTCACGCCTCTCCGACTGGTTCGACGCCATCGACGCAGTCGCGGCATACGACTTCCAGTACCTCGTTCCTGGCCACGGGGAGGTGGCTGATCGCGCGGTGCTAGACCGCTACCGCCAACTGGGACGTGATGTCGTGTCTCGAGTGGCCGCCGCGATGGCGGCGGGCCACAGCCGTGACCAGGCGTGTAACGAGATCCGATTCGAGGACAACATCCACGTCGACACGGACGAATACGTCGGCTATCCCGACACGCTCGTCGAGCGGTTCCAACGTCGATCCATTGCTCGGATCTACGACGACCTCACCGAAGATCCTGGACTCGCGGCTCGTTAGCGTGCGTCGCGGGACCCAGCGAAGGAAAACTCAGCGTCACCCCTGCCCACCTATTGGAGATACCGATGCACCTCAAGAAGCTTTCGGCAATTGCGGCGGTATCTGCCGCGATGCTTATTCTCGGAGCCTGCGGAAGCAGCTCGTCCGGCGCCGCGTCGTCGTCTTCGGAAGGCGCGGCCAAGGCGGCGGCAGCACAGAAGGTCGTCGATGCTGCCAAGGCGGTCCCCACCGCCAGTAACCTCGGTAGCGCCATCGACGTCTCTAAGCTCAAGGGTAAGACGATCTACAGCATTCCGATCGACAGCAAAGCCGAGTTCTACGCCTATGGCGAGAAGGCCATGAAGGAGGTGGCGGCCAAGGCCGGCGTCAATTTCGTGACTTTCCCGGCTGACGGCACGCAGACTTCTTACCAGCAGGGTATTCAGCAGGCCATCAACGCTAACGCCGGTGCGATACTGCTCAACGGTCCGCTGCCGGCGACACTCGGCCCGCAAATCGACGCGGCCAAGAATGCCGGCATACCGGTGGTTCCGCTGCACCTGTCCGACAAAGACGGACCGGGCAGCAAAGGGCTGAAGTACGAGGCGTTCGCTCCATTCAACGAGGGGGCCTCTCTCATGACCCAGTACGCGATCGCCAACCTGAAGGGTGTGCCTGTTCACGCCCTGGTGATTCAGGCGTCGGAGACTGGGCCGTCGGCCGGCATGGTCGACACCATCACCAAGACACTGCAGGATGCCGGGCCGTCAGGTTCGTCCGCGACGGTCGTAAATGCGCCGGTCGCACAGTGGTCGACCCAGGTCCAAGGACAAGTGCAGTCGGCACTGCTGAAAGACCCGAAAATCAACGCCGTCCTGCCAATCTACGACTCGATAGCGCTCTATGCCGAAGCTGGGATTAAGCAAGCAGCCAGCACGCGCGACGTGGGCATCTACACGTTCAACGGCACGCCGTCGATCCTTAAGCTGATCACGGGTGAACAGAGCTCGGTCGTCACTGACGTAGCGGAAAATCCCGACTGGGTCGCGTACGTGAACATCGACGTCGCCTTCCGGGCGATGCTAGGCGCCGACCCGATAAAAGGTGAGTCCGGACCGGTGCGCTTGATCGATAAGTCTAACGTCAGCGACACGGGCAACCCGCCGACCAGCGGCAAGGGATTCGGCGACCAGTACCAGCAGGCTTATCTGAAGCTGTGGGGCATCGCCTAACTATGATGAGCGCTGAGCAGCCCGTACAGAGCAGCGACGAGGGGGGCACGCCCAGGTCGTTGTTGGAGATCACCCGCCTATCGAAGGCATTCAACGGTGTGCCCGCACTCCGGAATGTCGCCCTCGACGTACGATCGGGAGAAGTGCACGGACTGCTCGGCGCCAACGGCAGTGGGAAGTCAACGCTGATCAAGATACTGGCAGGGTTCTACGACGCTGATGCGGGACGCGTCACGGTGCGCGGCACGTCGGTCCAGTCCCCCTTCGGTGCGCGGGGACTTCGGGACTACGGACTCGGCTTCGTTCACCAGGACCTCGGACTGGCGCCCGAGGCGTCGGTAGTCGAGCACGTCGCTCTCGATACCGCGGGGGCCGGTCGAGGCCTCCGGAGGGTCAACTGGCGGCGAGAGCGGGGACGCGTGCGAAGCCTACTCGAGCGCTTCGAGATCGACGTGGACGTTAATGCGAGGATCGACGCCCTGAGCCCGGTGCAGCGAGCAATGGTGGCCGTGATCCGCGCCGTCGGGTCGCAGGAGCTCGCCGCGGACGGCACCTCTCGGGGTCAGATCCTGATTCTCGACGAGCCGACAGTATTCCTTCCCCGGCACGAGGTGGGGTTGTTGTTCGGGCTGCTGAGGAAATTGCGTGACCAAGGAGATGCTGTCCTGCTTGTCTCGCACGACCTCGACGAGATACTCGGCGTCACCGATCGTGTGACGGTCTTCCGAAACGGCGAGGTAGCCGGCAGCCAAAAGACCGCCGGTGCCACGCGAGATGATCTGGTGCAGCTAATCCTAGGCGCGCACGACGAGCATGTCACTCGGGGTCCCGCCGTCGCACGCGGCGGCCACGCCCCGCTGCTCTCCGCTCGCGGACTGACCGGCAGTCGGGTCCACGGCATCGACCTCGACCTGTACGCCGGTGAAGTTGTGGGCGTTACCGGTCTGGCCGGGTCGGGCTTCGAGGAGTTGCCCGACCTGCTCTACGGCTCGTCGCCGGTACGTGCGGGAGAGGTGACACTGTCGGGTGCCCCTCCTAGAAAGGTCAAGCCAGCGACCTCCATGGAGAACGGCATTGTCCTGATTCCCGCCGACCGCAAAGCGCAGGGCGGTGCGGCGGCGCTGAGCTTACTCGAGAACATGTCCTTACCGTTTTTGACCAAGCGGGCAAGGGGATTTCGCATCAGCTGGGGTGACCTCGAGCGGCAGACCCAGGCCACATGCGAGCGGCTTAATGTCCTGCCGCCCAATCCGGCGGCGGAGTTCGGCAATCTCAGCGGAGGCAACCAGCAGAAGGCGTTGCTCGGTAAGTGGCTCGACACGGCACCGCGCGTGATGCTTCTCAACGAGCCCACCCAGGGCGTCGACGTGGGGGCACGTCACGAAATCTTCAAGCTCATCCGCTCAGCCGTCACAGAGGGCATGACCGTGCTGTGCGCAACATCAGACTACGAACAGCTCGTGGAGATGGCCGATCGCGTCGTTGTGTTGAATGACGGTGGTATTCAGTCCGAGATCCACGGGGACGACATTACTAAGGACGCGTTGGCGTCCGCGGTGTATGCGGAGGAAGCGTCATGAGAAGCACCGTCCAGAAGCTTACTTCGGACGAAGTTGGCCGTTCCTCGCCGCGTCGCGCGCCACGCAAAAGGGTCGCCGAACCGGAGCGTTTTGCGCTGATCGGCGTCTGGCTAGTGCTGATCATCGCGTTCAGCATTCTCGTCCCCGAGACGTTCCCGACGACGGCCAACGTATCAAATATGCTCGGCTCGCAGGCGGTGCTGCTGATCGTCTCGCTCGGGCTCATCATTCCGTTGCGCGCTGGCGACTTCGATCTGTCGGTGGCGGCCACCCTCAATCTCGGGGCGATCGTCGTCGCGGTGCTCAACGTGCAGCAGGGCTGGGGTATTTGGCCGTCGGTCGTCGCGGCGCTGGTCGCGTGTGTTCTGGTCGGCGTCGTCAACGCCCTGATCATCACTCTCTTTGACATCAATCCGTTCATCGTGACGCTGGGTGTCGGCACTGTGGTGCAGGGGATCATTTACCTGATTTCGAACTCACGGACCATTAGCGGCGTCGACAGCGGGTTGTCGACGGCCGTACTAAATAATCCGGTCCTCTCGATTCCGGTCGACTTTTATTACGCCATCGGGCTGTGCATCGTGCTCTGGTACATTTTTGAGCACACCGCGTTCGGCCAACGCCTGCTATTCACCGGAGAGAGCCACGACGTGGCCCGACTCAACGGGGTCAATGTCTCTGCACTCCGTCGCACTGCACTGGTCGCGTCAGCGGGCATCGCGGGCATCGCGGGCGTGGTCTTCGCGGGTACGACCGCCAGTGCGGATCCAGTGTCGGGCAACGCTTTCCTGTTGCCGGCGTTTGCGGCTTGCTTCCTCGGATCGACTGTTCTGAAGATTGGACGGTTCAACCCCTGGGGCACGCTCATTGCGGTCTACTTCCTCGTGACCGGCATCACGGGCCTCCAGCTCATGGGCGCGCAACAGTACGTACAGCAGCTCTTCTATGGCGGCGCACTGGTAATCGCCGTGATCATGTCCAAGCTCGTCCGGGCCCGCGGCGAAAAGCGCCGCCAAGCCCAGGCAGCGGTAAGTGATTGACAACGCCCTCGCCAATGTCAACCCAGACGATTGTACACAGGAGGCAAGACAGCATGAAGGCACGCGGAGCAGTCATCCACGCAGTGGGGGATCAGTGGGCAGTCCAGGATCTCGAGGTGTCGGATCCGGGCGAGAGCGAGGTGCTCGTGCAAGTTATGGCTAGCGGGATCTGCCACTCCGACGACCACTTTGTCACCGGTGACCTGGCGGTCGATCTGCCGATGGTCGGCGGTCACGAGGGTGCAGGCATCGTCAAAGCCGTTGGGACAAAGGTGACTCGGGTCAAGGTCGGTGACCACGTCAGCACGCTGTTCATCCCTGCCTGCGGCACGTGCAACTACTGTGCGGGCGGTATGCAATACATCTGCAACAACGGTGCTGGCATGGAGACCGGCATGGGCATGGACGGTACGCCACGATTCCACGACAACAATGGTAAAGCCGTAGGCGGTGTGACCCGACTCGGGACGTTTTCGAACTACCTCGTGTGCCACGAGACGCAGACGGTGAAGCTGCCCGATGATATCCCGTTCGAGCTCGCCTGTCTGGTTTCATGCGGCGTGGCCACCGGTTACGGCGCGGCCGTCAATGGTGGACCGGTTAGGGCCGGTGACGTTGTCCTAGTCCTGGGGCTTGGCGGCGTTGGGGCGAACGCGGTCCAGGGTGCGCACCACGCCGGCGCCGACCACATCATTGTGGTCGACCCCGTCGACTACAAGCAGCAGCGGGCCGCCGACTTCGGTGCCACCGAGGCGTACGCCTCCATCGCCGACGCCCAGTCGCGGATCGACCACCTGACTAACGGCCAGGGGGTTGACGTCGCGATCATCACGGTTGGACGGGTCGACGGCGCCATCATCGGCCAGGCGTTCGCCGCGGTCGGCAAGGCCGGCCGGTGCGTGCTCGTGTCGGTGGGCTCGTCCGAGGCGTCGATCTCGGTCAGTCCGCAGGACCTCACCAACTTCGCCAAGTCGATCAAAGGCGTTATGTACGGCGACTGCAATCCGACAGCAGACATTCCGCGACTGTTAAAGATGTACCAGTACGGGACGCTCAAACTCGACGAACTGGTCACCCGACGCTACGCGCTCGACGAGATAAACGAGGCGTTCGCCGACATGCACGCGGGCCGAAACATTCGTGGCGTGCTCGTACACCAGCACTGAACCGCCCAGAGACGAGAGAGAGCAACAACCTATGACGACAGCACCTAAAGCACTGATCGACGTGTCCAAGGCGATCGAGCACACCTCGCTCCTGATTGGTGGCGAATGGGTGGATGCGTTGGACGGGGCCGTATTCGACACCATCAACCCCTCGACAGGCGAGGTGCTGACACAGGTCGCGGAGGCGGGCGCAGCCGACGTCGACCGCGCCGTCAAGGCGGCGCGCGAGGCCTTCGAACACGGCCCGTGGCCACGCATGAAGCCGGCTGAGCGTGCCGCGGCGCTGTGGCGTCTGGGTGACCTAATCCTCGCCGATGCCGAGGAGATGGGACGGGTGGAGACCCTCGACCAGGGCAAGCCTTACTCCTCTGCCGTGCACGGCGACGTGCCCTCAGCCGCAGGCCTATTCCATTACATGTCTGGCTTTGCCACCAAGTTGAAGGGCTCGACGATCTCGATTTCGGCGCCCGGAACGTTTCATACATACACGCGCCGTGAGGCGCTCGGTGTGGTCGGCTTGATCGTGCCGTGGAACTTCCCGTTGGTAATTAGTTCGTGGAAAGTCGCTCCCGCACTCGCGGCGGGCAACACCGTCGTCCTCAAGCCAGCCGAGTCGACCCCGTTGTCAGCGTTGCGTCTAGGCCAGCTCGCGCTGGACGCAGGCATCCCGCCGGGTGTGCTCAACGTCGTCAACGGCTTCGGCGCCACGGCCGGGCAGCGGCTAGCTGAGCATCCCGACGTCGACAAGATCTCCTTTACGGGATCGACGGCCACGGGTCGCCGCATCCTCGACGCGGTGAGGGGCAACCTCAAGCGCGTGACCCTCGAACTCGGCGGCAAGAGTGCCAACATCGTCTTCCCAGACGCCGACCTGCAGGCAGCGATCCACGGATCGTCCGACGCCATATTTTACAACGCTGGCCAGGCGTGTGCTGCCGGCTCACGCCTCTATGTCCATGACGACGTCTACGATGAGGTCGTCGGTGGCATCGCGGAAAAGGCGCGAGCGATCAAGGTCGGTGACGGCTTCGACCCTGCCAGCGAGATCGGTCCGCTCGCGAGCCGTGAGCACTTCGACCGTGTGAGCAAGTACCTCGACATCGGGCGCTCCGAGGGGACAGTCGTCACCGGTGGGGGACGACTCGGTGACCGCGGATACTTTGTTGAGCCGACGATCTTCACCGATGCGGCCTCGGACGCCCGCATTCTCAAGGAGGAAATCTTCGGACCCGTCGTCGTCGCGACGCGGTTCCGTAAGATCGACGAGGTCGTCGCTGCCGCGAACGACACGCGTTACGCCTTGGCCGCCGGTATCTGGACCGGCAACATCAGCACGGCCCACACCGTGGCGGCACGCATTTCGGCGGGCACAGTCTGGGTCAACGCGTATGGTGTATTCGACCCTTCGATGCCCTTCGGTGGCATGAAGGAGTCCGGTTGGGGTCGCGAGATGGGCCATGAGGTCCTACACGACTACACCGACGTTAAGACAGTGTGCGTCCAGCTCGATGGCTGACACCTTCAAGCTGGACGGCATCCTTCCGATCGATCGCAGCAACCTGACCCTGGCCGACAAGGTCGAAGCCCAGGTTCGCGATCAGATCGTGCAGGGCGAGCGTTCGATCGGGTCACGTCTCAACGAGGTCGAGATCGCCTCGGACCTCGGAGTCAGTCGCGGACCCGTGCGTGAGGCGCTCCAGCGACTCGCCCATAACGGCCTTGTAACGCTCGAGTCGCACCGCGGCGCCTTCGTGCGCCGACTGGACTGCAATGAGGTACGTGAGCTGTTTGAGGTGCGTATCGCGCTGGAGTGCGAAGCAGCTGAGTTAGCCGCGGTGCGAATCAATCGCCGGGGTCTCACTGATCTCGCCCAGCTGCAGGAGCACTCGGTGTCCGAGGTCCGCAATGGCCCCAGGCCGGGAGTCTTCGACACACTGGACCTGCACGACGTGATTGTCCGGTATGCCGGCAACGCACGTCTTGAGCAGGCGGTCACACAAGTGAACATCGAGCTGCGCCTTGCGAGGTCCCGCTCGGGGGCTACAAGGCACCGTGCTCAGGAGGCCGTCGACGAGCATCGTGAAGTCATTACGTGTCTCACGTCGCGCGATCCCGAAGGAGCGCGGATGGCCATGAGGCTCCATCTGGCCGCGTCGTTGCAGAACACTATGCAGATGCTGCAGTCCGTGGACGGCCTGTCGACCGAGGGAAGTCCGCATGGCTGACATTCTCTTCACCCCGTGGAAGCTCGGCGGAATCGAACTATCGAACCGTGTGGTCATGGCGCCCATGACTCGCAACCGGGCGGACGCCAATGGAGTGCTGCCCGACAGCGCCGTGGAGTACTACCAACAGCGAGCCGGTGCAGGTCTGATCGTGTCGGAAGCCACGCAGCCGAGTGCCGCCGGCCAGGGTTATCCGGGAACGCCCGGCATGCACACCGATGATCAGCAAGCCGTCTGGGCGCGGGTCGCGGCGGCTGTCCATGGGGCTGGTGGTCACATCTTCGCCCAACTCATGCACACGGGACGCATCGGTCACCCGACGTTGCTGCCCGACGGCGGTGAGCTCCTGGCCCCAAGCGCCCTGCGCGCAGACCTGGAGGTCTCGACGGCGACGGGGGAGATGGTGCCGGCTCCCGCGCCGCGAGCAATGACGGCGAGAGAAATCGCCGTCACGATCAATGACTTCGCGTCGGCAGCGGAGCGGGCCGTCACGGCCGGCATGGATGGAGTGGAGTTGCACGCTGCGAACGGCTACCTGCTCCACCAGTTCCTCTCGCCATCGACGAACGAGCGCACCGATGACTTCGGCGGCACCGCAGTCAACCGGTCCCGATTGGTGGTTGAGGTGGCCCGTGCAGTGGCATCGCGTATCGGCCCAGAGCGCGTCGGCATCCGCATCTCGCCTGGTGGGCAATTCAACGACATGCGAGACCGCGGCAACGAGGAGACCTATTTAGTCCTGGTCGACGAGCTCGCCGGTGACGGATTCGGTTATCTCCACACCCTGCGCGGCCGCACGACGACCCTGCACCGTGAGATGCGACAGCGCTGGCCGTCGACTTACGTCATCAACACGGGCTACATGGGCTCGAGCGAGCTCGCTGACGTCGCACCGGTCGTCGAGGAGGGTGTCGCCGACCTCGTGAGCGTAGGACGACTCTTCATCTCCAACCCCGACCTGGTGAGCCGGTGGAAGCTGGGGATCGAACGTGCAGAGTGGAACGAGGACACGTTCTACGCCGGGGGCGATCGCGGCTATATCGACTATCTGATGGCCACTCGCGACTACTGAAAGGACACATTATGTTCGACCTGACCAACAAGGTCGCCGTTGTGACCGGCGGTGCCTCTGGCATCGGTGCCTCATGCGTGGAAGTACTGCGTTCAACCGGCGCAACGGTAGCGGTGTGGGACTTGCACCAGGTCCCGGGCGTCATCGGGACCGATGTCGCCGACCCCGCAGCAGTGCGAAGGTCCGCGGAGATCGTGCTCGACGCGCACGGTCGGGTAGACCTCCTGGTCAACTGTGCTGGGGTTATCACCCAGAATCTTCCGGCGCAGGACGTCGATCCTGCCGACTTTCGCCGCAACTTCGACGTCAACGTGATGGGTATCGTCAACTCGAGCCAGGCGCTCTACTCCGCGCTCGCCGCGACCGGTGCAGGTGCGATCGTCAACGTCGCCTCACAGGCGGCACTCATGTGTCTACCTCACCAATCGGCCTACTCGGCGTCAAAGGGTGCCGTCGCGGCGCTGACGCGGTCGCTCGCGATCGACTGGGCTGGCGACAATATTCGTGTCAACGCGGTCTGTCCCGGCTTCACGCTGACGCCGATGGCGGTGCAGCAGATGACACCTGAGCTGAATCGTGCCGTCTCCCAGCGCGTGCCGCTCGGCCGCATGTTCCAGCCTGAGGAGATCGCGCAGACGATCGCCTTCCTCGGGTCGTCCTGGGCCTCGGCCGTAACCGGTGTGGTCATGCCGGTCGATGGTGGCTGGACCGCGGGGGAGCCGGCGCTGCCGATGGGTGTGGAGTGACGATGGGTGAGGGACGGTTCGCGGGCAAGGTCGCGTACATTACGGGAGCGAGCTCCGGCATCGGTAAGGGCATCGCAGTACGTTTCGGTGCGGAGGGCGCACGCGTCGTCCTGATCGGTCGCGACCGCGGGCGGCTCGACGCGGCGCTCGCTGCGGCGGGCGGCGTCGGTGCGGTCGCCTCATTCGACGTGGGCAGCTCGGTGGAGGTTGAGGACTCGCTGCCGGGACTCATTGCCAAGCACGGTGCGCCCGACATCGTTGTCCATGCCGCCGGGCAGACGGTCCTCGGTGCCCTCGACGAGCTCACCGAGGACAACTGGGACCACCAGATGAACGTCAACCTCAAAAGCATTTACCTGCTGAACCGGAATCTGTGGCCAGCGATGTTGCCAACCGGCGGGGTCATCGTGACCATCGCGTCGACAGCATCGTTCGCGGCATTCCCGCAGGATGCGGCGTACGTGGCGTCCAAGGGGGCAGTGCTCGCCCTGACCAAGGCGATGGCGCTGGACGGCGCGGCACACGGCATCCGCGTAAACGCCGTGTGCCCCGGCTACATCCTGACCCCGAACCTCCAAAACTACTTCGACGTCCAGGAGGACCCCAACGCGGCGGCCGCCTCCGCAGGGTCCGCCGCACCGCTCGGGCGCATGGGCACACCCGCAGATGTCGCGTCGGCCACGGCGTTCCTGGCCTCGGACGATGCCTCCTTCATCACCGGCACCTCGTTGCTGGTCGACGGTGGGGTCCTGGCGAAGGTGCCGACGTCCTGAACCGTGGGCCTTCCCCCGTTGGCGTAACCGGTCGCAAGGCGCGGCCCGAGAGGATCGAACGATGAGCACCGAAGAGCTGGACGTAGACGTTGTCGTGGTGGGCGCGGGAGGAGGTGGTCTCACGGCGGCATTGGCCGCAGCCGAGGCTGGTGCGTCGGTCGTGGTCCTCGAAAAGCTTGATGCGCCCGGTGGTAATACGGCGCTTTCGACAGGTTCGATCCCGGCAGCGGGCTCCCGTTTTCAGCAGGAGGCCGGTATCGACGACGACCCGGAACGGATGACCGCTGACCTCTTGCGCCAGAGCGGGTCTCATGAGGCGGAGCACCTAACGCATCGCCTGGCCGAGACGTCGGCGTCCCTCGTCGAGTGGCTTGTCGACGAGCATGACGTCGACTTGTCGCTCATCACGGACTACAAGCACGTGGGCCACTCTGTCACGCGTCTCCACGCTCCGAGATCGCGGCGCGGCATCGATCTGGTGGAAGGACTTCTCGCCGCGTGCCGTCAGGCCGACATCGACGTGGTGACGGGGAATCCGGTGGTGGAACTGGTGGTTGAGGACAGCGTCGTCCGCGGGGTTGTTGTCGAGGGGGAGCGGACCCGGCGCCACACGATCAGTGCACGGTCGGTGGTGCTCGCTGCGAATGGTTTCGCAGCTAACCGTGAGCTCATCGCTCGATGGGCACCCGAGATCGTCGGGTTGCAGTACTTCGGCGCGTACGGCTCTACGGGGGAGGCGATCGAGTGGGGACTCGAGTTCGGCGGCCGACTCCGCAATCAGGATGCGTTCCAGGGGTATGCGGCCGTGGCCTATCCGCACGGGTCCATCCTCTCATGGACCACGGTGGAGAAGGGGGGCGTCCTCGTCGACGCGCGCGGCCAAAGGCTGGGCGACGAGATCGTTGGCTACTCTGGTTTCGCGGCCCATGTGCTGACGGGGACGCCGCCGATCTGGGCGGTGTACGACGCTCGGATCCGCGATTTTGCACTGCGCGAGGATGAGTATCGCGACCTCGTCGATATGGGGGGCGCCCAGGAGGGTGCCTCGATCGATGAGCTGGCCGAGATCGTTGCCGCGCCAGTCGACGCCTTGACGGCGACCCTCCACCGTTACGCCGCTGCGGCCCGTGGCGACAGCTCGGACGCCTTCGGGCGCACGGACTTCGGCATCGCGCCCCTAGAGCCTCCATACGTTGCGTCACACGTCACCCCCGGACTCTTCCACACCCAGGGTGGGCTCGAAGTCGATCTGAACGGCCGCGTGATTGGGACTGGCGGAGAGCCGATTGGTGGGTTGTTCGCCGTCGGGGGTGTCGCTGCTGGAGTCAGCGGTCGGCACGGTGGACGCGGTTACTCCTCCGGCAACGGTCTTTTGGCGGCGGTCGGGCTAGGGCGACTGGCCGGCATGGCTGCGGGAACGCGCTCATGAAGAAGACTCCTGGCGGCTGGAGCGTGTGGCGCGGACGATTGGCCGATCGCATCGACGGCCTCGTCCCCGATCAGCTGCTTGGTGACGAGGTGCTTCGTCGCAGGGCCTCGCTTGTGCTCATGGACGACCTGGCCGTAATGGTCGGCGGTCATGCGCACGCAGAGGTCGCCACTCTGGTTAAGGCGATGAGTAGGGATGGGTCCACCGCTGAGTCGACGCTCTTGGTGGGGGGCCGGCTTGCGCGGGAGAAGGCCGCAGCGGTCAATGCCGTGGCGGCAGCGTGGGACGAGCTGGACGAGGGCTACCGCCCCGCGACGTGCCACGGTGGGCTTTACACGGTTCCCGCCACCATCGCGGAAGCTGAGTCCACGGGTCGCGACGTGGCCAGCGTACTGGCGGCGGTTATCGTGGGCTATGAGGTGGTCACCGCATTCGCGCGCGTGCTGCCCGCGCCGAAGCCGCTGCTGCTCCACCCTCACGCGACGCTGTCACCAATCGGCGCCGCGGCGTCGGTTGCTTGGCTGCGGTCTGGCCGGGCGGAGGACGTACTTGCAGCCGTCGATATCGCGGCGACCATGTCGATGGCCGGTCCGTTCGGCCACGCCGCTAGCGGCGCCCAGGTGCGCAACGGCTGGCCGGCCGCCGGAGCGGTGCTGGGGTTTCTCGCCGCTGACTTCGCGTCGGCGGGCCTCGGCGGGGAGGTGGGAAGCGCGTTCGATGTGCTGTCATCGGCGTACGGTCACGAACTTGATCATGAGGAACTCGACCGTGTCCGGGGCGCGTGGGCAATCCTCGATGGGTACCACAAGATCTACGCCGCCTGCCAGTACACCCACTCAGCCCTCGAAGCGGCCCTCGATCTCGTCGAAGGTCCGTTAGCCGGGTTGCCGACGGAGGGTATCGACGAGGTCGTCGTTGCTACGCATCCGCTGGCGTTACCACTCGACAACCGCGATCCAGTGACGACCCTCGCGGGCAAGTTCTCCCTGCCGCACGTCGTTGCGGCCGTCCTGACAACGGGCCGCACGGACCCGTCCACGTTCGGTATGGATCTGCTTGTCGATCCCGCCGTCGCCGAGCTGCGCCGACGTGTTCGGCTTGAGGCGTTCGAACCGTTGCCTCCCAGCCCGCACGATCGTCCGGCGGGGATCACGGTGCGAATGGTCGACGGATCCGTTGCCCGGGCGACCTGTCTCAGTGCCATGGGCGGCCCGGATCGCCCTCTGACGGACGAGCAGGTTTTCGCCAAGGTCGACTCATTGACCTCGGTTACCTTTCCGGGCTTTGCCGGCGTCGCGCGGCGACTGGTCCGTGGCGCAGACCTCGACCATCGGTTGTGGACTGACGTGCTGGCCGAGGCGATCGCCCCATGAGCGAAAGCACTACACTGAGTCGCGAGATCGTGGAACGGTTGATGGTCCTTCACCGGGGCATCCCGGACGACGTCATGATCTCGGCTCGTCTGCATTTCCTGGACGCTCTCGGCGTCGGTGCTGTTGGGGCACGCCGTGGACCGCTTCGCGGCCTTAGCCAGCTCGCGACCGGAGTTCACGCCGGAGGACGGTCCAGCGTTCTGGGGTCCTCGACCGCGACGAGTGCCTCCGTCGCCGCACTGGTCAACGGATCGCTCATTCACTCGCTCGAGTTCGACGACACGCATGTCGCCTCGGTTATACACGGCAGCAGCACTCTCGCCGCGACGGCTCTAGCGGTCGCTCAAGAGACTGGTACGGGAGGCGACGACATGCTCTCCGCGTTCGTAATCGGCTGGGAGCTCCTGGTACGGATGGGGCTAGCGAGTCCCGGCACTCTGCAGGCACGCGGATTCCAGACTACGTCGGCCGCGGGACCGTTTGCTGCGGCACTCGTCTCCAGTCTGCTCCACAGCGACGATACCGAGACGGCCGTGAACGCCCTCGGCATTGCAGGAAGCCAACCCGGGGGGACGTTCGCCTTCCTGACGGACGGCGACACGGTTAAGGCAGGTCAACCTGCGTGGGCCGCCCACTCTGGAATATGGGCGGCAGAGCTCGCTCGTGCTGGAATGACAGGTCCGGAGCGAGTCCTCGAGGGGAGTCTGGGGTTCTACGAGTTGTACGCCGATGATCCCGGGGCCGCGGGTAGGTTGCGACATGATTTGGACAATATCGGGCTTTGCTGGCACCTGCAGGAGGCTGCCTTCAAGCTCATCCCGTGCTGCCACTTCATACATCCATTCGTCGAGGCGTTGTCCCTCTTGCTGGATCCAGGGCTTGAGGCGGGGCAGATCCAGAACATCCACTGCCTCGTCCCGCGGGGGATGGCGCCGGTCATCGCCGAGCCGTGGCCGGACCGGCAACACCCGCGGTCGTCTCACGACGCCCGCTGGAGTCTGCCGTACGTCTTAGCCGCGCGTGTGGTCAACGGCCACGTGGGTCTCGACCTATTTGACGCTCCGATCGGCGGGGAGACTCTCGGCCTGGCAGAGCGCGTCACATTCACGCCGTGGGACGATTCAGGCTTCCCGGCGCGATATCCAGCCCGACTGACGGTGCGTACGACTAGCGGTCAGAACCTTTCGGCCGAGGTGCATGACGTCCTGGGTGGATCGGGTCGTCCGATCGGCAGCGACGATATCATCAAAAAGGCTCTGCGAAACCTTGGCATAGCAGGGCTCGATGAAATTCAGGGAAGAGCGGTGGTTCGTGAACTAACAGACGAGCCCTCACCCGACCTGGACATGCTTGGTTCGCTTCTTGGAAAAGTGGGAACTCTGTGAAACTGCTGTTTTTCCTCACCATTCCGCGGGTAGCTGGATGGTGAGTCCGCTGTAAAAAGTAGATCATGGCGATGAGGGCAGCGGGCTAGGACAGGCCCAAGTCAGCCACAGTCCTTATGCCGCTCGGTGGCGGCGGGTCGGAGAGTCGTGGCGCAGTTACGGTTCGTCAGCGGACTGCCCACTTTAGGTAGGGAGGGTCGTCGTGGCGGCCGAGCTGGATCCTAGCGCTCTCGCTTGGCGGCTACCCGCCGGGACCAAGCATCGACGACCACTTGAGTGGCAACAATGACGCACGACGATGAACAATTCCTGCGCATGGCGATCGCGCTGGCCGCCGAGGCGCGGGAGGCGGGTGAGCTCCCGTTCGGATCCTTACTCGTGGGTCCCGACGGGACTGTGCTGGCCGAAGAGCACAATACTGTTCTGACTGACCGAGACATCTCCGCCCATCCTGAGTTGAAACTAGCCAAGTGGGCGGCGCGCGAGTTGAACCCGGCCACCGCAGCCGACACCACGATGTATACCAGCTGCGAACCCTGCGGTATGTGCACAGGTGGTATCGACCGCTCCGGCCTTGGCCGCATCGTGTTCGCGCTTTCCAGTCAGCAACTGTCCAGCCTCCAACCGGCCGGTGGCTTCCAACCCGTGCCCCAAGACGGCCCCGCGTTGATTGAGGAAGCACGCGTCCCAGTAGATGGCTATTTCAACGGATGCTGTCCCCGGTCGACGCACTGGTGCGGAGAGACCTCTGAAGCCTGAGCGCTTTTGACGCTCGAAAAGTGAGCAGGTGTGGCTAGTTTGCCGTGTTCTCGGCTCGGGTGGAGGGCAGCGTGTCGATGCCGGTGTTGCGGAGTCTGTGGCTGCTGCCTTTGAGGGTGATGGCTTCGGCGCGGTGGACGCTGCGGTCGATCGTTGCGGCGGCGGCGAGCTTGGTCGCCGGAGACGTCGCCCCAGCGGGCGAAGGGCAGTTGCGGGTCAGAATCAGCCGGCGTGTTCGTAGCGGGAGGAGACGACCTGGAAGAACAGATGGTTTGCGGCTTGCTCGAAGGGCCACGCGCGAGCATTGAAGGCACCGGAGTAGGCAGCATCTGGGTGTCCACCGATCTCCCTGGTTCAGGGGGCAGACGGCTGGTCATGGTCATGCTTACTCGGTCCGGAGTGCGCTGCCGCGCGTCTCGCGGAGAGTGAGTGCGGTGGCAAGAGTGATGAGGGCGGTGGCGATGAGGAAACCGGCTGGAGCGAGGTTGTTGCCGGTCACCTGAAGCAGCCACACCGAGATGAAGGGTGCGGTGCCGCCGACGGTTGCACTTGCGAGGTTGAAGCCGAGGGCGATGCCGCTGTAGCGGACACGGACCGTGAACATTTCCGCGAAGGTAGAGAACGCGACCGCCATCAGTGCGGACTCGGGGAGGCCGAGGACAACTTGGGCGACCACCGCCGCGCCGTAGTTTCCGCTGTCCATCGCCATGAAGCCGGGGATCGTCAGCACAACGAACGCGACGGCGGCACCGAGGAACATCGGGCGGCGCCCGATCCGGTCGGACAGCGCCCCGAATGCCGGCATGGCGGCGCACGAGACGATCAGGGTGAGGGTTGTCGACCAGAAGGCTTGATGCGGTGTAAACCCACCGACGCGCTGCAGATGCACCGCCGCGTAGACGTAGACCATGTAATAGGCCGAGAACAGAAGCGTGGAAAGGCCGATGGTACGGAGAAGTGCGGCGCGGTGGTCGGCGAACAATTCGATTGCGGGCGCCTTGGCCACCTTCTTCTGCTGCTTCACCGCCTCGAACTGCGGCGCGTCCTCCAGTCGAAGCCGGATCCAAAGGCCCACCAGACCCAAGGGGAGGCTGAGTAGGAACGGTAGTCGCCATCCCCAATCATGCAGCTGCTGACTACTGAGGACGCCGGTAAGGGCGGTGACCACGGCCGAGGCGATGAGGGCGCCACCGAGCGCTCCGAGTTGGACGGTGGAGCAGAAAAAGCCACGATGGCGGTCCGGTGAGCACTCGGCGACGTAGGTCGCGGCCCCGCCGACCTCGCCGCCCGAAGCCAAGCCCTGCACGCATCGGGCGATGACCAACAGGAATGCCGCCGCTGTACCGATGGCGGCGTAGGTGGGCAGCACGCCAATGGCGAATGTGGCGAGGCACATCGCGATGATGGTGAACGCCAGCATCTTTGCGCGGCCCAACATGTCTCCGAAATGACCAAAAATCAGACCGCCGAACGGGCGCAGCGCGAAGGCCGCAGCGAAAGTCGCGAAGGTCGCGAGGAGAGCCGTCGTCGGATCGGTGCTGGAGGCGAAGAACTCGACTGACAGCACGGTGGCTAAATAACCGTAGATGCCAAAGTCAAAATATTCTACGATCGATCCGACGAGACCTGCCGCGATGACGCGGCCCGTGATGCGCTGGGGCGCCTTGTCCTGCAATACCGTCGACGCAGGGTCAGGGTGCAGGTCGGGGGTCACCATAGGTAGGTCCTTCTTTCGAGAGGCCCATGACTGCTCGATGGGGTGAAAGCAAGTGGTGAACACCACACTGCAGGAATGCCTGCCAACTGTCAACAGTTGGCAGGCTGCGATCGACACGCTTACCCGATGCGGAACATCGCCGCACCCGTGAGTCAGGTGAGCGCGGCCCAGCCCGAGCAGCTGTCCGAGTTCGGGATCATTCAACCCAACGTCAGCGATGTCCGCGGCCGCAAACGCTTGCTGACCCGCGCCCGCCCCTGGACTCAACTCCCGCCCCTGGGTGCGCAGCGGAATCTGTCAAGTCAAGTGAGACAGTGATGGTCAGTTTATTTGGGTCTCGGGTGCTGGCTGGTTGATCCAGAACTGGGTGGGCATCTGCGGTGGCAGGGGTCGGTGTCCGAAGCGCTCGGGGTGGGCGTGGTAGGCGGCAGTGAGGGTAGTTTGCCGGGCTTCATCGATCGTCTCGACGGTCCCGAAGTGCACGGATGCTGGTGTGTGCCAAGCAATCCCGGAGTGGTGATGGACATAGTTGTACTCGTAGAAGAACCCGGCGCAGAACTGGCGGGCCTCGGCCAGACTGGCAAAGGATGCGGGGAAGTTGGGCAGGTACTTCAGCGTCTTGAACTGGCCTTCGGAGAACGGGTTGTCATTGGACACCCGAGGCCGCGAATGCGACCGGGTGACCCCGAGATCGGCCAGGAGCGCCGAGACTGGTTTGGAGGTCATCGAGGTGCCTGTCGGCGTGCACGGTGTGCGGGGTGGTCCCGTTGCGGTCGATGGCCTCGGCGATGAAGTCCGCCGCCAGCTGGAGTCCTCCACCGGCGACAGGATCCAGGACGGGTTGAACCTCGAGTAGATGTCGATGAGCACGTACAGCTGGTAGAAGATGCCCTTGTCCGGGCCGCGGAGCTTCGTGATATCCCACGTCCATACCTGCGACGGCCCATCGGCGAGGAGCTCGGGTTTGATCTTCGCCGGGTGGGTGGCCAGGCGGCGGCGTTCCCGGGATTGCCCGGCGTCACGGGCGATGCGGTACATCGTCGACGGCGAACACAGGTAGCGGCCCTCGTCGAGCTCACGGGCCCAGATCTGGCCGATCGACAGATCCGCGTTGGCCTCGGTGTTGATCAACGCCAGCACCGCCTCCCGCTCAACGCCCGTGAGCGCTTGGCCGTTGTCCGGGACGACCCGGGCCGGCGCCGGGCCGTGCACCGGGGGTTGGAGGTGGCGGTAGTGGGTGGCCCGGGAGCGCCCGATCAGGGCGCAGGCGTCTTTGGTGGGCATCCCCAAGGTGTGCAGCTGTTGGAAGGTGGTGTTCATCGCCGCGTCGACGCCCTCGGCGTGGCCGTGCTCTCGGAGGTCGCGTCTAAGAGCCCTTGCAGTTTTCCCATGATCTCCACCACCGCCTGCGACTTCGCCAGCTCGCGGGTCAGTCGCTGGTTCTCCGCCCGCAGCCGATCGGTGTCGCTGCTCGGCCCGGACGATCCGGACCGCCGGTGCGGACGGCCAGATGCCGGCACTCCCTGGGCAACCGCGTCGCGAGCTGCGGTCCACTCCCGGATCTGCGACTGATACAAGCCCTCCCGCCGCAACACCCCGCCCTTCTTCCCGCGCGGGGCCGCCTCGTACTCCGCGACCAGCCGAGCCCGGTAGGCCGCGGTGAACGACCGACGCACCGGGCGCGGCGCCGGATCCACCACCTCATCAGGTGAACCGGCCACCGACTCCCCGTCGGGGCCGCTTGTGCCCGCGATACTGCTACTCATCTGGCTGTCTCCTGTCGAAGTCCGCGAGTTCGCGGTGTCTCACTACAGCCTGACAGACATCCCATCCTGAATTTTGTCAAGCGGCGGCGGTAGCGGTGTCGGTGTTGTGGTGTGCCCAGGCGGTGTGTTCGTTGTAGACGGTGCCGGCCTTGAGGCAGCCGTGCAGG
>JAABUH010001455.1_pt1 | contig 26387 bp, 25 predicted proteins | sample 5559121 | NCBI WGS metagenome assembly JAABUH01 (sample SAMN10711871, study PRJNA513364) | rock metagenome | isolation source: Antarctica rocks | place: Antarctica: Victoria Land, Battleship Promontory nord | collected 2015-12-28
CTTCTGTTCGGGGCGTGGGGCATCCGCCACCAGGTCGGTCACGGCGTGGTCACACTCTTGCAACGTGCTGGATCGGCTCATTGGTCCCCTCCTGTTCGTGTGGTCTCAACACACGCTTGAGCATGGAACGGGCCACTGAGCCTCTCATTTCCAAAAACTGTCATAAAGTCAGGGGGAGGGGTTGGGGGAGGGGAGCTACTACGGGAAACAGCTTCTCTCAAGAACTCCCCCTCTCCCCGCGAGGTTCATGAGCGGACAGTTTCACACCGCACGGCTCCCACCAGGATGAGTAGAATCGATCTTCAGATCGTCTGGTGGAGGCGCCGCGCGCCAGCGCCGGCGCCGGCCCGCCCCACGGCAGTACCGCGCTCCCGATTCTCGCCGGATGGAGATCCACGAACGGAGGTACAGGATCACCAGTCCCCTGAACCGCTCCTCCCCTGCGCAGCTCCGTGGTCGCATGCACCCGGGTCCGGTCTCCCACCACCGAGCGGAGCAGGGAAGCACACCCGCGGATGGCTCGACCGCCCCACCCTGCCAGGGCAGTCGAGAAGCAGCATGGTGGGACGGCCCAGGACCGGCGCTGCCGCGCGGTCCTTCCCGAGACGGGTCTGAAGACCGATCCTACGGATGGGCCTGACCGGTCGGTGAAGCGGTGCGGGCATACCCTCACCACACGGCCCTTGCCCCATCACAGTCACCAAAGAAGCTATGCTGATCCAGCCACCTCGTCCATGAGCAAGCCGTAAACGCTCCGTCGCACCGGAGTAACTCCCCTATCGGTGGCCGACTGGCCCAGGCTTGGCGGGTATCACCCTCTAAAGGAAATGGCATGGAACCACTCTCCCAGTTCGTCCAGTTCCCCTACGCCGGCTCTGAACGCCCCGCCTATCTGGCCCGCCCGGAGGGGTCTGGTCCCTTCCCCGCCGTGGTCGTGATCCACGAGATTTTCGGCCTCAACGAGAACATCAAGGACATCGCCCGCCGGCTGGCGCGAGAGGGCTATGTCGCCCTCGCGGTCGATCTCTTTGCCCAGCGCAACCGTGCCGTGTGCATGATGCAACTCATGACCGGCACCTTCCTACGGCCGCTCCGCACTGGCGCCCTCACCGAGGTAGGCGCAGCGCTGTCCTATCTTGCCGCACGGGAGGAGGTAGACGGCGAGAGGATCGGCGCCATCGGGTTCTGCATGGGCGGCGGCATCGCCATCGCTTGGGCCTGCACCGACCACCGGCTCAAGGCTATCGCACCGTACTACGGGACCAATCCACGCCCGCTGGAGGCGGTCGCTCGCTCCTGTCCAGTGGTCGGCTCCTATCCGGGGCACGACTTCACCGCTCGATCCGGGCGCAAACTGGACCGTGCCCTGGATGGCTACGACGTGCCGCACGACATCACGATCTATCCGGAAGCGCGTCACTCGTTCTTCAACGATGAGGGGAAGACGTACGACGCCGCGGCCTCAGCCGACTCCTGGCGGCGCGTCCTGGCCTTCTTTGGCGAGCGTCTCGACCAGGATGTCTCTCAGCGGAGCGGTGATACAGCTAACGATTGACTGCCGCGGCGAATACATCGGTGGGCGCCGCGGCGCCCTGGTGGTTGGACTGTGCAAAGAGCAGCGCGAAGCCGGTGCGGCCCGCGGCGAGTCCCTGGTAATCGCCCAGGAAGTAACCACCTGTGACAATTGGCGCATTGGTGATGTCGAACGGCCCGGCCACGTGCTGTGGTAGTCCAAATACCTTGCCGCCATCTGTTGAGGAGCGAATCCAGTAGTCGGTCAGCCAGCGATTCTTGCCGGCGCCCGCACGGCGAATTTGGTAGTACGTCACATCGACGGTTCCGTCCTGAGTCGCAGCGACCATCGGGTCGAACGCGGCTTTTCCGACCGGCGAATCGATGCGCAGCGGCGCCGACCAGTGGATACCATCGACCGACCTGGTGGAAATGACCCCGTCGTACCGCCCCTGATTGAAGCGCGGATCGTTCCACACCGCGTCCAACACACGGTGTTTCAGGTCGTAGGCGACCACGGGAGTGACCCCGGAGCGCACGACGGATTGGACGGCCAGCTCACCGGTCTGAACCATCAGGTGAGGCCGAGACCAAGTGGCTCCGCCGTCTCGCGAGGTCATCGCGGCGATCCAGGCCTGTGGGCGGCGCGAGGGCGACGGCTTCAAACCGTACAGAAATACGTTAAAGAGCATTCCGGTCTTCGGATCGACCACAATCTGTCCGCCGATTGCTGCTAGCGTGTGGCCTCCAAATGGCACGATTACCCTGGGCTTGCTCCAATGGACTCCGCCATCCGTCGTCTTGGCGAACACCAGTGGAGAGCGATTATCGGAGTGCCTCCAACGCCAGACAGCATAGGCTGTTCCCGCCCGAACAGGATCCGCCGTGACGGTGTCCTTGTCATCCAGGAACTGAGCCGTCGAGTTGCGGGTATCGATGGTCTGCGCATGCTGCCAGGTGAGACCCCCATCCCTTGAGACCGCGGCTCCCATCGAGTTGTGACCGCCGGCCCCCCCGTCGAAGACCATCGCTGTGGCATAGACGGCGCCATCCGGACCGATGGATATCCAAGGGTCATCAGCCCGATCGTACCTAAGACCGCCGGGTGTACATCTACCGAAGGGAAGGGTGCTGTGGCGCCAGGTCTTGCCGCCGTCCTTTGACGCACTGGCAACGATGCCATGAGCGCCCCCATTGGACCACCGATCTTGCTGCCAGGCGCCAACGATGGTGGCGCCGCTCATCGCAACGGACGGCTCGACCACGTCCTTCAAGTAGTTATTGCCCGACAAATTGCCGCCCTGACAGCGCGCGAACGGGGCGGACGACAGCTTGACGGCGGCACTGATCGGTGAGCCCGCTGAAGACCGCGCCGAAGCGCCACAACCGGCAGTCGCGAGGATCAGGAGCATGACGGCAGCTCCGCAGATCGTCGGTGCGCATCGCCGAGAGCCGCTCAACGCCGATGTCCGAGGACCTGGTTCCAGACCAGGCCGGCGAGCGTCGCCGCGAGGAGCAGCAAGACGTACACCAGCCCGGAGGCGAGATGAAGGACGTAGGTCAGCACCGCGATGATGACCAGACTCAGCGTCAGGATAAGCAGCGCCGAGCGCCAACTCCCGGCGTCGGATCCGAGTTTCAGAACAATCGGCGCCCCGTACAACCGGCGGTCCTCGCTGAGGCCAGAAAATCGCCCAAGTCGCGGATCGTTTCCGCTGGTGGTATCCCTGGTCGTATCGTCATCCATGGCCTTCTCCTCTGTCTATTGGTACCAACTGATTCCTGTCTCCACCATAGGACCAGCACCAACAGTCCGACATCGGTAGGAAGGCCCATTTTCAGAAATGGGCAGAAGTGCCTACCCTGCACCGACCGTGAACGGTTACCGAGGGTTCAGTGCTCGAACTCCACCATCACGCTCGCCAGGCGTCGCCCCTGAGCGCATCGGTATCAACGTCCAGGGTCCGCAAATGCGCTAGGACCTTGCGCCGAGCATCGGCGACGATCACCTCAACGAGTGCCTGATCTATGGTGTCCTTGATGCCCTGCGTACCCAGCACGGCGCGGGCGCGACTCAGCAGCTCCTCGTTCAGTTCGAGCGTCGTCTGCATTAGCATTTCCTTCCAACAAGTTCTATGGGCGGACAGGTTGCCAGAATCGGCGTGTTCAGTGTCGGCAGGAGTTGTCCGCACCTGTGACCCGGCATGGCACAGAGCATGGATGGCGACCATGCCCCTTGCGCCTGTCACTGATGCCGTAGGGTGCCGTGGCTCCGCCCGGCCCGCCTCGGTCGGTTGCGATAGATCCCAGTACCCACCGGGGACACCGCTGAACCCGCCGGGCGGAGCCGACTTGTGCCTCGAACGGGGTGCGGCCCTCCACGGCAATGGTGAGCACGGTCGTGGCGAGGCCGTGCCTGAGAGGACCCACAGATCATCATCAGGTCGTTCGTCATGCTTCATCTGCCGCGGAGGCCAGGCCGCGTTCGAGCTGCCACTTCGAGGGATTGTTCACGATATAGGCACGCACGGCGTCCAGTTCCCGCCCATTGCGGATGACCCGTTCGTGGAAGCTTCGCTGCCAGAGCGGTCTGGCGTCCGTGGCCGGTCCAGTCCCGATGCGCTGATATTCATGCGTGGTGAAGGACTTGTAGCGGCCGATCAATTGGCTGAGTGTCAGAGCACCAGCGTGCGGCGCCGGATCGAGCAGCACCACGATGCCGTGCAGGTGATTCGGCATCAGCATCCAGGCATCAAGTTCGATCCCGGCATAATGATTCGGCAGGCCTTCCCAGACCGAGGCAGCCATCTCACCCGTGACCGTCTGCTGCATGACGCCGCTGGTGATCGCACCGAACAGACACGAATGGTCGTGCACGCACAGGGTAACGAAATAAGCGCCAGGCTGCGCGTAGTCGTAGTCGCGCAGCCGAGGAGCGCGTCGTGATGGATACGAGGAGATAGCGTGCTCCGCCAGGTGCGGTATACGCCTCGCGGCACGATGAGACGTGCCCGATGATGCCACATCGTCAGAGAATAGTGCGACCGAAGGGGCCCTGGCTCCTGCCCGGCCAGCCCTCGCCCTCCACGATAGAGACAGTTACCGATCGGAGACACCGCTGGGAGGGCCGGGCGGAGCAGACCCAGAGGGTGCCCCCCCTACGACACCAATGTCGCTTTAACGAAGGCATTCCCCATCCGAGACACCGTCCCGGTACAAAATCAATGCCGGCTAACGACGTCATTCCCCATCCAAGACCACACCCCGGTAGTGGCCGTGGCTCCTGCCCGGCCAGCCCCCGGTGTCCCAGCTACGACACCCTTACCCCGCGCAACTTGTGCCCCGCATGGGGTACGGACACGATCGCCCCAGCCAAGATACATCCCGTGCCGAACCGCGGCCACTTGCCATATCAACTGAACAGGAAGGCGCAGAACTGTCCGCTCATGAACCAGGTTGAGCCAGATGCTCGCGGTAGTTCGTCTCGAGCTGGTTCATGAAACTCGCGCTGATTCCCAGTGTCAGCTCTAACTGAATCGCAGTCTCAGGCGTGATTGGCGCCTTGCCGTTCGCTATCTCATTGATGGTCTTGGCCGGCCGGTCCATCCTCCGAGCCAGTTCGGACTGCGAGATGCCGCGGTCCTGGAGGGCTTCGAGGAGAAGTTCACCTGGAGCGACAGTCCAGTCCGGCTGCTACTCGCATCGCCTTCCTATACTGAAGTGGAGGCGGCAACTATCACCCAGGTGTAATTACCCGTCTTCGGGGTCGAATCAATCATTCCCGCGTCTGAACCTACGCCGTCTTCACCACATGTCTCCCTCCGGCGAGGATGATGCCGACAAGGGGCAGTGGAGTGGGCGAACTATGTGGGAAGGCAGTGAGTTATGCCTACGAGATCTTCAAAACGGAAGCTGGCAAAAGAGCCGCAGAAGACTCTTGACAAGCAGAAAGGAGACCTTCTCGAGGACATCGCCGCGTCACTGCATCGCATCGGGGGAGTGAGAGCCGAAGCGCGCCGATTTCTACCATCGAGGCGTGATCCGTCCGACAAGCGGGAGATCGACGTGTTGCTGACTGTGGGTGCGGGTATTCACTTGCTCCAGTTCGGAGTCGAATGCAAAAACTGGAAAGGGCGCGTGGATCCGGACGACATTGGGGCATTCAAGGACAAGCTGGAGGACGTTGGCTTGCCGGTACGTCCGTCTTATTACGTCTGCGTGAACGGATATACATCTGGAGCACGGCGGCGAGCTGAAGAGCACGGAATCGAGCTTTTCACTTTGGAGGGGCTCGACGGAGATCGCATGGCTTCGAAGATTCATGAAGCTATGCAATTGCTCGTCTTCTACCTCTGCTGGGTAGAGGCGATTGGTAACGTCGACGATCAGCCAGGTGGTCTTGAAGCCAGTTCCTTTGAGTATTACGGCCCCAACCACAAGTATCTCGGCACAGCAGCCGATGTCCTATGGCACAAGTGGATCGCAGGAGAAATCCCACTTGCTGCTGGCGGACAGGTGGTTGACCTCCAGCTACCGGAAGGGACGTACCACCTCGCCAACGGCCAAAAGACTCCCGTGCACCGTGTGTTGTTCTCGCTGATGCTCCAGGGCAACGTGCTTTCGGTGCCTGGTACGGCCCGGCATCATGTGCTCCGGACTGAGGCAGATAAGCAAGTGAGAGTCGAGGCGATCGAAGCGGAGTTTGGGACAATCAGCGGAAACCCTACCCTGAAAAAATTCGAGGACGATGAGAAACTGCGGGAATATGTGGGCTCGCGCGGATTGGTAAAGGTCGAAGGTCGAATAAGGGTTCCTCGCATAGTCTTGCTGCGCCGAATGTACTGGCCCCTAAGCAGAAGAGTAGCTCAGATGTTGAAGAGGGATATGGATGCCGTGGCGGCCGGAAGAATGTCCAACATGCCCGACTATCGGTTTGAGGAGGTCGAGGGCACGGCGCTCGTGACGGCGTGGGAACCCATCTGGACCAGCCACTTCGAAGGCGGAGAGCCGATTGGTAGGCTTGACGAAGAAGATGAGATGGATAACGGCGACGCTGGTCTGAGCGCTCAGGAACCAGAGGTGTAAGGTCCAGCCACTGCGAACGGGGGTCGTGGCGCAATGCTTCATCAGCCACGAGTAGTACACTTGTACTAGCAAGCCCTTACATTGCCAGTCGGACATGCGACTGAAGGAGTAGTCCTGTGAGGACGAGGATCCGGTGAACGCACGAGACGTGGAATCCGACCACGGGTTGCAGCCGTGTTTCTGCCGGGTGCATGCACTGCTATGCGAGAGCACTGTCTCTCCAGTTCAAGCGCAGCACGAAACCATGGACAGTTCGAAATGCTCGTGAAAATGTAGTGATGCACCCGCCAACCAGCTTCGGGCTGTTGACAGGAACGTGAACAAAACGCCGCTAGCCAAGCGCTGTACTAGACGATCCCCATTCGCCGTCAGGAAGGAGCCCGATGGATAGGACAGAAAGCGCGATTGCGCAGTTGGCCATCACTGTGCGGGATTACCTTGTCGAGCCGGGCAGTGATGAATTACGGCCGGATTTTAACATCAGCCTCTTACGCGTCGGGATTCCTCCACCGGTGCTTGCGACGAAGGCACACGAGGAAGCGGTGCAGTTAGTTCTGGAGGACCCAGGTCTAATCCCCCTTCACCCCACGCGGAATGGAATACCTGTCACGCTTACTGGTTCACTTATGGGCACCGATTTGTCACTGAGCAACATCCCTGCCAGGATCGTTGGTGCGGCAGCGTTCGAGGTCGCAGTCACCAGAGGTATCCTACCCGTACATGCTCTGATCGAGTGCTCGCTGGAGCATCTGCACAAGATGCGGCAGATTGCTGATGGCGAGACGATCGAGGTTCGCGTGCTAGTCGGGCTGAGGGGTTTTTCGCTGCCTGAAGGCGTTACATGTAGTACGCCGCTTGGATTCATGCAGGCGGTGGATCCTCGCATGCAAGGCGCCGAGCCGCTGTGGACCATTTGGCCCCATCAATTGGGACTCCCGCCGTCGGTACTCCTCACAACGACGATGCCCTACCACATTGACGTTGTGCAGCCGAATATGCCATCTCCCGACACCAAGGAAAGCGCCTTCGACGACATTCCGCAACTGGTGGTTCCTGTAAGGCTCGCCGTGCTCCTAGCGTCTGATCGTACGTTGTCTCTTGTTCGGCCACAACTCGCGCAATTCACGGCGGTACTACCCCATGGAGGTGCGTTCGCGATCGCGCCCGGCGGGGAAGCGCCTCAAGTGTCAGAGCCTCGCTCACTGACGGACAGCGAGGTTGCTGCTCTGCGCCGCTTCGCAGAGTCACTTGCGGCACAGAACGTGGAGTCGATCGACATCGCGATGAGCCGTACATTGTTGGCAGCTACGGAGCGCAGCCGGGCGACCGACGTGTTGATCGACGCAGTCACCGCCTGGGAGAACCTGGTCGGGACGGAAGCTGAAACATCGTTTCGCGTGACCGCGGCACTTGCTCAACTGCTGGAGCGCGATTTCGAACTGCGTACGCACAGACACAGGGCTCTGAAGAACATATATGGGGTGCGAAGCAAGATCGTTCACGGAGAACATCGCAAGGACGACGAAGTGCGACAGAACGCGGATCTGGCAGTCCAAGTTGCTGTCAATGCGTTGCGTGTGATCCTAACTGATGAAACGTGGCTTCTGGGTCTTGCCAATAGCCGGGAGCGGGCCGATGCCCTCCTGTTGGGCGATCCCCGCTTGAGATCCAGGTAACGCCCGCGATGACCTTTCCTTAATGTAGGGTCACCGACGCATGTTCAACGTGCCTCTCTTGTTTACTGAGCGGTTCACCCCCCCATAGCGCAGGAATCGATCCCTCGACACTCCTTTGCGGTCACCGCCTGCCGTCCGTCCGGTGTCTGGGCGGCGCCCCCACCTGCTGCATTACTATAAGTAAGCAATCGTCAGGAGACACCCACCCCCATGCCCGAACTCATCTGGGACGGCAAGTACGACAAGGACGGCCGTCGCGCGGCGCCTCCTCGCATCGCGCTCCCATTCCAGACCGTCGAGACCGTCAACGAGTCGGCCCAGGAACGGCAGCACACGCTTGACCTGTTCTCGTCCGGCCGCGATGCGGAGTGGCGCAACCGGCTGATCTGGGGCGATAAGAAGTACGTGCTGCGTGCATTGCTACAAGAGTTCGCCGGCCAAATTGCCCTGGTCTATATCGATCCACCGTTCGCTACCGGGCAGGACTTTTCCCTGCCGGTGAGCGTAGAAGGCCAAGAGTTCGTTAAAGAGCCCTCAATGATCGAGGTCAAGGCATACCGCGACACGTGGGGTAATGGGTTTGAATCCTATCTGTCGTGGTTTTTCGGCATGGCAATACACCTCCACGAGCTCCTCAGCAGTTCTGGCAGCATTTATGTGCATCTAGATCCGGGAATCTCCCAATATGTGAAAGTCTTGCTGGATGAGATCTTTGGTACTGAGAATTTCAGAAACGAGATTACGTGGAAGCGCACGACCGCTCACAGCAGCGCTCACAAGTACGCGCCTGTGCACGATACCATCCTCTACTACTCCAAATCTCCACGGCCAACCTGGAACGAGCCTCGCGGTGAATACGAACAGGCCTACCTCGACAAGTACTACCGATTCGACGACGGCGACGGGAGGTTGCATTGGCGCGACAACCTGTGTGCTGCTGGGACTCGGAAGGGAAGTTCGGGTAAACCATGGCGGGGAATCGATCCTGCCGCCAAGGGAATGCACTGGAAGTTTTCCACCGAGACACTTGATGAATTGGACAAGGAAGGACGTATTTACTGGCCGCCCGGCGGTACGATGCCGCAGTATAAGCGCTATCGCGAGGAGTTGAAGGGCAAGGCGATTGCAGACATCTGGGACGATCTTAACCGCATCAATCCCGTGGGCTCAGAGCGAGTCGGCTATCCCACACAGAAGCCCGAGGCTCTACTGGAACGAATCATCGGCGTTTCCTCTATGGAGGGTGACATTGTGCTGGACTGCGTCTGTGGGTCCGGGACCACTCCGGTGGCTGCAGAAAAGTGTGGTCGCCGCTGGATCGCCGCCGACCTTGGCCGCTTCGCCATCCACACCACTCGCAAACGCCTCCTGTCCATCCCCAACGTCCGCCCTTTCGTGGTGCAGAACCTTGGCAAGTACGAGCGGCAGGCGTGGCAGGTCTCGGAGTTTGGCGAGGGCGCGGAGCTGCGCTATCGCCGCTTCATCATCGAGCTGTACAGGGCGCAGCCCCTTTCCGGTTACGTCTGGCTGCACGGCATTCGGGGAGGGACGTTCATCCATGTTGGGTCGGTGGACGCGCCCGTCACCGTCGGGGACGTGAGACAAATCGTGCTGGAGCATCGCCGGGCGATTGGGACCGGGGCCGGCGCTCCCACCACCAGTCGCATCGATCTGCTGGGCTGGGACTTCGCCTTCGAGTTGAACGAGGTCGCCAAGCAGCAGGCGGCACTGGCCAATGTCGACTTCCACTTCGTCCGCATTCCGCGCGAGGTGCTGGAGAAGCGGGCCGTGGAGCAGGGCGACATCGCCTTTTATGAGCTGGCCGCGCTGGCCGTCGAGGTGCGCCACAAGGACCGCAGCGTCAGCCTCCAGCTCACCGATTTCGTCATCCCGCTGGACGACGTTCCCGAGGATGTCCAGCGCGCCGTCACCCACTGGACTCAGTGGATCGACTACTGGGCCGTCGATTGGGACAACAACGACGACACCTTTCACAATCAGTGGCAGACGTATCGCACCCGCAAGGACCCGTCCCTGCAGAAGAGCGCCGCCCACAGCTATGAGGAGCCCGGCTGCTACACGGTCGTGGTCAAAGTCATCGACATCCTGGGCAACGACTCCACCAAGACGCTGACGGTGGAGGTTCCCTGAGATGCCCCCGCGCGTCAAAACCAGGGTGGACGACCAGCTGGCCCTGCTTGAGGCGCGGGTCAAAACCGCGCCCTGCGTGCCGGCGCTGCGCAAGGCGGTCGAGGAGTGGCGGGGTACGGGATACAAGGGCGCGACCGAGACCACCCGCGCCTTGCTGCGGCATTGGTTCGGCACGGAGCACCGCTATCCGCACGGCCGCACCTTTCGCTATCACCACTCCCAGCGTGAGGCGATGGAAACCCTGATCTACGTCTATGAGGTGGCAGGGGTTCGGCGCTACCGCGACCTGGTCGAGCGCTTTGCCGCCAATCTACCCGAGCTACGCCACCTGCAGTACGACGAGTTCGCGCGCTACGCGATCAAGATGGCCACCGGCAGTGGGAAGACCAAAGTCATGTCGCTGGCCGTCGCCTGGCAGTACTTCAACGCCACCGCTGGTGGGCGGGACGACTACGCCCGGAGCTTCCTGCTCATCGCACCCAACGTCATCGTCTTCGAGCGACTGCGCACCGATTTCGCCGGCGGCCGGATTTTCCGCACCGATCCGGTCATTCCACCCGAGCTGAGCATCTTCTGGGATGTCGAGTGCTATCTGCGCGGCGAGTCGGAGCGCGCCGGCTCCGAGGGCGCGCTGTACCTCACCAATATCCAGCAACTCTACGACCGTTCGACGCCCGACAAAAACGGCGAGGTCGATATCATGACCGACGTGCTGGGGCCGAAGCCACCGGCAAGCATGGCCGAGCGAGACGACTTCGACCATCGCATCGTGGCTCGCGGCGCGCCCTGCCTGGTCTTGAACGATGAGGCGCACCACACCCACGATGAGGGCAGCGAGTGGAACGGCGTCATCCGCCGGCTGCACCAGGAACTGCCGGCGGGTGTTTCGGCCCAGCTGGACTTCTCGGCCACGCCGCGCTTCCAGAAGGGCAGCCTCTTCACCTGGACCATCTACGATTATCCGCTGAAGCAAGCGATTATCGACAACATCGTCAAACGACCCATGAAGGGCGTCACCACCGGCATTCAAGAGCAGCCCTCCGACATCGCCAGTGTTCGCTACCAGACCTATCTCACCGCCGGGGTCGAGCGCTGGCGAGAATATCGGAAGCAACTGGTTCCGCTCGGCAAGAAGCCCATCCTGTTCGTGATGATGAACGACACCAAGGATGCCGACGACGTCGGCGACTATCTGCGCGTGAAGTATCCGGAAGACTTCGCCGGCGACCGGCTGCTGATCATCCACACCGACACCAAGGGTGAGGTCTCCAAGCGCGATCTGGACCAGGCCCGGATCGTGGCCCGCGAGGTTGACGAGACGGAGAGCCCGGTCAACGCCATCGTCAGCGTGCTCATGCTGCGTGAGGGGTGGGACGTGCAGAACGTCACGGTGGTAGTCGGTCTTCGCCCCTATTCCTCGAAGGCCAACATACTGCCCGAGCAGACGGTCGGCCGCGGACTGCGGCTGATGTTCCGCGACCAGGGGCTGACCTTCCAGGAACGTCTGGACGTGATCGGCAACCCCGGCTTTATGGAGTTCGTCGACAAGCTCGACCGGGACGAGGAGCTGGGCCTGGAAACGTTCGACCTCGGCCGGGACAAGGTGGTCATTCTCACCATCGAGCCCGACCTGGAGAAGCTGGACAAAGACATCTCGATTCCCCGGCTGACGCCGATCCTCTCCCGCAAAAAGACGCTGGCCGAGGAAATCCGCGCGATCGATGTGGCTGCCATGGATTGTCTGGGTCTGCCTCGCAAGGAGGGCGATAGCGCCGAGCGGAACTTCCGCTATGAGGGTTTTGACATCGTTACCCTGGAAAAACAGATCGACCGGACCTACACCATCCCGGACGCCCAGACCTCGCAGGAGGTCATCTCCTACTATGCCAAGCGCATCGCCCAGGACGTGAAGCTTCCCTCGCAGTTCGCGGAGCTGGCGCCGAAGGTCCGGGAGTTCCTGGCCACGCGAGCCTTCACTGAGCCAGTCGATCTCGACGACTCGTCGATCATCACGGCCATCTCGCGCCGCACGACGCTATATGTGACGGTCAAAGCCTTTGTGGCGACCTTGCGCGCGCTGGTGATCGAGGAGCTACAGCCGGAGTTGGAGCATGGCGGCCGGAAGCTTTCATCCACCCCACCCTTCCCGTACTCGCGTCCCACCGTGGCCGCCGCCAAGACGGTGTTTAACCTGGTGCCGTGCGACAACGCCTTCGAGCAGGAGTTCGCCCGGAATCTGGAAACCATGGTCGATGTGGTGCGCTTTGCCAAGCTGCCCTCCCAGTTCAGCTTTGCCATCGAGTACACCGACAGCGCCAGCAATCTCCGGTACTACGAGCCGGATTTTGTCGCGGTGCTGGCGGACGGCGCCCACTTCCTGCTGGAAACCAAGGGCCGCGAAGATGTGGACGTCGCGCACAAGGATCGAGCGGCGCAGATCTGGTGCGAGAACGCCACGCTCCTCACCGGCATCGCCTGGCGCTACCTCAAAATCCCCCAACCGGAGTTCAAGAAGCTGCAGCCGGCCGACTTCGAGGATCTGCTGGTCCTGGCCCCGCCGCTGCCGAAGCCCGTGCCGCCCTCCCCGGTGCTGGCCCTGATCGAGGGTGGCGAGAGCGACACGCTGGAGTTCAAGTCATCGATCCGCTGGGACCTGCGCGAGAACAAGGTGAATCCGGCTCTCGAAAAGGTCATCGTCAAAACGATCGCGGCGTTCCTCAATTCCAGAGGCGGAACACTGCTCATTGGCGTGGCGGACAACGGCACGGTGCTCGGCCTTGCTGACGACTATCGCAGCTTTACCAAGAAGCCGGATCGCGACGGCTTCGAGCTGCATCTGACCAACATGCTCAACACCGCCTACGGGAAGGACTGCAGCGTCTTCCTTCATATCATCTTCCATCGTCTGAACGATAAAGAAATTTGCGAGGTCCAGGTGAAACCAGCCAACCGGCCGATCTTCGCGACCGACGAGAAGGGCCAGCACCTGTTTATCCGGTCGAATAACCAGACCGTCGCCCTCTCTATGGAAGAGAGTTGGAATTATTCGCGGGTGCGCTGGCCAGGCTAGTGCGATTCCCTTGGATGCCACATCTTCAGGGCACAGTGCTTCGGTAGGGGCCGTGGCTCCGCCCGGCCCGCTTTGGTTGGTTGCGATAGATACCATTACCTGTCTGAGGCACCGGCGGGAGGGTCGGGCAGGAGCCACGACCCCTACGGGAGCACTGTGCCTAAAGTCTGGACCCTGCGCGGACGAAGCACTGCGGTCGATTCCCATAGCAAGTGGATTTGAGGAGGCTGAGCCGCCCCTTCCCACAGCTATCGACGAAGAGCCTCCGGAACCTGTGGCTCATCCTCCAGGTGAGGGGACTCTTTGAGCGAGGTGAGGTTGATCGTCTCGTCAGGGAAGATGGCGGAGATCTCGAGGCGTCCACCGAGGGCCTCGACATAGCCGCGAAGCGTGGAGAGGTAGATGTCGGGTGTGTGCTCGATCTGAGAGACGTTGGCCTGGGTCGATCCCCACGCGTCCGCGATCTGCTGCTGCGTCGCTCCTCGCACCTCCCGGAGCTTCGTCAGCAGCACGATAGCCTCCAGGAGTCTCCGTGTGCTGGTGTCGTGCTCCTGCTGGAGCATCTCCCGATAGTCAGGCTTCACTCGAAGCTCGTCGCGGAGCCGGTTGAAGTTCTTGTGTCCGCTCATGCGGTTCCTCCTCCTGCGACGTCGCGCAGATGCTCGTCATACAGGCGATCCGCAATGGGGACTTTCTCTTCGTACCACTCCTGCCAGCGACCAGTCTTATCCCCGCCAATGAGCAGAATGGCGGTGCGTCGCGGATCGAAGGCGAAGAGCATGCGGATATTGCCGCCGCGCGGTCGCAACTCCTTCATGTTGGGGTGGTGCGACGTCTTGATACTGTCAACCCATGGCCGACCAAGTGCCGGCCCGGCCTCCTGGAGGGACGCTACAGCGTCATCGATGGTCGTCTGCTCCCCTACTGCCAAGGTAGTCCACCACTCCTCGAACTCGTCAGTGTATTCAACTTCCCACATGACACTATCATAACCCAGCGGTTATGCCCAGGGTGGCGTGCACTTGTTCGTCCTTCGAACTCCAAGCCTCAGAACTGTACCCCCAGGAACTCGTCGGCCACCCAGATCTTGCCACGGCGGGCGTCGCTCTTGAGCAGGCGTACGGCTCCGACTTGCTGCAACAGATCGAACCCTTTTCGCGTCGACACAGTTGAGATGCCGGTCAGTTCGCTGGCACGTTTCGCGTCCAGCACGGGCGTCCCGGGCAAGAGCTCGATCAGCCGGCGAGCGGTGGCATGCGAGCGCGTGCCGGCGATGCGTTCCAACCATTCCGTTTGAAGCTGTGTGATGGCCCTGGCCAGCGCATCGGCACGAGTCGCAGCCGCCTGGATGGCCTGGGAGAACAGCACAGACCATCCGGCCACATCTCCCGCCCGATAGGCTGTCAGCCCGGCTACATAGCGATCGCCATGGGCGGCCAGGACGTTGCTCACCGGCGGCACAAAGACCGTGACGGCGCCGCGCCGCCGCAGCACCACGTGGATCAGAGTTCGGCCCACTCGCCCATTACCGTCGATAAAGGGATGGATAGTCTCGAATTGCGCATGGGCAATCGCCGCCTGCAAGACCGGCGGCAGATCGTCACGCTCACAGAACTGCACCAGATCTTCCAGTAAGTCAGGCACGTACTCGGGCGGAGGAGGAATATATTCGGCATCGAGCGGGGCAGGCAGCCGGCCACCGATCCAGTTCTGCTCCGTTCGCAGCAGTCCGGCAATGCCACTATATGGCGTGTCGCGGAGCAATCCATAATGAATGCCGCAGATATCCTCGACCGCCAGGCGATCGGCTCGTGCCCCGATCTCGATCCCGCGCTCCATGGCCAGAATGTTTCCCGCGATAGAACGCGCCACGTCGGTTGCCAGGGTTGGATCGTAGAGCGCCTGGGCAAGTCTGCGCTGGCTTACCGTCAAACCCTCGATCTGCGATGACGAGATACTCTCGGCTCGCAACAGAAAGCGCGACATCGCCTCGATACCGGGTAGATGGGGGAACGCGTTGAGGTTCTGGATTGCTACCTCCGCGCGCACCACATCGTCCATCGCCTCGCTCGACAGGCTCCAGGTCTGCCGGGCGATGCGATCCGGAATGAAGGCCTCGTAGGCAAAGCCGCTTCGCAGCGACCTGGTCGGTGGATATGCCGCCGGGTCCGGCTCCCAGATCCGTCGTTCGTAGTGCCCCATCATGTACCGTAGCCTTTGTGCTCTCCGGTCTTGCGTAAGGATACTATAAAAACTTACGTAAGGACGGTCGTCGCGTAAGTTTTCCGACGTTGTCGGGTCTTGATCTGGGCCGCGGACGGCGGGCGCTGGGGCTGAAGTGATGGCAGCAAGTCCCTACTCAGCCAATCTCAAACTTCATCAAAAATTCATCTTGCATTCACCGTAACTTCATGTTAAAGTAACGGTACAACTGAATAGCGAGAGGCCAGCACGCAAACTCACCTTTCGCCAAGACCCGTAAACGCCCGCGAGCAATCTCGGGCGTTTATTGTTGTACCAGGGGAGCAGCCCCGGCTCCCTACACTGGTGGTGACGAGTGAAGGAGGAGCATATGGCGGGCGACCTTTCGTTTGATATCGTGTCCGATTACGACCGGCAGGAGTTGGTCAACGCGGTGGATCAGACCCACCGCGAGATGCTGCAGCGCTACGACCTGAAAAGCGCCGGCGGCACGCTGGAGCTGGAGAAGGAATCGTTGCTGGTCACCGCGCCCAGCGACATGACCCTCCGTGCCATCGTGGACGTCCTCGAGTCCAAGATGGTGCGCCGCAACCTGGACCTCAAAATCCTTTCCCCAGGGCAGATCGAGAATGCCAGCGGCGGGAACGTGCGCCAGCGGATCACGCTGAAGAAGGGTATCTCGCAGGAGCTGGCCAAGGACCTCACCAAGCTGGTGCGCGACACGGTGCCCAAGGCCAAAGCGCAAATTCAGGGGGACGCGGTCCGGGTCAGCGCCAAGAGCAAGGACGATCTGCAGCGGGTGATTGCAGCCGTGCGCGAGAAGAGCTACGATATTGCTCTACAGTTCCAGAACTATCGCTAGGACGCGTGGACCTCGGCTAGGAGTGTGACCCACGTCCTCGCGAACGGCGAGTCACACGGCGCCGGCATCGATCGCACTCGTACGCGCGAACATCGAGCCCAACCCAGCGGAAAGGCCGCAGGTAGGTCGGCAGATGCACACGAGACAGGTGACCATCCGTGCAGTGCGGACACGACCGTTTCGGGTGCCCGGTCGCCATGGTCTGCTGAATTGCGTCGAGCGCTGTCTGCTCGGGGGTTGAGCCAGCCACGAATCCTACTCCCCTCTCATATACCCTTGACCCTAGCACATAGGTGATTAATGGTCAAGCTTTGGGCCACGGCTTGGGAACGATCAGCCGGCGCGCAATTCCGACTCCCTAAATACCGTAGTTGATAAATGCCACCGAGTGGTTGAGCCACCCAGCCACGGCATGGAACGTGGTTCTGGGTGGATAGCAGCCGGCCAGGGGGAGGGACACCCGCGTGCCAGCTCGCTCCGCCGGTTGTACGCCAACACCGCCTTCGCTCGTGATGAAATGGAAGCGGTCGGGTGAGGCGCACCCGAACCAGCCATCGACCCAGAGCGGTCCATGGTTGCGCGGCGCCCCCACCAGGGTCATGGTCGTGGGTGGCGTGCCGCGCAGCACCACCCGCGGTGAGTCGGGGGGGTGGAGGTGAAAGGTGGCGAGACTGCCATGGGCGGCGGAATCCTGCGGGCGGCAATCAGGTCCGTTGGGGTTGCACCCGTGGAAGCGATGAACAATCATGCCGGCGCGCAGATGCCGCGTCATAAGGACCGTATACAGGGTGGCGTCCAGCGTCTTTCCCCGGCCAAGCAGGCTGAGGCGGTACGTGGGAGAGTTGAAAGGGATCATGGGGCAGGAAGGCATAGGACGCCCGGTTACGGGCAACGGCTCGACCACCTCGCCATGCTCACCGATGGCCGCCACGCTTGGATGATAGTCAGCACAACCAAGGGACCGGTCCGACTCGATCTGCATGAAGTCCGCGGAGAGGTTTTGCACGGTCACGTGAACTGGAACCAGCGCATAGAGAGGATAGGCATTGCGTGCGGTCGACAGCGTGATGCGCAGACCGTCGGTCATTCGGGCGCTCCGGAAGCGCCCCAAGCTCGCATCGAGCGGGGGGACGAGCGGCGAAGCCGGTACCGCCTGCGCGCCGCCCTGACTCGATATCGGCGCGTGCGAAGATGGCGGCGCTAGCGGACCGAAGGAGGGATTTCGGTAGTGATCTAGGCCACCGTTCACAAGGTGCGTCGCCGGCTTCATGGCTGCCGGCTTACCCCCGGAGCCGTGACGAACCAGCATGGTCGAAAGGACCAGCACGGCCACGACGAGCGGCGCAAAGACCAGCAAGCGGGGAGACACGCGCCCGTACTTGGGCCGTGGCAGCTGGGCCACCCGCTGGAAGACGCCGCGCCGCAGGGCCGGCCCCGGCTCTGGAATGGGAAGTGTGCGCAGAAAGGCGTCCTGCCGGGCGTACTCCGCCGCCAGCTCGCGGCATTCGACGCACTCCTGAAGGTGTGCCTGCAACCTGGCTGCTTGGGCCGGCGCCAGGCCGGCACGTTCTGCCAGTAGATGGCGAAAGGCGCCGTGCCGTCTCATGTCGCTCCTCCGTAGGCCAGCTTGAAGCGCCGGCGGGCCCGCGAGATTCGCACTCGCACGGCAGTCGTCTTGAGGTCGAGCAGTTCGCCGATCTCCTCACCGCTCAGTCCCTCCACCGCCGAGAGATAGAGCACCGTACGGTCGTCCGGCGTGAGTTGGGCAAACGCCTCGCGCATGCCGAGCCAGAGATGAGGCTCGGCCTGGCTGTCGGTCATGGTCCCCTCCAGCGCCTCCAGGCCATGTGGTTCCCGCCGCTGTCGCCGGAACTCATCCATGGCTCGATTGCGCCCCACCGTGAACAGCCAGCGGGCATTCACCGGCTTCCCCTTCCGAAGATTGTCATAGGCGCGGACAAAGGTATCCTGAGTGCAGTCGGTGGCCACATCGCAATCTCCCAGCAAGACATACAGAAACCGATAGAGCGACCGTTCATAGCGATCCATGAGCGCGACCAGCCGATCGTCGACACTGCCATCACCGTCTATAGCGGCCATCTCCCCCGGCAGAGACACCCTCTGCGGTTGTCCACAACTAAACGCGCGGATGGGCTAAACGTAACAGGAGAGATTGCATCGAGTTACAGATGTTTGACGCTGTGCACGATGCACAGCGTTTCTCTCCGTAAGTCCGGATACCCTACCTATAGGGCGACGGAGGTTCGCCTCCCTACTATGAGGATGTAGCTTCTCTGGAGATGTGCTACCCCGATCACTGCTTCAAGTCCTTCTCTCCTCAGCGGACCGCACAGCGACGCCCTGCACGTCGCCACCAGCACATCTCCACGGCCCGCCGGTATACACGTTGCCGGCGGGCCGCTCCTTTATGCGGCCGTTTTCCTTTATAGAGAATCGGGATACCCCGCCAAGGGGCTAGACGCGGACATCTGTCGTGCACCAGGATCACAGTGGGGGCTGAATTCCCACTCAGACCGCCGACAGTGCTGGCCTGCAGGCCAGTCCCCCGCGCCGTTGGGCGGGACAGGCGGCCAGGACGGCCGGGCTACCGGACGTAGACGGACGAGGGTGGGGTTACCCGTCGGTCGTACTCGGTCGATAGCGGCGGGTAGCCCGTCCGCTTGCACCCCATTCGGGGCACGAGTTCGGCGGGATCGGCCCGCAGGCCGACACCATGGTTCCGTCAGGCCAGTCCGGCCGGGCTACAGACGCAGTGGCGTACGACAGCCTGAGAGCCGCGGACGTCAACCGTATTGGTCTACAGACCGTTTCTATGGTCGAGTAGCTCCCCTCCCCCCCGCGAGGGGGAGGGGTTGGGGGAGGGGGGGAGACCGGGCAACGCTTTCACTCCACCATGACGTCAACCGGCCGGATCGCATTGTTGGCGTAGCCCAGCCGGTTCCATTCACTCTCCAGGGGCTGAATGGCGCCGGTGGTATCGCGGGCGCGACTCATCAGCGCGCTGGGGCCGGGTGTGGCCTCCCAGAGATACTCCCAGCGGCGCCAGGCGTAGCGGTGTTCCTGACTGGTCCACACTGCCGGGCGCCAGCTCACGCCGCCATCGACGCTGATCTCCACCAATTCCACCGATCCGGGGCCGGACCAGGCGACACCCTGCAGCCGGTGTAGGCCGGGCGACAGCGCCTCTCCCGGCCCGGGACGCAGGATGAGCGATCGGACGCCGACCTCGGTGAGCGGTCGCGGCTCGCTCTCGCCCTCTGGTGGCGGCATGACGTACCGATCCACCTGGAAGTAGCCGCGGAAGGCAGTCGTGGTTGCCATGAGCCGGATCAGCCACTTCACGGAGGCCATGCCATACCAGCCGGGAACCACCAGCCGTAGGGGGAAGCCATGCTCCACCGGAAGGGCGGCGCCGTTCATGGCATAGGCCAGCAGCGTATCCGGGTGGAGCGCCTTGTCCAGTGGCAGGCTGCGCACAAAGGGGGTGCGACCAGGACGTTCCTTGACCTGGCCGCCGTCCGCCCCTTCGGCTACCACCTCGCGCGCGCCACCCTCGATACCCGCCGCTCGTAACACGCCGGCCAGTGGCACACCGGTCCACTCCGCCGTGCTCACCGCGCCCCACTGCCACGGCTCGCCCTCTGCCGGTGGCTGGATTCCAGATCTCCCGTTGCCAGCGCACTCCATGGTTGCCAGCAGGGTGCGGCTCGGCATGGAGAGCAGGTCGTCGTAGGTCAGCTCCAGGACAGACTCGTTCTCTCGCCCCACGGCCAGCCTCCAGGTCGCCGGATCGAGTTGGGGGAAGTGGAAGCGGTTGCGCAGATAGAACAGTTGATTGGGCGTGATGACGCCCCGCTGCTCGCTGAGCGGAAGCTCCGCGTTGATGGGGTCGTCCGTTACCACCAGGAGGCGAGGATCCATCCCCGGTGCGAACGCTGCCGGAGCAATGACGCTGCTGGGTTCGGGTCGAGCTGCCGGTCCATCCTGGTTCACGTGGTACTCCTCTGTGCCGTCTGTCCTGCTGACTCATACTGCCATAGCAGATGAGAACTTCGCGGTGGCTGTACGCTCGTGAGGAAGGATGGCACAGTATTTGCAGTATGGTGGCATAGGGACGTGAGGGTGCACATTTGCTGTGCTACCCGTCTCGCAGTAACGCAGGAGGCCGTAGATGACCAGCATTACCAAGTCGATTGATGTCAATGTTCCCGTGCGCACGGCGTACGATCAGTGGACCCAGTTCGAGTCGTTCCCGGAGTTTATGGAGGGTGTCGAGTCGATCACCCAGCTGGACGACAAAACATTGCACTGGAAGGTGAACGTCGCCGGTCGTGACTCTGAGTTCGACGCGACCATTACCGAGCAGATTCCCGACGAGCGCGTCGCGTGGAAGAGCATCTCCGGCAAAGAGAACGCCGGCGTGGTTACCTTCCATCGGCTGGGCGAGGGCCAGACCAAGGTAACGGTGCAGATGGACTATGAGCCGGACGGCGTGGCCGAACATGTCGGTGGTGCGCTGGGCCTGGACGATCGTCGCGTCCAGGGCGACCTCGATCGCTTCAAGGAGTTCATCGAGTCCCGTGGCGCCCCAACCGGCGCCTGGCGCGGTGAGGTTTCGCAGTCTCACACCTCATAGAGGTACGAAGTACCCTTTGCAGTATCCAGGGCCCGTTCCCTCTCACAGAGGGAACGGGCCTTTTTTTATTGCGCAGAGGGTGACGAGAAGCCGGCGAGCTGGACTGATAGGAGTCGCGCGGCACGTCGGACCTGGCAACCAGCAGGCGCGCCCACCAGTTTCTACACTGTAGGTATGGATCGCATACAGAGGAGGCACCCATGCTTCATACCTATCTGACTGATGACCTCACGCTTGGCTATCCCATCGTGGGCGCGCCCATGGCCAATGCCGCCGGGGGGCGGCTGGCGCGCGCCATCTCTGGGGCGGGTGGCCTGGGGATGATCGGCATCGGCAGCGATGCCGCCGTCTCCCTGGTGGAGGAGGAGAGCGCAGTGGCGCGGGGAGAGGATCAGACACGCTTCGGTCTGGCCCTGATGATCTGGGCCCTCGAGCGGCGTCCCGAGCTACTCGACGCCGCTCTCGCGGCCCGCCCGTTCTTGCTCTCCCTCTCGTTTGGCTCGCCCCAGCCGTACGTGGCTCGGGTTCATCAGGCCGGCGCTCTGGTGGTGACGCAGGTGAACACGGTGGCCGCGGCGCGCGAGGCGGAGCAGTGCGGCGTCGATCTGATCGTGGCCCAGGGCACCGAGGCCGGCGGCCACACCGGCTATGCCGGCACGCTGCCCCTGTTGCAAGCCGTGCTGGAGGCGGTTCAGATTCCGGTGCTGGCGGCAGGCGGTATCGCCTCGTCGCGTGGCCTGGCCGCGGTGTTGGCGGCGGGCGCGGCCGGCGCCTGGATCGGCACGGCCTTTCTGGCCTGCCCCGAGTGCGCCAACCGGGCGGAGGTTCGCCGGAGGATCGTGGCGGCCGGCGAAACCGATACGGTACACACTCATGTGTTCGATCAGGTGCAGGGGCTCGCCTGGCCCCAGCAGTATCCGGGGCGGGCGCTGCGGAACGACTTCACGCGACAGTGGCACGATCGGGCCGACCAGCTCCCGCGAGACACGGCCGCAATCGAGCAGTATCGCCAGGCGCGTGCGGCCGGTGATTATGATACCGCGGTGATCTACGCCGGTCAGGCGGTGGGACTGGTCACCCAGGAGCGACCTGCCGCCGACGTGGTTCGAGACCTGGGAGAGGGCGCTGAGGCAGTGCTTCGCCGGCGTTGTGGCGAGGTGCTGTAAACTTTGCACATGACTGTCGCCGGCGCCAATTGGGAGCAGAGGGTCTCGGACCTCTGGGCCGAGATGGATAAATATGACGAGGCCGAATTCGTCGGCCGCATCGATGCGCTTGCCGCCGAACTCCCACCGGGGAGCGCGATTGGGCTGTTCGAGCGTGGCGCCGCGTGTGATTCCACCGGCCACTCGGATCGGGCGGTTCCGCTGTACAGGGCTGCGCTGGATGCTGGCTTGGTGGGCGAGCGTCGCCGGCGAGCTGTGATCCAGATGGCCAGTTCGCTCCGGAATCTCGGGAATCCACAGGACGCATTGGCTCTTCTCACCGCCGAGACTGAGGCCGTATCCGACGACCTGGACGGCGCGGTGGCGACCTTCCTGGCCCTGGCGCTGGTCGACCTGGGACGTGAACGGGAGGCGGTGGCCGTGGCCCTGACAGCCCTATCGAAGTACCTGCCGCGCTACAACCGATCGGTCGCTCGCTACGCGCAGGAACTCACAGACAACATCCCGTAGGGCGCCCCCCCTCCCCCTCCAGGGGCGAGGGGAGCTACTTCAGGAAACCGTGTCTCTCACGTTGTCCCCCTCTCCACCGAAGGGCTCACTGGATAGTGCGTCTGAAGAACTGTCCCCGTCCGCTGGAGGGAGAACTTGTTGGCTCTCGATCATTGCCTGTACCGCACGCTGGGCAGGTGAGAAGGTTGCCGCGCGACGCTCACTCGCGTATACTTAAGCACATGCTTAACCAAGCCCCCCCGCTCGATCTCTTATTCCACGCGCTGGCCGATCCGAGCCGGCGGATCATGGTGGAGCGCTTGAGCCGTGGGCCTGCGTCGGTCAGCGAACTGGCCCAGCCACTCGCCATGTCGCTTCCGGCGGTGGTCCAGCACCTCCAGGTGCTGGAAGCGAGTGGTCTGGTTCGCTCCCAGAAGGTGGGGCGGGTGCGGACCTGCCGCATCGAGCCGGTGGCGCTGCAGACGGCCGAGCACTGGATCGCCGAGCGGCGCACGAACTGGGAGCGACGCCTCGACCGGCTTGGTGATTACCTCGCCGCGCAGCCCGAAGAAGGAGAGTACAGGAGGAAATCATGACCGAACGAACCGTAACGCACGCCACCTTCACCATCGAGCGCACCTACGACGCTTCGGCGGCACGGGTATTCACCGCCTGGGCCGATCCTGCCATCAAGCGACGTTGGTTTGCGGGCCCAGATGAGGTGGGAGCCGGAGAGCACGAACTCGACTTCCGGGTCGGCGGGCGGGAAATTAACCGCGGCGGTCCGCCGGGCGGGCCGGTCTACACCTTCGAGGGTCGCTACCAGGATATCGTGCCGGAGCGGCGCATCGTCTACACCTACGACATGTACCTCGATGAGACGCGAATATCGGTCTCACTCGCGACGGTGGAGTTCGAGCCGGGCGACACCGGCACCCGGTTGATTTTCACCGAACAGGGTGCCTTCCTCGACGGCGCCGACAAGCCGCAATATCGCGAGCAGGGCACGGGTGATCTATTGGATGCGCTTGGTGCAGAGTTGCGCCGGAACTCGGAATCGCACCGAGTAGGTTCCAACAGAAGCTAATCTGCACTGACCGCCGGCACCTCGTAAAACACGTGAAGGCGCTCGTCATGAATCCATACAATTCATGCAGCATGCACCGGAATGAGGGAGAACGACATGACAACTGCGCACAACCAGGACCGTGACGAGGATCAGATCCGTGCAGTGATCGATGGCCGGATGAACTGCGTCCGTACCCGAGATGTCAATGGGGCTCTGGCCTGCATCGCGCCGGATGTCCTGTTGTTCGACGTCGTGAACCCGCTACAGGCTCACGGATCAGCGTCCTCCAGACAGCGTACGGAGGCCTGGTTCTCGTCGTTCCTTGGCCCGATTGGCTTCGAGATACGCGACCTGAGCATTGCCACGGGTGGCGACGTGGCCTTCAGCCACAGCCTCAATCGGTACAGCGGAACGCAGACCGGAGGAGTGGAAATCGATATGTGGGTGCGCGCCACCACCTGCTACCGGAAGATTGACGGCGCCTGGATGATCACCCACGAACACCAATCCGTGCCCTTCGACGGGGAGAGCGGCCAAGCGTCGCTTGATCTCACGCCGTAGTCGTCGCTGAAGGTCGCATCTACACCCGTACCACGTCGACCGCGATCACCTGATCACCTTCGAATTGGAAGACAGCGCCCTCGCAGTAGTCGCACACCGCGCCCCAGGCGGCGTGATCGGCCTGGGGCAGGCTGGCTACCGCGGCGGCTTCGACGAATCCGCCGTGGGTGATGACCAGGGCGCGGCCCCCCTCGGGAAGCGAGGCGGCCAGCTCGCCAAGCAGCGCTACTTGCCGGTGGGCGAAGTGGGCTGCGGCGCCTCCCTCGCTCACCACCTGGGACCAGGCGGCAAAGCCGGCGTCCCAGGCGATTTCCGCGTCAACGATTACGCCAAAGCTGCGCAGCCGGTCGTCCTCCTGGTCCACGGCGAAGCCCATGGCGATGGCCGTTTCATAGGCACGCGCTACTGTGCTGGTTAGTACCCGGTCGAACGGCCCCATCTGGTTGCCGGTTTGCCGAGCGAGATCGACGCCGGCCTGGGAGAGATGCCGGCCGGGTTTGACGCGCATGGTGTGGCGGCGCATTTCGACCCATCGCATGGGTCGGCTCAGGCTTCTTGGGTGGCGGCAAAGAGGATCCGCCGGAAGCCATAGAAGACGGGCTGCTCCGGGTATTGCTGGTACAGCCTGGCCCGGTAGCGCTGCATGAAGGGCTCGTGCAGCGCCTCGGGCAGTCGCTCGAAGTAGGGGACCAGGGTGGTGCCGGAGGTCCAGTCGGCCAGTGCGCCGGCATCCGCCAAAACATGCGGATACACCTTCTCGAATACCGTCAGATTGCGGCCACCGTGGGCGTAGAGGAGATCGGCGTAGCGGGCGATGTCGAGCACCGGCGAGTCGCGGGTCCAGCCGCCCAGCGCGGCGGCAAAGGGCTCTTCGGCGGCAACCTCCAGAATCAGGTGGTGCGACGGGTGGGTGAAGTTATTCGGCAACTGGACGGCAAGCTGCCCACCGGGCGCCAGCATCGCCAGCAGCCGGGGAATCAATGCCTCGTGGTCCTCTATCCAGTGGATCGCCGCGTGGGAAAACGCCAGATCCCACGGTCCCTGGACCTGCTGAATCTTTCCCTGCTCGAAGCGCAGACCCATACCCGTGTACTGCTCGGCATGTTCCAGCATTTCGGCGGAGCTATCGATCCCCACCACCTCGCTCTCTGGCAGCATGCCGGCCAGACGCCGCGTCAACTCACCGGTGCCGCAGCCCAGATCGACCACGCGCATGCCGGGGCGCGCCTCGATCAGCCGTACCAGATCATCGAACGGCGCCGAGCGTTCCTGCTGAAACTGATGGTAGCATTCAGGATCCCAGGGCATTCGCCTCTCCTCTGTTCAGCGTTGGGTGACGCTGCCCTCCGAGGTCACCATCTCACACTAGAGAAGATCTTCGGTATTCTGGAGGTGGTTTGCCATGAGTTGCTGGAGACGCGCTCCGGTGAAGGCGGTGACCAGACCGAGATGATGCACCACGGCGTTGGCCCGGTTCTGGATGCGACATCTGCCATGGCACTGCTCCTTTTTCGGTGTTTTAGTGCGCTTCGACACATACTAGCGCGAACGGCGGCCCCCCTCCCCCTCGCGGGGGGAAGGGGACCACTTGATTGGCACGCATGCCCCGGTGCGAAACTGGAAGCTGCGGAGGGACGGGCCGCCCGGGCGGTCGCGGAAGCGGGTCGAGTGCCGAAAGGCGCTGTAGCGCGCTGCCTGGACCTGGAGGAGGTCGCTTTCCAGGCAGAGTATCGCCCCTCCCCCCCGCGAGGGGGAGGGGACTGACTTCATGACAGTTTTAGAGGAGCCCGCGGCTCGGGCCGAAAGTGAAGGGAGCAGTGGATGGGACAGTCCAGGGCGAGCAGGCGAGTGAGATAGTGCAGGCTGAGTTGGAAGTAGCTGTAGCAC
>JAABUH010001453.1_pt1 | contig 26379 bp, 30 predicted proteins | sample 5559121 | NCBI WGS metagenome assembly JAABUH01 (sample SAMN10711871, study PRJNA513364) | rock metagenome | isolation source: Antarctica rocks | place: Antarctica: Victoria Land, Battleship Promontory nord | collected 2015-12-28
TCCACATCAAAAGTAATCCAAACCCCACACACACTCTCTTTACCCCGCCGATCCCGAAAAACGGTATTCACACACGTTTATCCGTCCGTGGAAACAGAAACCGAGTTGAGCTGTTTTGGGGAGTTGTGTTTTTTTTTTGAAGGGGGGGGGAAGATGGCTGGTGCGGGTGGTGGTTGAGGTGGTGGTGATGGTGGTGGTGGTTGTGGTGGAGGTGGTTGTGGAGGATGTATGTTTATGTTGAGATACGAGGTCATATGGGGCATATTGGTATTTTGGTTGTTGCTGTTCGGAGGCTATCTAGAAGGTGAATACTCTACTAGCGGGCCCCAGCCCTACCAGCCCTATGAGGCGGAGGTTACCAACTCCCCTATTTCCAACAGTTTAGAGATGAAGAAAGTGTTCATTTTCGCAAAGGGTCTGTTGAAGGTGCGTGCTATCGAATAACCTACGTGAAATCCTCCTTCTTCTCAATCCTCTCGTTCAACCCAACCCAACCCCATCCCCATCCCTCCTCCCCTCTTTCTTTCTTTCTCTCTTTCTTTCTTTCCCCTCAAACGTCTTCCACCCCCACACCCCACCCCCCCCCATATACACACACCCATTCAAAAAACCCTTTTTATACTATCTCACCCGAAAAACCATCATTGCGGATGATGATGAGGATGGAGAAGAAGGGGAGTTTCGTGTGCTGTGTTATAGCGAAACCGCGGTTTTGGTTTATTTTTAGGGGGGGTTAAGTGGTTGTTGGGGGGAGATGTGGGAGATGTGGGAGATGTGTGGATTGGGGGGGGGGGCGGAGGTGGGCGGAGGGAAAGAAGGAAGGGTGGGTGGGTGGTTGTGGGTGATGGTGGTGGTGGTCCGAGTCGTAATTGTGGGTATTTCCGGGGAGTTTGGATGTGGTTGAAAGATGACGGGGAAAAAGCCTGCTGTAGACTCGGCTTTCCTTCATCTCATCAATCACTTACCCTTCCCCCCATCTCGCACCCCACCCTCCACTCCACAACCCCTTCCCCCTCCCCTCCCAGCAAAACCCTTCCGCAATCAACACCACAAGCAACAGCTCAAACTCCTAAAAAAAACCATCAACAAAAAGAAAAAGAGAGACGCTGTGGATGGGGTTTTGGGCGATATGAAGATCTGATGTATGCAGCTGGAAAAGAGGGGGACTGGGATAGAATGGAATTGGAATACTACTCCCCTTTGTGAGGATTCCTGTGGCAGGGCGCAGAGGATTGGTTGATGGATCGGGTGTGGGACTTTTGGGGAGGTGGATAGTTGACTGTTTGTTTGTTTGTTTCTTGTTTTTTTTTGGGGGGGGGGGGAAGGTTGGCGTAGGTTGGTGGGTAGGAAGGGGGAATGATATAGAGAGAGAGAAAGATTGGAAAGGGCATGATGGGAAAATCACCAAGTGTTGTTCATCAACCCATATCCCGTCCAAAAGCAGGAGTGGGTCTCGTTGGTAGCTAGTATTAGATGGATTGATTTTGCTTGCGTGGGCAGATTCGATTACGCTGGTACGATTGGTCTTCTCTGAGATTTTTACACGACAAAGGGGAACAACTGTTTGGAAATCAATTCAAAAAAACAGGTGGTTCAATGCGTCCTGACGAGGAAATATTGCTACTCGGAAAGAAAACAACAACAACAGCAACAACAACACCACCACCACCACCACCACCACCACCACCAGCAGTACCACCACCACCACCACCAACACCAACAACAACCACCACCGCCACCAACACCAACACCACCAACACCAACACCACCAACACCACCACCACCACCAACACCACCAACACCAACAACAACAGAACTTTTGCTCGCCTTTCTAAAGGTTCAGAAACGAAGACATATATCTTCGTATAGCTTCATGCAAGTGCTGACACTTTTAGAAATATTTGAAATGCCGCACTATGTAGACTCGAGTAACAGCATCATCCTTGAAAAAAAAGAAAAATGCGCCCCCAATCTCAAGGTTTTCAACTGCCGGAAGATTTGATCTGAACCACAGATACATACATACGACAATTCTCCTAGCCCCTCCCACGTCGCTCTGAAATGCCCGAAAGTGTACATAAAACAACAAACTCGGCAATATTTGCCAGTTTCGAAAAATCCAAAACATGCTTTCCATAAAAAGTCCACTTAGTCAACCAACTTGTTTCGTGCCAACAAATACTCTAACACTCAGCCGCACCTCAGCCCTTCTCCAATTCCCCAAAAGCGGCACCATCGACCATCCCCATGCTCATGCCCAAACCCCGAGTCGAAATTCAATTACGGTATTCCGTAAAGATTCCTGAATAAATCCACCAACAAGTACAGTACATATCCACTAAGGTACCGTAAGCCGCTAGCCCAACGGACGGGTGCATGGTGCAAGTCTACCTAGCCGCATCCCGCAGGGTTTCGGTTCCCCCTGCCGCACGGGATACAGCCCTGCAGCCTAGATAGTTTCCTCTACGATTACTTGGTACAGTACAAGGCGTGCTAGGCTAAAAGAATGGCATCGGCAGTCGGTTGAGATTCTGATTTGTTTGGCGTTAGTCTGACAGGAGCCCGAAACTCAAATAGATTCTCCCAAGGCGTTTGGGGCGTTTTTCGTCTGACAGGAGGAGTCTCAGTCACACCGCTCATTGCTTGGGCTTTTTCCCCAGCCGTTGGGGCGCTGGGGAGGTGGGGGGTGGTGTTCGATCTCTGGAGAAGAGGGTTGGTCGGAGGAATAGAAATCATTTGGGAAAGACGCAGGTAGTGTAGTCCGATATGGTAATCAATGGTTACGAGATGGGATAGATACCGTAATCAAGTTGGGAAGTCGCTGAAATAAAGTAGAGTAGGTAGGGGGCGAGGCTCGGGAGCTGTTCCTAATGTGGTAAAAGTACACACTGGGAGGGATGTTAATCTTCACTCTTTTTCGTGGTACACAGGGATGAAGAAAGACTAGTGTGAACTTAACGTGAACCTTTTTGCGACCTGCACCCTAAGGCATCCTACTCGAGATTGACTCAACCTTTTTGAGACCACCTGTAGGCACCCTAAGGCATCCTACTCTATATTGACACGATGAACATGCGGGACAATGTACCTAATCTAAACACCCTTGTATGCAACGTGCAATTCCATCCTCCCCCCCAAACACACACCGTCTAGAACAGAAAGAGATTCGCTCCATGTCAAACAAGCCAGATCCTGCACCTGCTGCTAACGCTGTTTCGCCAACTCGCGCTTCTTCAAGTATTGAAAGACAAAGGGGTATGCCATGTCCGCAATCTCAGGCGCAACGAACACGAACGTGGCGAAGGGCGTGCCCACGAAAGCGTAGTCGGCTGGGTAATGGTAGTATCGCCATTGCAGAACGCTAGTCGCACATACCGTCCCCAGCCAGCGAAGGCACCTGTGGTTCCGATCAGTACGGGTGTAGTAGTGCATAGACTGAATCGCAGCGGCCTTACCAGATCTTCATCGAATGGCCTCTTGTGCTTCCTCGGGAAACCAGTTGGGCGAGGGACGACCAGCTGACAATGACCTGGCAGGCGTATCCCGCCCAAAAGCACGCGATGCTGGCGTCGTCGAAGAGCATCACAAACGTCCAATGTGCGGCCAGCATCACGGTGCTCCCAATCGCGATGATGACCGGCAGATTCCTCGCAACCAGCGGTGCTTGTGCCCACTCGCGGGGACCGAACTTGACCGTTGCATATCCCAGGACCAGATCGATAAACACCCAGGGCAGGAAAGCGATGGTCTCGGCCAGACCGGGCGGGTAGAAGACCCCGTAGATGATTTCCCAGGCGATGTTCGCGCAGCTGCGTTCAGAAATGTTAGGCTCGGAAAAATAAAAGTGCTTCATAGACGATCGTGACTCTCACAGAGAAAGCAAGGGCATCCCATAAGACTTGTCCCGGAACGACTGCCTGATATAAAGCACATAGGCCGTGCTCCACAGCACGCCACAAGCAAGATTCATGCCATCCTGAATCCACAGGAACCACAGCGGAGGGTTGTTCTTGCCGTCGATCTCGTTCAGAGGCAGGTGCATCTGCATCGTTTCGTCGTATCTCCTCACGAGTGACCGAAAAATTCCTGTAAAAATTCTGTAATGGGCTCGTAGATGCAACCCTTCACAATTGAGAGCGTGCGTGATTGAAACAAAACAAACAAATGACAGGGGAGACTGAAAAAACGGAACAAAGACACCTCTTGCAAAATTCCCCCAACCCCCCCCCTCAAGCCGCAGCAACCATTCGTCTGACTCCAACTCATCTGACGCTTACACAAACACGCACACCCAGCGCCCAGCGCCCAGCCCCAGCCCCAACATCCCATAACCCGGCGGCACTCAGCCCCCCAAAACCCAGTCAGTCTCACCGCACAAAACCCCAACAAAACCCCCAATACCAAAAGCTGACAGTTTTAAAAAAACCAAAAAAAAACCCCGCTTACCATACCTACTCCCCACAAAAAAACTTTGCGGCTGAAACCCCTCCCAAACTACACTACCTTACCTTAACTCACCCCCTCCCCCCACCCCCCCCTTACCGATTCCAAATCCAGCAAATCCAGCAATATGCAAAACAGTATATACGAGTACAGTAATATCCCCCCATGGAAAAATTCTCCGCTGCTGGCACATAGGTAAGGTAGGTAAAGTATACATACGGAATAAGCTGCATGCAAGTCAACGTGGGAGAGAAGTATCGTATGTATTCCGTACAGCATGTAGTAAGCGCTAGCAAAATCCGCATTTCGGGGGTTTTCAGCTGGTGCTGGGCTGGGCTGGGGACACGAAGAGGCATGCAGGCATGGGGGTTGTCGCGTGGTTTAGAAAAGAGGCGGGGGGGGGGGAAGAAGGTATGCATGCATGCATGCATGGGGGACACGTGGGTTTTGTTTGGCATTGGGTGGGAAAAGCGAGCGAGGAAGGGATAGATAGGCTGATAGGGTGCAGGGGTTTGGTCGGTCGGGAGTTTTTTCTTCTGTGTATGTATTATTGACTCTGCTTGGGAGGTTGTGGTGGTTTGCGGTATGGATGTGAGACTCGTGAGACTCGTGAGAGCTACGACTGTGGTAAGAAAAAGAAAAAAAGAAAAGAAAAAAGTTGGGTTTGGTGATCACTAGTTTACTACAGTAACTCCGACTACAGCTACCCAAGGTACAGTAGTCCAAACGCTCTACTTTGCGGTTCAGCGCTCTTTGGTGGTTCGCATCAAGGGAAAAACCCCGTTTGTCCTGTTATATCCCGTTGAAGATGACTGGTGTGAAATACTAAGAAAATCCCCTTCCCAGGCGGTAAAAATGTCCAAGAAGACGCAGCTCGGTAAGCTTAGACACGACTAGGCTCCTACAGCCTCACTCCACCATCGTAGTTTTCACCGTGACCAACTCCACCACTGCCGGCTTCACCGTCACCGACTCCACCATCGTAGGCTTCACCGTCATTTTCTCCGTGCGACCCCACGCAGCTGCAAATAGAGACACTTGGCCTTTTAGCGATTCGAGTTCTTGCATGCACACACTTTTCACCTGGTCGGTCTGCAGCAGGCGCACGGCAGCGTGGTGTCGCTCAGTGGTGGCTTGTGAAGAGACTTCGGTTGAAGGCTCCATTGCTTTTTTGATGATGGTCTGTGCTGTTGAAGAACCGTAGAGTGCGACGATGATGGGGAATGTGTATTCGCCGTTAATGAGGTCTTCTGCTAGAGTGCCTTTGGATGCTATCACGTCGGTGGAGTAGATGTTCTTGCAGTCGTTCTGTAGTTGACAGTACCATCTGTTTGGAGTCAGTGCTGTACGTGGTATGGTGTGTAATTCAAAAACTCACCCGACCTTGCTCATGAGCTCGTCCTTCTCGTGGCTCGCAAATACTAGCTGTCCAAGCAGTCTGAAGAGTGCACCAGTCTTGAGATAGGCACAGTGTCTATAAGCCTTGAGGGCTGATTCTTGGTCCGGGAAATTCTCGAAACCGTCTCGCCGCCAGACAAGAGAGATATCTTGACCTAAACCCAGTTGTCAGAAGCGAATCTGAACGGAAAAAAAGGATACTTACCCTCGTGGATTTCCTCTAGATTGGCGAGAACGTACGGAACCAAAGCCGGCCTCTGAGTTGAACATCGGTTGACAACTTCCATAATCCGAAGGTATGCCCTATTGATCGTTTCACTGGACCCGTATATGCAATGTGCAGCTGGCTTTCCTTTTCGAGTGAGGCTATTATCCGCAACGTCATCGACTAAGATGGCTCCAAAATGTACAGCGTCCATGATGTCCAAGACAAGGTCATAGAGAATCGGATCTTCTGAACTCAGATTAGGCTTCAGCGTGTCAACGAATTTCGAAAAATGTCGTTTTCCATAGGTCCAGAGGATATATTCATAGGGACAGGTAATCTCGTTCTGAACTGTGGGTTTGGGCCGAGTGCTGAATGCATCACCTCGCTTGATAACCCTGAGACTTCCATGTAAAGATGGGGATCTCAGCCAGCTTGCAACCCTCTGAAGGTAGACAATGGGACCTTGGGTAAAGCCAATGAACCCCGAGAATACTAAACTGAAAACGTATGACGAGCTTGAGAGAATCATAATGAAATATTTAGTTATAAATGTGCCTTTCGGTGAAGCTCAAGGATAGAAATCTGGATCTTTATGCTTGAAAATGTTAGACACTCTGGGGTATTTGAGAACTTGGACAGAGTAAGTAACATAAAGTATATAGACCAAACTATACGAAGAGGCCCAGCAGCAACGGGGGAATCAGGCACCGGCGTACGGTGGCTTTGTCAACGTGGAGGTCCAGATTGGAATCCCAGCTCTAAGGCTGCATTGCAAACAAATGAGTCCAACGCGGAGGGGTACGGTAATCCTGCCAACCCAGCGGCCTAGATTGCAGTCTCAGGTCTGAGCCTTGATCTTACCACTCAGTGTTCATAGCCCTGTCACGCCATGCTGCCGAAGATAGACGGGATAGCACGCCTCGTCTCGTGGCATCACAGGAGGAATCCCCTGCGCCAATGAAGATCTGTGTATTGTACTGGAGGTCTGCTATACAAAGAGCTAGCTATAACGTCTTCGGCTGAGCATTCCTCAAATCTTGCTTCTGCAACCGAAGCATCCTGTGCCGTACTGTGGCGGTATAAGCAGAGTAGCAATCTTCGCGTATCTATAAAAGTACTTGTACCTGATAGGTTACTATGATGGAGTCTAGGGTTTCGAACACCACCCGTCCAATCCTCATCAAGTCATCGTCGGATAGAGAGCTGGAATCCTCAGGACCTGATAATAATACCGCAGTAGTTAGCTGACGGTGTAGCGAGATATGCCCAGGACGTTCAGGACCACTAGCCTTGAAAGTTTGCTCATTGGGCTCTAGCTTGCTCATTGCTTACCCTCCAGCCCATCATCACGATTTCGTGGCAGGTGGGCGCAAATTCGAATTCCGTGCCGTACTAAGAGAGGACGCCGCTCTATCGCATTTGTTGAAGTAAGAATGCAGCTTTACCTGGATTACCAAGAGCATAATCCCAATAGCTTGCCCTACCCTGCCCGAATCTAGATTATCTATACCGACTCAGCCCTCTCAACTACCTAGACGTTTGAAATATTCTACAATAACGGTGAGTTCTGTGACGCTCTATCGGACTTATCTACTAGGTCAGCGGCATTAAAACCATGTTGAGGTCCCAAATTTGAGCGTTCTAGCACTCGCAATATTTCGTCCCCCAAGATAAAAAGTTTAAGAACCACTGGTCCCTGACAACACCGCAAATTAAAGCTGTCGTTGACCATACGATCGGCATTATGATATCTGTGGATGGTGAGACGGTCAAGGTGGCTGAAAACAGAGATCTTCTTGTTATCGGTGCAGGTGCGAAAGACGAATTTCTAGAGTTGCCTGGATGACTGATCATGCTTAGGACTTCATGGATTGGTGACGGCAAAGGTCTTGCTCCACTCGTCGCAAAAACCGTTTTCCTCTGTCACTATATATGAGAAAAACTCCGCCCTAGGAGGCGTATGGGCGTCTAATCGTATATACAACGGTCTGACAACGAATTCACCTTTGCTCACATACGAAATACCGGACTTTCCATTCCCTAAACACCTCCGTGTTGCAGGTGCTCATGCCTCTGCCCAAGATGTCAACTCATACTTCCAAGCTTATGCTGACGCATACTCCCTCACCGAGAGAATACAGTACAGCACACTAGTACAGGATGTATCCTGGGATCCAGAAAGCTCTACCTGGTCGGTCAAAGGCACCTTGAATGGGGCAGAATTTCGCAAGTCATTTGGCTTTCTCGTAGTCTGCGTAGGATTGTATCACACAAGCCTGGATCCTCTGGAGTCCATGATAAATGAATTTGCAGGAGATATTGTCCACTCTTCAGAAATAGGTGAAGCCCAAAAACGAGAGACGTTGGCTGCGTCCAAACAGGTTATCATCGTAGGTGCTGGCAAGTCTGCACTAGACCTTGCAACCATCCTAGCCAAAGGGCAATGGACACCAAAAGAGAGTAGTGCTCCGGCCGTGACACTGGTTTACAGAAGGCCGCACTGGATTTCGCCACGGAAGATTGTACGCAAGACAGTGGCATTTGAGAAATTGCTCTTCTCACGTTTCGTAGTAAGTCCTTTCTAGTGGCCCCCGATTCGAACAAATAAACTAAATTCAATCCGGCCAGAACGCTTGGCTTCCATATGTCGAAGCACCTGATACCTTCCACAGGTGGATCGCTGAGACCAAGTTTGGGAGGTGGCAAACTAAGCAGATATTCAAGATCGTTGCGGACGACTTTGTCAAATCTAATGGCCAGCAAGACCTGCCTCTGACGATTCCTGAACATCCCTTGTCAGTAGCCCTCTCCGGAGCTCTTCATGTAGAGCCTCCTGGGTACCTCGACTGCGTGCGTAGTGGTGATATACGCATTCTGGAAGGCAGTGTCTCCGGATTGCGTGGAAATAATGTGTCTGTCCAGCGGAACAATGGGGAAAACATCGATCTCAAGGCGGATAACTTGCTGGTGGCAACAGGCTACAAACTTGTAAGTTCCCCTAGAAAAACCGCTCTTAGGTGCGAATGTTGATGTTAGTCTTAGGCTCTACCGTTCTTATCGAAAAAGACGTGCCAAACCCTGGGCCTCTTGAGACCGGAAGACCAGTCAGCTGACAATTGTGATCTCCCTTATATACGGTTGTATCGCCTCATTGTACCCCCCGGTTCCGCCAATTTCGATGGACCTAAAACACCCAATCCTATAGGTGGACACCGCAATATTGCGTTCAACGGGTTTGCATACAGTCTACTCAATCCCACAGTGGCTCATGTCACAGCGAACTGGATTGCGGACTACTTCTCTGGTAACATCACCTTGCCAGCTCGAGAACCAATCGAGAAAGGTACGTGAGAATCCGGTTCCCTTCTTTTCATGGTCTGACCGTGCCAATAGACATTGATAAATTCCATGCCTGGCAAATTGCATCCTTTGGCTCACATGGCACAAAAGGCGTGCATATCGGTCCCCACGCGACGCTCTACACAGATGGACTACTCGCTGATATGGGACTGCAGTCGGGACATGTGGCCAGGAGTAACTGGGGTCCAAGCGATTTCCTCCATGAATGGTTTCGACCCATGTACCCTGGAATATACGCCCAAGTGGAAGCCACTCGAAGAGCTAGGGTCGAGCCAGCAATGGCCCTCGAGAAATCAGAAGATGGCCATTTATCGGTGGTGGCGAACATCAGGAGTTTCTTCTTGTGCATATGGCGCTATCTCCATGTTTTTTTTATGCTTTTCTCAACCGGCGACATCGCAACACATAGATAATATCACCTAGAATTGATGTTCTTCGTATCAAATTCCTGGTAATAACCGAATTCAGTGACGAGCAGCGCCCATGCAGATGTAGGTAAAGCGAGCTTCGAATCGAGGCTCGTAAGATATAGATTGATATGAACCTGCATTTAGGCAATTTGTCTACAACCCGCCAGATCCGCCCATACCCTACTACGCTCGTGGAACGGAGCTCTTCTCCAACCCACCTTTTTCTTCCAATAGCGTGATTATTTCGTCCCAGAGTTTCTTCTGCAGCTTCTCGCCTTCGGCACTCCTTACCAATTTTGATTCCGGCTTGACCTGCATCTCGCTCAAATACTTTTGGTGCGAATCTTGCCCCTTGACCACTGCCGCATCAACCAGGCAACGAGCACCGTCCTCTGGTGATCTACCCAACAACATCTCGGCCGCTTTGATAGCGTATGACATTGCGCCTTTCATCTGGCGCGAAAGGTTTGTCGCGCAGAATCCGGGATTCGCGGAGTTGATCACAACCTCCGAGCTTGAGACCCGCTGAGCAAGCTCACGTGTCCATAGTAATCCAATGGTTTTGCTGGTGGGGTAGCGGTCTTGCTGTTGATATTTCTTGGGGTCGTTCAAAGCTGCAAGGATGCCGCCGGGCGAGGTGCGTTCAGGGAACTTGGCATTCTCGTGAAGACCACTGGAAACAAAAGTCAAGTGGGCGGGGCTAGCAGGATTGGCAGTCGAAGCAGTCGCACGGCGGAGATTGGGCAGAAGGAGGAGGGACAGCAGAGCTGGAGCAACTGTGTTGACTTGTAGGTCCGATTCGAGTCCGTCCACAGTTTCGACGAAGTGCGAGTTCCAGACGCCTAGACAGTATTAGTACTGGACATGAGTAGCGAGCCATAATGCTCACCAGCGTTAAGTAATGCCACATCGATACGCTGGCCATCTAGCCCTTTGACGAAGGCCCGCACTGACCCAAAACTGGCCTGATCAAGCTTCCGGGTTTCGATAACCGTTGAAGCTGACTTGAACTTTTCCAGCTTTTCGCGGGCAGCATTTCCTTTTTCGAGGTCTCGTACAGCAAGAATCAAACGCCCTGGCTCGTGTGGCAAGACTGCACGGGCAGCCTCAAAACCCAAGCCAGCGTTACTGCCTGTTATGAGCACTGTTTTGTTCGCGAGGTTGGTGGCTACGATCTGAGGTATCTTGGTGCGCTGGGCTCTGATGAAGTCCATCGTGATCACGTTCTTGACTATCAGGAGAGCTGTGAGTGCTTAGGTATAACAGTGCGGTAGAGTGTATGATGGCAGATGTAGAGCAAACGACCACGTAGGTATATGCTAAACGCAGTAATTTGTCGGGGGTTCTCACAAGGCTGTCATCAACATGGTATCCTCAGGTGGACGCTCAGAGCTTTGCGGCTAAGTAAGGATTCCCGACCCTGCCTGCTGCTGCCTGTACTCTTCTGCACGGCTGACCCATTAGCTTCAAATACGAGGCACGCCGCAACCTTACAGTCCCACGTAAGCGCTATCCAGGGTCAAGGGTCGTTAATGAATGGCTGTCGTGGTCCTGGAGGTAGTGTCATCAATTTCATATGCACGAGGCGGAGGAAGCAAGCAAGAAACAGCCCTAGGAGTGTGATGGATCGAGATCCGTAATGGTACGGAGATGTTGGTGGAGGTTCCCGTAACCCCACTAAGACAGCGCCCACGTGGCGCCCAACCTAAGGTACTGTAAGGTAAGTGAAGGAGCAGATTACCGAATACTGTATCATAGACTGACTGTATCAGAAGGGCAGACATAGACTGTACCATAAACCGTATTGAATCCTCTCAAATCTCCCACACCGCATCAGGCAAGCTGAGCCATCGTGACACCCCAACCCCAATCCCACGCTGTCAACCGACCAGCCCAGGCACAGCCCTTGGTCAACGTTTTCCAACTCTTTGTCCTAGTGGATGGTCTCACTTTCGTACTCGTCTCGCTTCTTCTGTCCTGGTCGATCTGATATCCATCGCACATTCCATAACCTTGACAAGCGTGCCATTGCTATCATATCTACTTGAATATTTGTATATGGATTCTTCTTCAGAGATCGGACGGCTTGAGTCCCGAAACCACTCGTCAATACCGCTGACACCTGTCGTTGATTCTCAAGAAAAAGACAGAGGGTCTTCTACGACACGTCTAGAGTTTAAACCAGAGAACGAAGATGAAGATGAGACTGCGAATCACCTCACTGGTCTCAAGCTTTACCTGGTCATTGCTGGGCTTTGCATATCAGTGCTCTTGGTAGCCTTGGTTCGTCGCCCTACAATAACCATCTCTGTCCATCCACTAAATACAGCATTTAGGACCAAGCAATACTGGCAACGGCAAGCCAATAACAGCTCTCATACACTCTTCGTCCGAACTGACATAAAAAAGGCGATCCCAACCATCACGACCGACTTCAATTCTTTGAAGGATGTTGGGTGGTACGGCAGTGCTTTCCTCATTACAATGTAATTCTAGCCAGCAAAGCTCGTGCCCCGAGTGTGCCCACCTAATCTCGAACAGTTGCGCCTGCCAGCCGCTATCCGGCAAAGTCTATCAGCATTTTTCTTTGAAATGGACCTATCTAGGGTGCCTCGCTGTGTTTGAGATTGGGAGTCTGATATGCGCTACCTCGCCCTCATCAGTGGTCCTGATCATCGGCAGAGCCGTTGCCGGTCTCGGAGCTGCTGGACTCTTCTCTGGTGCACTTGTGATCATTGCCCACACGCTTCCTTTGAGGCTACGTCCCAGTGAGCCTTGTTTCTTCCCGTCTGCACTGGGAATCCACCGGCTAAAACAGTATCTGCAGTGTACACGGGAATTATCGGCTCAATGTTCGGACTCGCTAACATTGTAGGCCCGGTCCTCGGGGGAGTCCTAACACAACATCTATCATGGAGATGGTGTACGCATATTGTATACGGGCTGTTGTCTAGGCGATCATAGCTAATTCACAGCAAGGTTTTTGGATTAATCTTCCATGCGGCGCCGTCACGCTTGGCCTTTTGTTCATCTTCTTTCATCCAAAAGTCAGGCCAGCCACTCAACTGCCACTGATGGAGAAGTTCAAACACCTCGACCTTCCTGGTTTTGCCCTCTTCGTGCCGGCTGTGATCATGCTTCTTCTCGCTCTCCAATGGGGCGGCGAAAAGTACGCTTGGCGGTCTGCAACCATTATCGGGCTCTTCTGTGGCTTTGCAGTCCTTGTTCCGATTTTCTGCCTATGGCAAAAGCACGAACAAGACGAAGCTAGTATACCTCCCAGTATATTCATGCAGCGTACGGTATTCAGCAGCGCAATACTCGGTTGGTTCGCTTTCGGCGGTCTTCAGCTGGTCACATACTACCTGCCACTCTGGTTCCAGGTTATCCTAGGAGCCAGCCCCACAAGAAGCGGCGTCTACTACCTGCCCTCGGTGCTCGGTGACATCGTCGCATCAGTCCTTGGCGGCGTTCTTGGTAAGAAGCTTTCTGGTCCTCCGCTTTCCGTAACCAAGCTAACTGATTAACTCAAGTCACGAGGCTTGGATACTATAATCCTTTCTTGCTAGTGGGAACAACCTTGACCTCGATAGGCGCAGGCTTATACACAACATTAACCATCGACTCAAGCCGTGCGACATGGATTGGGTACCAGATCATTGCTGGTCTCGGCATCGGATTCATATTACAAATGGTCTGAGCTTCGAACTGGCGCGAGATACATTGGCTGATTATTCCCATAGCCACTCATTGCCGTACAGGTAGTCCTACCATTGCACAAAGTCTCCACTGCGACCTCCATCGTTGTTTTCTTCCAATTCCTCGGAGGCTCGGCCTTCCTCGCCATCGCTCAGAACATCTTCGCTACCCATCTCGTCTCAGAGCTAAAGGCTAAAGCTCCAGCTCTCGACTCGGGTCTTATCATCAAGGCTGGAGCTGCGGCCGTACGAAAAGTTGCGCGGCCCGAAGATTTGCAGATTGTCCTGCGTGCTTATGACATCGCCATTACTGATACATTTGTAAGTCGCCACGTTGATCCCTCAGTCATTATTGCCCATGGCACTGACGCAGACATAGTACGTCCCCGCTGTTGGGGGAGCATTAGCTTTCATTGCCGCGTGGGGGCTTCAGTGGAAAAGCGTCAAGGGCAAAGGCTTTATGGGGAGTGGATGACCTTTGTTATACTGCGTGTTATTTTAGACACTACTAGAAATTGAATGCGATTCACGATTTTGAAGGGCCGTCAACATGCAGAAGGTCAGTCCACTGGCATTTCGATCGCCTGTTAGAAAAAGTGACGTCTCATTCATTATAGCGATGGTACACCTCGATAGGAGAGCCGTCTTTCCAACCTATCCTTGTATGTCCAAGGGCTTCATTGCAAGCAAACAATAAACCCCAAACCCCCCCATCCCTATCTAAACAATCTCCCTATTCCTCTTTCCTTAAAAAGACCTCCCCGATCCCACCCACAACCATCCAAATCGAACCCTAGCACTACACAAACAACTCTTCCCCCCGCCATCGCTAAAAGTACTTTACCCTTCGAGCCGAGCAGAAGGGGAGGGAGAGGCATGAGGGCGTTTTTTTGTGTTCTCTGGGGGTAGGTATGGGGTTGCAGTTAGGATGGGCTAGGCATGGTGGTGCGGCCAAGAGGAGATGGGGACGATTGGGGGATGGTTGGTTGGCTGGTGTCTTGGAGCGGGCTTGGGGAGGGGTTTTGCATAAAAGCAGAGCAGAAAGGTATGATTAGTAACAACAAGACCTAGAGAACAAATCATCCACCTCCGAGTAGCTTCGTCCAATGTCGATTTTGGAAGCGGATGAGAGTGAAGAGAGACGGGGAAATTGCCCTTAAATCGGTTTCGTGGAAGAAGGGAAAGGATAGCGAGGGATGCTTGGGAAGGAAATGGAGAATGTGGGATCAGGAGAAGGGGGGTTGTTAGCTAGGAGAGGCGTTTGTCACAATTGAGTTATGGGGGAAAGATGGAAGAGGTTAATGGAAAATTATCAATTCCTTGATCTTTACATTTGGTTTTTTTCACATTTGTCTTTGCTCCGCTGATTAGTTATACCGTAGTCGTGAGCCAACCCCACATTTTCAAAAGAGGCTCTGGCCCCGATCTACTGTATATCACATCGAAACGCGTCCGGCTACTTACAGGAAGAATATGCTCTTGGAGAACCATCAAAACTTCATTCAGTTTGATGGTTTGCTTGCTGTCCTTGCAACATTCCATAAACCTAGATGGTAGAAGGAAGCTTCTACCGAACAATTAACGCCAGTGCTCTCGTCGCCAGTCTTGGAATCCCTCGTATTTCGAAGCGTCGGTTGGTCGGAGGATTGGGATTTGTGAAGGGGGGGAGGGAGGAGGTGAGACGTGCGACTGTCATGGCTGGGTTGTCGATGTATGTATTTGGGGATCGCTAGCGCTCGGGGAGACGAGTTTCGGCTGGGAGAGGAGGGGGAAAGGTGGGGGCAGACGGTGTGCTTGATGGAGCTCTGGGTGTATAAACGTGTCTGGTCTGGTTGAGGGGTGGAAGCGCTGAGGATGGCTATGCGAGTAATGGGAGAGACGGTGATGAGGACCGTGGTGGGGAGGATCACTGGCGGGGGGGGAGAGTCTGCCGGAGACTGGTTTGGAACTTTCGGAGCATGTTGACTGGGTGCAACTGTTGACTGGCGCTCAAGGCACTATCTAGCGCCGCAAGAAACGTGCTCAAGATGTCAGTCACGACATTCGTGATCTTGTTGTACCGTAACGTGTTTCTTTCTGAAATGCTACCGGTCTAGGCTTAGTCTGGTAAGTTAGATCAAGTTGGTATTTGAAGATATGTAGGTATAATGGTACTTGCTCTCAAGATATGAGAATAGGCCGGCGAAACAATGATACTCAATGGTACCCAGAGAAGCAAAATAGGTCGCAACAGTGATGACCATAACGGCCCACCACACACAGTTTCCTGATTCCTCAAGTTCTGGCCAAGCCGTTTGAACAAGATCAAAAAAGGAGAGCTTGATGGTCCACAGACCGGTGTAGAAAAGCACACTTACTGCAACAGTCTGGCGTAAGTATTCTTCCGTCCGCTTTGGAAAATAGGCTGGGGCTTAGATAGAGCTGCCTAGAAGAGACCGCAATATTCTCGTATAGGGATTCTTCGTTCACTTGCTAAAGGATGGTATTGATCAAAAGAGCTAGCCAGGTAAGGAAGACCAAACCATGGTTTGTGTAGAGGCGGCCAAAAGCCTTTGATCTGACATCGATTCGGGAAGCGAACTGAAAGCGATTCCGTGGGCTACGCTGCCATATGCAACACCCTTCACAACATTCAGAATGTGTAGAGGTAATTTGCTATTCAAAACGTCATGCAGGCCATGTAGCCTTACCATGAATGTTGATTCGTAGAGCTTCGCCAGGCCGGACTAGGGGTGGGAGCTGCTTGAACTCATCTCTGAGGATGGCTTTCTGGAATAGGGGACCTAACCAGCGCTTTTAAAAATTATGGACTGTATAACTTGAGTGCTGGGAATAAAGAAGAAGAAAATTGTGACAGTCTCAGAGAAGCGGCACGAAGGTAGACTTGTTTTCGATTATGATTCGAATATAACATGATAGGCTAATCATGTTGTGGGCATACTATGATGCTAGGATGACCGACCCACGGTGTCGCTGTTGCTTGCTTTCAAGAAAACGGTGGGCACATGTGCTGGAAAGCACTGTATAGTGCATACCTACAGAAAGCCTTGCGTGTGGTTGCAGCTTGGATGGCGGCGAAGTGGACCAAGGTATCGATCGGAGAGGTAATAGATACTTCCGGGAAGGAAGATCCATCACCCGTCACAGTTGTCGCAAACTGTGTCTAAGAACTTTTGCTGCAGCCTGCAAGAGTGTGTAGGGCGCTCACATGGGGTATTGAAACACCTCAACTCTCATCGTCTTCTATTTCGTGGCTAACCACCAATCAATTATCCTTCACCTGGGCCGTCGTTGCGAGTATTGCCTTTGTTGCTTTTCTTGCTTTAACTTTACAAAAGACCATGACGAGCATTTTCCCTTAATACCTCGCCACACAGCTTAATTTCGTCGAGCTATGGCATAGAATACACCCGAACAGTGGATATATCATCCATGGATAAGACCTTCATCATCAGTCAAGCATAACAGAAGATGAAGAGAAAGGCAAGAAAAATAGTCCAATCTAATAATCGTAGAAGATGTAAGATCTATGTACGATCCGAGATTAAGGAAAATAGCATCGGATTCGTGGATGAAGGCCTAAATTTGTACCCCATCCATGGGTGAGGAACTTCACCGACGGGGGCATCCATCCATGGATCCCTGTTTGGTTCATAGATGGATAGATCCATGGACGAGTTGCAACACATAGCTTGTCAGTTCCTGGAAATCCTGCGTGCATCTTGTTTCGCTCGTTATCATACTATGCTCTTTGGCAGCGGCCTGACCAAATGGCAGTATGAAGGAAGACAGTAGATGGAAAAAACCCTCTTACCTACCCTTCTTCTGTTCTGGCGGCGGCGAGTTCCTCGGGATGGCTTGAGACTCACCGAAATTCACATCTTCAGTCAGACCAATTTACTCAGCAGCCCAAGAGAATACCCTGCTTAAATATTCTGTTCTAGTATATTCGCAGCCTGGCAGTCTTGAGTTGGCTTTTTAAAGCTCTGTAACGAGCTTGAACGACACATTATAGTTGTGGATGATTGGGGAAGGCTTCAAACTGACAAGGAAAGATTCAAGTGCCACCTAGCCCTTGTGGTTCAATTAACATGGACGGCATCGAAAAGGAACGGGCCTTTGAAGTCTCGTCAACACCCGTCACGGCGGTAAGCGCTGAACCTTACTCGTATCCACGAGGCGGTTCCCACGCACACTGAGTTTCCGGGCAGGCTAACTCAAAATGGCTAGTGATAGATCATATCGGGCTTAACCTAATTGAAAAGGCGCTAGTGTTAGCCTGCACGGAAACTTAATGTGCGTGGGAACCGCCCCGTAGATACGAGTTGCAATTTCACGCTGACTGGACGTTAAGCCTTCAAAAGACCTCGAAAACGATCTTCTATTTATCATTCAACACAAGCGAGCTCGACTGGGTGTGGGTTCCAGTGGGCGATGCAACAGCCTCCTTGGCAATGACGGTCCTATCTAATACAAAGGTAGCTTTCCATAGCGAAAAGTGTGGATGTACCTCAGCCGCACGTTAATGGAAGTCATCACCTCGAGACTAGACGCGGATCGATGGGACGGAATATGGCGGCACGTTGGTTCGCACTAAGTTTCACCAGACGCATGAATAAAGGATGCAATCCTCCAAAGTCACCGCTTGGTACAATGATTTGTTCCATTCGAACCTCAATACCGAGGCGTATATAATCTCTGCCCTGTCCTATTTGTAGCGAATTCCAATGTCTTACATTATGATAAGAAAGCGAGCATTTCTATATATTTGTTACAGCAGTCCGCGTGGCTGCAGCGTCACAGAATTACTTCCTTTTATCTTCTCATCTGAGTATTAGGAAAATTAGTACAAACAGCGAGACACTTTTTCGAAGCCATCACCAGGTCGTCCGAATTCTACAGTGCCTTCGCCGATGGATAATATGGCTATCTGTATGGCCCTAGCTTTAACTCCTCTAGTATGGTCAATTCTCACTGCATACTGTATCCTAGTGAATTATCGACGTGGTTCACAGCTAAGTATACATGCTTGCCCAACTTGCAGGAGAGAACAGTTAGTCATGGAAGGAAAGCCAGGTTCAGGGACCTTGATGAGCAACCTCGTGCGAGCATGCAATGCACAATCTCAACCTGGGAATGGTGCTATAAACCAGCATACCGCGAGCATCAGAGAAGCAGACGAATCGAAACCGTTGACCGTGGATGAGATCCTCGGTAACAACTTCGTCTTTAATTTTGCTGGTCATGATACCACTGCAATCACTTTAGCGTATAGTCTGCTACTTTTTGTCGCTCGGCCAGACGTCCAGGAGTGGATTGCAGAAGAGTTGAATCTCTATCTATACAGCGAAGATAGCGAGATTTGGATATATGAGGCTGCCCTTCCAAAACTGAAACGATGTCTCGCAGTATTGGTACATGCCCGCCCATGAACAGCAGTAAGCTGCTGCAGCAGAGGATTAAGGCCAAAAGCGGTACAGTTTGAAACATTTCGTTTGTACAACCCACTGTCTAATGTTCCCAAATACACCTGCAGTCAACCACAGACCCTTCGAGTGGGTAACTATGATATCAACATCCCTGAAAATACTCTCGTTGTCCCCAACCTCATGGCTTTACATAACCACCCTCGTTATTGGGGTCAGGATTCTCTTGATTGGCGCCCGAACAGATGGACCCAGAACTATTCGAGATCTCTACCCGCCAATCTCGGCGATCGACTTTCGCAAGAACAGCTGATGGTGCCCGAGAAGGGCACTTCCTTTGCTTGGTCGGATGGCGCTCGGAACTGTCCTGGTAAGAAGTTCGCCCAGGTGAAATTCGTGGCGACGATGGCAGCTTTGTTTCGAGATCATCGCGTGCAGCCTGTGACGAGAATAGGGGAGACGCTTGATGAGGCAAGGAACAGGGTGCTGAATGTTGTCAAGGATGGTAGTGTGGAGCTGCTGCTGCAGATGCGGGATCAGAACAGCGTGGCTGTTACTTGGAGTCGGAGGTAGAATCGTGCAAAAGTCAGTGGCATTGGTCATTTGCACTTATCGATCGATGATGGGCTTTCCACACGGCTCTAGTCGACTGTTGATCGGTCCTCTGTCGTTGCGATCTCCAAGATACGTTATCAGCTTTTCTATGGTTGAACTACAAGGCAATGCTTTATCGGTCACTATCACTGTTCTCCCGTCATTGAGTTTCTTATGACTGAATATGACAACAACTTACTGGGCGGACTGGGTAGGAGTCTAGCTTCTCTTTTCACGGCTTAGAGTACTGACGATGCATCACGTTCCAAGTCAATGGACCGCCATTCAACAAAACCTTCAACACGCCTGGTCGCAAAATCATTGGCCTGTAGTCGACATCTTTGAAGGTAAGTCTTGAAAATCACCTGCATCTGACAGACAGCGTTCTTATCAACTTGAGGTAGTCGGATGTTTCCCAGGAGCCGTTACTACCTCTTTTGTTGGAGAAAGACCAGGACATCGAAAAAGCATTGCCATTGGTCTTGTCGTCATTGTCATCGGAGCTCTTCTGCAAGCTACCTCTTACACGCGAGCACATCTAATAGTCGCCAAAATCATTGCGGGTTTTGGTTTGAGGATCATCGACTCGACTATGCCGGGTTTCCAATCGGTATTCTCGCCCAAACTGAGTAGAGGGTTGTGTAAGCAGGCAATGGTTATCAGCAACGGTTGGAGAGTAAATTGGTGGTAATGATCTGATGTATGCATCTAATTAACGACCCTCAATTTCGGCATTACCATAATTCACTGGATCGACTATGCTTCCTTCAGTTCTACTGGCAGCTACGCGTTCCTGTCATCTTGCAGTGTAGTTTTGTCATTCCAATGCTTTTGATTATCACAATACTGCCAGAAAGTCCAAGGTGGTTAGTCGCTCATGGCACGGAAGCCGAGTCGCTTGCTAGATTGTAGCGATTTAGAGGACATTAGCTGGATGACGAGATAATTCGAAAATTAGACCGACATTGTCGCAACAGCTGCTAAGGGAGCCTCAATCAACGCTGGATCTTGGAGCAATCATTTACACGCGGACAAGATTCTCAGTAAGCGGCGGTTGCTAATTGCGTACGCGATTCAAGAGTTTCAGCAGCTGGAAGGCATTAATGCTTTTATATGTGAGTTCCAACTAGTAACCAGTCCAAGAATGCTGGGCTCAGACCCGCACAGATTGTTCGAATAGTCTATTCTCAAACGTCGGCTTCAGCAACCACCTCTCCGCCCTAATGGCAGGCTTCCTCCAACTTTGGTTCTTCTTAGCATCCTTCATCCCCTGGCTTCTCATAGACCGCCTCGGTCGACGCCCTCTCCTCCTCTCTATGATCACTATCATGGCCTGCGTCGTGACCGTCCAAGCAGCCCCAGTTTATCAAGTCCTTTATTAAACCGTTATTGCGTACAGTGCAGGCATTGATGGGGCAGTCATGCTTTTCATCTTCGAGGGTGCTTTTATGATTGGATCTATGCCACGTTTTTGGTGTACCCATCGAAGATCCTACAGCTGAGGCTTAGGCAAAAGGGGAGCACCATCTCAACAGCCAGTAATTGGATTTGCGACTTGGGGTTTGTTATGGTTACGCCGTCGGTGATAAATTATATAAGGTGGAGGACTGACATCATCTTTACCGTTCTGAATGCAAGAGCCCTTCTCAGAATTTGGAAGTCTTTAGAGGGTAGCTAAGAAAGATCGCTGACGATTTCCGTCTAGGCAACTTCGATTTCGATTATATCCACGTCCTTTTAGGAAAGCAAAGGCCGGGAGGTAGAAGACTTCGATAGGCTATTCGCAGGTGAAGACGACCGCGCCCTTGTTCGGAATTACAATCAGACTGGGATTATTGAGAATTTCATGGAAGCGATTAATAAGTCATAATAAGGAGAAGGAACTTGTGTAATGTGGTAGGAATTGTATCTGTTTCAGCCTGTCTTGGAGAGATAGCGGAGCAGTAAAAATCAGCGACAACCTCGCAGATATCATCTGAGCATCACATGCATAACAGAGAAGCCCAATACCATCTAGCTTTCAATCACCTCGTCCAAAGGTCTGCAAGTGTTCTGGGAAGAGACATGAGGAAGGAATCATCCTAAGATGCATTCCAGTGTTCGTCTTCCATTGCTGTTTTTGTAATGGAATAAGCTGTCTCGCTATAAAGGCTTTTCGGGCGTTCTTTAACCGAGAGCGGGAGCGCCAAAGGCGGCTATTAAGGCCTATGACATGAACTTCAAACGGACATTCTCTTTACTTCCTTCATACCTTCGGACACTTCGTCTCAGAATACCTTGAACAGCAGTGCCGTTGACAGATGCACGTCTCTAATGACGCAGGGTTTCATAGCTTGACGTACTTAACCGACCCAGGACAACGAGGTTTATATCATTTGCAGTTGCCAGCGATGACTTCAACGGCAGAGGGCTCTAGTGGAGTAGCAAGTTGCCCAGAGAGTCTGTACACGAGGAAAAAACCGCAGTTATCTTGAAAAGCATTGATCTGTGGGGTATGGCAGGTTTATTTCCTATATCAAAGATTATGTATCCTGCAATATGCTTGGCCTACCAACCCGAGTAGCTACTGTCTTATTCAATGCCATGTCTTCGAATTTGAATGCTTAAAAGCCGTCTGAAATAAATGCAGAACATAAGGCTCATCAACTTTTTTCGTTCACTGGGATGCGATCAATATTGTTCTAACTCCGTTCGGTCGAAGTGCCAACACAATGGCGCTGCCCCAATCTTTCCCCTGTTCGTATGAGCACCTCTGAACAAGATCACGAACACGTGTCGTAAGTGGTCACAAGTTAGGCTGCGAGTGCAAACAACCTATGCTGAACGCAAGATAGGCTTGCCTCCTTCATGTAACAGCTATTCATCAAGAGCTTTCCAATAATTTCTTCCATCGGTTTTAATCACCAGCACATTATCCTCAGCCAGAACTTCTAGCATCTGCGTCACCACCCCTCGTTAAGCCAGCAAGATCAAGTTCGGAAAAGCAATATGTCTTTCCCAACACCCATACCTCTACAATTTTGGTTCTATCCAACGGGCAACACGCCAGCTGTCAATCTCCTACGGGACGGTCCAGCCTGGAACAGTGCTCACGCGGGTAAAACAACAAACCTGCTCCTACTTGCCTGTGGGGATCCTCGCAATATATTGTTTTCGTTGTGGAATCTTGGTGAACACGGTGAGTTTGCTCTAGAGCTTTCAGCGACTTACGAAATAAACAACATAGGTTGGGTTATAGTCCCAAGATCTCATCCCTTCGCCATAGGCGGGTCTGCAGCTAATTTCTCGCTCCTTCCGTCATGGAACCACGTTGCTAATGCCTCATGATTTTAGATACGCCACGCCGTCTTGCTTTTACATGTTGCGACATAGAACCGGCCGTACTTGCCCGAAATGTTGTGCTTTTTAGCCTGATCGAAGATGAATATCCGGCCAAGATCACCAGCCAACAGCATGATCCGGTCACGGCAGTCTGGAACCTTTTTTACCATTTCTTCATCCCACAAAGCTCAATGGACATCCTTCGAACCCAGGCAAAGCTACTGTTACAAGCGTCTGAATCATATGACTTATGGCTCTCGTCGCCGTATGGAAAATTCATAGCTTTCCTGGACAGACATACGTTGGTTCAGCTGCGCCAGGTTTGGATCCAGTACGCCGTGATCAATGACCCTGATGAACATGAAGCAGGAGTCAGATCGGTTATAGCCAAACGAAGCAGAGAAGTAGTAAACCGGAATTTCTCACAAGGCTTGCGTGGCGCCGGCCCTATGTGGCCGGAAGCAGTGGAAACTGTAGCCCACCTCTACAAAACATTCTGGAAGACAGGAGTAGTAGGAGGGAACGCCAAAGATTTAAACGCCCTAGGAAATAGGGGCAGAGGGCTGGTCAATCCCATGTTTGCGGTTTCGTCGGCGCCCACAGCGGCTTTCGCCGTTCACTATGGAACGGAGCCCTTGCTAGGGTTCCATGTGGCTGAAGTATTTGGGAATAAGAGCGGAAACAAACGGGCAAGTGTTGCCGCGAAAGCTGACCAAGTCGTTACAGTTGCTAAGACTCAGTTCCGCGACTGGTGTTCGAGTTTCAAGAAAAACCTCGGCAAAGACCGTATCGTTATCAACATGTTTTGCGGAGAAGCGCTCTCGCTTTGCGGTGAGCTGCAGCGGAAACTTGGAATCATGGAGGACCATTCATATACAGCTGGGGCATATGTAAAACCTTGGAGCTCTTATCCACTGGTGCTCAATGGGTTCGCAGAAACGACTGCTGAAAATGGATACGGACCTTTTGATGTAATCGATACATCTAATCTAGGGGACCATATCGGTTTAGTAAACGTTCTATCTGCCGCAGCACCGCTTTTACCGCAGCACTCGTACGCGGTGCTCTACACAGAAAGTCTGTTAGTCGCCTCCAGCACCGTCGATAAACAATTACAAGCCACGCTCTACTCTGACGTTGCAACATTTTCGTTGTTGCTAGGGCTGGCGCCTATTGGGTACTTTGCAGGCGTAGGTTGTGAAGCCGCCGGGTACGATACTGCGCAGAACCGGGGTCATGGTGCGCAGCAACATCGCACGCGGGTGACATGGATATCTCCTGAGGCTCTAGCTTCGACTGCCATACCAGGAACGGGAATAAATGACCGAGGGTCACTGCAGGTCAAACTCGATCCTACGCAGCTATCTCGTTATCTTTTCAAACTTTACAAAAACATGTTTGCTCATGAAAATCTTGCCAATTTAATGTCACAGTTGCAGCGCATAAACGATGAGCCATACTCGACGGACATTCCACGTTATACTCGGCGTGGGTTTGTTGCCCTGCTCGCTGTAGCCTGGAGAAAGAATAGCACCGATTGGAAGAAGACAATAAATTTGCTCCTGAGCGACATAGGAACAGACAAGTCTTTAGATTTGGGACCAAACAGTCTGCAAGACTTGCATACCCAGCTTTACCTTTTCGACCTGCCGACAAGAGATACTTTGGAAATTGGCCCGAGACGTTTACAAGGCCTAGATTGGATCCCGAGGAAGCCAAATCAAGACACCGGGTTCCTTGCGCAGGATGATATTCCCGCTATTGTGCACGTTAGTTTGGTGGTTCCAAGGGCGAGATTTGACACATTTGCAATGAAGGAAACGCCCATCGTAGAAAGCCCGGTTATGCATCTTTCGATCGCCCAAACCAAAAGCGGGTATGAGTTCGATAACCATTTTCATTCCTTCAATTGTTTCTTTGGTACGATAAAACGCGCGCATGGGACCGACACATTTAGTTTTGACGAAGACGAGCGAGGCTGGTTGGGGAACTGTGACTTGATTGTGAGCTGTGCTGTCCCAGCACATGGCTTACTTAATGGTCCAAGAGACGGTATACGGGTCAGCCTACGGCTAGACCCTACGTTTAAACCTCCAGTGGCGATATATGAAGCAGGGCTGGACGATACGGAAAATTTGCACGTGTATCGAAATGACCCAGGCCTGAATACCTCGAATGCATTGTCGACGCAAATACGATTGATGGAGATCTCTAGCTCCGAAACACCAGCGGCATTCTCGACACTCGTAGAGTTGAATACTGCGAATCAGGCTAGCTTCCTGAAGAAGCATATCGACTTGCCTCAAGGATCGCCGGAAAGTGAAGCTTTAGCAAATAAAGCTGGTGTTACCTTAACACAGAGTGGACCCTGCACCGCATTGCTGCAAATAGGGGGATCATACACTTTGCGTCTTTTATACCCTTTCTGTTTGAACGCTTCAAAGGCAAAATTCCGCGCTGCTAGGAAATCGTCCTGGGTCGAGATTGTGGTTCCCATCTCCTCACCTCTGGACATCGAAGGAGACTACTGGACGCAAATGGTGCTAGAAGATGGCCATCCACCAATCCCATGGGCTATACCGCGAATTAATATTAAAATCCAACCCGAGCTCCACCTCCCCAAGCAAGACGGTTCCACTACATGGCTAAGCGAATTTTTCGGCACTAGCATGAGCGATGCTGAACAGATCATGCAAAAAGTTGGAAGAACTGCAACTCCCATACTCGATTTCAAAGTAACGCTCTTAACCATATTTGATTTTTTCGTCTACGGGGACCGAAACAACGAACCCGTAATTACTTTCCAGCTATTCTTAAACGCACACCGCCATACCCTCCTATTCGCAAACTCACTCCGTCACGACCTAGACCTAGGCTCCATCGTCATGGACGCTTACGTCGTCCCTCTGACTAGTTCAAGGGTTCGAGAGCTCATCTCGTCTCTCATGGTTCTACAGCACTCGAACCAAACGCAACTGGATTTTAGCCAAGGAGGAACTACGCTCTGGAAGAGTGCACTACCCGCGTTAGCCGAGAGATGCCGGGATTGGCAGCACCAGGCGACCTGCGAGTATCAGAAAACCGGAGCGGCGCTTTCAACGGCCGATGATCAGTCACCTCTTTGCAGCTGCGGTGAGGGTAAAGTCGGTGCTGAGTTTCACAAGAACGCAGTATGGGCACCCTTTGCCAAATACGCTACTCGCGTCGCCCTGATGCCAATATTCCCGGTACCGTATCTGGAGTCGCCGAGTTGGCTTGGCAAGACAACTCCAGTGGCGCCATCTGGATCGGCCGCCTCCTCTTGAGGGGAGAATCCCTATTACTGCAGGAGATTTGATCAAGTGGTGAGGACGTCAACAAGACTGTGTTTTTGCTTTTAGATTTCCAGAATGTTACGCGAACAGCGGTTCAGTAGATAGCGAGAAGGAAATACAGAATGACGTTATTGTGCAGCGATGAGTTTTGCAAGGGCAGTTATCTAGCTAGTTTTGTTATCGAAAAAGAAAATTGTCCAAGAAAAA
>JAABUH010001457.1_pt1 | contig 26293 bp, 22 predicted proteins | sample 5559121 | NCBI WGS metagenome assembly JAABUH01 (sample SAMN10711871, study PRJNA513364) | rock metagenome | isolation source: Antarctica rocks | place: Antarctica: Victoria Land, Battleship Promontory nord | collected 2015-12-28
CGTGTGGCGCCAGGTTGGGGGTGGGCGGTTGCGCCGAGGGCGGCGCGACGAAGGGGGCGTAGGCAGCTATCATGGGTGATCCTCCTCCCCCAGTCTACCCCACCCGCACACACCTAACGTTGTAGTAATTAGCAGCACCCAGTTTGACAAGCGCCAACATCAGGTGTAGAATGGCATCAATTGTTAACAATCAACCATTTTTCAGGGGAGGGACACTCATGGTCATGAAGGCGTTTCCCTCCTCTTTGGGGGTCGTGCAGCTTCGCACGCTCCGCGATCACGCCTATGAGGCTCTGCTTCAAGCAATCTTTGACGGACGCCTCGCTCCGGGCGCCCGTTTGGTCGAGGCCGAGGTAAGCGCGGCTCTAGGCTTCAGTCGCGGGCCCGTACGTGAAGCGATGCGGCGGCTCGAGGCCGAGGGGTTGCTCGTGACGCGCTCACATCGAGATACGCACGTCGTCACTATCAGGGGCAGTGATATTCAGGATCTCTATGCCGTGCGCGCGGCTCTGGAGGGATTCGCGGCCGTCGAGGGACTCACCACATTACGAACCGACCACCTTGGGTTGATGGACGAGGAACTAGAGGCCCTCGACCAGGCGGCCCAGGAGCGCGATTGGGACCGCGTCGCCGTCCTTGATGCCCAATGGCACCAGCATATGGCGCAGGCCACTCACAACACGCGGCTACTGGTAGCCTGGACAACCTCGAACGGCCCATTACGCATGATCTTTGCACGCGCCGCGCGTATCGTCTATCAACCTGGGGACGTCCGACAGCGGCACGCGGCGCTCCTCGATGTCTTGCGCACGCGGGAGGGCGCCGTGGTCGAGCAGGCTATTCGCGACCACTACCGTGCAACGGCGCGACACTTCGCCGCTATCGTCGATGCAGGTTTCCTGGCGCGCGACGATGCGGCCGCTCTAGCTGAGGAAGGAGAATACAACCCAAGACCACACACCCTTGTGACGTGATCGACCGTCGTGCACGTCGCCGCGTGGGCGTTGTTCAAACGATAAACCAGTACCGATGTACACCTACCTTCGAAGGGAGTCACCGTATGTTTCGCCGATCCCATCCGCGTTCCCCTCTTGTCGGCGCTGTTCTTGTCAGTACACTCCTATTTATCACCTCCGCGCTTACCCCGCGTACCCCATCGTCCACGACTCAGGCCGCCTCTGCCAGCACGGCGATGACCATCGTGCTGACCGAAGAGCCGGATTCGCTTGACCCTCAGAAAAGCGATACAGCGGTCAGCGACCAGGTGCTACGTTACGTTGGTGACCCGCTCATCTACCTTGCCCCCAACGGACAGTTCGTGCCGGGTCTGTCCACTCACTACAGCGTTTCGACTGATGGGCTCCTCTACCAGTTTACGCTGCGTAGCGGGGTCACGTTCCAGGATGGCACGCCGCTCACCGCCGACGCCTACGTCAAAACATTCCAGCGCGCGCTTGCGCCAAGCACCAAGTCCCCTTTGGCAGGGGGGCTGCTTGGCTCCGTCGCCTCTATCAAAACGACCGGGGCGCTCAGTTTCTCAATTCGCCTCAAGCAGCCATACGCTTTCTTCCTGCACAATCTCTCCGACGCCGGCCGCCTCATGCCTTTAAGTCCGACGGCACTGCATAAGGAGGGCTCCTCCTTTGGCCGGCATCCCGTCAGTACAGGACCCTGGATGGTGTCGAGCTGGAAATCGGGGAGCCAGATCACGCTCGTGCGTAATCCCCACTATACCTGGGGTCCGTCCTTCGTTCAGCATGGCCCGCCCAGCATCGGCACATTAGCGTTTCGCATCATCACGGATGAGGCGACCCAGACCGCGGCATTCCAGTCCGGTGAGGTTGACGAATTAGCGCTGCCGGCACCGGCTGTCGCGCGTATCGAGGCGGCCACCACGTATCAAATCAAACGATACCTGCGCCAGGGCGTGGGCCTCTTCATGGAGTTCAACGTGCTCAAAGCGCCGTTCAACGACGTGCGGGTCCGCCAAGCCTTGAACGACGCCATTAATAAGACCGCGGTGCTGCAGATCGGAATTCAGGGCCTTGGCCGGCCGGCCTATGGTGTCCTGCCGCCCAGCATCGCGGGCTACTGGCCCGGCATCGCGACCTATCGCTACAGCTACAACCAACAGAAGGCCCTGGCCTTGCTTGGTCAAGCAGGCTGGACCATGAAGAATGGTGTGCTGCAAAAGAACGGGCATCCGTTCACCTTCACGCTCATTAACGCGCCTATTGACTCGTGGAAGCGTTCTGCTCTTGTGGTGCAAGCGCAACTCAAGTCCATTGGTATTCAGATGAACATCCAGTCGTACGAATTCGGGACGGCACTTTCCAAAGAGGCTGCGGGCGATCAGCAGGCGGATTTCATGGGCTATACCTATAGCACAGCCGACATCCTGTACCTCTGGTTCGATTCCTCGCAAATTGGGACTGGCCTGGCGAACAGCCACGACCGCGATCCCCATCTTGACGCCCTGATCGCACAGATGCGCGCGAGCGTTGACGCGACGAAGCGAGCGTCCGTCATTGCCCAAATCCAGCGCTATATCGCGGATCAGGCGCTCTGGGTGCCCCTGTGGAACAACTCCGTGTATCTGGCGTTCCAGCCCCGCGTTCGCGGATTTATGCTCGATCCAGAGGGCAACGTGATTTTGAATAACGCCCATCTAACGTCCTGATTGACCTGTCGCGCGGTAGGTACCGGCAGTTCGATGTCACCGAGCTGCCGGTACCTACTTCGGCCAAAGACGAGAGCCTGTAATGCTAACATTCCTGGTACGGCGTATTCTCTTACTGGCGCCGATCCTGATCGGTGTGTCCATGGTCAGTTTCCTCATGGTGCATCTAGTCCCGGGCGATCCGGTGCAGATCATGCTTGGGCACAGTCCGAGTGCGACCAGCCCTGCGGTGTTGCGCCATGAGTTAGGGCTAGACCTCCCGCTTCCCGTGCAGTACCTGCATTTCGTGGGTAACGCGCTGCACGGTGATCTGGGGACATCGATTCGCAGTGGTCGCCCTGTCGTCAACGAGATAGGGGATCGTTTTCCCGCGACATTGCAGTTAACCTGTGTCGCGATGGTCTTGGCCATTGTGCTTGGTGTGAGCATGGGGACACTGGCGGCGGCGACGCGCTCACGTGTACTCAACGGCGCGCTCATGCTCGGCGCCACGCTTGGGGTCTCACTACCCACCTTCTTTGTGGGATTGTTGCTCATCGATGCCTTCGCGTTGCAACTGCGCTGGTTTCCGGTGCTCAGTGGGAGTTCGCCTCGGGGCCTGGTGATGCCCGCGGTGACCCTGGCATTGCCGGCGGCGGCCGTGCTGGCGCGCGTCACACGCTCCAGCTTGGTCGAGGTGCTGGGACAAGACTATATCCGCACCGCGCGGGCTAAGGGTGTGGCCCGCGCGCGTATCGTGCGTTACCATGCGTTGCGCAATGGCCTCATCGTGGTGTTGACCATCGTCGGCTTGCAATTCGGTGGTCTGATGGCCGGTTCCGTGATCGTCGAGAGCGTCTTCGCGCGCACGGGTTTGGGTAGCTTTGTCGTCAACGCGATCCAGGCGCGCGATTACCCTGAGATACAGGGGATTGTCCTGGTCTTCGCCGCATTCTACGTGGTGATCAACCTCGTGCTCGACGTGCTCTACGGGGTGGTGAACCCACGCATTCGAGTTTCGTAGGGGGGCTCATGCTACAACAGGTCCAGGTCGCGATGGCCCCACAGAGCGAGGAGGTTCCAGGGCGGTCACGCTTGCGGAACGGACGACTCATGATGGCGCGTCCTCTCGCCGTGGTCGGGGCCATCATTGCGCTCATCTTCGTGCTTGCCGCCTTGGTTGGCCCCCTCGTGCTGCCCCATGACCCAGATACCATCTTCTACACGGCCGTCCTATCGCCCCCATCGAAGACATTCCCCTTTGGCACAGACGACACCGGGCACGATATCCTCAGTCGCGTCATCGCCGGTTCGCGTATCTCGCTAGCCGTCGGCCTGGTCTCGGTCGGCATTGCCATGATCGGTGGTAGCCTGCTGGGTCTCCTGGCTGGGTATCTGGGTGGCTGGGTCGATCAACTCATCATGCGCTTCATGGATATTATGCTCGCGTTCCCTGACATTCTGCTCGCCATCGTGATCATCGCGATTCTCGGTCCGGGGCTGGGCAACGTCATGATTGCGGTGGGTATTGGCGCTATCCCCGTGTATACCCGCACCGTGCGCGCGTCCGTACTCAGCGTGCGCGAGCAGGACTTTGTCGAGGCGGCGCGTGCGCTCGGCGTGTCGTCCTGGCGCATCATGACGGTCCATATCTTGCGCAACGTGACCGCTCCCATTATCGTCCTGGCGACGCTTGGCGTGGGTCTCGCCATCTTAACGGCGGCGGGGTTGAGCTTTGTGGGCCTGGGCGCGCAGCCGCCCACGCCCGAGTGGGGCGACATGCTCAACGAGTCACAGAATTACCTGCAACAGGCCTGGTGGATGGCGGCCTTCCCCGGCGCCGCCATCACGATTACCGTCATCGGGCTCAATCTGTTGGGCGATGGTCTGCGCGATGTACTTGATCCGACGACGCGACAGTAAGAAACAGGAGGAGTGACCGAACCATGAGCCTCGTGCGGACACAGGCCGCGGTGGATACGTTGGAGACCGCGATCGCGGCGATCGCGGCGGATGTACCTGGGCGCCTCGGTGTGACGGTGCGTTTTCTCCAGGAGGGCATCGAGGTTGGTTATGCCGCCGATGATCTGTTCCCAGCGGCCAGCGTCATCAAAATACCTATCATGGTCGAAGTGTATCGGCAGGCGGACGTCGGGACGCTGCGCCTTGACGAACTCCTGCCTGTTCTGAAAGAGGAGATGACCGACGGGTCAGGACTGCTGCAATATCTGCACGTCGGCTTACCGCTTACCGTGGCCGATGCCCTCGAATTGATGATCGCCATCAGCGACAACACCGCGACCAATCTCCTGGTCCGCCGGGTGGGAGCGGATGCCGTGAACACGACAATGCGGAACCTGGGATTGTCTCAGACCAGATCGGCCGGCCCCATCCGCATCGCCAACACGCCCACGGGCCTCGTCCGCCCGTCACACACGACACCACGCGAGATGGCGCTGCTGCTGGCCGCCATCGCGGAGGGCCAGCTCATCAACGCTGACGCATCGGCCGCGATGGCGCGCACGTTGGAGCACCAGGTCTACGCCGACATGCTGCCCCGCTATTTACCGTTCACCTACTACCCCGAACGTTTGGGCCTGGCGGAGATGCCTGTACGGGTCGCTCACAAAACGGGGGCGCTCAGCGGCGTGCGTAACGACGCGGGTATCGTGTCGGTCCAGACCGCGGCGGGCGCCCGGACGATGATTATCAGCGCGTTTAGCGCTGAACTCGCGGACGAGGAGGTGTGGACCGCCGAGAATGTCGGCGTGCTAGCGATTGCCCGCATCACACGCCTTGCCTACGATACCCTCGTGCGCCTCGCGGAAGAGGCGGAGTAGGACGTTGTCTTGTGTGCCTCAGCGGTGAGCTAGACATTCGCCGAGATGTCTCTACCTTCTCATGACCTATGCCTACACGGCAGGTCTTACGCTACCCCACGACATAGATACGCTACGCCACGACATAGAAAGGTCACCATGTCATCCCATACGTTGGATCGTTCTTCGCGCACACTGGACCTACACGATCTGCTGCGCATCGCCGTAGTTGATGACGTCGCGATCTCCCCATCAGGCACCCTTGTCGCCGTGACGGTCCGTATCTCCGACCGAGCGGCTAATCGCTACCGCACGCGCATACACCTTCTAGCGGTCGACGGACCGACCGTGCGCCACGTCTCCGGCGATGAGTACAACGACCAGTCCCCGTGCTGGTCGCCCGATGGCGCACACCTCGCCTTTCTCTCGGACCGCTCAGGAAGCGCGCAGGTCTGGCTGAGCACGTTAGATGGGGAGGCGCGCCAGGTGACACACTTTCCGTTGGGGGTGACCGGGGAGTCGGTGTGGTCGCCCGACGGCCGGTCCCTTGTCGTCGTCGTGCCTGAGCAGATGGGGGAGGCAGGACCGCCGGTATCCCTGGATCGCACCGTGTCGCCGTTCACCATCACGCGGTCCACCTACCGCGTCGACGGCCAGGGTTACCTGGCGTCGCGCTATAAACATCTGTGGGTCGTGGACGCACAAACGGGCAACGGGTATCCTTTGACACAAGACCCGGTTGATGACAGTGCGCCCGCGTGGTCGCCCGACGGTGCATACATCGCGTTTGTGTCCAATCGCCTGGACGCGCGCCTCACGGAGTTTCGCTCCGCCATCTGGACGATTCCCGCGCGCGGCGGCCCTGCCGTGCGGATCACCCCGGCCGAGGGCGTGGCCCTCGCCCCCGCCTGGTCGCCCGACGGAGCGGAGATTGCCTATATCGGGACGTTACCCGAACAGCGCTATGGGTCCAATCACCAGGTATTCCTGGCCCAGAGCGGCATTCAGGAGGAGACCGCAGGCTTGCCGCGCCTGCTCACGGCCGGATTCTCGGGGCATGTCGGCGGCAGTTTGTTCAGCGATACATGGGCGGCGGGTCGCACCCCGGCGCGTCTCTCCTGGTCATCGGACGGCGCAGCCGTGCGCTTCCTGGCCGAAGACCGGGCGCGTGTGCATATCTGCGCGGTCAACCGCGCGGGCCGCATCACCACCGTGGTCGGTGGCGACAGGGCCTGTGGGATGGTGAGCGTGTCACGAAACGGAGAGGCTCTGGCCTTCGCGGCCTCGTCGGCCCTGCATCCGCCGGACGTCTATATCACGGGTCCCGACGGGCAGGATGAGCGTCGTCTGAGCAGGCTCAATCCCTGGTTGGATGAGGTCACACTCTCACAGCCCCAGGCGTTGCAGGTCACGAGCGCCGATGGGACAGCCGTCGATGCGTGGCTCATCCCTCCCACCGGCGCGGTCGCCCCCACGCCAGGCCCCCTGGTGTTGGATATCCATGGCGGCCCCCACTCCTCCTTCGGGCATGTATTCTTCTTTGACATGCAGGTGCTGGCGGCGCGAGGATACGCCGTCCTCTTCGCCAATCCACGGGCGACGCGCGGCTACGGCGATCCGTTTGCCCTGTGTAACATCGGGCACTGGGGTGAAGGCGATGCGCCCGACCTTCTCGCGGCGCTGGACGCCGCCGTGGCGACGGGCTGGGTTGATGCCGCGCGCGTCGGCGTCATGGGCCTATCCTACGGTGGCTACATGACCAATTGGCTCATCGGCCACACACGGCGATTTCGCGCGGCCGTGAGCGAGAACAGTATCAGCAACTTGCTGAGCTTTTACGGGACCGCGGACATCGGCTGGTACTTTGCGCCCGACGAACTGGGCGCCGAGCCAGACGACGCCCCGGATCTCTATACGAGTCTCTCTCCGCTGACCGCAGTCGACGCGATCGACGTCCCGCTGCTGCTGCTCAACTGTCTGGAAGACTGGCGCTGTCCCATTGAGCAAGCGGAACAGCTCTACACGGCGCTTAAACGGCGCGGCCGGATCGTGGACATGGTGTGCTTTCCCGGCGAAAGCCACACCATGCTCTCGGGCGGGCGGCCACAGTCACGCCTAGAGCGCCGCCAGCATCTCCTGCGCTGGTTTGCAGCCCACCTGGGCCGCGCCGGCAGCGACCAATGAGACACTAGATAAAAATGCAAGAAGCGAGAGGAGACAGGCGTGGACACGCATCCAATACAAGTCCTTCACTACGGTCTTGGCCCCATCGGGGCCGCGGTGCTGCGAATCGTCGCGGAGCGGCCGGCGCTGCATGTCGTCGGCGCTGTCGACGTCGACCCGGATAAGGTGGGTCGGGACATAGGCGAGGTCGTGGGCCTGGGCCGTGCGCTCGGTGTGCGCGTGGATGGTGACGCCGCGCAGGCGCTGCAGCTCCTACGGCCCGCTGTCGTCGTCCACTGTACCGGATCGTCACTGGCGGCGGTCATGCCGCAGTTGCGCGAGATCGTGGCCGCCGGCGCGTCCATTGTCTCGACCTGTGAAGAACTCTCCTATCCCTGGGCACGGCAACAGGCCCTGGCCGAGGAACTCGATGCGCTGGCACGCGAGCATGGCGTCGCCGTGCTCGGGACAGGAGTGAACCCCGGTTTCGTGATGGATTTGTTGCCGCTCGTCTTGAGCGGCGTGACGTCAGGAGTACGCGCGGTCCAGGTGCGGCGCGTCGTCGACGCGTCGGCGCGACGCGGTCCGTTACAGCGCAAGATCGGCGCTGGCATGACACCCACCGACTTCAAGCAGCGGGCCGACCGTGGCGCAATGGGCCATGTGGGGCTGCGTGAGTCACTGCACATGCTGGCCGCGGGGCTGGGTTGGAAGATACAGGATGTCACGGACACGCTGGAACCCGTGCTGGCGGAGGCGGAGATAACGACGCCGCACATCACGGTGCGTCCGGGCAACGTGGCCGGTGTCCATGAGGTGGCGCGAGGCATGACTCCGTTGGGTAAGAGCCTGGAGTTGGATCTTGCCATGTATGTCGGAGCGCCAGACCCGCGCGATGAGGTCGTGATCGATGGTGAACCGCGCATCCACATGGTTGTTCACGGCGGGATATTTGGCGATACAGCGACAGCCGCTATCGTGGCCAATGCCATTCCCGCCGTACAGGCAGCGACGCCCGGCCTACGGACGATGTGCGAGTTGCCGACGGTCACGCCCCATCACGACCCCTAAACACGTACTGCCTGGGCAGCACACGAGAGGATGCGGGCTAGTAACCCTTGGCGTTCGTTGAGCGCCTACCTCAACAGCCTACTGAAAGACGAACGGGGCGAACGTGTTATGCAGATCGCGCCATAATAGCGTGTTCAGCCACGAGTTGAGGCCAACAGAGCCAGTTTAGTGGACCAATCCGGCCTCCCCGTAGAGGTTAATGCGACGCATCAGCACCTCTGTATCAAGAGGACACGATAGGAGCCGTTTTCAACGAGCGCCAAGGATTATCATAAAGGAACGTAGGAGTGATAACGCTCTTCGGAACGCTTGGCCCTATGCGACTGGCCATACGACCATGATATGGCTTGCCGAATGGACAGAGAGGTACACATGATGCGTGCGCTAGCCCTGCAATTTACGCCCGGTAATTCACTGGGGCATCTTGGATCATATCTCACCAGGAGCGGCATCGCGTGCCAAGCTATGCTCATGTCAGAGCCGCATGCACCGGTCGTCCTACGTGACTACGACATGCTCATCGCTCTCGGTGGCGCATACGATCCGAATGAGAGTGATCGGTACCCATTTCTCGCCGAAGCCAGACAGATCATTCGGCAGGCCGTCGAGCAAGATATGCCATTTCTTGGCATCTGTCTTGGCGGGCAACTTCTTGCACACGAATTAGGTGCAGCGGTGACCCGTATGTCCGAACCAGAAATTGGGCTGGTTGAGATTACGGTCGCCTCAAGTCACCGGGACGATCCGCTCCTCCGCGGCCTCGGCCCGCATCTCAAGGTCGTGGAGTTCCATCACGACACCTTCGTCGTCCCACAGTCTGGTGCGCTGCTCGCCTCCTCCTCACGATGCCCCACGCAGATCGTGCGCTGTGCGAACCGGGCCTATGCCCTTCAGTTTCATCCGGAAGTGTCCTCCGAAGGGTTCGCTCGTAGCGTGGAGCGATCCTATGCGCACTACGTAGAACCCGAAAAGGTGCGGAATGGGCCGACGATCGCACGGGAGGTCGAGCACAATTATGCCGCGATTCGCACCGATGGGGATACTCTCTTTGCTAACTTTGTACGCCTCGCATTGCCATGCACACTATGATCCCACGACGTGACGGCCCCGATTCGCGGGCGAACGATCGTGCGATGGCCGAGGGAGGTGCGAAACGGCGGATGCTTTTCACGATAGATAAACCGAAAGGATAGTGGATGCGCAATGTACCGTACGTCAGCAAACGGTTGCTGCAGATGATTCCGGTTCTGATTGGCATCACCGTGGTCACGTTCTTGGTCATCCGACTTGTGCCGGGGAATCCAGCGCTCGTGATGTTAGGCCCCAAGAAAGCCACGCCAGATGCAATCGCCGCCATCAACCACCAACTCGGCCTGGATCAATCCCTGCCTATCCAATACGTGGTCTTTCTCAAGAATTTGGTGCATGGGGATCTGGGCATGTCGTTCTTCTTCCAGGAATCGGTGCTGCAGCTTGTGTGGGAGAAGGTACCCGCCACCCTGTTTCTCATCGTCTATGGGACGGTTCTCTCCGTCGTGATCATGGTGCCGATGGGTTTGCTCTCGGCCCTGAACAAGGATCGTCTGATCGATCAGATCATCCGGGCCACGTTTCTGTTCGGATTGGGCTTGCCGTCTTTTTGGCTCGGCTTGGTATTGATCCTGGTTCTCAGCGTCAACCTCCATATCTTCCCTGTGTCGGGGTACGGCGACACGTTCCCCGATCACCTCTGGCACCTCTTCCTGCCGGCGCTAACTATCGCTGTGTCGCTCGCACCAATCTTGATTCGCAGTTTGCGCAACAGTTTGATCGACACGCTCCGTCTCGATCATGTGCTGATGGCCCGGGCAAAGGGACTGCGCGAACAACGCGTTATTCGCCGCCATGTGCTGCGTAACGCGCTGATTTCGACGGTCACGATCCTGGGTGTCAACCTCGGATTCCTGATCGGGGGCACGGTTGTCATAGAGAACATCTTTTCCATACCCGGGCTTGGCTATCTCATGCTCACCTCCATCTCAACCCGCGACTATCCTGTCGTGCAAGGATTGACCCTTATTTTTGCGATCCTGGTCATCCTCGTCAACCTGTTGACCGATATCACCTACTCTCTCCTCGATCCACGGGTGACCTATGACTAGCGCTCGTACTTCCGCACATGACCTCGTTACCGATGTGCCACCCCCCAGTGTCACACCCATGAATCGACGGTTGCCGTTGTGGCGCCGTAACCCCTCACTCGTCCTAGGGTTTTTGCTGATTGTGTTGATCGTCGGCGCCGCCGTCATCGGGCCAATCCTCATGCCCTACGATCCCAATAGCCAGGATCTCCTACACACATTGGCTCAGCCTAACCCTGCGCATTTACTCGGCACGGACAGCCTAGGGCGTGATATCTTCTCACGGATGCTATCCGCCGGACGCGTTGACTTGCAGATTGGTTTCATCTGTGTTCTGTTCCCCTTCGTCATCGGGTGCGCATGCGGGTGCCTAGCCGGCTACTATGGCGGCGTGTTTGATACGGTCATCATGCGCGTGATCGACGTCGTCGTCGCCTTCCCGTTTTTTGTGCTCATCTTGTCAATCGTGGCAATGCTGGGACCTGGCTTGATCAACCTGTACATCGCGGTGGGGCTGGTGAGTTGGATTACTTATGCGCGCATTGTGCGGGGCGAAATGCTTGTGGCGCGGCAATCCGAGTACGTGCTGGCGGCCAAAGTGGTCGGGTACAGTGATGCGCGCATCATCGCGCGCCATCTCCTCCCTAATATCATCACGCCGGCCATCGTATTCTCTATGTCGGATTTCGTGTTAGATATTGTTCTTGGCGCCTCGCTCAGCTTCTTCGGTCTCGGCGCGCAACCGCCCACACCTGAATGGGGCGCGATGATCTCGGACGGACGCGTCTTCATGACGACCGATTGGTGGATCGCGACGTTCCCCGGACTGGCGATTGTCCTGGTCGGTGCGGCGTTCAGTCTCTTTGGAGATGGGTTAGCCGACGCATTGCGGCCACCAGCGGCATAAAGGAGGACCCTAATGGACGACGTACTCCTGCGCGTCGAGAACCTGACGACCCATTTCGTCACGCCACGCGGCGTTGTCCGTGCGGTGGATGACGTCTCTTTCGACATCGCGGCCGGCGAGACGTTTGGTCTTGTGGGCGAGAGCGGGTGTGGCAAGAGCGTGACCTGCCGGTCGATCCTCCGACTGGTGCCGTCTCCACCTGCGCGGCTGGGCGGCCACGTCATGTTTGAAGGACGTGACCTGCTGGCGCTACGGTTGCGTGACTTGCGAACCGTGCGCGGCGTGCGCATCGCGATGGTTTTTCAAGATCCCATGACGGCCCTGAATCCGGTTATGCGGGTAGGCGACCAGATCGCCGAGGTGCTCTACGAGCACCAGACCATCGGTCGTCGACAGGCGCGCGCGCGCGTACTCGAACTCATGAGCTTGGTGGGCATACCGGCGCCACGCGAACGCATTGATGATTATCCGCACCAATTTAGCGGAGGCATGCGTCAACGCGTGGTCATCGCCGCTGCCCTGGCGTGTGACCCCCGCATTCTTCTTGCCGACGAGCCGACAACTGCGCTCGATGTAACGATTCAGGATCAAATTCTCAAGTTGTTGCTGCGCCTGCAGCGCACCATGGGCATGAGTGTCGTACTAGTGACGCACGATTTAAGTATCGTGGCACAGACCTGCCACCGCGTTGCGGTGATGTATGCCGGCAAGATCGTGGAGCAAGCTGACACAGCGTCGTTGCTCGCCGCACCCCGCCATCCATATACGAGCGGCTTGCTCGACTCGCTCCCGAATGTCCGCGCGCGTACGCGGTACCTACATCCCATTGCCGGCGCTCCCCCCGATCTTGTGGAGCCACCGAGTGGATGCCGCTTTCATCCGCGCTGTCCATTGGCCGTCGATGCGTGCAAACGCGAGGAACCCCCTCTCATTCAGGTGGAGCCAGGGCATCTCAGCGCCTGTCCCTATCACGAAAAAATGACCGGACCACCGACAACGGACCAGACGACCTTCAACGTGTCTGAATACGTGGGACAACCTGGAACCAGCGATAGCATATAAGTGAGCATGCCATGACTTCTACGACGACAGCGCCTCTGATTGAGGCCAAAAATATTAGCAAAAGTTTTATCGTCTCTGATGGTCTGCTCCGCCGCCTGCGTCGGCAGCCACCCATACACCTGCATGCCGTTAGGAACCTCTCGCTCACGATTGGGCGTGGAGAAACGGTTGGCTTGGTCGGCGAAAGTGGATGCGGCAAGACGACATTCGGCCGGTGCCTGGTACGCCTCTATCAACCGTCGAGCGGGCAGATTCTGCACAACGGCGTCGACATTTTTTCACCTGGCGCTGGACGCCGTCGTGAACGTGGCGCCGTCCAAATGATCTTCCAGGATCCCTATTCGTCCCTCAATCCGCGCATGACAGTGTCGCAGACGTTGGGTGAAGTATTACGCGTACAGCGCGGATTGACCGGCCACGCCGTCAACCACCGCGTGTCCGAGTTGCTCGATCACGTTGGCCTTCTACCATATCTCGCCACACGGTATCCAAACCAGTTGAGTGGTGGTCAGCGCCAGCGAGTCGGCATCGCCCGAGCGCTGGCGGTAGAACCCGACTTCATCGTGTGTGATGAGGCTGTCAGTGCGCTCGACGTGTCCGTACAAGCACAAGTGCTGAATCTGCTGGTCCACTTGCAGGACGAGCTTGGCCTGACGTACCTATTCATCGCGCACAATCTGGGCGTGGTCCGTCACATCAGTAAACGGGTGTCGGTGATGTACCTGGGCCGTGTGATCGAGACGGGTGATGTTGAGGATTTGTTTCGTGAGCCCTTACATCCGTACAGCCAAGCGCTACTCCGCGCCATGCCATTAATGGATACGCGCCGTCGCTCATTGGAGGAGGCTGTGACCGGAGACCTCCCCAGCCCGATCGCGCCACCGCCGGGGTGCCCATTCCACCCGCGCTGCCCCCATGCGATGCCGCGATGCCGTGAGGAACTGCCACGCCTGAAGACGATGTCGCCAGGCCGTGCGGTCGCTTGCTTTCTACACGACTAGGAAAAGCAGCCGTCGGACATCACGCATCCGACGGCCGGCCACCCCGTGTCCATTTTAGAGCGTGTCCACAAATCCACGGCTCTTCCACCTTACCTTCTGGTCGACCACGAGGTCCGTTGTTGCCAAAAAAGACGCGATCCTGCGTCCACCAGCGGTCGCCCGACGCGCCGAACTCGCCCGCGCGCAGTCTCCAAACGCACGGGACGGCACGATGGCGGTGTACGCGTCCTCCCGATACCCAGGGAACCACCGATTGGGCCCCTGTTGGTTTGGAAACAATACATTTTGAGCATGGAGGGTTTGTGGACACGCTCTTACTTCGAGAGCCAGACGTTCTCGAGATGGTAGTTGCCCGTTGGCAGGATGACGAAGTCTTTGACGCGCGTACGCAGCGCGGTCCGACTAGGGATATTGTACAGGAAAATGAAGGGCGCATCCCGCATAACCTGCCGTTGTAGCGTCGAGAATAGCTGCTGGCGCATGCTGTTGTCGAGGGTGAGGTTCGCTTTTCGGTAGAGTTCGTTGACCGTCGGATCCTTAAATCCGGTATAGAATGCCGACCCGATCGGTGGGGAGATGACCTCAAAGGGGACGTTCTCCGCGGGATCGACCACGTCGCTTGTGACATAATCCTGGGCCATCTTGTACTTCCCGGCGATGATTGTGTTGAATTGTGTGGTTCCTTCCTGTTGGATAATCGACACGTTAATGCCGATCGGCGCCAGTTCCGCTTTGACGATCTGCGCAACCTGACTGAATACCGTGTCGCCCGCGACTGTCAGCAACGTCGTGGTGAAACCCTTGGGATAGGTGGATTGGGCCATTAGTTGCTTGGCCTTGGCAAGGTTGAAGGAGTAGGGGGGAATAGTGGGATCCCAGTATTTTTGTAACGCCAGCGGCGAATTGGCGACGCGCCCATTCCCAAAGAGCACGGCATGAATGATCGCTTGCTTGTCCACGGCGTAGTTCATCGCTTGTCGAACGCGCACGTCGTTGAAGGGGGGCTTGGAGTCCAGCATTTGGATGATGTCCAGGCGATCGAGAGGCGTAACCTGGACCTGCAGTTGTGGATTGGCCTTGAGTGAGGTGACCAGATTGAACGGAACGTCGGTTGCGATGTCAACCTCGCCGGCTTGCACCTTGAGCATGCGCGTATTATCATCACCAATCATGACCAAATCTACTTCATCAAGGTAGGGTTTGCCTGACTGCCAGTAGTAGGGGTTGCGCTTCAGGGTGATTTGCTTGCCCTTCTCCCACTTGGCCATGATAAACGGCCCGCTGCCCATCGGACGCTTGCCAAAAGCGGAGGCTCCAATCTTCTTGAAATAGTGCTCGGGGATGACTGAGTATGCCCACAGGGCCAGGTAATAGATGAAAGGCGCCCAGACCTGCGTGAGTGTGAAGCGTACGGTAAATGGATCCATGACATCAACACGCTTCAGGTAGCCGTTCATCGCCGTTGCCAATTGACGATTGAAAGAAAAACGCACATCCTCGGCAGTTACTGGGGTCCCATCGGAGAAACGGGCCGTGTGACGCAAGCGGAATGTCCAAATTTTGCCGTCCTTACTCACATTCCACGACGTCGCTAGGTCTGGAACGATGCCCTTACCGTTGGCACTCGATTGGACGAGTTGATCGTACACGAGTAAGTGCGCCCAGATAGACATGTTGTCGTTGGGGATCGTAGGGTCCCAGGTCTGTACATCCGCAACACGGGCCATGATGAGCGTCCCGCCATGCTGTGGCGCCCCAGCCATGCGTGTGGCGCCAACGATGGACGTAGGGGTGGTTGCAGCAATAAGAGCCACAAGAAGCGCCAGTGAGAAAATTAAGCGGCGGTGCGTACCCATTCCTAGGATTCCTTTCCGTTTCACTCCACTTTATATCGCTTGCGGACAACCGGCGCACAGATCGGGGCGCGTTCCCAATCCAGAAAGCAAGATCACAGGATCAGGGCAATATGTACTATCACGATTACACAGGTGACGTCAAGTCCATTGAGCCCTGTCGTTGACAAGTAAGATTAATCATCGCCTCTCGCGCTCTCACTGCTCTCCTTGTCACCTCTGTCGGCGCCGCTATGCATCTGACTGTTGACAGCGGCAACATACCTCATCCTCAACACCCTCAGCAGTCCAATACTATTTGACCCCACCTTTATACGTCGGATGCCCTGGATAGCCAGCACACCGCTCATGCAACGATCTACGCCGCGGTCGTGGCCGTGTCAGCCGCTGTGGAGGCGTCGCGCACACGCCGCAACCAGTCGCGCACCACCCGGCATAGTCGGCGTCGCGCTCGTCACGGCCTATGCACGGCTCGTGGCGCTCCATCGACGGCAGCAGCGTCCGGATGTCCCCGTATCCACGGCGACGCCGTTGCGGCGAGCCTTCGCCGCGAGGTCAGGCAGGTGGGCCACCTGCTCGTCGTCGGTCGCGACCACCAGGGCGCCTGGGATGCGGTAGGGTACGTTAAGGGTGTCAAAAACGTCGCGCTAGCGCCCGGCCTGATCGCGGATTATGGCCGTTTCCAGCGTCCCGGCGTCGAGTCGAACCCCGTATGGACGATGCCGGAATTGGAGCGACTCGCACCAGCGGCCAATTCACCCGCCGCCTCAAGCACGACCGCGCGGACCCCTGCGGCCTTGCGATCGTAGGCCGCGCCGACCAGCCCGGCTCCCACGACGGCGACCTCGACACGTTCCATGCGCCGTCTCCCCTATGCCGCCCTGGGGGCGACGCGTCTCAGACCGTGCGATACCAGAACTGATCCCAGGCTTCCCAGAAGGTGTCGCCGCGCGAAACGACGGTGCGCGGCCCGACAACGTCCACGCCGACGCGGCCATAATAGGATTGCGCGTGGTCCGGCGCGGCTAATTCGACTTTGAAAGTGACGGGAGATGTGGGCACGTACGGCGCGGGCCAGTCATGATCACGCAAGGCTTGCCCCACCCGTTGCTCGATCAGCGCACAGGCATCCGCGTGTGCCAAATTGCGCGCGGAGAAGCGCCCCAGCCCTCGTTTCACGGGTGCCGTCACAACCTTCGGGCCAAGGAGATCCTGCACCTCTTCGCACGTCGCCGTATCTCCTGACACAAACACGGCCGGCACGTTCCAACTCCCGCTCAGGGCAGCCAGGATACCGCTTTCCCCCACCAAGGTGTCGTTGATCCACGCGTTATACCAGGCCTCGGTGCTCACGGTATGGCACAACACACCCTCTGGCGTGCCCGCCATGGCGTGGGCTCCGACAAAAAGAACCGCGTCGCAGCCGTCCTTAAACGAAGCAGTGTAGCGCGCCCAGCGGTGACCCAGCACGTACTCCGCGCCTCGTTCAAGTTGGTCGGGGATCAGGCTTTTGAAACTCCATCCGCCACCGGCGCCATGGCCATCAACCACGACAATGTGCGTGGCCCCGCCAGCCTTAGCACCCCGAATAGCCGCATTGACCTCTCCCGTCAACAAACGGCGTCCTTCGTCGTACTGTGGTGAGCCGCCTATCACCTGCTCCCAAGCTTCGATGCCGGCGACGCCCTCCATGTCACACAACAATACCACGCGCATCCTACTCTCTTCTCCTCTCAATGACACACGTCGATCTATTACCACATATTTCGACGTTGCTTGTCAACTATACACAGTGCCTTATTGCGTTAGCTGCGCCCCACGATTGTGAGGGGGATAATTGTGCTAGCTGTTACTCGACCCTCCTCTATAGTGGCTGTGCAAGATATCGGCACCGAGCACGCATGACGGCACGATCGCGGCAATACCAGCACTGCCGCGATCGTGCCCGATCAAGGCAATCGCCCAGATCAGCGATGTATGAGTATGCATTGATCAGTTTCGACGCATGCGCGCCTGTTGCGCACTAAAAGAGCCACGGTAGGCTTTGTCATACCGTCAGTGGTGGGAGGAGCGGGGCGCGCATATCTATCATCGCGCCGCCTTCAATTCGTAACCATGGCCCTCCGGATGTACTTTTTAGCCACCATAGCCGTTGGTCGGTAGCCTGAGATCCATCGATGATAGGGGCACGGCTCAGAAGGGTTTGAGGAAGTTTATCAACCCAACCCTCGAGCCCAACGTAAAATTGTTTTGCCGGCACATCCTGTCGCCGTTCTTAACGCACCTGACCCCGCCACATCAAGGTCTCAGACATCGTAACGAAACCGTGATGTTAGACACCCCGCGCCCTCGCCTGTTGTTTGTCCTCAACCCCGCGGTCCAGGTCCCTACAGGCCAATCTGATCGCGCAGGTAGGCCCTACTGTGCGTGGCCGCGGCGAACGGGTCGTTCGGCGCATCCTGCTCGACGATGACCCACCCCTTGTAGTTGGACTTGCGCAGCACCTCAAATATGCGACCCATATCCACCATGCCCTCGCCCAGCGGGACGAACAGCCCGAACTTGACTGCGGCCGTGAAATCGAGGCGGTCCGCGCGCACCCGCGCGAGTTTGCCCGCGTCGACGTCTTTGAGGTGGACGTACCACACGCGTGGCGCGTAGTCGACGAACACGGCCATAGGGTCCGCACCCGCGTAGGCTAGGTGGCCGGTATCGGGGCACAGGCCGATCAACTCGGGGTCGGTCAAGGCGCATAGGCGATCAATCTCGTCCCGTGTCTCGACGTAGGTCCCGACATGAGGATGATACACAGCGCGCATCCCACGTTCACGTAGCAGCGTGCCGATGCGATTGAGGCCACCGGTCAGGGCCTGCCACTGCCCGGCGCTCAGGCCGTCACTGCCGTCAGACGCGACGCGCCCCGCGACGTGCAAGCGGCGCTCCGAGGTGTGGTCGGACAGGATCAGCACGTCGCTCCCCAGCGCCTGCAGGCGTTCGACGACCTGTACCACGCGTGCGATTTCCCCGTCGTGCTGGTCAGAGTCAAGCAGGTTGACCTCGTGAAACGTGGCGGCGGCGCGTAGGCCGCGTTGGTCCAGGTTCACCCGCAACCGCTCGACATCCGTCGGGAAGTGGTAGCTGATCTCGGTTCCCTCGTATCCGCTCTCCACCATCTCATCCAGCATACGGTCGAACGAGGGCGTGACAACCCAATCGTAAAGGGGATCGAAGCCCCAGTTAACCGACGCCGTGCCGACAGACATGTGTGCCATGCTCATGCTGGATTACTCTCCTATTCAGTCGCGGTGCGCCGGCGGGAGGCCGATCCGTCGGGCGTAGGCGTCATAGATATCAAAAGCGACAGCAATGTCCTCGCGCCCCACGCGCCCATCCGTCTCGGGACGGCGGTGCTCGGACACACAGTCGTAGAAATGGCGCAACTCCTGCTTGAACGGTTCCTCGTAGGACACGACAACCGACTTGGTCCAGTTCGCCTCGCCCTCCATGCCCTCGATCACAATCGGCGTCGGCATGTTGCGATAGTAGGGCGATGGAAAGCGGATGCGCACGCGGGACCCCTCGGCTAGCACCGCGATCTCCTCGTCGTAGTTGCGCAGATGGTCGAGGAACGTCCAGGTGATCACGGCGCGTATGTCTTCCCCGTAGCGCAACGTCGTGGTCAGTCCCTGCCCCTCATCCCATAACTCTGTGAAGAGGACATCGCTGGGCGGCCCGAAGAGGCCGCCCAGCGCATTGATGTCGTGGATGAGCGAGCCGAGTAGCACCTCGACGAGGTTCCAGGACACGATGGCAGGCGCCTCACCGATGGTTCCGCGCACGAGCGCGGCCGACTCGTCCTGCAGCCGAACCAGCAACGCCGGGTCCACATCGGAGCCGCGGACGATGCGGTGGTGCGCGACAGAGGGCGGCTCAGCCGGATGCAGCACGTTGACCTGCACGTAGCGCACGTCGTCCAAGCCGCGCACGATGTCGCGGGCATAGCGATAGCCAGCGTCGTAGCGCTTCATGTAGGCGACCATCAGCGTGACATCGCGCCGCTCGGCGGCGCCGACCATGGCGGTGGCCTCGCCGAACGTGAAACTCATCGGCTTCTCGACCAGGACATGCTTGCCGGCCTCCGCCGCCGCGATGGCCGGTGCGGCGTGCGAGCCCGGTGTGCAGATGAGCACGGCGTCGAGATCGGGCAACGCGACGAGGTCCCGCCAATCGGTGTAGTGGCGCTGCACGCCGTACTGAGCGCCGAGCGCGTCGAGCACCTCGCGCGATAGATCGCATAGGGCGGCAATCTCGTAACGATTGTCCAGTTCGCGCAGGTGCGGCAGATGCATCACCTGTGCGATAAGACCACAGCCAATGACGCCTATTCTCAGTCGTTCCACCACGTCCTCCTTATGGACAACCACACGAGCGGCGCACCACCAGGCGGGCTGGGAGCCGCACTTCGCACCCTCCGCGCGCCTCCGGATTGTCTAGATGCGCCAGCAACATCTCCGCGGCCAGGCGTCCCACGTCGTAATCCTGGCTCTGGAGTGCCGTGAGCGGCGGATCCATCATGGAGCCATACGGCACATCGTCGAATGAGACCAGGGCCACGTCAGCAGGGACCCGTTGACCCGCCGCCCGTAGGGCCAGTAGGGTGCCCAGGGCCATGGCATGGCAGCCAACCACAACGGCCCCGCACGCAGTGGGTAGGTCAAGCACCGACTCCATCATCCGCCGGCCGGACTCCAAACTCCAGTCTCCCTCAAGAGCAAGCTGCGGGTCAAAGGGTAGACCGGCGCCGTCCAGGGCGGCACGATACCCTTTAAGCCGTTCCGCGCCGCTTGACTCCCGTAGTAAGCCACCCAGGTATGCGATACGGCGGTGGCCATGGTCAATCAGGTGGGAGGTCAAGGCGCACATCCCCGCCACGTTATCGAGCAGCACCGCGTCCGCGTCCAGGGCATCGATGCGGTTGTCGATGGTCACGATGGGCACAGGATAACGCGCCAGGGCCCGCCGCAGCATAGCAGCGGATCCACTGGTTGGGGCCAGGATCAGGCCGGACACGCGGTGGGCTAGTAACGCGTCGACGGCTTCGGCTTCAAGGTGCGCCTGTTCCTCTGAATCGGCGATAAACAGGGTATACCCACGCCGGCGTAATGTGTGCTCGGCGGCGCGCAAGGCGGATGCGTAGAAAATGCTCGAGATGTCCGGTACGATCAGCCCGACCACGTCGGTACGCCGCGTGCGTAGCGTGCGCGCGGCGTGCGAGGGCTGGAAATGCAGGTGCTTCGCCGCCTCGATCACGCGTGCCCGCGTGTGAGGGCTGACGTGCGCATGATCGTTGATCGCACGCGACGCCGTGGCCACTGAGACACGCGCCGCTGCCGCCACCTCTACGAGAGTCACCGGCGCATCAGTCATAGCGACTTTTCCATCAGCTTTCGCCACAGTCACGCATTGCCATTATGTGTAAACGTTTCCGGCATGTGAAGCAGCGTAGCAGGATAGCGGCCGGTTGTCAATCTCTCCCCGTCCCACCGTCCCACGCCTGCATGGCTCCAGATTCCAGAAAACTTTGAGAGGGGTCAGCAGACAGCACAGCAGCACGTTCGCGGCATCTTTGCCGTTGCAACAAGAGCATATGCGCTACAAACAGTTGCCAGTTGTATTGATAATGCCACGTTCCCGCGCCTGCATCTGCTCCATGGGGGCATGGTCACGGCCTTTTCGCCGTATCTGTTAGCATTGTCGGTCCCGATTTCGCCACGTCTGGCTCCTCCAAACGTTTTATGGGATTTGGAGATTTGGAGGCGTAGCGGTTGACAAGCTCCGGCCACCTATGATAACGTTGCCGGTATCCGTTATCGGCTAGACTTGTTAGGAGGTTCACCTATGGCTATAGTCCCTCTTCGCCTTGGCGCCGCACTGATCTCCGTCTTGCTAGCCGCATCGCTGCCTCTGAGCGGCGCCACTTTTCGACGCCTACCACACGCGCCCATCACTATCAACGTGGCCGGTTGCTGGCCCGACCAATACCAGGGTAGCCAGTTCGTCAAGATCGCCGAAAGCTACAATAAAGTTCAATCCGCCATTAGGGTTGTGGCCTCATACGCCGCCACGCCACAGCAGGTGCTCACCGCTGAGAGCGCCCGCAAGCCGCCGGATGTCTTCTTCGACTGCAGCAATGGCAACGTGGGCACCTGGGCGACGAACAGCGTCATTACTAATCTCGACCCGTACATCCAGAAATACCACTTCGACCAGAGCAAGCTCACGAGCTCGGCCCGCAAGCTCATCAGCTTCGGCGGCCATGTCTGGGCCATGCCCTATCTAACCGACTGCTACATGTTGCTGTACAACAAGACGCTCTTCCGCAAGGCTGGACTGGATCCCAACACCCCGCCTCGCACGATCGAGCAGGTCCAGGCCCTCTGGTCACGCCTCACCCTGCGTAACTCGTCGGGGAAAATCACCTCACTGCCCATGCTACCAACGTACGGCGGCCCCGATTTCGTGGGCACCTACCTGCCTGTCTACATCAGCATGTTCGGTGGCCAACTCGTCAGCGCTGACGGCAAGAAGATCACGGCCAATTGCGCGCAGTGCATCCAGGCGCTCACCTGGGAAGCCAACTACTACAAGACAATCGGCGCCTCCAACCTCGACCGCTTCGGCTCCTACGGCAATCCAAACGTGGGTTCGCCACAGAACCTCTTCCTCTCTGGCAAGCTCGCCATGTACGTCTCCGGTGAATGGAACCCCAAATTCATCCAGGTCTACGGCTCGAAGAACTTCAGCTATGGGGTCACGCCGCTACCCTATCCATCCGCACATCCCGCACTCGCCAATACGGCTGAATCAGGCGGCAACATGGGTTTCATCATGCGCAAGGCGGCACACCCCGATGAGGCTTTTAAGTACTTGATGTGGATCCAAAACGTCGATCCGACGGTCCGCTTCGCCAACGTTCTGAACAACGTGCCGCAGGTCACAGCGGCCTTAAGCAGCTCCAAGCTCGACCCCAACCCCTATTACCGCACGTTTGTCCACTTCGCGGGCGTGGCGCACACCCAGATCTTCCCCAACTTGCCCATCTCCAGCGAGTATGCCGCGGAGTTGTCGACGATCGAAGACAAGGTGATCCATGGGGCGATGACCCCACGCGCCGGGCTGGACAAAGTCACGCAGGACATGCAGACGCTCTTGGACCAAAAAACGAATGGCCTATAAATTGTGAGAGTGCCATGCGGGATGCACGCCGATGAGAGGCATCCCGCACGGTTTTGCGAACGAGGGCTCCATGCGCCGACACACGCGCCGCAATCTGGTGACCGGCCTGCTCTTTATGTCGCCATTCCTGGTAGGGCTGGTCGTCTTCACGCTCTATCCCATGGGGGGCTCGGCCTATCTGAGTTTCACCCACTTCAATGGCACGGACCCGCCGCAGTGGATCGGCCTGAACAACTTCCATTACCTGTTCACGGCCGATGACCTCTACCAGGGAGCGCTCTTCAACATGGCCTATATGGTCTTGATCAGCGTGCCACTTACGCTGGCCGTTGCCTTCCTCCATGCGTGGCTGCTCAATTTCCCGATCCACGGGCGTCCCTTCTACCGAGCGGCGCTGATTTTGCCAGCCTTCATGCCGCTTGTGGCGGTCACTCTGGTCTGGACGTGGATGTTTAACCCCGAACTCGGCGTGGTGGACCTTGGTCTGGGCAAGCTCGGGCTGCCGCAGCCCAATTGGTTGACCGACGCCACATGGGCCAAACCCTGCCTGATTCTCCTGTTGCTGTGGACGGTCGGCACGACGACCATCATCTACCTGGCTGCCCTACAGGACGTGCCCGTGCATCTGTACGAAGCGGCGCAGATCGATGGCGCCAACCTCTGGCAGCGCGTCCGCCACGTCACCATTCCAATGGTCTCGCCGGCAACGTTCTTCAACCTCATCATTGGCATGGTCAACACCTTCCAGATTTTCACAGCCGCCTTAGTGCTAACGGCCAACAGCTATGGCAGTTCTGTCGGGGCTCCACAGGGCTCGCTACTGTTTCCGGTCATGTACATGTGGAACTCGCTCTTTGCCTATGTGCGCTTTGGCTATGCGAGCGCGCAGGCTACGATCCTGTTTTTGTTGATCTTGCTCGCCACAGGAGCGCTCCTCTACGGATCGCGCCGGTGGGTGTACTATGAAGCCGCGTAGGAGACGAGGAGATACGCGATAGATGGCGACTAGCAGGCTCAATAGCGCGCCACAGGGCATGGCGGTCACCCGTTCACATGGCCGCATCCGTCACCATGCCGGCTCTCTCGCCGTGCATGTCACCTTGCTCATCTTCGTGGCGCTCTGGCTCTTTCCCTTCGTGTGGATGCTGCTCTCCTCGTTCAAAAGCGCCGACGAAACGTTCCACACGCAGACATTCTGGCCGCGGGTGTGGGACATCAGGAACTACCCCGAAGCGTTGACCTACATCCCCTACCTGCGGTACACCTTGAACACGACCATCATCGCGGTGGCCAACGTCGCGGGGACGCTGCTGTCCTGCACGCCGCCCGCGTACGCCTTAGCGCGTCTGCGTTGGCCCGGTCGCGATGCTCTATTCCTAGTCGTGCTCGGCACAATGCTCCTGCCCTATCCAGTCACGATCATTCCGCTCTATGTGATGTTCGCGAATCTAGGCATGGTCAACACCTTCTGGCCGCTGATCATCCCCGGCTTCTTCGGCAACGCCTTCTACATCTTTCTGCTGCGCCAGTTCTTCCGCGGCATCCCCGCCGAACTCAACGACGCCGGCGTTGTGGACGGCGCCTCCGAACTCGCCATCTTCCTGCGCATCATCCTGCCGCTCTCGGGTCCCGTCCTGGCCGTGGTGTCGCTGCTCACCTTCCTGGCTAACTGGACCGATTTCTTCGGCCCCTTAATCTATCTGCAAGGCAACTCCTCACTGTGGACCCTCTCGCTGGGCCTGCGCGATTTCCAGTCCGCACACTTCATCGCTTGGGGGCCGTTGATGGCCGCCTCAGTCTTGTTCATGCTTCCGGTGATTGTGCTGTTCCTGCTCGCGCAGCGCACCTTCGTACAGGGCATCGCCGTGACAGGCTTGAAAGGGTAATAGGACCGCCAATGAAGGTGCTCGCTGTTCCACTGCCGTACAAGGGTACATTCTTGATGTCGGTTCTACAGACAATTTGGACGGACAGTGTTACTGGGAGGACGCGGCCAAACCCTGTGAGGAACGGTACGACGTCATCGTGATCGGGACCGGCCGGTCCGGCAGCCCCGCCCACGACGGCCTTTGTCGAGCGCGAACACGTCGACGGAGCCTGCGTCAACGAGGGCTGCGCCCCCTGTCATGGCTCCCCTGGTCATCCGCTACGCAGCCGTGGGGTAGCTGCGGCTATGCCGCGCGCCGATAGTCCTGGTGCAAGCCGCCCAAGAGCAGGATGGACACGACGGATGTCGTCGGCGCGTGCGATGTCCTCGGTTGATCGGCTACGTCGGGGATGTGTGCTGGCCGGTTGGTCCATTCGTGTGCGTGATATCAGCAGCTTACGCCGTGCGTTGATAGTCGTGATGTAAACCACCCAAGATAGGAATGGCGCGTACGGTTTCCTGCCCCCCCGATATCACTTGAGCCTGGATAAGCCCATAGGGCATCGGCGTCCGCTGCTGCATGCCCTGATGCGGGCGCGCAGCATTGACGTACCGGCTGTACTCGCATAGGGTGTGCCGCAGGTGAGCCTCGCCAAGGATCAGGAGCTGGTCGAGGAACTCACGCCGAACACTCCCGAGGAATCGCTCCCAGATCGCGTTCATCTTCGGCGCTTGATCGGCGGTGCGCAACACGTCAATCCCCCTCGTCTGGGCAACACGCGCCAAGGATGGGCCGAACGTGCTGTCGTTGTCCCCGATCAGATAGCGCGGCGCGGTACCAAACGGCGTCGCCTCGTGCAATTGCTGGGCGGCCCACGTATCGGTCGGGTGGTGGGTCATACCGACATGTACCACCCGTCGCGAACCTAGCTCAACGACGAAGAACGCATACAGCGGCCGGAAGAGGAGATCGGTGATCGGGAGGAAGTCGCACGCCCAGACATCGGCGGCGTGATTGTGCAGGAACGTGGCCCACGTCTGGCCGGAGTGTCGCGGTGGGCGCTGTACTGACTGGTTGGCCCATCCGCCCTCCAACCCCCACAATAAGCGGGCGTGATAACGGCGCACATCGCTCGCATAGCCATGCTAACGGCTGATCGAGAATAGACTGAGCGCCGTCGATAGGCCGCCTACTCGGTTGCGACGTTGTTGCATAGCTATGCACTGCGCCACGCTCGTCAGTGGCTTCCGCTCACCACTACCAGGTTTCACTGACGTCGGCCACCGGTCATGCGGAAGGCGTAACAGGCGCAGTGAGGTGGATCATGCTGTTAGCGGAGGCACCATTCGTAGCATGTAGCCCGACATGAAGGGATTTCGCCGAATGCTTTCAGCATTGTGAAAGGCCACGGCGCAACTACTTCATGACCTGCCGTGAAGGCGTATCATGAACGGATCGGTATGCGGTCGCCAACTTGCCAACATAGGCCAAGAGCGATAGCCGCGTGAGCAACAACGGGCCGCCTGCCCAAGCC
>JAABUH010001458.1_pt1 | contig 26257 bp, 30 predicted proteins | sample 5559121 | NCBI WGS metagenome assembly JAABUH01 (sample SAMN10711871, study PRJNA513364) | rock metagenome | isolation source: Antarctica rocks | place: Antarctica: Victoria Land, Battleship Promontory nord | collected 2015-12-28
TACAAGCTGGGAAATTGCATAAGCTGGGAAGTTATACAATAGTGGAAGTTCTTTGAAAGGTATATACCCCTGAAAAGTATACACTCGGAAAGTATATGCACTTGGAAGGTATATACACTCGGAAAGTCAATTCCGGTGCAGGTGCGGTTGATGAGAGAGCATAATCGGTGCTCCGGAAGGTTCTTTATTGAAACTCGACACAATTAGCTATAACCCGAAAGCGATCTTGGTCAGTACATACGTGGCCCACGTCTGAAGGCTGCGCCCTGCGACCTGAGAATATGAGGTATAGAAGTAGAGCCTCGAGGATTTGTGGATTCCATTGCTCGCAAATCATGGTAACTAATCACATTCTAGAAACGTTCATCTTACAAATCCCCAGGCACTGGCTTCTACAGTACTGCTTTCCCCGGTACTGGCTTCTACACTACTGGCTTTTTGCAGTATTGGCTTCTACGGTACTGCTTTCCCCGATACTGGCTTCTACAGTCCTGACATTCACGGTATTGGCATTCACGATTCTGCTTTCCACGATGCTACCTTTCGCTATGCTTCACAGGGCTATCTCTGCCAGTGCTAGCTTCATCTTCCTTGAGCGAGGAATTTGAATCTGATTTCGGTGGTGCTGGCAAAGCTTCCAACGAGCACTCTTACCTTTAGCTCTTATTCTCCCATTACTAGGCCCGGAATCCATGAGGAGTCATTCGCTTGGCAACGGTAATTTTCAGAATGCCTACTCGCGCATTTCTCGTTCACACTATGGGGCACCCAATAAATTGAGTCTGGACGAGCGCGACCCTACTAATGCCTACTCATTTCTCACACCGTGACAATAAGACAAGCACGCGACATGCACAAGCTGCCAAGAATGTGGCAACCTCGCCTCGCTTTCGTAAGTGTAGCCTGTATTCAATCTCTCAGGTCACTAGCTGAACCAAGTAGGTTTCGTTCAGCCTAACCCTGGCAGACTTCTCTGTCCGGTTAAGAGCTGCGGTCATCGATATAGACAACCCAAAGCCCTATACAAGCACTGCCGAGGGAAAAGCGACATCTTGCACAAGAAGTTTGCAGTGGCTTTCGACGGAAGATCCTGCGACTTTTGTCATAAGAATTACAAGAGATTGTATGATTGGGAGCGACACATGCGGAAAGCTCACAAGAGCTCATCGCCAATCGTTGAAGGATTGAATCCCTCGCATTTGTCACGGTCAAATTCCTCAACTCCCCAACCGACTGAATCACAGCTACAGCAAAGAAATGTGAAGATCAATCTCGCAGTATCGGACCTGCGGTCCTCCCAATGGCAAGCATCTCTACAGCCTGACAACCGATTCCAGGATTGCAGCAACAAAGCGAGCTCACAACAGCATTGTCGGTCAGGTATTGGCCGTCGTGATTCCTGGGTTGAGACGTCTGCATATACAGGGTACACGAAGGTACTTCAGACTGGTGATCTAGAGTCAAACGAAGGATTCTACACGCTTTCCGGTCGAGCAGCTACATATATCACTGCGGGCCTGGCAAGGGAAGACAACTTCAACCGACTTTCAGTTCCGCTTTGCCAAAGACCGTACGGTGCGCCGATTTTCATGCACGTAATCCACGGAGATATTTCCGGTGTTTACAGCATCATCATACGGGGCGAAGGCAGCCTGTGGGACCATGATCCGTATGGGCTCGGTCTTCTCTATGTAAGCTAACAACCACAAGTATGAATGTCTACTGACCGGGGTGGAAAGTATGCAGCTCACTATTGCTGGAGGGGTTCTGGGCAAGAGTGTGCGATGGCCATGTACTCCGCTTTGTTGGAGTTTGGCGTATCGGATGAAAACTTTCTCTGGAGAACTGATGAGATTGGGAAGTAAGTAAAGGCTAAGCGAGTCTACGAGGACCGACGAAACTAATTCCTTACTATCAAGTCGACCCATTGAGACGATTAATGATTGGATGCTTGCATCTCGTGCAAGGGGACAAAGCACACTAGGTTTTGACGGGATATTTGAGGAGCACAAGTCTAGCCGAGGCTTTACCCAGCTACACAAAGTACTTCTCAATATCGACTCGAGTTACGGCTCAATGGCCGACTACCTCAGCTCCGTCGCACCAGAGGAGCTCATAAATCTGATCGATACGCCTGATGCGCTTGGCAGGACCCCACTTGCGTGGGCCGTAGAATACGGGCTTCCAACTGCCGTTGAGCTTCTCCTGCGATATGGGGCTTATCCAAACCAGCTTCGCTCGACCAAAGATGGCGGCTACTCACCGCTCATCCATCTCGCAATCGCAGGACCCTGGTCAGCCTGGATGGATGCGGACATTGTCGAGACCGTCCGACTGCTCCTTCAAGCCGGTGCCGACCCTAATGGGACAGACCATGAAGGCTGGACTCCCCTACATATCGCAGCGTCCTGGAGCCTGTTCAATGTCACGGATATGCTTCAGCGATGCAGTCAAAGTTTTTTGGATTGGCAGGCCCGGACGCTCACGGGCGAAAGCATAGTTGATGTCTGTGACAATGTCGATTATAAAGGCAGATATTGGGGGATGCTGCTGGGTCCAATGGGTCTAATATGAATTGTTGGTGCTATGTACAAGCGCGAGGAGGCTGAAATTTACATTTCCCTCGCTTCTAGCGATACAGCGTCTTACACAGTCGAGTGCGGATGATTCCAACAAATCCTGATCCTCTCTTAATGTAACATCTGTTTTGACTGGCCCATTTGCATCGCCGTCCATCTCGTAAACAGAGCCATTCAAAGACTTGATGAAGCATACATAATGTAAATCAACTTCATCTTCAGCCGGTGGAGGGGCTGTTTTACCACGGAGCGCAGCTTTTCGATATAGTGTCTCAAGGTCTGTCGAGCTTTCAAGTAAAGTCTCTCGCTCGCTATTTGAGGAAGCTACGAGTTTGCTCAGGAGGGAATCGGGGACTGATCGGCCACGTGTGGTCAGTGTAAAAGCTCCTTTGTAACGATGCTCGACGTACCTATGAAGTCTCTCGTCGCCGAGTTACAGGTCGCATGTAAGATGGCATAGAGGCCGCAGGCGTTGTCAATCGTCTGTCGAATCCAAATGATTTCTTCTCCTTTCGTATCCTCTGTAGTGTTGCCCGATCCCCGAGAGGACAGGCGATGCCGTTCGTATTCTTCACATGTAGGCAGAATAAGGATAAGGGCGTAGACCGGACGTGATATGGAACTGAGTTGAACGGGATCATCGATTGACCAAACGTCAGTAAAAGCAAGACAGCCTGAGACTCCCAGTCCGTACATAAGGTCGTTCAGCACTGGAGGATCTGACTCAAGCGGTATAAAATGCTTCGCGTATAGCTGCGTGGCATTTGTGATATCCATGGTTCACCGTCAGGCCTGTGGCGAAATCAGGGCGTGATAGATCATGGATGAACGACAATGGGTATTCTTTTGAAACTGATTAGTCATCACAAAGCGGGGAAGCCCCACGAGTCAAACGAAAGGAATAAGGAATCAAGGAAGGATCAGGGAACAGAGAAGGTTGTAAAATATTTCCATCTATACTGGCTGCTACGACTAGCCACTATGACCGGGCATCTCTCTTCTAAAGTAGGGTCGGAAGGTCGGAAGGTCGTCCTGTCAATGCCGCCTTACCAATCAACTTAGTTGACCTTGCCCCTCGATATCTGAGACGCCTCCAGCGGACAACGCAACCCCACTGTTCTTTTTGATTGACAATAGCGTCACATCGCTGTGAACTTGTTAGACGTATGCACAGTATTTGCACTGAACAACATCAAGCTATGCGGTGGGACTCCACTCCTTATCTCGCTTTGGCGAACAGGTATCCTGCAGGGTGACCTCGAGAAGTAAGAAGTGAGTTGCACTCACAAGACTAGGGCTGAATTGGACGGAATACGACCGGGGAAGCCGCTGTAGATTGGAGAAGGGGGGATAAGCAATCAGCTCTCTCGATGGCCATACTAAGTGACGTATGGAGAGCGTACCCATCACCATATGGATAATCACTGGTGAAAGAATGTCAACATTCTTCAATAGCAAAGACTTGGAGTGTCTACCTCGAGATTGTCAAGATGCTCCTCTCGCCGACACTCATCTCCAAAACACCGACGTCCCAGCCTTTGCCGTGATTTAGTCTCTTCCATCTATTATGCTGCTTAATGGCATGTACCTTTAATAACCTTGCCAACGCCAATGGGAATTTCGAAGACTCCATCTCCACGGTCCTTGGAAGCGTCAATCCTACGGGCCATCAGCAGTTCACTTTGTGTCTTGACACAATTCTCATGACGTACTGTACTCCCCGGTAATCGTTGGCGCCTTCGGACTCATCATAGAGATAGCCAGTATATTCAATTCTAACCGTATCACCCTTCTTCGGTACATCAACACCGTTGCCTGCTTTTAGGACCTTTCGGTCGTAACCCATGACGTCTGACTGCGATATTAACGACTTTTTGGAGAATTGATGTTTGGAATAGATGCAAATCGAGGTGAGACACTGTGGACAGAGACGACGGGCTTATACATAAATCGTTTCTTGCTCGTAGTGGCAAGCCGATGGCTCACCGCTCGGGGATGGCATAACACATGCGTAAATAAAGATTGAGTGGCTTCAAGACGACTGCAGACGCAGACATTGCCAATAGGAATGAGTCTTGGCTCTGGCAAAATGTTTGAGCCGTGCTAAGTCATTCTGTGGCTCGCGATCAGCCTTCAAGAGGTACTGCTCCTAAACTTCAGAAGGGAAATGGAGCCATGTACCCTTGGCGCAGTTCGTCTGTTTTCGAAATAGTACAGACTGGTGGACAGTAGTGCAGTGTGGAAGAGCGGTGCGGTGCAGCGCTTAGCGTGCGATTCAGCCGGTTCGTCAATCAGCCCTAATGAGACCCTGCTTCTAGGCTTTAAGAGGAATTTGGAGCCATGGGAACCACCCTGCCGCTAAGCTTGAAGTGGAAAATGGAGCGATGGGCAAGTCCATTTACAGCCAGCGTTGTGAACCCATAGGATGCTCTGCAACTAGTAGGTCGTTCCCTATACAGATGGGAGCAACCCCGGGCAAAGAAGAGCCTGCATCCTGGATTCCCCTTTAATGGTCTAGTGATGCCTGCAAGCCATGAGACGTGCGTTCGCCTATATAGATCCCCGAAGGGTTGGGGAACTTCTTCTCCACGAAGTTTGCCTTGTTTGACTGCCCGAAATGCATGCAATGCCGCCTCCCACGCCTCCTTCGACGCTTGAGCCTGCGGCCGCGTGGTCAGAATTCAGGCATATTCAGGTCACACGCGTGGTAGAGGATTCTAGTACTACACTAGAACACAATGTTGAGGTAAGACGGCCTGACCTTCATCAAGAACTCACAACCCACAAACATTACTAGTTCCCAGGGCCGACTCTTGATTCAGACCTGTGCAATCGGTCATGGAAGCTCATTTGCGTCCCAGCGCATGAACTCGAATCGGGCCATTCTCGATGGCTCAATTCGGAGCCGGGAATCAGTATTGCTGGGAAGAACGAAGACGGCAAGTCTTATGACATTGTCATTCATGCGTCCTACGTTCAATGGCTTTTTTTTTGGGGGTGCGAGCAGTACTTCGACCACGACCCGACGGCACCAATAAAGGAAGACATTCTAGTCCATGGCACATGGGAGGCGACCAAGAGGGGTCGTGCTCGCTTTCTCCGCAAGACTGCAAATAGGATCCGCTCCGGATGCTGTCGAGGATACGAGGAATGTTGTCGTGATCTTGCTCTATCAAACGGCCTAAGGATACCGCTTGAAAGAGCGCTGCTAACCCACGACATTCTGGTAAGCTCTTCGCTGTTCGGCTTTCAAATTCCGTTAACACTCTGCAGGAATCTGATCCACCTGTTCGCAAGCGTTTTACGCGATACCTTGTGTTCCTTGGTCTGAATTTTCTACGGAACTTCGACTCGTGCGAGGCCCTTGAACTCTTTGCGAAAGACCAAGCCGACTTGCTTCAACCTTTCCGAAAGTGTCATACAGATCCGTTCAAGGCTTTGTCGGAACCCAAGGTACCGATCAAGACATTACACGGCTCAGAACTCCAAATCATTTCTTTGGTACGAGGCCTACTTGAACTCTCCGGCGGCATAGTGGATTGTCGACAACATGCACTCGATCAGGAATATACAATCAGCGACAACCTTAACCTGTATAGGGTTCTGGTCGGCGTAACCGGCACAAATCGGTTTGGAGATTTTGATCCAAAGGAAATGTACGATGCACTGTCAAAGTCCAAAGTTTTCATCAAAGACGTAGACATTAGCCCGCTGGATACGGTGGGGTGGAGTATGCAAATGATGAAATTCCTACCCATCGGCTTCCGGGAGGGATATTTGGTACGTAATTGTTAGCGACGAGCCGAGTTATTGCTAACATCAGTAGGATCTTCCATTTCAGGTGCTAAGCGGATTGGGCTCAGCAGAGGTGGATCTCGTTGGCATATACTTGTGATCTTCCCTACCATGAATGCAGAAGGGTAACACTAATGGGAGCCAGCGAGCACACCTACCACCGATATCCATCCCTTCGAAAGCCAGAGAACAATATACTATTACTCCTTACTTGGAGTTCAATAACTCACGGTCGGCCTCTCCGAGTGCTTAGTGAATGGGCAAGCTCAGAGGATACTTTGAACCTATATCAACGACTGATAGGAGATTTTCAGAAATCCCAAGAACCGGAGCAGCTCGTGTTGATCCTAGCTGCCTTGCTATGCCATGGGCGACTCCTTCCTTACACTTCGAACGATACTGCTCAACCCATCAACGGTTGCTACCTAGCGGACCTAGATATTCTATTGAGCGGCAAATCCTTGAGCAACCAGCGAACGATCTTCGAAAGGTTGGGGTTTTCGTCCCTACGGGTTCTTACCACTTTCGGCGATGAACATGAGGATATAATTCAGCTTCTCGCCGTTACACTTGACAAAGACGCACCCCCCCTGGAACCATTCGACGGATTTACGGATCAGTATGCGGCAGGGAGGATCAAGCATAGACTCTCTCACCTGAGCGCTTGCAAAGAGGTGAGGGGTTTGCGTTTGATGGAGACGATGCTAGAGCTTAGCATAGATGACGACTCTCCCTCCCAAAGCATCGACAACATTTCGGAAGACTACTGCATGGTAGAGCTCCCCGAAAAGAGTCGTGAGGATGCTAGGTAGATAAGCGCTGCAGATACCGCAAATCTTGGTGAAGAATTTTCGTGGCTGGATGAAGTTTTAGGAACCCAACGACTCAACCCGAGCGTGAAGGTTTTCGGAGCGCATTGGGAAATATGAGATGGTGCTGGTGGGGTTTGAGATGTGCGTTGTTGCGTTGGGCTCGTCTGAGGTCAAGCTCTGTAAATGGTACTGGCTTTTTTCCGTACTCACATATTACTCTTCACACATTTAGCTCTACATCTGTAACGCTAGTTAGGCAGGTACAGCCAGGAAATAGGAAAAATTATTAGATATTAAATGTGCACGCCACTTAGCTGTTGTTTATACAGTGTATCATTTTCACTTCTTAGTAATTACCTGGAGTTCTGGATGTCAATAGGTGAACCACCTGAGGGGAGTGCTCCAGAGAAGCAGAAGCTTTGACGGGTAGACTTAGGGTCTCAAGACAATATGTGTCTTGAGACCAGTGTTTCCAGACCTATTTTGTCTTGGGACTAGTGTCTTCAGACAACAAGTGTCGTAAGACACGTGAGGTCTTCAGACACTAGTCTCAAGACTAATTACGTCTTGAGACAGCTGTCTCCAGACCTAGTATTTCTTACGACAAATTGTGTCTCCAGACACAATATGTCGCCAGACCTAGCATGTCTTTAAACATTAGTCTCTAGACAAAAGATGTCTAACGACTGGATACGTCTCGAGACGACCCGTCCTCAGGACAAATTTTTTTTTTGGTGTACCCACCAGGTCAGCCGTACGGGCTATCCAAAAGTTGAGGGCTCGCTGGGGGAGTACTCGCGGATAAACCTCCAAAAATTGAGGGGACAATTTCCACACTTTTTAGGGCCCTATACTTTCAGAGTCCCTATTACACTTCCAGAATCCCCGTACCTTCAGAACCCTTACTACAAAGTTCTTATTTCCTTAAACTTCTTACTCCTGAAATTGCTACTTCGTCAAAGATTTTATCTACCTATTTTACCACATTATTTTCATTGCCAATTAAATCTCTCGATTAAGATAGTATCATATAATCCGTGCTGTATCCAGCACATAAAAGAACTCCTGAGATTCCATCAATCCTAGGTAGATGGATAGTCCTAGTAGAGAGTGTCGAGGACAGCCGCCTAAACGCCCGCAACTACTAGGATAACGTGACGTCGAGGATACTGTACCTGGGAGAGCGTAGGTCCTAGGAGATTTGGCTTGGGATAGCCAGTCTCCGCATGATTATTTGAGAGGGGAACGGGAACCTATAATTAGGGTTGGGGGTCCCAGAATGGGCGGGGGACTCCTGGGTATGGGCGATCCGACCTCATACCTTGAGACTGTAGGCGTGCTCGTAGATTTTTGGTTGTGAGTATATTCAGTACTCATAGCCAATTCTCCGCTAGTCGAGCTCCATCCCTCACCGGATCGTATTTTAGAAATTCTGTGCTGCGCAATACGGAACCTATATCACATGACGCATAATGCGCGCGTATATTATCAATCACGTGACCCCCAACCATTCAAGGCCGCCAGAGCTTCAATGCCTCTGATCCTGCGAGTGAATTATTTCATACATTCTCAAGGAGAAATATTAATGTCTAACGCTAGATGCCATGTGCTGGTTGACTGCGACTATCATGACTCGCAGCCTGACCCTAAAAACACCTCCTTGTATCTCTATAAAGTGGTTCGGAAAGAAGCTTCATTGTTGGTCCTCCAGTGTCTCTAAATGCTTCCAAGGCGTTGTTTAACACGACGGCAGCGATTTGGAGGAAACCTATTTGCACCGCGGTTTGATCGATAAAGTTCCTCGGGGAAGACATTCGGTGTGATGGTATGCCACTTAATCAACTCTCCTGGGTGTCTCTGACATAACTCTTCGTAGCACAATATTTCCTTGTCTAGCTGACGCAATCCTCGACGCTTATGATCCAGAGAAAATGGAGTTCTTCGCAATGGTGTCGCTCACCCATAGCTGCAATTTTTTCCATAACTGGTTATTGCACAATTGCTCATGGATGGTTATTAAGTAATGCATTTAGCCAAAATTCTATCTAAGTACAGGTATCGGCCTTGATGCCCTGGCTTTCTTGCGTGTCCTCTCGTCCACCGAGCATTCGTCAACGATATATTGAAAATCATAGCCTAAGCATCAAAAACGTATCGCGGCGAATAATGGCGATGACGATTTCTGGACGAGGCGCGCCTTCCCAAGCCTTGTGGTTTTATGCCTTTGATTTGCGTTTGCCCTGGTTGACGTGAAGGTGCATTGCATGACGTGCCAATGCAACAGGAAACCAGAGAATTCTTAAGATTGATAACGTTGGCATCATTGTCGTTTGGAAAGGTATAAGCTGCTCCTTTGCAAGCGGCGAAGAACGGTGAAGTAGGCCCGTTGGCGATGTTTTGAGCGGGATGCAAGCAGACTGGACCTTTCACCTGGTTGTTGCATGGAATATTGGGCTGCTTGAAAAGATCAATGTTGCAGCCAGATACTGGTGTACCCTCAGAAGAACAGGTTAAAGGCACGGAATAGCCATCCACATAGCTTACATCGATATCAGGTGGATCCGTATAACTGCCTTCGATCTTACTGCTGTTAGGATTACAATTTGGGCCTACACATGTTCGTCCTACTCATCCAGTGAGAAATACATACTAAGTGAAGGTCGTATACAGAAAACACTAAGATTGTGTCCGGAATATTGTTGTTGCACCCGCTTTGGCCAGCATGTCGAGCTCAAGCGCCAATTTTGTCTGCCATTACAAGTGCTTTTGTAAACCCTCTTTGACAGTTCGCAGTGAACAGATTAAGATGCCAGATCTGAATTGGCCCCGCAAAGACCGACGTGACTATCTTTTTAGGCCAACAATGTATGGTAGCCAAGAACTTATTGCAGGGACCGCAGCTTCGTTCAAGGCGAGAGGCTCAATATATAAGCCCGAGTGCCCTCCAACCCGCCTTTCTCTCCCTTTCGCTCCTCTTCTCACCGCTGCTGCTGGCGGTCGAGCAACTCCTTCTTCCTCAATCATCGCCTTCAAAAAGAGCAACCAGCATCCCACTGAGCACGCACTCACTGAAACCTCATTTAAATTCAGTACAGCACCAATGAATATATTTAATGCCAAATATAGCGCATGAACACTTGACGGCTTACTAGTCATCTGATATCTCCAACCCGCCCTTTGACACTCCAGCTTTCAGATCACAGATTCCCTAGCATGCTATCTGGATTTTCTTCTTCATGTTATCACTGAATTTCTTGAACTCTTCCGGGAAATTTTGGATTGGAAAGCCGAACGGACTGTCAGTCTGGACGAGTAGCTACACCTGTAAAGCACGTATGATATTAGGTTTCGAAGCTTGCTGTCCTCTAACAAGTTAAAACCGAATTCAAGCACAAGATGTTCCAATTTTGAATGATTTTCAAGAAAGCTTAGTAGCTTAGAAGCATCATCTTCTCCATCCTTAGGATCTACTATACCAATCAAGAATTTCGCGCGCAATATTGAAGCAGTGTTGTCATTCGTGTCGTCAATGCGATGAGCGCGAAACACGTTTTCTCCATAAAGAACATCCGCGGCTTCGTTGTAGAAAACACGACAGGTACGTAAGATTGCTGGGAAAAGACAATTCGGGCAAGGGAATGAGTCACTATCTTTAAGCCACACCATGCGTACAGTTTGGTCGGAAAGTAGTAGAGGTCGATAAATCTTAAGCCGGAGTTCTGGTGGTAAACGTAAGATTCACAAACTGCCTTGCGAAGACACCGTATTCTCCACGGCCATGGTGCGGGAGTAGTTTGAACAGTGGGCAAAGCGCTGCAAAGGAAAGGATCGCTCCAACAGCGGATGCACACTCCGGGAGGCCCTATTATTGTGAGCTGAGAAGGAGGTGAATGTAGCTATTAAGTACCAATAGAACCCGACTGTGGGGTGGAAATGGTCGGATATGAGTATGAGCCGCCTAGAGCCCGGCGAAAGTCAGGAAGTGTGCTTTCTTGCTCCTTGTCTTTAAAGTAGCTTGCAAAGCCCGAATGTTATTGTCGTTGTTGAGACGCCTACGCTTGCGCAGCAGCCTCTTCCGTGCTTCTCGGCTTAAAGTTGGGCCGATTGGTTGTCTCGTACAGCGCAGGAATGATAGTTGCCCTTGACAGCCTATTAGTCATCCTAAAAATTGACGCGGTATGGTGTTTCGCCAACTTCATCTCCAGCCTCCTCGCCATTGACTTCAAACCCACGAACATCCTGCAGCTTTGTTTAGCAGCTTGCAAATAAGATATAAAGCTCACTGTAGCCTAGGCCTTGCGCCCCCTACCTTGAGATGGCCAACCTATCGCAAAACGATCGCAACATCATCGCAGAGCATCCTTTGGACAAATGTCTGGATCATTTACGAGATCCACTTCAAAGAGCAGAGCAAAAATACGAGCCTAATTCCCTCTCCCACCATGACGTCGTCAATGGTACCGATTCGGATCCTCAAAAGGCTATTTCAAGGTTACTCACAACATTGATGAGCCACGAAGTTGCACTTGATCTTCGGTCAAAGACCGGGAGTGGAGATATAGCTTCTGACCTGTTAGGACTTCGGAGACGCGTCCGAAATGGCAACTTCAACTACGAACACCACCGTGCGCTGTCACGCCTTGTCGTCAAACAAGCCTCCGATGTCGACGTTTGGAACGCCGTCTTCGACCTCATCACCACAGTCTCCCGAACAACCCCTCCTACAAGCATTCCTGTTTCCTTCGATGGCACTCCAATCACGAGTTCATCCGCCTCGCAGCAAGGCGGTGAGCAAACCCAGAAACTGGTGGAAGGAAGGATCTTCGAAGAGATAAGGGGATGTACACATCAGAACGTTGAGGGTTTCTTCTCAAAATATTTCGAGGGAAAGCCTTGGACCGAGCGTACGAAAGAGATCTATAAGGCCGTGCAAGAAAGACATGCGGACGGACGGTGGACAGATTTCCCTCAGTCACCGGTACAAAATGCTGTCTGTGAATGGTGGTTTCATTTTCAAGATGAGTTCCTATCGAATGAGCGGTGTGTTTATTACACGAGCAACACCAAAGATCTTACGGGCTCCGAAGCTAAACGCCAAATCGATCTGTTCGTCAAGCCCAACAACGAAAAGCTGTCGAAGGTAGTACATGATTGGAAGGACGTTGAAGTGATTGGGGAACTCAAAGAGTCCAACAAGGACAAGAAAGCGACACTGCTTCAAATCGCTAGATACGTCCGCGATGTGTTCTCCTGTCAGCCGACTCGCCGATACGTGCACGCTTTTACTCTCTGTGGGAACGATATGCAGGCGTGGGTGTTTGATCGCTCTGGTCCTTACAGCTCAACTGCTTTCGATATCCATGAGGAGCCAGAGCGTTTCATCCGTATGATTGCAGCGTATGTGATGATGAGCGACGAAGAGTTGGGTCTTGACACTTTCATCGAGCGAGATGATGGCGATCGATTCATCACCGTCATGGAAGATGCAACGGGCAAGGAGAGAAGACTGCAGTTGGAGCCGGTTCCCATCGCCCATCAACGGGCGATTGTGTGTCGCGGTACGTCCTGCTTTCGTGCCAGAACTCCTAGTTCCAAGGATTTGCAATATGTCGCTAAATTTTCCTGGGTCTCCGACAAGCGACGACCGGAAGCCGATCTCCTCAGGTTAGCACGCGAAAGAGGAGTGAAGGGGGTTGCCAAGCTATTCGGTCACCATCGCATCACCAGTATTGCGGACATGCGCGAGGGGTTGACGTTTGGGAAGCCGTACCCTTTTCGGAATACCACGTTGAGTCCTGCATCCTCCTTTTCGCAGTCGCAGTCTCTCCTCCCTCAATCATTTGGTCCGATCTGCAGCCTAGGCACCGCTGGAGATTTTCCGAAGAAACGAAAGTCAGTCGACGCTGGAGGGAGCCCATCCAAAAGATCGAGGTCCAACAGCCAGAGCCCTGACAAAGCCAAGCGGGACAAGGAGGTCAATAGCCAAACGACGAGTCTCTATACCCATGATGACAGCTCGTTCGACAACCGCATCTTCGGTTGCTTGGTGATCTCGCCAGCCGGTCGCGCGATCCAGGATTTTCGGTCAATCCCAGAGCTGCTGGAGGCCCTCCGCGATGCAATCAAGGCGCACAGGTCTTTGTATAGAGATGGAAAAATATTGCACAGGGATATCTCGGAAAACAACATTATCATAACTGATCCAAAGGAAACTGATGGCTTTACGGGCATGTTGATCGATGAGGACCTTGCCAAGGAGATCGGTAGCGGAAGAAGCGGCGCACGGCATCAGACAGGCACGATGGAGTTTTTGGCGATTCAAGTGCTACAGCGTGTCGCCCACACTTATCGGCACGACCTCGAGTCATTTTTCTACGTGCTTCTATGGATATGCGCCCGTCGCGCTTGGGAAAGGGAATTTTTGTGCTCGGCTGTTGACAGGCCCAGAGAAAGCATGTTAAGTGAGTGGTATACGGGCAGCTTTAAGGAGATAGCTCGAAGGAAAGAGTATGCGATGGGTGTTAATGGATTCGAGCAACTTTTGGACGAACTTCCACTAGCCTTCGACCATGTCAAGCCATTGTGTAAAAAGATACGGGGCATCCTTTTCCCTCTCCTCAAGGACGGAGCGCTGTTCATCGGAACCCCATCGGATCCACCTGAAAAGCTGTATCACCCTATCGTTGAAGCGTTCGATAGTGCTATAGTCGACATTGCTGCTGGAGACGGTTCAGGGTAGGCAGAGCTTGTTCACTATATGTGAAGAGTAAGAGGACATCAATGGGCTTCGTTTTGTGTTCTCGATAGTCAATAAAGCTAAGCACTTAGGCTTTCATGAATTATCATTCTATTTCTATTTCACTTCTTTTAGTGTGATTATCACGGATTCTGTTACCCTAGACATTGCGGGCTCAAAGACAGATTGACGCTAAAAAAAGGATGGTTGGCGCTAACCAATTATGAGAACGTGGTCGCCGTAGTGTTTTGTACAAACCCATGGGAATCAAACCCTTTTACATCTGCGTTCAAGTCAAAGCAGGCACTGGAAAAGCTCTCAAGGCTCAGTATCCCTGCTCCCTCCCACTTTCCGAGCTCCAACTCAGCGACGCTCGTCGCCTCAAATCCAACATCTAGACGACGCAATCGGTGATTCAGACCGCGTGATGAATAGGCCAGACGATTGTCTAGTAGGTTATCACTCCTTACTTCAAGTTCTCGAGGAGGAGTATGATGATGATGCTGACACCTTGATTGCTAGGCTCTACTACGACGTCTTCCAAATCAGCATCACTCATGGCGACCAGGCTCGAGCGAGTCATTTTGCGAAGAGGGAATACAAAATTGAGAGTAATTTGCGAAGAAGAATAGCCTGGAGACGCGGAAAATGAAGAACTTGATGGAATATTCAGCGGGGCACAGGAATTTCGGGGCTTCTGCGAGGTGAAAGACTGCTAAGGGGCTGGTGCCGAAGGGGCTGGATACTGGTGGGTTTGACAGGTGGTTGTGGAGACAAGGGAGATAGGGTATTGTTGATCGGTATTCCTCTCCGTTGTGAATAACTTCCAGTAAATCAACCACTCGATTTCAATCGAAGTCGGTCTGCGACATCATAAGTCGAGCGCTGCAAAGATTTTCAAACAGAAGTTCCTCCCATCTCCTGATTACGTGAAGTCTTCACTAGTCTCACACCGGTAAAGCTGCTGGTCGCAAAGAAGATCGTCATAGGCCACGTGACGTCAGCCCCACTCTGGTGCCCAACACGATCAACCTTTTTCATTCTTTATATTGTTGGCGCATCAGTAATTTAAAAGACGCACAAAAAACTTCTGCTGAAACAACAGCATTCTTCTGGCTTTGTGCATAGCACCCGGTTTTCCCTTCCAATCCCTTATCTTGCGCATTTCAAGTGACCTACAGCTATTAAGGTGATAACTACTCTCATCTGCCATGAAATTGGTCGTTTACTTTAGCTGACATTCACCGTAGCTTTGCGCGAATTCCTATCCCTTCCTTCGCCCTGCCCGAGATCACACGTAACATCATACACTATCGAACTTCTTGAATAGAGATCAAGATTGCAAGCTGCCCGAGAGAGGAGTGTACGATTATTCTCAATCCACAGCCGACTCCTGTTGCTGCTCGATACCTATATTCACCTCCTTCGAGCTCACGATCTCCCGTTGGTCGTCGACTGAGGAGTCGAACGCAATATCTCATCGACATCCGCAAATCAAGCTGCCCTTGTCTTTCGCCGGGCATATTGGGCTACAGTTCCGCATATAGCTTGAATTACGGACCACTCTCTTTGACAAAGGCCAAGTGAGGAATTACGTCAAGGCATGGAGGAGTGAAATTGACATAGGATAGATCCACTTGATACGGACATATTTCGCAACACATCGTCAGCCGTTGGTTATGTCCGGGCAGGTGCGTTAGATTGTATCAACCCCTTCGACGCATACACGAAGCTAACTCAAACTTGCACATATAGCGTGGAGATAAAGCACTCGGAGGAGAAGAAGAAGATCTATTATTGCATACATTCGACGCGGTAGATCACGACAGATGGATAACAGGCAGAGGTAAATTGATCACGGTCTATGATCCCAATGCAGCGGACAACAGCAAACCATACTGGGAACACGAAAACACCACCGAAGAAGGGAAGAGTCGTGTTCCCAAGGGTTTCAAGGTTAGAGTCATAGATGGCTCGGTAAAGATGACTAAGTCGGCCTCAGCATGAATATGTTGGTCATTTGATCTCCCGTTTCTGGGCCGACCCACAAAGTGATAGAGATGTCTTGGGTTGGGTCCTTGGGGATCATTGTAGTCAGGCAATCCGTCGTCGGCTCTCCTAAACTCCTTTCCATTCTCCAATGGTGACTGGTCTGAACTGCATCGGAGAGTAGGTTGCCCAAGAGTGGTATCTGACTGATCGGCGCTTTCGAGAACATGTACTGAATTTCTTCGGTAGATATTGTTAGTAATGCTTTATTTATGGTGGCAGCTGATTTCTGCTCACGCCTACTTGTCTGGATTGGGACTGTTTCTTGTCCTTTATCGATATGCTTGCGCTTCTGTGATATTGTTGAATCTTTTTTGGGTATCGAACAATTATCAAGAGCTACTTGTTCGTCAGAAATAACACCTCTCATCTTTACGTAAAGCGGACTTGACCTTCGAGAAATGTACTGTAGCTATTAGATCGCCGTAAAGGTTCTTCTGCTGCGAACGCACGCAGAATTTCGCCGATTTGCATGGGCCATGCTTGGAATACCTCCGGTTCTACGTTCTCCATGAGGTGTTCAAACGCATGGTCTGGCATGAAACCTCCTGTCCAGACTGTAGGGGGAAAAGCTGCTGCCCAAGAGATAATCCCATGAGGGCTCAAGCAACGGATCCACTCGCATCTGGTACGAGTGAGCTTATTTCTTGACTTGACCGAGCTCGAGTCAATTGGAGAATCTTTAGGACCATCGAAGAACAGCGTGATGTTTCTTCTGAAGGTTGCTGGACCCTTTGGTCGCCCGTGTGCGATGAGGTGCTCCCTAGCTGAAACTGCCTGGGCCGCGAGTACCTTGCCCTCCCCTTCTGTCCACTTTACGTGGTCCTTCTTCAGATGATCAATTTTGTCTGCAACTTTTGCTACAACTTCCCAGATACGCATGTTGGCAGAATCCAAAGCGCGATACTGTTGTTTCGTGAGGGTAGCATTTGGATTCAACGAATCGAATGCTTCGGCGGTGTACTCGGCTTTCCTAGCCAGAGCTTCTAGCGACAGGATGGCGGAGCCTATCGACATTGCTGAAAGATTTGTAGCAATTGACAACCTAATCAATTGCAGGAAATGGAAAATGAAAGCGAAGATGAAGAGGGATCAATCCGTCACAAAGCGGGGTTAGCGAGCCAAGAGAAATTCCTTAGTGTCGTCGATCTGAACGTGGCTTGCATAAATTTGCAAACCCAGTCGAGTTTGCAAATATTGATAACGGCTTTAGATTTGAACAGGCACAATAAATTGCATCTCTTCCATCCATCATGCTTCACCCCATTCGAGATATCTGGGCGGGAGCTCGCATTAGGCACGATGGTGTAAGTCCCACGCTTATGCACCAGAATGCTACTCACGCTGGGAAGGAAGACAACGTCAGAGGACCTAGTCGATCGATCTAGGTGTTCACACTCATGGGTTCGTGCATTCATTTGCGAGATAGTTTTTCGACCGACCGTATTTACCGCCGAGATGGGAAAAGATCGTGCAGGAGATAAATCCGAGTTCCGGAGAAGAGAATGGGTTGTGTTGAACTCTTGGAAGAGATATACATAAACGTCCTCCTAAGCTCTATTTCCAGTTCTCCTCATCAATCCAGAATTTTCCATTTGTCACGCCGCGGTCTAAATAGACAGGCAGAGCTAATCTTGTAAGCAGATAAAAACATCCTTCTCAAACAGCCATATCGCTCGCCTTATAGATCTTTGTTCTTCGGGATTGCTCCTTCACCAAGACAATGGCACCAACAGAAATTGCTCCGAAGCCATCTGTCTCTCCGCAACCACCGACTACACCTCCCAGGAGCCCTACGTTCCCACCTTTCCCACAGTCCATTGCGGTCGACGATCTCAAGAGATTGGTGGTAGGGTTTATCAAGGAAGCCCAAAAGGCGGAATCCACAGATAAAGTCCAAGCCTTAGCCTCCGTAGCTGAGAAGAATGTTTCGCCTGCGGGATCGGGAGCTCGCGCTTCGAGGCTGGAGTATAAAACTGTTGACGAACGGTATTTCCCCTCACTTTAGGCTTATGTGGTCAAGCTAATTACAATGCAGCTGGAATGATAAGACAAGTCGGTACGAGACTGTGGAGTCCGCACCTGCAGGAGAAATGGACGGGCTGGACGAGTATGTCTTTGTCGCTCGCGCACGGATCGGTAAGTACATCGATATGGGTAAGGAGCTTGATCGCTGAGAGACATTAGACAAGAAGACTTCGGATCCGGTGTTCTATATTGACATCAAGTCGGAAAAATTGCGAGACATTCTGAGAACAGTCCTACACGACATCCATGGCGTCTCCCTGAGGGAGGACAAACCCCAGGTATGGCTTTCTGTATTTTTGCATAAATCTCTGACTTACACTCTTCGCCTAGATCGAACGAAATCTCCTCTTCCAGTACCTTCCGGAATTGGAAGCATACCGGACCAAATTGAACGACGACGTCTGTCAAGAGGCTACGGAGCTGAAGCACCTTAGTCTACTGGTAGACTTCATCAAGAGCAAATACGCGTCAACGACGGCTCGTCTGATTCCGCTTCTCGAAAATGGAGAAGTCACATACGAACTGCTTTGGGCTCTCTTTAAACCGAACACGATCGTATATACCACATGTCTCGACACGGAGAAATCCTTATGCTTTCGGTTTGACATGGGCGAAGAAAAGACGACGGCGACCGGCATCACATATTTCCACATGGAGTGCCGATATCTCGATTCCGACGGAGCTGTCTTTGGCGAAGTCTCGGCGGCACTAGGTATTGCGAAATTTGCCGGTGTCAAGCGGATCGTCACCCTCGCCGCATTTCCCCTTGCGTACCATCCGCGCAGAAGCGAGATGAAGACCAGTCTCGTAGAACGGGGCCGGCGGTTCGTTTCCTTGTTGGGTGTGCACCACCTTCAGTACTACGGAAACGCCTTTTTTATGGAAAAAGGGGAGGTGGTTGAGGTTCCTGTCAAGGGTCGAATCATGGTCGATGCTGCCTTCTTCCGTGAGAACAACCCCAACTATGTCAGACCACGTATCAGCGGTTTGACCGAGAAAAAATCGTTGGATGACGGATGGTTCACTCTTGTGCCGGAAAATGAGGTCAAGAGCAATGGCAGGGAGCCAAGTAAGATGAAGGAGGACGATTTGCTCCTTTGTAGCCCAACCGTGCGCGGGTGGAGCTTTGGCAACAAACTATGGCGTGAGTTTTTCCTCTCGCTGGACGATGACAGGATAAGATAATAAGCTAACGACCTCCGAAGTTGAGTTTGCGGTGGATGATATCTCCAACATCGTTTGGAACCCATCGTCTTTTCCCAATCTCGCGATTCCCTCCCAGAAAAAGCAGCTTGTCCTGGCCCTCGCTAAGGCTCATCTCGGCGAAACATCCGACCATACGTTTGATGACTTCGTGGTGGGAAAGGGACGGGGCCTGATCATGCTCTTACAGTAATGTGTACAACGTCTGATTGGAAGTTCTTGCGCTGATATCCGGTTCAGTGGCCCTCCTGGGGTTGGTAAGACTTTGACCGCCGAGGGACTGTCGGAGCATCTGAAACGGCCACTCTACGCGGTATGTGCTCGTCCCGTTCAATGCTGTTGGGCATTCTGACCATCCAGGTTTCTGCCGGAGAGCTGGGTCATGAACCGAAGAAGCTGGAGGATCAGTTGTCCCATATCTCTCAACTTGCGTATCACTGGAAAGCCCTGGTGCTTATGGATGAAGCGGATGTCTTTGTGCAGGCGCGCTCGATCGACAGTCATCAGAACGCTCGCGTCTCGGTCTTCCTTCGCAAGCTCGAGTACAATCAAGGGATCATGTTTCTCACGACCAACCGAGTTAGGGACTTCGATGATGCAATCCAGAGCAGGATCACTCTGGCGGTGAGGTACGAACCGCTGAGTCTCGCCACAAGAAAGCAGGTCTGGGCTAGCTTTTTGAAGAAGGCCGTAACAACCAACGGAGCGGCAAAATATAATCCCGAAGATCTCGACGGGTTGGCGAGGAAGGATCTCAATGGTCGGCAGGTTAGAGCTCCAGGATCCAGTCGAATCCCGTCGAATCTGTTAATACTGACCGAGTCGTTCATCGTAGATCAAAAACATGGTCGCCGCGGCCCATGCGTTGGCCGTGTATCACAACACCAAGGTGTCTATGTCCCATTTAGAATTGGTCATCAATTTGAACGCGGAATTTGAATCTGATTTCGGTGGTGCTGGCCAAGCTTCCAACAAGCACTCTTACCTCTAGCTCTTACTGTCGCAAACACGTTCATCAATTGTTTTGGGAGGGTTTCGATAGGATGTAGGTATTCGGGCTTGAGTGTCAATGGGGTGGGCCGGATGCGAGTCCATGGCTGAACAACTTCATGATATGGCACGGCTAGACTAGTGCGTGTAGATAGATTGATATACATCCCAAGAAACAGATGGCAAGACGCTCACACGAATGAAGAATAGTAATAGTGGTGGATGGTGATATTAGTAATGGTAGTGGCTTGGCTCCTTGCCTGCAGCGACGCAGCCCGGCAGCCTCGTTTCCACCTGTTGTCGTCCATACCTCGTATGTGCCTATCGCGGTCGCAAAATGCGTTGGACAAATCAACGATCTCCTGATTCATCTGCAGCCTTGCAGCAAAGACTGACCCGGCCTCCAGGTATTGCAGTTTCATGCCTTTCAGCATGGCGCTTACGCTGCAGGAGAGGTTGGGTAGACGCACGATTATGCATGCATGAGTCAAGCCATACCAGGCAACAATGATAAATTAGCACTGATAGCTGTCTCGAATTCTAATTGATCAATCTTGCAGTGGGCGATACTTATATAAAGAGTGGTATTGTGCTCCACCGCGAGAGTCAATCCCATTCTTCGGCAGTTAGGTGAGTCAAAAACGATGTGATCAGCATTTGTCTCCGACTAATAGAAGAATGGGGCCAGTCTCGATATCGTTCGGCGGCTTAGCAGTCACTGCCCTCAGATAGACATTTCTCTGCCACAATGACGACCAATTCGGGAGATTCTGGCTTCTGTACAAATACCCACTGTCAACATGCAAATAATGAACACAAACGTCGTCAATGTAAATCGCCAGGATGCAAAAAGATGTGGAAACGCTGTCAAGTTGCTGGGAAGTGTAATGGTGTACATTACAGGATTTGCGCGAGTTGCAGAGACCACCCAGGTGCAGAGCCAGACTGGTAGTCCCATGTCGCATAGACTTCGTAGATTGGTAGAGAATATAGCAGGGATTTGTCCTCTATCCCTTTAGCTGCTGTTAGGATTCGGTTAATTTTTAAGGTTAACCCTAACCAGATATGGTAAAGCTCGGTCAAAAAGGTTATTTTTTGTAAATAAACAAATCCCCCTATTATTCTTACCCATCCAGGCCACCTCCATAAGAATGCCTCCCTGCGATGTAGTACCCGATTCAACTGATCTAGGAACTGACCGTCCTAATCTACGTCCTATAACGGTTACAGGCGATCGATTTGAGCCTATTCAGATACCTCCAAACGTCAGTTGGGTCAATATACCAGCAAATATCAATCCTTTAGATGCCGCGGGCTTATGGGGTCTATATTTCTCTTCCGAAATACTTCAAATAATAGCAAAACACACCAATATATACGCCAATCAGAGTCACAGATGGGGGAAAGAAAGAGACCCTGAAGCCAGATCATTTCCGGACACTGATGAGCTAGAACTGAAGGCATACTTTGGAATACGCATCTATATGGGTCTTCATAGAGAACCACCGGTTCCTGACTATTGGAATATGAAGCTTAATAAGCCTCTTCATCCGTTGATTCGAGCAGCAATGGCTCTGAACAGATACGAAGATATTGATCGAAATCTATATTTCTCCGACTATAAATCAGAATTCGGATCAGATAGCGCTGCCTTTCAGAGAGTAAGTGTGTTTCTCACCTAAATTAGGTGTGTTTTCCACCTAAATAAGTTGAGAAAACTGACTTTTCTCCATCAGACAGAGCCTGTTAATACCTTGCTCGGAGAGGCATGCAAAAAAAACTGGAAACCTGGTCGATACGTGGCTGTAGATGAGGTAATGCAGCGGTTCAAGGGCCGATCACATGATACGCTTACTATACCCACGAAACCGACTCCTGAAGGCTACAAGATCTGGGTGATAGCTGATGAAGGCTACGTTCTTGTCTGGACCTATCATCAGCGTGGCAAGGGACCTTTAGATGTCAAGGTTCCAAAGGAACTAGGTAGTAACAAAACAGCCACAGTGGTGGTAGATCTACTTGATCAATTGCCTAAACAATCAGGCTATGCCTACGGAGTGTTCTTAGACAATCTCTTCACGAGTCACAAGCTACTGTTATATCTACGAAGAAGAGGCTATGGGGCCACAGGAACAGCTCGTTCAAACTCCGGAATCTACAAGGACTTTGTTCAATTGAAGAATCAAGACAAGAAACAGGATAAGATACCCTGGGGGGAGCTTAAGATGGTAGTCACCTCTGATAATCAAGTGATGCAATTCGCCTGGAAAGACAACTCCGTCGTCTTGTTTCAATCTACTATGTTTGACGGTCAGGCCTACACCATTCGCGATAGAAAGAGACCTTCTAGAACGTCTACCAGTGCTAAGACTGCAAGGGCTCCATTCGGTAATAAACCTCGTGCAAAGCTTTCAATTCCGGACTTTGATGACGTCTATAATCACTACATGGGGGCTGTTGATCAGGCTGATCAGTTACGTTCTTCCTACGCATACAATCGTCGATGTAGATCAGGAGGACACAAGGCCTTGTACGAGTTCTTGATTGAAGTCAGCATTAACAATGCCTACAAACTCTCTTTGCATTCAGATGTTTTAAAGGAGGCTAAATACACTGTTCATAGCGAATTCAGAACGGCTCTGGCTACAGGTCTTATTCAGACCTCTCAAAGACAGTTTCTGAAGCGAAAAAGAACGTCAATTGGATCAGCAATTGAACGTTCTATGGTACGTCTAGATGATCATCGAATTTGCAAAAGAAAGAGTCTTGGTGACTGTCGTGGATGCAAGGAGATAGGACAGGTAGCAACGCCTAAAAGGCGAAGGATTCTCGAAGAAATCACACCAAATTTGGGTGGTAACAAGCGGGGAAAGCGTACTACTTTTGGCTGCGATACTTGTGATATCCCCATATGCAAAGACGGTCCTTGTTGGGCTGCCTATCACAATAGCATCAATTAAATGGGTTCAGAATGATAGTTCTATTGTTTCTATTGTTCCTATTGGCAGATTAAGCGAATACGCTAATTAATCCATCCGACAGCAGCTAAAGGGATACGGTGCTGTGTTACCGATTTCGCGTAGTGGAGAATACCGCTAGAAATTGGGAGCCTGAAAATTCCGGAAGCCGATAGGTGCCCGAGACTACTAGTTAATAATGGGTTCTCGAACACAGCTTGGCAGATTTGGGCCTCTCGGTATAACTGCATCTCTTGATCCTAACTACCTTGTCCTAATAGTTGCTGGTACTGGCTGTCATGGCTACGCAAGAGGACTTCATCACCAGACGGACGAGAACCCAATCTCCCCAACCAGGGGATGGGATATGCCCTACAGCCACTCAACACAATGATACGGCAACAGCCAGCTATAAAATATGGGCAAAGCTATTATCAGAAGCGAAGGAAAGCACAGGTAATCTCCACATTGCTGATGATCTCTTGGAACTCCTCCAGCGTATTCCGGAACTTTACGCACACCATAGAAAAGCATTCTTAATCCATGACGAACCCTATCCTCAACTTAAATACGCTCTGGAATGGGTGACAACAACAGACTCGGCCTGCGAACAGCCTATCAAACGCACATATCACTACCAGACCTTGGGAGTTCTTCGACCACTGACGTGCGAATACTCGGACACCTTGGAGGATACTCTCCCGTGGCCGGGGCTTCAAGCGGACCAGATGAAACATCTTTCCCGTCTGATTTGGGCTTGGGCATTTATACTCTCCTCTCGATGGGTAGAAATTCTGAATACGGCAGGTGAAAAAGCGTTGATGAACCAAAGTGAAAATATCAACAGGGAGAACTTTTGGGAGGTGGTTATCGGACGGCAGTGGCAGGCCACCATGACTCGTGGCGACAAGACCTTCTATGCACCATGGTGTATAGAGCGACACGCTGTAGCTCCCGAGTAAGTTCTTCATCATGCAACCACTATCTTCAGGAGCTTACACCTGCGCCTAGTGTGAACAAAGTAGAAGCGCTGCCAAATTCGCTGTATGCCTTTCAATTTCTGGAAAGCTTTTGCTTGTCAGAAGATGTTACAAAGGACTGTGCTGCTATGGCGCTTGCTGTGGTCCTGATGTTTCCGGAGCATAGAGCTGGCCCGATAAAACTTCCACCTTTGGTCGCAACAGCGCGTATCCATGGTTCTCCAGGCGTCGAAGAGAAGTACTACAAAAGGCTGTCCAGATGCGTCAGTCGGTGTATAACGCTGAGCTGTTGCGACGAAGGCATCGCTTCCCTGTTATGCAGTGGATTTTTCGAGCCCAAAATACCCTGTAACTTGGTGGGGGCCCACCTGCTCGGCATCAGAAAAGCCATCGAGCCGGTGAAAAGTGATCCAAAAGTCTTCGCTCGCTTGATGGTTGGGCAAAATCCAAAAGCCTCCTTTTTGTGGCTTGCAGCAATCTGGACGGGTCAGGCGAGCAAGTTTCTGGACTCTGCGTTGGGGGGTATGCCACCTATCAGTCTTCCAGTAGCGTCTTGGACGGGAGCCCTACAATCTTTCATCCAAGTAGGCTATCACTCAATCTCAAATCGGGATGGATTCATTCCACGCGCCCAGGAATTCAGTGCTATCTACTTCGTTCGCTCTGATGCTATCATCCCCTTCACACCATCACCGCCATTTGGAGAAATAGCGGTATCAGACGTCAGCCTTGATATTAGAAGGCATTTGTTGCATGACCATAAGCCAATACAATCGACGACATATTGGATCTTTGAGATAGATGAACTACACCCTGCTCAGAAGAAGTCGAAGAGAATAGACCACCCCATTTTGCAGCTGCCATCAATTGGTCGGGCTTCAAGTGACCATAGCTCCAAGGCAAAGTGAGTGACAAGCTGCGACGCTTGAAGGACATTACTAATTCTGCAGCAACCATGTCGAAGACGCTGTCGATAGGGTGTCCAGCGACGCCACTCTCAACATGTTCGCGTGGTACAGAGGCCTTGAGGGAGGTCTATGGCTCGAAGAAAATCAAGATAAACACGCATGGATCATTTATGATTCAGATGAGGACGATTCCCCAGAAGACGAAGAATCCAAATCTTCATTAGATGACTCTTGCATTCGAAGCTGGCGAGAGAGTGCAATCCCAGACGTCGTTTGATCCACGTCGGCTCATGACAGGAACGAATAGACATTAGCCCTGGACAGAAGAATTTCATCCCTGTAAGAGCTCTGCTTACCATCAGAAGCCTACGGAAGAGATTACAGACGGCAATGCTACATGGGGGGATCTGAGAACAGAATCAGAGTACAGAACTGCATATCTCTAGCTCTGATATGTGTCGTGATGAGTGAGCCGACCATCTACGTTGGCTACATGTGGAGCATAAAAGGTCGAAGAGATAATTGCAAGTGCATAGGTCTGCCAAAGTTGGCTATTCGCAAAACGCACGGGGACATATAGCACGTGAAAATAAATTGGGGCGGAACCCAGTCAAGATATGCCGGTGGCTCAACGCCTGCCTGCTGACGCCTTTCCTTCTTCCAGTTCTGCATCAATCCCGGCGCGGTGAGTCGACCTGAGTTCACCCAGGATGGTTTCCAGTGTATGAGATATTGCTTGCGGGGTTTGCTTCGCGTCCCTTTTAGTAATGATTTCTCCTTCCCAACACCACTGCTTGTAGATGACAGTCGTTTTAAGTATGGGGCGCCGGTTTGATCGTGAGCCTGCAAGCTCCATTTTACCATTACTAACATCCCCTTTAGGTTTGCTCAAACACAACGAAGTCGGTCGAGGGGCAGAGATGTCGTATGGTTTAGAGGGTGTACACCTACCGATGACCGACTCGCCCTCCGATTCGGATCGACTCGGGACAATCTTGCGTGGCAGTGACTCATTCGTGCTCTTCGTGAACTTGTAAGAACGGCAGAGAGCTATAGAGCTGTAGTGCGCGGTCCAGAAGCGTTTGCAGCAATATTGGTGCATCCATCTGATCAGGATTAAAACATATCAGATATATAAAATATTTACTATCATGTAAATCATAGTAGAATCGCCTGAGCTAAGTCTTAGAGAACTTCCCTTCGGTGGGACTATTTGGGCC
>JAABUH010001459.1_pt1 | contig 26251 bp, 39 predicted proteins | sample 5559121 | NCBI WGS metagenome assembly JAABUH01 (sample SAMN10711871, study PRJNA513364) | rock metagenome | isolation source: Antarctica rocks | place: Antarctica: Victoria Land, Battleship Promontory nord | collected 2015-12-28
GCAGCTTGAAGGTGGGGATGCTCTTTACTCTGTGCTGTTCACCATCTATCTTTGACTCAAATGGCAATCACAGCAGACGTACAATAAGATGGTTCAGACACTGTGACGTCAGCACAGGCTCTTCTGCACTACTACTGATGTCTCTGGCTTCATTGAAGACTCTTTGGTGTCTGGCTGCAGGGGAGCAAGACTTGCAGGATCAAGCAGGCCTTGTTGATTGGGATACAGTCCTTGAAGTTGTGACCACGCTTGTTGAGAACAACACAATTTACCAAAGACAGGCTTCAAATGCATGTTGGGTTAAGCAATGCTTGCAGCTTGATCACACTGGCCAGAAGCTATGTTTGCAGCTGTTCCTTCAAGCTTCTCAAGCATAGTGCTCCTGCTCTTGCAAGAGCTTGAGACTTGCTCGTTGCACCAGTTAGCATACACCTATTGGTTGTTTACTGCCTGAATCCAGTCGGTTTGCCTTAATTGCCCTTGTCTTGCTTGTGTAAAAAAGCAAAGGCTGCTGTCTGTGGCAACAAGTTGCAGAGAGATCACAACTCCTTGACAACATAGGTTGTCTGCATGTTGTGCGGGACTGCCTAAACAGGCACAATGGTGTCATCATCACACCATGTATAGTTCGGCATTGCAGACCATGCTGCAGCTGAAAGACTTGCCCTGAACGATACCTGCCTGCTCAATGCAAAACGGCCATATCACATGAACAGAGCTTGGAACTAGCATATTCGCAACAACATGCTTTCAATTAATCGAGGGAGCATGTAGCCAGGGCACAGACAACTCTGTACAAAATGTGTTGCAGAGAAATGAGTAAATGAAACACAAGCTGAACCTGATAGTTGATATGGTACATGGGGTCTAGAAGCCCTGCATAGTGTTGTGGTCTGTCAACCTGACCACAAGCTCATGCAGTGCTATACTATCCCAGCCCCTTTTCTGAGCAAGTTCCAAAAGATGTAAATGTTCCATAAGCTATGCAGTGCTATGGGTGCCATCAAGTTTTGTGTCCTGACATACACTACACCAAGAATAAGCCCTAGAATAATTAAAGGTATGAGACGCTGCAAGCTGAAGTGTGCCATCGCAAAAACTGCAGATGTCAACAGCAAGGCTGCCCCCATTGGCATGTACTTTGTCAATGACGGCAGAAAGAACCCTCTGAACATGGCCTGCAGCATGTCAATTGTTAGTCACCAATTTAGACTCCGTCATGACAAAAACTTGACACAGGTGACTTCCATATAGGATCAAGCTAATATACAATCTGAACTGCAGGCTATGTTTGTACAGGTGTGATCCTTTAGTCTTGCTTTGGACTGCTGAGTTGCACTGACAATTTCCATGCAGAATTGGATGCCTACCTCTTCCCAGATTGGTGCACAGAAGGTGACCACAGCAAAATACAGCACATTAGACACCGGATCGCCGTTGAGTATTGAGTGCTCCAAATTTTGTGCCCACAGATCACCATCATTGGGAAACCAGATCTGCACCCAGCAAGCTGCTCAGGCCCTTGGTGTGCAGACAGCTCAGCACCACAACATTCCAGGCAAGATGAATCAGCAGCAACGCAGCATGCACGCAGCAGTGTGCAGGACTGCTTCTACACTCGTAAGCATAAAGGTATGGCTGATACCTGAGCTTGCTGCGCAACAATGTTCAGCAATGGGAAGCTTGCTGCGGCCACAATCACGGGGCACAGCCATTGCTGAATAGGCAGCAGCCGTGTCTCAAACCAGCCCAAGCTTCTTGGCCTGTAGGCCTTCAGCCTTTTCCACAAAATGGCAATTGTAAGTCCTAACTGGCCCACATCCAGAATCAAGTGCACCAATGCTTGGCCGCGCCTTGACAGATCATCACGCTCGTAACCAGCAAGGTCCAGCAGACATGGCAGTATCCAATAGCCTAGGATCCAGAAAGCCAGCAGCCACAGTGTAGAGACCTGCACAAAGACAACTTGCTCACAACCGACTATGAATGCCGGGTGATGTAACAACGCTCAAACTAAGCATCAGGCTATGGACACACAGACTTACAGAGGCAACCTCCTTCCAGCCCCACGGCACCTTCAGGAATGGCCGGTTAACCTACAGAGTTATGAAACTTTGCTTATTGCTCTGGTCAAGCTGTTGTACAGGCATGCAGTGCTGCACAATGGAACACACCTGACCAGGCTGATCTGGTATGGAAGCTGAATTGTGATCATGTTTGGGCACATCAGCGCCGCCACTGCAATTTTGTGCTAAGCACCCGACACAAGGGCATAAGTGCACAGCCCTACTGGCTGTCTGAAGGTGACAGCTGCCAATGTGCGAGTGCTGGACGGCCCTATAGGAGCAACACTGCCTGCCACGAGCAGTTCTTAACAAGCACCCTGTGACTCTTGCTGGTTTTCGAGACAGTTGAGGTGAAGTTTGCTTGTAGCTATGGCTGCTTGGCACAAGAATGGCTCCGCGATACTGGCAGCCAACAGCGCCTTGCGCCATGCACTGCCCAGGCGCCGGCAGGTAGCCTGATAAACGACCTGTCAGGACGAAAGATAGTGCTGTGACTGAAACAAGAATCAGCTTGACTCCAACTGTGCCCCGCTGAACCCCTCGTCGGGAGCAGGCGAAAGCTTGGCTGGCCGTGGCTCGACCCAGGAACTGCCGACGCCGATTTGCAAGACGGTGCTTGATGCTAGGTCATCCCACGGCCTGGCAGCCTGGGTATGTTGGCCATTTTGAATCACAAGGGCTTCGGCAACCCAGCAGTCCGTATGAGTCATTTCAAGCCAGCTGAGGTCATGCATGCGATCTTGGTCATGCCCTGTGCTTTTGTGTCACGATGTCAGAGTTCAAGGAGCATTGCGAATATGCATCATAAATTGAGTGCAGCAAAGCGACACACTTCGGCCAACAGATCTGCATAGCAAAAGTGAAAACCTTGTGAAGTCACAGTGTATATATAACCAACACTATTGTTTATTGACAGAATTATGATCCAGGCATGTTACCCAGCTCTGCAAGTCAGTGCATCCTTGGGAATGTGTACCTGAGATCCGATCTATTCTGGAACAATAGAGTGAATGAAAATACATTCAAAGTTCGTCTTGCAATTGTACCATTTGACTGAGATGCATATGCGGCTGCTTTTCCTTGTCAGATTGGATCTCAAATGCCTGGATCATAGAAATATTGCGTCAGATACAGTAAGCAGTCACGCAAGGTTGTGTTAGGTTGCGCCATGCATTGAAATGCATTGAAACTTTGGAGGCTATATTTACAGTCATGGACAATAGAATGGCTGACTGAAAAGCTGCTGAGACAACAATAATGGCGTTTGTTGCTGACTGTTGGGGCAGGGCTGACAGTCCCGACGGCCAGCCATGAGCACAAGCACAACGCATGTAGAGCTGAGATTGCAGGTTGAGTTAGTGGTCGGTTATACCTATATCAGCAGAGTAAGAAGCCCTCAGAATCTGTGTCGAGGCTCTTTTGAAGAGTGTACTCAGGTACAGGCAGATACTTGTCCACATAACCAGGCACAAGGCAGACAAGCTTGTGATTGGCGCGCTGAAGCTGCTCTTGCTGGCTGTCTGTATGTGCTTGAGTCTTCGGTTTGTGTGAGAAAAGTGAAGAAGCCGCCTGCAACTTGACTAGCACAGAAAAGTCGCACTGCAATAGGGCCAACGCCCAGGGCAACAGTGGCACCTCCCAAAAGCAAGCAGTTACTCATGCATGCATTGCATTACACAGCCTGCATGCCACATTCATGTCACCTGTATTTGGCCCGGCTATCAGCGAGGTAGCATGACTGACATCACACAGGACCTGTTGTATAGGCTGTATATGCACTGCAAACTGTGCATATCAGCACACAACATACAGAAACATGCAAAATGAACAAATGCAAGCAGAGAGTCTGAACAGGCATTCACCACCAGCTAGTTGCCGGTTGATGATACCCTCACCTCAGGCCCAAACAGGGCGTCAGACCTCCCACTATTGCATTGTGATGCCAACATGCGCTATTGGCTGTTGCTGCTTTTGTCACTACTGCTTGTGTCACTACTGCTGTTGTCACTGCCGTTGAGGCTGCTGTTGCTGTCGCTGTCATTGACACTGCTGATGTGGCTGGCATTGGGCCATACAGCGTGTATGACATTGTGCATCAAGCAGATACAAATCTGTTATGGTGAAGGTGAGTATGCCGTTTCAAGAAGTGACCCGAGGCAGTGACCCCATGAAAGCAATACAGGGTGATATGACACACGGTCACCCGGTGCACGGAGGGGTGAAATGAGCTGACAAAGGAAGTGAAGGCTATCCCCACCTTGGTTGGTCCCAACCTCAGACAGCACAGATGGTGCAGAGCAGCTCACGTACGTTTCCTTGATAGATAAGCAGAGTAATGCGGCTGCTTTTATTCAAAAAAGGAGCGCAATAAGTCACTCGAGTCAGTCCTAAAATTGCACCAAGACCGCCAGCGCTGTGCAACAGATGTTGTGGAAGCAAGTAAGAAGACCAAATCAAATAGCTCATTCAATGCTGTTGTTGGCCAAAGAAAGGTCCAGCTCTTATACATGACAGCTGTGGAACAATGGCCGGCAAAGCATCCAGATAGACAGAAGACTGTACACGTGCCACGATCGATTAGTCTGCATTGATTCAGAGTCACAGTGATATTCCAAGCTATGTACTGCTAGCTCCGTTCAGGTGGCACCCGGTGCCAGTGCATGAAACAATACAGCAGACTGCATACAAACCTGGCATGTTTTGCTTGAACATGCCTTTGCAGATTTCTGAACCTTATATATGTACGTGCTGTGACCTTAAAAGAAACTGGCAGCAGATTGTTTGGAATACACAGTGATATCTTCATGTCCCCATGATACATGTGATACGCGTCAACCTCCACCTGACTAAAAAGTAAAGTATGTCGTGCCCTTGTGCTACAAATAAGACTTCACCTTGTCGTCCACAAGATATGCGCATGAAGCACAGAAGTATCCCATTGCTCGTCCTGAGACGCAAGGTGTCGAATGAAAAGCGATGTTGGTATTAGTGTATGCAATGATGCAGTCTATCAACGGATTTCTTTCATATCGTCGAGGCAAATTACGCTCATGTCCAATACACGCGCTCCAACATCCATCCAGCACCCCCAAAACTTCGTGATAGTGCTGCGCGTAGTCTAGTGTGTTTTGACGGTCTTTCTTGACAAGACTGAGTACTGATGCTAACAACCTGTGTCCATGTTTTTCGTCCCGGACATAACTTAATGTCTGAGAACTGTTCTCACGAGATGTTGGGTCGCTGGCCAGTGATCCGGTCAGTACGGATCGCGCTTGAGTGTCACTTCGGTGTCAAGCCCGAGTGATTGGCGTCTCATGCAGTATCAGGTACGCACTCCGTACAACACTCCGTATGAGGCTCCCTTGCACTGAAGTGCTGTTCTTGTGGCACAGGAGTTCAGCTGAGCGATTTAACCTCGCGTGTTGTGTTGCCATTGCTGTCCAGATCTATTGCGAGGTCATCTCTGTCTTTTAAGAAGCTTGCTCTGCTGCACCTGACGTGCTTCTTGCTTGATCAACCATCAATATACCAGCAGGCAAGGTTTCCAAACCAAAAAGCTTAAGAGAGGCGGACCGCCATGTCCGGCATAGGAACTGGGGTGAGCGCTCGCTCTGTCATTTTGACTTTTCAGGCCTGGGTCGTAGCAAGTCACGCTAGTATGTGTTCGTGGTATACAGTACGATCTGTCAGTCTCTACTTTCTCCCCTGACGGAAGGGTATTCCAGACAGACTACGCTCAGAAAGCGGTAGACAACAGCGGGTGAGGTCCTGCCTTTGGCCCGAAGTACTGCAGGCGTTGCCGATCCCAATTTGGCAATGCACTCAGATGCACGATACTGCTTGCAGGACAGTCATTGGGTTAAGATGCAAGGATGGCGTCGTTCTGGTATACATGATTGCTCTTCTTTGTGTGATGAGACACATGCTCAGCTTTATATGAGAAACATGATTGCGCAGGGTGCAGAGAAGACTATCATTTCCAAGATGCTGGTCGGGGGTTCAGACAAGCGAACATATGCAATTGACAAGCATGCAGGAGTGGTAAGTGCTGTGCCCTGCATGCAACAAGACTTCCTTTTATAGCTGCATGTCAACAGAGGCTGTCATCATACAGGCTGTGGCTGGCTTGTCAGCTGATGGACGACAAGTGGTTAACAGGGCAATACAGGAGGCTCAACAGTATATAAAGTAAGCTGTGTTAGTCTCTATTTATCTTGAAGATCAGTCTGTAGATGCAAAGGTGACATTCATTGATGTGCAAGTGAATCGCAGTGTTTATGGTGATGCCATCCCAGGCCACGTATTGGCAGACAGGATAGCCAGCTATGTACACATCTTCAACTTGTATTGGTATGTCAGGTGAGACCAGTAACAATTGTCAACTGCAATGCGGTGCATCCAGTCTCTGCTGCAGCCCTGCTGTGCCACATGCAGAAACAGACAATTTCACTGCTTGTCCATGTCAATAGCTTGTAGCTACACTCCTGGCAGCTCCCAGCTTGCCAAGTCCTGCTGCCACTGTGGTTGACTGACTTGGTTTCACATTCTGCACCTCAAATGCTGTCACGTGTCACTTTGCACAAGGTGTGTTCTTCCTGCAGACCATGTGGGGCAAGCACTCTCCTGGCAACGTATGACACGGAGGGACCGCAACTGTATGTCATAGAACCAACAGGCATTGCGCTGGTACGTCACAACAGCCAGTGTTCTTACTACTGCAACAGGCAAAATTCTGAGTTTGCATAATACAAAATTGTTCACAGTGTCAAGGCCACAATCCAGTCATTCCTGATCCCTAAAAGCAGCTGCAAGCCCGCCCACCACAACAGTTGCAAATGGTGCCTCTTGGGTGCTTGTTGCCTGTTCACATTAAGCATGTTAGTGCAGAGGTTCTTTGGAGCAGCAGTAGGCAAGGGTAGGCAAGGGGCCAAGACTGACATTGAGCGGCTTGATCTCAAAGAGCTTACCTGCAAGCAGGGCATCAAAGAGATAGCAAAGATGTGAGTTGTACGAGCTCACTATTTCTTACGCACACCAATGTGCATGACACAGCTTGTGCCAGCAAACTGATGGCTTGCACATGGTGGCATTGCAACACCATAGATTGTGGACATTGCCTACTGCTTTTATTAAGTGACTGTAGACTCTTGGCTAGTTAGCCTCTTGGTTGCTGGGGGATGTCACTCAAGCTTGAACAATTTGGTCTCAGGTGTGACAAAGGTCACTGCACTACCGTAAATCCAGCACAAGGTTTCAATTCCGCAATGCTGCTTGTGCCTGCAGCCTACATACAGTTCATGATGAAGAAAAGCCATTTGAGCTTGAGATGGCATGGATCTGCGATGAAAGCAAGAAGCAATTTGTCAAGGTGCCAGCAGATCTGCTACAGGAAGCCGACAAGGCTGCCAAGGACGCTTTGAACTCTGACATGTAAGTTACTGTCCAATATGATGCTGCAAATTCGAATTGTGTACAAAAACAGACTATCATTGTTTGGCATCTTCCAGTCAGTTACACTTGTCAGCTATGCTGATTTGGACCATACTTCTTGCAGGGAGGACTGAGGTTCAGCAGGCAATGCCAATATTCCTCCACTTCCATGCTGTGCTTACTTGACCCCAATCTCAGCTTTAGCACAGCCAGCATGTAAAGCTATGCTGACCTCTGTGTTGTATACAGTTTCTGTCTGGAACAACAATGGTTGACATGCAATCAGATGAAGTCTGCTTGCATTCCAGCTCAGTCTGGCCACAAGTTGCACCTGGCAGGGCAGTGCATGCTATCAGAGTTACGTGCACAATTGTTACTAGGACAGATTGTAAGTGTCCTCAGCAGCAGCAGTGCAGTACATCAGTGTCACACCGAAGTACATGGCCGGATGCAAAGGCGCCGCTTTGAAAGTTCCCAAAGGTCCCTCCATTGCTGGGGTAAAAAAGGAGACAACTGAGACTATGTACACATGTGTCAAAACCTGGGGCAGCATTCCTTGATCAACAGTATGATCAAATACGTTTTACAAACACCAGGTGCCAGTCACCCAACAACAGCATTCATTGTAAACACTCAACGAGTCACACGAATACAGTTCAGCACATTTTATCTATTCCTAGGGCGCAAGCTTTCTCATCTTTCTACTTGAGGATGGTGCACAATCTTGCTCGCTTGCAGCCCCTGCTAGACACTGAACAATATTTCTTTTTAGATCACGCTTGCGCGGTGCGTAGATAGCTTTGATGCTTGGCTGAGCAGAGCCTGGAACAGAGGCAATCTCAATTGCTCTGCACAAAGCATGCAGGGAAACACTGCCATTTTTGGCTCCCTTTTGTGCCAATGCATGCTGCAAGATTGCAGTGCAATCATCAGGGAGTCTACATTTCTCACAAGGCCTGGCATCCAGATTTGTCTTGGGGCAAGCCAATGGAGGCCGCAGAGCATATGTATGCCTAGCTGCTTGGGCGTCTAGTGCTGTTGACAAATTATGACGCAAACACTTGGCAACTGTGTTTCGACGTGACTGCCTTGTTGGCTTTGTGTCAGCCGCTCCTTGCTGCAATCTGAAGCTTGTCCCGGAAAGTTTTTGTGCCAAATCTGCACATATCATATTCTCATGTAGGCTGCTGCATATGGCGTTGATGGCATGAGTAGCAGGTGCTGTCGCTTTCTGGCAAGGCAGCGACAAGAGCTGCTTATTGACAGGTGAGAGGGACAAAGTTTGTGGCGCCAAGAAACATGTAGTTTCTGTCTGCAGCGTTTGCCTTGACCAGTCAGGGCTGAATAGGCACTGGATTTTGATGGCTGATATCCCTCGGTCATATGTTTGTGCAGCTCCCTTGGCAGCCATAGCCAGACAAGACACTGGCTTGACAAGATCAGGCTTGGCAGTAACCTTGTCATGACAGGCACAGGCAGGATGTGCCACGCCGTTCTCAAGCAGAGAGCCTAGCGTACAGTCTCCATGGTCATGTGACAAGAAGAAGTCTCCGCAGACGGTCCTGTAGGTGTATTGCTTTTTAACACGCAGCTAATCACAGTTCTGCCACTGTGTCATATCAGCCAATCACCTGCCAAAGACTTTCTGCCAGAATGTCCCGAACAACCATGACATAGACCAGACTTTCAGTCAGGAAGACTGGAGCACAGGAAGTCAAGACTTTACTTGAGTTGTGCTCCCAATCGCACACTGGCACTGTGACTGTGGTAGGACACAAACGCCAATGACCTGATGTCGACACTCAGTGAAAAACTGACTGTTTTACATTGAGCCAACGCTGCTGGGTCCTGCATACAGTTCTTGTGCGCAAAGCTTCTTGTGACGAACTGCCAGTGTAATTTGGCATTGGTGGTGTGACGGGTTTGGTGTGGTTTCACTGGCAAGCGTTACGTTTGGTCACAGTGCTTGTCTGTCGGTTTGAGTGTTGCGCGTGCAGATAATGGAATGCACCTCGGAGCGGACGGACCAACATCATGTCACGTCAAACCACTTCACGGGAAAAGGTACAACAACCTCGTCTTCTGGCAGGGTCTGCCAGCTTGCAGACCCAGACTTGCTGAAGTGATCAAAAGGGCAGCTGTCAGCGACCGGTTTAGATACAGAGGACCGTTCTTACGAAATGGAAATTTGTCATCTGCCGGCAGAATGCAAGCTCTGCCAGACCCTTTGACCTCTAGCCAGAGTTTGGCACCATTGTCCGGGGCAACCTTCCTGGGAGCAGAGGTGCTAGTTGCGGCTCTGTTTGCACTGATCATCACCGCTTATGGCAATCGACCCCGAGGTTGGTGCGATCACTCCCTTGTGCAGGCACGTTTTTCTGGTCTTCTCGTGGCCTGAACTTACCTTTTATAGCAAGGCAGATACACTGCCTGCCACCTGCGCACTTTGTTTACCACTCGCAGGTAGCATCCTCTGAAGTAGCTGGCCAAGGCGTCTTTGCTGTACAGTGGATTGCAAAGGGCACAGCAATTGGTGCATATCCTGGCGTGCCACGTAAAGCTGACAGCATGTTACGCAAAGCCTCTTTGGCACCAAACAGTAGGCGTTATGTGTTTCAGTCAACATCACACGTATGGCTTGATCCAACAGACCAGGCTGGACTGCTGTCTCCCAAGCTGGGTCTCTCTCTCCTGGGTCCAAGCTGTGATGTAAGTATGGCTTACATGAATGAGCCACCTGTAGGCTGCGCCGTCAACGTCGAGATAGTGGATGGGGCAGATAGTCTGGATCTGAGATTTGTGACTACTTGTGACATACATGCTGGTACTGAACTATTTCTTGACTATGGCAAAAGCTATGATCGCTCAGCCTACAGGTGATCTGTATCAACATTTTTGCACGCATGTTTTGCAAGGAATGCTGCTTATTTTGTTTATAGCATTAGCTGAACTTGCTGTATAGTTCAGCCCAATGACTGCCATTGCTACGCTGAATAGGCAGGTCAGTCTATGTCAGAACATCACTTGTTGAAAAGGCATCTGTGAGTCTCAATTGCAACTCGTGACCCACCATTGGGTCAGTACAGCAACGAAAAGAAAATTTGGTGACGAGGCCATCAGGGAAAGGCAGACAGCATGCGACATTGCAGTGGGATAGTCCATCAGGATGTTGCATAGCCTTGGTAGTTGCATGTGCCCGTTAATACCTGATTTTGTTCTGCTTTGATGTTCCCATGCTAGGATTGGACCTGAGACACACCTTCCCAAGGATGCACTAATGTGCAGACCCTGGTAAATGCCTGGATAATAGAAATTCTGATACAGTATGCTTGGATGTTGCAGACCAGGAAATACAGGTACAATGCTCACCTGCCAAGCTGCGTGTTCATCGCTATGTGACATCTGGTTCCCAGCAGTCATGTGGCCATCAACTGCCGGAAACAGCATGCTGGCCACATGCCAAATGCAACATGATACCCACTATACTAGACACATTACCGCGGACACAAGCTATGGTGAGCTCTACATGAGACATCAGACCACTGGCTACAGCAGAGCCAGCCAGCATGCAGATGAAAGTCTGCACTTCAGCTTAGGACAGCGGAGAGTGGGCATGCTTGTCCGTGCTGATCCTCCCATAGGATGCGTAGTCCAACTATGTTGACAGATGAGCATCTGCGCCCATGTGGCTTCTCCCTCGCAATAGCATTTGCAGCACGGCAGCAGCAATTGCTACGTGGAACTATACAAGAAGCAGCTGCCAGAATGAAAGGACAACTATTGAAACATGATACGCACAATGTGTGTAAGACAGCGCTTGAGTTCCACACGCGATATGTTACATGTGCCTAGGTTGCTGCTCATGGTACAGTGGTGACAGCCTATTGCCGCTGTCCAAACTGAGGCTGGCCAAAGCCCCTGTTGCCTCCTGGGGGTCCCATTGGCATGGAAGGAGCTGCTGTGATCTGCATCAGAAGGAAACCGTTGGAATTACTGACATAAGCTGCTACCACAACCCACCATTCAGCTTCCGGCCATGTAACGACTGGAGCAAGCAGCTCCTGCTTGGAGTCTGTGCTGGTCTACTCATCATCTAACTTGTCAAGCATGTAACGACTGGAGCAAGCAGCTCCTGCTTGTAGTCTGTGCTGGTCTACTCATCATCTAACTTGTCAAGCAGGGAGCCAAGTTCATGTGCAATTCTTGACTTCACGTTTAACGTGTTGGATGATGAGTGGACCAGCACAGACCACAAGCAAAACTTGGTCGCTCGAGTTCCTGCTCGGCCAGCTGAGTCTGACAAAAATGCATGTGCGTCAAGCCTGCTCTCACAACAAGAAAGAGACACAGTGTGACACAGTGTGAAGGCATAGCTGCATTAAACAGGAGACAGAAAGCAAGAGATGAACTTACAGGCACCATCTTGACTCCGGGTAGGTTGACCATGTTCAGTGATCGCAATAGGTCGTTGGTGTCCTGGTCAATCTGCAGACAAAATAACTCAGTTGATGGACGTGGTTGATACTGTAAGGATGGCAGAGCTAAACCAAACTGCAGCAACGTCCCTGACACAGCACAAAAATAAAGCTGCACATGAGGGAAATGTGCATCAGTGGGGGCACTTTTGTGCCATCACATAGCAGTGTTCAAGTCTCATGATTGCCCCAAGCACGAGCTGTTAACCCTGAAACAGATACATCCAGCACAGGGCTTGCTTACTTCAATAGTCTCTGTGTTGACAGCAGACTCCTCAGGCACAAAGTCCATGCGCCTCTCGCGCTCCTCCTCCTGTGTGGGCACACAATTTGACTTTGGTATGCAGAAATGCAAAGGAATGCACTTTGCAAAGAGACCCAAGAACATACAATTCCACTGTATGCAGCAGCTTTTGCCTGCAAGGGTATGCAGCAGCTTTGCACAGCAGCAAGGTGTAATGTGGAATCTGAAAGTCAACATGGGCTTTATAGCAGCTGTTTGTGGTGAGGAACAGCAATAGGCGATGCACACTCTAGCAACATTGCTGCACACCTGCAGCTTCAACGAGATACCGCGCACTGGTCCTCTCTGAATTCGCTTCATCAAGTGCTGCATAGCCCAGAGAAGTGTCAGAATCTGCCTGTGCTGACCATTCTTGCACGACCCTATATCAGGCTATAGCTTACTGTGGTGAAGCCAGCAATCTTGTTCCTGAGTCTCTTGGACTGGATTACTGCAACCTCCTCTGCAACCCTCTTGTTGGTGTGAAAGTCTAGGGTGAGTCTGTTGTAGTACTTCTCAATGATAACCCTGGAAGCCTTCTTGACGGTCTTGGTACGGACGCGACCCTACAATGAGAAACAACAAGCACGTCTGCCATCAGCAAAATGACCAACAGACAGAAGGATCGAAGGCAAACGCTTGGCAGGGTGAAATGTCCGGGCGATATGTGAGCAAGCGATTGCTCACCATGTTGGATCAATGTGGCTGCGACCCACCGAATCCGTAAAACCGCGAGCCTAAAGGGGTGCAACAACTTGGACTACTATGCTTAGGCGGCGACTAGCTAAAGAAGAAGACCCACCAGACTGGCTGAAGACAAAGAAGATTAGTGCAAAATGGAGCTGTATCCCATCCTGATTCCTTCACAAGACGAACCAGCCGCATGCTGACCAAGCTGTGCTGTGTTGACTACGAGACAGCCAGGTCAGCGGGTGATCGATCAGCTCTAAGCGAGCGTTGCTAAACGTCGGCGAAATACGCAACGGTAGAGAGAAGTCAAAGTATTGCTACATTGCTTCGCCATGGCCACGAAGCATGATGTTCAGCATTTAGGAATGGTCTCGCTTAAGCTGCCAGACGGTCAGGAGCTTGAACTTCCGTTGTTAAAGGTGAGTTATGTTTATCGGATTCACATGTTTTTAGGATTTCGAACGCTTCAGTCTCGCTGAACAAGCTAAGCGGTAACGTCGTTTGTCAGGACGCGGCCGGCAACAGGTTCCTGGATGTCCGAAAACTACAGCCAACGTAGGTAGATCTGTGAGCGTGGAGCGCGCTCCAAACTGCGCGATGATCAATGACAGATTCTGGGTATTGTTTGTTCGACATTGAACGTGATTGGGCTGTTCTGACAATACTTTATATGTTCAGGACCGGCATCTGCACTTTTGATCCGGGATTCACGAGTACAGGTAAGCAGCAATAGGCTCACTGGACGATATAAGGTATAGCTTGCATGTCCAGATGGACATCAACTCTCATGACCAACAGGTTGTTCAATGCAGGCTCTTGTGACTCGAAAATAACTTATATAGATGGCAAGAAGGGTGTGCTCATGTACAGGGGGTGAGTCTTAGGAGCCTGGTTTTGAATGCATGTTGTCAGCTCACTTGATCAGCAGGATGCCACTCAAATTGCAATCAAATGCATGTTGTCAACTCATTTAACCAGCAGCATGCAATTTAAACAGCAGTCCATGCCAGGTACAACATTGATGAGCTGGCAGAGCAAGGTGACTTTACAGACAGTTGTTATGCTCTCTTGCATGGCGAACTGCCTACAGCAGCTCAAAAACAGGAGTTCATCACAGACTTGACTCAGCATACCATGGTGCATGAGCAGCTCATCCAGTTCTACAAGGGATTCCGTCATGATGCACATCCCATGGCCATCATGGTTGGTGTGACAGGGGCTTTGTCAGCCTTTTATGCCAATGCATCTGACATCAGGTACATTTTCACCCACTGAAGCGCATTTTGTGTTTCAATGCATGCCATGCATCAATGCTTGTGAACGCTCATTTGACAGCCTGCAGAGTAACGGAGGACAACATGGGTAAGACAACATTATTCGTCCCTGCTGATATGACGCAAGTGTGTTGCAGTGATCCAGACATGCGGCAACTATCATGTATGCGGCTGATAGCAAAGATGCCAACTCTAGCAGCTATTGCTTACAAAACAGCCAAGGGTATGGACATTATTTCAGCAATGTTAGCCAACAGATCTATGCCTGCATTTATGTAATATGCTTGCAGGCAATGCATGCCTTATGAAATCTTTCGCCTGTGGGCAAAGCACTGTTCTAATCTGACTGTAGTTGGCTTTGTTGCATCTGCTGCCTCATTTGCAAAGTAAAAACCCTAGTGACATGACTGCTGCATGATTGAGCAAAAAGTACTGTTCATGTAGACCAACTCATTGCCTACATCACATGACAACATTGCTGTACTCCCTTGACAAACTGTCTCTGGGACCAAATCTTTCTTTTCGCAATTTTTTGTCTTGTGTCATCATTGTGGCTGATGCTTGGTGTTGGTCTCACAGGGCAGCCTATCGTGTACCCGCGCAATGACCTGAACTACTCAGAGAACTTCCTACACATGATGTTCAGCGTGCCCACAGAACGGTATGAGGTGGACCCTGTGCTGTCAAGGGCGCTAGAGATCATCCTTATACTGCATATGGACCATGAGCAGAACGCATCCACCTCCACAGTCAGAGTTGCAGGTCAGTCTAAGTACATGTGATTGCGTGTTCATGCATGCCTTTTCATTTGTCAAGTGTCAAAAGGCCTGAGCAAGCCACAGCTTTGCTTACTCAACGATGTGGGATGGCAGCTCAAAGGTGGATGGCAGAGCTGTACTCTGCAGGTGGGTTTTGTGCTGCTGTGTAGGTAGTGCACTTGCCCAATTATGGTTGCCATGCATGTCATCTGCAAGCATTACCCATACAGAATGCTGGCTCCTCGGCACAATGCAGCCACTGCTGTAAAGCAATGTATGCAGCAGGGCAATATCTTTGTAAAACGGGTTTACGCACATGTTAACACACTGTTTACGGTGCATGTGATGTGGTGCAGGGTCAAGTCAGGCAAATCCCTTTGCGTGCATTGCCTCAGGCATTGCTGCATTGTGGGGCCCGGCTCATGGCGGTGCCAACGAGGCTGTGCTGCGCATGCTGAAGGACATTGGCAGGCGGGACAAGATCCCTGAAGCTATCAAACGAGCTAAGGACAAGAACGACTCCTTCAGGTAAGCAGCCTCAGGGTCTCAGTCCAATGGTATGATGTAAGCATGAGTAGGGCAGACAAGATAGCAGTGGAAGTTGCTGCCTGAGCATGTCAAGGGGATTGCCCCAAAAGAATTCCGACAACTGTGTGTATTGAGTATGGCTTTCTCTGCCTTTGCTTGCCAGTAAGGCTGACTTAGTGCTGTAAGCGCATGCCTTGAGCTCCTGAGCAAAAAATCTGACATAAAGCGTGCACATGTTGAGCTTCATGCCCACTGGCATGCAGACTGATGGGCTTTGGCCACCGGGTGTACAAAACATATGATCCTCGTGCCAAGATCATGAAGCAGGTGTGCGACCAGGTGCTGGAGCATGTAGGTATCAAGTAAGAGAATTTTCACCTTATGTTGCCTCCTCCATGCCCAGCTGGCAGCTCAATATGCGTTGCTGTGGTGAAATGTAACATGCAGCTGCGCATACAGATGCGTGCAGTGCTTGTGCCAACAGACATGCACACATGAGTCTTGCGGTTGGTGTCAAGACATGACACCACTTGTGTAGCTGATTGTGAACTTTGACCATGCTCAGGGATAAATTGCTGGAGGTGGCAATGGAACTAGAGCATGTGGCTACTAGTGATGAATACTTTGTCAAGAGGGGCCTCTACCCAAATGTTGACTTTTACTCTGGCATTGTTCTCAGGGCTATGGGCATCCCCGTCTCCATGTGAGGCATCGGACTGTTTGTGCAAGCATTGCTCACCTTATCATGACTGTAACGACTATTCAGCTTGGAAGCATGTCTCTTGTGCAAGTAAAGCAGTTGGCATGTCTATGGATCAAGGGTTTGTTGGCAGGTTGCGTTGACGTACAAGTGTGTTCAATGCCTCTCTGGCACTCCTTTAGTGGATGAGCTCTGCGTGTTCTGTAGGATGCCTTGCTGCTACTGCTCAGTGAGGCACTCTGCAGGTTGTCTGACTTGCATCTGCCAATCCACTGACCTCTGTTGTTGCTGTTGCTGTTGCTGACCATCTGCCTGCCCACTCATTGTTTTGGGTTGGTATACAGTGCTATTTGCTATATTTAGGGTTGTGTGTGCAGGTACACAGTGCTGTTTGCAGTGGCCAGGACAGTGGGCTGGGTGGCGCAGTGGAAGGAGATGGCTGAGGAGCCCCTCCAGAAAATCTCCAGGCCTAGACAGGTCAGTTGTGCTGCTCACTTGTGCTGGCACAAGCGACCTTTTCAAGAGGATCCTTTCTCGTTTTTTGGATGGGCTCCATTTTGAGCAGCTGAATTTCCAGCTGCAATTTGAGCAGTCCATGCAAATGTATCAATGGAAGTCCTGATTCCAAAGGTTTCAAGGCAATACTGTGACAGGATGTGGAAACCTGCTCACTCAGGCTCTGTGGTGCACAATCTGGCCCAGGGTGTGACACACACTTGGCCTGTGCAAAGAATGCTGACACCTATTGTGGGGACTGCTACAACACCAATATTGGCATGTCCTTGTTGTTAGGCGAGGTCACTTGCCAAGCATGCCAACATTGCTGTTACAGCAGTCCCTGCTGTAGATGTCAGCGCCAATCACCAAGGCCAAGTATCACTGCTTCAGAGTGCTGCAAGCAGATGCCAAGAAAGTCAATCTTCTGCTTTGCTTGGTGTTAGCTGCGGTGTATGATGACTGGATGCGTGTTGTACAGATATATTCTGGCCACATGGAGAGGAAGTTTGTCCCTGTGGAGAAGCGCGGCAAGGGTGAGGCTGATGATGACAGCAAGGCACCAGCAGAGTCTCACCCTCAGAGCACAGGACCTCACAGTGCCAACTCTGATTCCATACCAACAAATGGTGAGCATGCATTGTGCCTGGTATCTTGGCACACTGTGCAGCTACTACAGACAGGCTGGTATCAGCGGAGACATGTGGTGCAATCCAGCTATTTGACATAGTCTGCAGGTAGGTAACCCTCTTTATGCATCAAGGTAGACTGTTCATTGAAGCAGCGCTGTTGTGCAGGAGTCACTTCCAGCCGCAGCATGGAGGCAACTCTCAAGCGAGTCTCTGCTAAGGTTGGTGCCAACAGATGACATGCACCTGACTGCAAGTTTGAGGGTCTCATTTTGGACAGCAGGACCCCTTTGTGGCATGGCCTCTATGTGATAGCAATAGCTGCAGTGACGCCATTATTTTTGTTTTTCCCAATATGTGGCTTGATACAGTTTTATCATAGCTTCAGTGGCCGCTGACAATCTGCTGTATCTGACAATGCTGTTTGCTGGGGACAGCTTGCTGTGGGTGTTGTATCTGCGTGACTGACATACTACTGTTCTTTTTGTTCAGACCAGCATTTATTTGCAAGCCTGTCTCCTTCCATTTCAATTTGGTGCTTGTGTTTTTCCAAAGAGTGCTTCACCTGAGTGCCCAGCGTCACGTTTGCGACTTGTACACAAATTAGGGGAGAAAGCAATGCAATAAGGGCCCACCGGTACAAAACAGAAATAATTCTCAAATTCATTCTTCACCAGAGTGCTTTTGCACGAAGACTTGTTGGCAACGTCACATTGCACCCCGCTCCACAGCAACTGGTCTTTGGAGTATGCAACATTGATACGTAGTTTGAACGCAGCAGAATCTTGTGGTTAGACACGATGATCAGCGATCAGCTGATCAGCGATTGGAAGAGTTGTGGTCCATGAGAGACTGGTAACCAAAATGACAGCATATGGGTTTTACATAAGAGTATTATCATCAGCAGCATTGCAGAAGGCAAGCTCTAAGAAAATGAGATATGCCAGTTGCAGTACAAGTTATACATTGCTCCTGTATGCACATTTCAGACTGTGCCTTTCAACTGAACCTGGCCATCGCCAGAGCCTCCCAGTCCCACATAGTCTCGCAGCTGTTGCAAGCTACTGACAGCAACCTGACGTGCCTTTGCTACCTCTTCTTTGTTAGACATCACCTGCAATGCCACACACAGCTCTGTTCCTGTGCTCTACCGGTCTTGCTGAATTGATGTCAGATGCAGACAGGGGGCGTGATCTCAGAATTTGCAATCGTGCTGCCTTGCATGCTCTGCTAGCAAGGGGCTGATTGCACAAGTGCAGATGTAGGCTTGGGCAAAAGTAGTGCTGGCTGGCATTGCAATGCAGACCTTATTGGCATGGAACTCAGTTTTGATATCCTCCAAAATCTGGTTGCGTTTGATACTTGGGAAGCGCTTGGCAGCTTTCAGTATGTCTCTGTACAGCTGCGCCACACCAGCGGAGGCAGCCATGCACCACGTGGTGATTATGAGGCTGTGTCAGATCTTTTTGAAGATTCACCAGCACTTTTGGCTTTGACGTAACACTCGCGCAGTGCTGTCACCTCTACAGCAAAATCAATGCTCGTCTGTCAGGCCCAAACATGACCAAATGCAGCTGCCTAAAAAGCATTTGCTTATGCAACATGTAGGCTGCGAAGAATTTAGCTACAATTGAAAATCAGCATGCTGTATATGTTGCACATTCAGGGTCCAAAGTAGCAAAGGATAGCATGCAGGCAGCAAATGCTGCTTGGCTTTGGCTACCAACTATACTGAGTAAAGACCCTCAGCCTATGCGGTGCGTACAAGAGAGCTTTGGTCACAATGCAAACTTCACCTTTCTGGCACAGACGCCAATCGCGGTTGTTCTCTCCCAAGCACTCCTGTATCACACACCAGCAACATGCAACCAAGGATGCGTAGCACCGGACAGCAAAACAGAAACAATGAACGAGCCTGTCTGTATCCTTCACCTCAAGCTGAAAATAGACCTTGCCACACCCCTGCACATTGCATGCACCAGAGGATCGACAACACATGCTTTCAGGTAACGCAGGCAAACTGCTGATTGACAAACCATTCTCTCACCTGCTGGTCTACCTGCGGGTCGATATCGTCGTCATCGACGGTAGTGATCACTCGCTTGTGGTGCTCCGGAGCTTTTGAAGGCGGCATTTGAGTTGGCTTCAATGAAGGCCCTGATCGACACGATCGCACGTCCATAACGCCAGCAAAATTGATGTGGAAACGAACGAGCATGGAAACGAATGCAGGGGGAATGCGCAAAACACGCGCGACAGGTTAAAAAAATCGTCATGGCTTGTCTGCGAAGATACGCTACGGCTGTCCGGGCATCAATCGCCATGTCCAGCACCTGCAAGGTGATATCGACAGCTGCTTGCATTCAATTCCGACCGCGTCCAGCTTCAAGACAGGCTTGCACCGCGTTGAAGAAAAGTAGCGTAATGCAGCAAACGGGAAGCAGTAAAACGGATCGTCCCCCCATGCAGGTACTTTTCTGCGGGGAGGAGCTGCCCTTCAGTTATAAATACACATCAGAAGCTCTGCAGAACGAGCACGGCATAAAGGTGATGTTTTTTCGCGTGACGTTACCCGTCCAAAGCCTGCTTTCTTTCGATACACCAGCTGGACTTACAAGCTCGATTCTCTACACAGGTTGTCAGATGCTCGCAATCGGAGATCAAGACACACTTGCAGGAGGCCGATGTGGCTGTACCACTGATGTGCAAGCTAGATGCACAACTATTGCGCACAGCTAAACGGTTGAAGATGATCATACAATATGGTGTGGGAGTTGAGGGCATCGACATTCCTGAGGTATGCATGTGCACTCTGATTTGTCCCTGCAGGGTCAAACATCAGTGCGGTCCACAGCACAGCTCAGCTTACTGCTGTGTGCGTGACATGTGGGGGTCCTACACTTGCAACCATCGTACAACATGCAGTATAGATGACATGGCATATCTGCAGCGAAAGCGTCAAACACTCAAGACTTGTGTATCTGCAGGCCACAGAGCAAGGCATATGGGTGAGCAACATTCCAAGCTCCGCCACAGGCAATGCTCTCTCCTGTGCAGAGCATGCCATATATCTCATGATGGCAACTTTGCGGCAGCAAAATTCCATGCGTGAGTCCATCCAGCAGGGCAGGGTCGGCGTCCCTGTTGGTGAGACTCTCTTTGGCAAGTCTGTGCTGATTGTTGGCTTTGGCAACATTGCAAAGGAGTTGATACCCAGGCAAGCTCTTCCTGCAAACATTGGCTCAGCTCTGCCAGCTGTCCCCTATGGCATGATGCAGTAGATCTGCACGCACAACAACCAACATGTATAATTGTTGATAGCCTGCTTGACTGGTATACATTCTACCCCCCCCCCTACAAGTAGGGTATGGTAAGGTTGGGCACACGAGCATTTTTTTGCAATGCAAACTGGAAGTAAAAACAGTGGATCGCTGGTGTCTCACACACCTGCATGCGTGACTGCATTCTGCTGTCCTGCCCTGCAGAATTTTGGTGCATATTGCAGAGTGTTGTCTTACTTGATCATGTGACATGGCTACAGGCTAAAGCCCTTTCACGTGAAGCTAATGGGGGTGAGGAGGAGTCCTTGGGGGACCAACCCTTCAGACAGCCATTTAGAAGCTGAGCTGCAGCAGAGAGGAGTCTTCCAGGACTTGCCCGGCCTGGTGGGGCAGGCTGACCTCATCGTGCTGACTTGCTCCCTCACAGATGCTACTCGGGGCATGGTGGATTGTGCTTTCCTAACAGCTTGCAAGCCAGGAGTACGAATCATAAATGTAGCAAGAGGTCTGTAGTCTCTGCACCTTGTCTCGCTGCTCACAAAATCTGCTCTGCAGTCTGACTCTGTCTGTTGTGTGGCAGAAAGCTAAAGCCCTGTCACACCTGCTGTGCTTCGAATTCCTCCTTTACGTGCTTTGTGCTACAGGAGGTTTTCAAAGCTTGTTTTGAGTTTCAGCTGTATCTGATTCACAGGGTCATGGCTGAGCATGATGCATATGGGTGCTTTCATGAGTCGCAGGCCACAGCCAATTTTGTGCATCTCGCGTGGTGTGCCACTTGTCATCCCCTATTTTTGCAGCTGCCTTGACTAGTGCCCCGCCCCGAAATTGTGGTGGCATGCAGGGGGCCTGCTGGACTATGATGCTGTGAATGACATGTTGGACACTGATGCCATTGGTGCCCTGGGACTGGATGTGCAATGGCAGGAACCCTGGGATCCACAACATTTCATCACCAATCATCCCAAGTGAGTGACTTCGTGCTACGATTGCTACCCTCAGTGCGCTGTTGTGAGGGTCTCTTATGTATGCAATCTCTCGTGTTGCCAGGTCTAGTTTGCAGCGTCATGTTTGCTTACCATTCCTGCTGCCATGACATTGAAATTGTATTGTTGTACTGTACCAGCTGACCATGACTAAATTGCATAAGATGATGAAGGTCTGGGTCAATGTCTAGTGCTAACATGTCGCTCAGGTTGTAAGATGAGCTCTAGTGTTCTGCTTTGTCTTGCTATTCAAGCATCACATACCATTACATTGGATATCACTCATACTTCGGTGTCAGCAAGTCAGATGTCTTTCCACCCGAAACAATGTCACGATTGTGCTTAATGTGCAGGGTGGTCATGACACCTCATGTAGCTGGAGTGACAGAGCTGTCATACAGGACCATGGCCCAGGTTGTTGCCAATGAAGTGCGTCGGCATGTACAGGGACTGCCACCAACAATACAGCTCAATTCCATCAGACAATCGATGCCAGATGCATTGTAAAACCAATCACGTTGGGAACCATTAGCTGTAAAATGCATTTGCCAGTACACACAGCTGCTAGAAAGTTGCTCTGAGCACTACCATATATCTGCATCACACCGGTAGCTGCATCACATAGGCATCTGCAAAACATCGTGCTTCACCTGCACAGCTTGTTGCTTGCGACAGCAAGATGCGATGGCTGCAAACCTTAGTGGTGCAGCTGTCCCATACATGCTGGTGTACAATGTCCTACCCATTCACAGCAGTATAGTGTTCGCTCAGTGTCTGCTATGTCAAACACCAGGCATTTGTTGATAACTTGGGGTGACTTACAGCTCAGGGTAGTGAGTTTCATCTAAGCAGTGCATTGAATTGAAAGTCAAGCCAGCATACCACTAATTGACTCAAGTGTATGCGCATGTGCATCTATGTTGAGTTATGTTCTTATGTGAACAGCAAAAATTGAGTGGTGTAGACACCTGTCTCAAAACTTACGGAGAAAGCGATACAGTATACTGCTAAGCCTTAGTAAGGCATGCTGGCATCAGAGTGCAGTTGCTATCTGAATAGAGTCTTACAACATGACTGATGGCCCCCATGACAAAAACGGATGAGCAACCAAAGTGCAGTGAGGTGATTTGTTTTGTGCAGCAACAGGAAGCAAATTGAACAGGTAATGCAGGACACACATGACATTTACCAACTCAAATGCGCAGTTTACATTTCTTTGCTTTTCATACTCATGGAAGGCTGCTTCAGCAGGGACTGAACATCTTGGCTGAATATTGTCTCATTCAGGTAGCCATCGCTGTGGAAGTACTTGGTGACACTGCTGGTCATCTCAGCTGGTTCGCTGCAGCACAGGCATGCTCTTGCTCACAACTTGTCTGTTTGACTGAGCCCCAAAACATGTTATTGATGATTGAACAGCATCTTGGCTAACAAGTGGTCAGTCAAAAACATGAAGGCAAGTGAACTGAATGCAAACAACCCCTCAGAGGAAAACCCCAAGATCGGTTCGAAATCTCCTTGACTGCTCACCTTTGTGGTGAAGACTCTGGCTTCAGCCCAGGGACGAGTGATTGCAGCACTGCTACCCAGGGCATGAGCTGAAAGACGGATTGTGGGTGATCTTTGTCTTCCCGCTGACTGATCAGTAGTGTGTACTGATCAGAGTATCGAGGCATCCTTGCTACAAATTTGAGGGCTGGTGTGTCCTGCAAAAAACAGCTCCTTGGCCTACTTTTTGTCCCGTATGCAGGGTGTTGCAAATCTGTGGAGACGAGCTGATGCATTTGCTCCTTGTGGCTCATTGCAGACAAGCAACTATAATAGCTGCTGGAGCGATATGTGCAGATTATTCTAGTATGTGCATGCTTACAAGACAACCTCGCTGAGCTTTGGGACAGAACGCCTACTCTTTTGGCCCTGGTGAAGAAAAACGTTTCGCCTTCAAACCTCAGCAGGAATAGGTTCAGGGCCGCTGTGCAAGCTGCATATGCAATGACACAGAAAAACAGCAGCCACCAGCTGTCAGGGTGCTTCTGAGGATAGAACTGAGCTACAAGAGCGATTGAACACCTGCACCATGCCAACCATATATTGATAGTGCTGACCGTCAACCATGGGAAGTTTTGCAGACTCAGCTCACGTTACTAGCCCTAACAGGATCTTCACGTTGCTCACGTAGTGATCTTCCTGGAAACCAGCATCTTTGACAGCCTGGGAGCAAGCATGTCAGCATCATTGCAACAGAGGGACAACTGCAGAGATCCATCAGCGAAGCTTGCGAAGCTGACCCGTATTGTTGCTTCGTCAAGCTCTCTTTTGACAGCTCCTGAGTCCAGTAAGTTGACCTTTTGCTTTTCGGTATCAGACTTACCTGCCAAAGAGGAGCTTGCCGACTTGGGAGGCTTAAACTTTTTGCTGCTTGGCATTGATTCAGGATCAAGTGGACACGCCTGACTGCAATACAAGCTCAAGTAACGGGAGAGCGCTTCTACAGTCTGCAGCCAGGTGAAGTATATTCTGTGCTCAGCCTCGAAAGATGTACGCAGTACTCTGCACAGCAATCCTCGCCATCACAGCATGGGCAGCATTCTTACATCGGAACTTGTTGAGCACATGCACATGCACCTATGATGCACTCCATTTCTCTGACACTGGAGACAGGATGTGAAGCACAGGTTGGCAAGACAGCATGCATATAGCACAGTGTGCACGCTTGTGAGCCTTCTCGTCTACATCTTGCCAGCAAATGCTATTCCATGCAGTGGGGGGAGTTGACAAGCTGCTGAATTTCAGCTTAAACTGTGAGTGGAACTTCTGCAGAATATGATCAATGGCCCTTCCATAGCGAGTAAGCCTCGGCTTGCTGTGCTACTTCCAGACCAATTGGTGATTGTCCAAGCACATGTCGCATGTTGCACCTGCAACTGAAGAGCATCGCTGCTGACAATGTGTCCATTGGCAGCACTGAATACTCTTTGAGTGGGCTAACTTGTAGCTCAAGTTTACAGCATTATAAAGCAACTAAACACAATGCCACAGTGCAACAGCAGAAACCTGTCAGAGCAACTGGAAGCTGCGCTATATGGTACAGAGGGCTTGAGTGTGCATTCTTCGGAGTCATGTTTGGAATCACATTTGTTGTGTTTTAAGCTGCATGTTCTGCACTTCTGAAGTGCAAGCCCTCAAGATAATTGCAAGGGCACATCTTTTAGCACATCAAGCTTGGTTCTGCCATTGCTAGTTCTGCGATACACAAGAGGCCCAGAAGCAGCTCGTGATGAGGCAGTCTGCACCATCAGCCTTGCTTATGCGGATGATATGCAGAAGAAAAAGTACAGATTCTAGAAGTTGCCACAATAGCTCACTTACTCTTGAGAGTTGCAGGGCAGCAGTATCTGGAGCTGGACCACTGAGACCATGTTGTCTTCCTGCAAGACATTTAATGTAAGGTAAATGTGTACAAAGGCACTATACTATGGAGCGTTCACGAGTCAAGGGTCAGCCATCTAGCAGTCTTGAAGTCAGAACAGTTCCTTGGAGCTGTAGCAGTCCGTCTAGACCACCCAACTCACAAAAGCAGATGTTTGGCTCGAGACAGGAAGCGTACCCTTGACTGCTTTTATGTCTATCACTGTGTTTGCAGGAATGATTCTTACTTCTTGCAGAGGTCGCCATATGGTGCTTTCACCCAAAGGAGCCTTGACTTGCAGACTGTGACCTTTTAACTGAGGTGTCTGTTGTAGCGACATCAACAGCGCCAAGCCCTGCTGACGCGGTGGTGTCGTGCAGGGCTCGATCTCTAGCTCCGCTCTGAAATCCAGGTCAGTAACTTCGTTCTCGATGTTGTCAACTTTGCAATATCTTATTCGTTGAGGCATACTGTGCGAGTTTTCAGGTCGCTGTGATCAGAGACAGCGGCAAGCTGTGACGGCTGTTCGCAACAAATTACAGATCAGGTACGTCGACAGATGGTTGCAGCAGACAACCAGGCGCGGACCGACGCGCAAATGCGGATGATGCAAAGATGTCACACTGAACTTGTGTGTGTCGGCTTCGTTGATTCACATGGCAGCGCTGGCAAGAGCGGTCTGCCATGGCGCAAATTGAGCTGCATTGCAGCAGACACATGTTCCACGTGATCACGATGAAGTTCTCCGAAAGCGTTGTCAGTCAGCTGATCAGTACAACGCCGAGCGCAAGCTGACACCCTCTCGTTTTACAATCATCATCATGACGAGCAGCTTGCTGACAGAAAGCTGGTCTTCCGTGCAAAGATTGGTCGAGGACTTGCGACCTTTAATGTCGAGGGTGAAGTTTTCACAATTCTTTGTTTGAGGTGTACATGCACTATCAGATTCAACAAGCATGCTTGTGACTTGTAGATTTGCTCTGCCACAGAGGCTGAAGCTTATGAGTTGCGTCCAGAGTTAGTCAAACGTAAGTAGCAGCAGCAGTGCAGGCTCATTCCTGAGTGTGTCCTGACAGTACCAGTCACTTTGCGTGCAGAATTGCGAGCTCTTGGACACAGCTGCCGCTTGGCAAAGGCCGCGTCCGATGCCCTTACAAAAGGCGTGGTCACAAAGCCTCAAGGTCGCTTGCACACATACTGTTTTTTTGACTGGACTGGCCTGCAGCAACCTGCTTCTGTCATTGAGGTAA
>JAABUH010001462.1_pt1 | contig 26225 bp, 41 predicted proteins | sample 5559121 | NCBI WGS metagenome assembly JAABUH01 (sample SAMN10711871, study PRJNA513364) | rock metagenome | isolation source: Antarctica rocks | place: Antarctica: Victoria Land, Battleship Promontory nord | collected 2015-12-28
GTTCGGCGATGTTATCCGATGTTATCCGATGTTCAGCGATGTTCGGCGATGTTCGACGATGTTCAACGATGTTCGGCGATGTTATCCGATGTTCAGCGATATTATCCGAGCTTCAATTCACGATCGTGACAGTGTCATGGTCCACGGCAAGGGTGGGTGTCAAAGGTTGAGAATGTCAGTGGCAAAGGTCAATGACAATGATGACATGGGGGGATCCGGTCATATTGATGCTTTCTAGCTTTGCGGTTAGTGTGACCAACTATGCCATTCCGTACATCACAGGATCATCACCTTTGATCATTGCCCTTGCTGTTGTCTTGACCCATGACATGACCTGAGACATTGACTCCTCACCTGGAGCCATCACCCCTAGACATCTCCTCTTCCCCTCGTTTCGAGATTTGCAAAGATACTCTAATTCCGTTCTTCTGTCCCCTGCTGATTTCTTGTGCAGCATGGGATCAAATGTCAAGGTGGACACACCTACACTGGTCATTCGTATCACCTGCATGCTAGTCCCGCCCTAGGATCTGCACACCCACTTCTTGTCAGATAAGCCAGAGACTTGTATCTCCCGGGATAATCCTTCAACTATATAGGAGACAAGTCCGACATGACACACAGGAACAAAGGTACGAGACTGATTTCTTTCTCCAACGGCAAACCATGCATGTGGTACCTGTCACGGCGGACAGGTGGCAGGTGGTCTGACAGAGCTAAAGCTGCATACAAGTCATGGCGCGACTATATAATAGCGGTTAAGGGGAAGATGCGTCACCGAGTTACCTTAAGTACCCAGAGCGAGTCGGCGGCATGGCGAATGTCGTTGATTTCGTCGAGTGGCGATTTGTGGTGTGGCGTGGCTACTGGTTGGGTATTGGATTCGATGCAAAGGCAAGTCTAGAGTCTATCCGGTGACTTCTATCTCAGATCGCTGAGGCTATCCCTCAGCAATCTGGACAAGGACAAAAAATAGAGCATGTGGTCAACGCGTTTGAGTGGCCCAGAAGGGCCAAAGCTGATGTAGTACAAATTGTGACTACTCATGATGGTCTTGCTGAGATATCCTCACCGCAGAAAAATAATGTGAGCAGGACCCAAGAACGGTGGTCAGCCCCATTGAATGTCGCCCTGTGACATTTGATGAGACAATCACTACACGCATAAGTTAATCGCCTCTTCGGGCGGAGCCTATTTTAAGATTTGCCTTGAACGCCACGCGCCTCTCGTTCGAGGCTTGAGCCTCGCGAATTTGATACAGTGAACTGGTATGCTTTGATACCACTGTCCACCACATTCATCAAATCTTCGATGTCAATGATGCGCTAAAGTGGACGTCAGCAGATTCTGAATCGGCTTGGAGCTTCTCCTTAATCGCAACAACCGCCATGCCAACCGAATTTACCCAGAGCTCCTCCCATCCTCCATCTCCTCGTGCCCGTCCCAAGCTTCTCCAACCTCCAGCAACCATAATCTCCCCACCCTCCCCCATCGAACCTAAATCCTTCCACCCTCCGACCTTCTCATCACCACCTCAAGCCGACACATCCGACCCGGATATCGAATATGACTCGCCTGCGTCCGATCCCTCCATGTCCGATGGCGAAGACAAGGATCCCGAACCTCGACCCCGAGCTGCGTCGGATCACCTCGGACCAAGTCCTCTAGCAGCGACGCAAAGGTCGTCTTCTCCTCGGGATGGCGCCGTCCTACTACATCCCGGTTCGCCGGGTCTGCCTTCTTCCCCTCGCGCCTCATCCTCACGACCTCACTCACCTCGATCGCCTTCACCTTCTTCCCCACATTACCGACCCAGGAGTCTGAAACAACGGAGGGAGAGCTCGACGCATCGGGTAAGAGAGACGATGGATGGGCAACAGACGAGTTCGGATGATGGGCATCGGATGGTGAACCAATATAAGATTGGTCTATCGCTGGGGAAGGGGGCGTACGCTAAAGTGGAACTCGGGGTCGATGTTGGCACTGGCACGGAATACGTACGTGGAGCTTGGAAACCCATGAGGATGAAGCTGATGGGTGTCTAGGCGATCAAGGAGTTTAGTAAATCCCGTCTCCATTTCCGCGCGCTGCAGGAGAAACAACGGCAAACTACTCGATCGCGAGTGAAAGGGCGGGCTGGGTCGCCAAACTTACCTGGGTTCGACGGCAAGCGGAAAGCCGGGGAAGGAGCAGACGGAAACGAGGGGAGCGAGGCGATGCATGCGAAAGAAGGACCGGAAGCTGATTGGGGGATGGAGACGATCGAGAATGATCCGCTGGGATTGGTGAGGAGGGAGATCGCGGTGATGAAGAAGCTCGAGTAGGTCAATCATCGTCCCTGTCTTATTCACTAACGCAGGTGCTCTTAGTCATCCGAATGTGAGCGGACTGCGCTTTGGATCTGGGATCGAGTTGATCGATTGCTCAGATCGTCTCTCTTTTCGAAGCCATCTCTGTCCCTAATGCCGACGCACTCTTCCTCGTGCTCGAATACCTACCTGGCGGCGTACTCATGCAGGTGTCAATGGGACATCCGGATAAGGACGTCAAATCCCCATTCTCCCTCGACCAGACGAGGGAATATTTCCGGCAACTCTGCCTAGGTCTGGAGTATTTGCATGCCAACGAGGTCATCCACCGCGATGTGAGTGGTTCAGTCGGGAATGGGAACGTTGCTGAGAGCGGAAAAGGTCAAGCCGGATAATATCCTGTTGAGCGCGGATCGTGAAGTGGTGAAGCTGTGCGACTTTGGGGTCTCTGAGATGTTTGAAGCGCAAGGAGATGATCGGATAAAGCGGTCAGGGGGTAGTCCAGCTTTCTTGAGTCCTGAAAGCTTTACGAGTAAGCCCGACGTCCTCTGGTAGGGAATGATTGGGCTGATCGCCTCTAGCACATGTGCATGATGTGCATGGTAGAGCGCTTGACATCTGGGCACTGGGTACGCAGGAGCTTGAGGAAGAAAAGCTATACTGACCAAGCATCCAGGTATCACCTTGTACTGCATGGTGACGGGTCATCTGCCGTTCATGGTGGATAATCCGATCGACTTGCTGGAGGTCGTTCGGACGCATGAGTAAGTTCAGTCACAGTCTCGTCCTCGCTGATCCGTGCAGACCTGCTCTGGAATCGGATTGGGAATCGCATCTCAAAGATCTGCTGCGAAGAATGCTCGCCAAAGATCCTTCGCAGCGGATCGTCATGGCGGACTTACGGGTGCGTTCTATGCTGGCCCTCCAGGAGTCATGCTGATAGTCAACAGGAACATGCGTGGGTTACGGCTGAAGGGGAGGAACCGATGATCGAGACGGAGGATAACCTGTATCACATCGGGAAGCACGTCGAAGAGCCGACTCAAGAGGAGCTCGTCGATGCCATCGGGAGCATTCGGGGCGTTTTGCGCGTTAGATCCGCTGCAAATCAGAATCAACGCTGACCGTGCTTCAGCACCGTCATCCGCGCTATCCAAAAGTGCGCTCCTTTCTGCCAAGCGGTATCTATCAATGACTGATAATCTCCCACTTAGAATGCGCCGCCTCCAGCTCCATCGCCGATCCATCTCCAACGCATCTCAGACCGAAACATCCACCAACCCATCCCTCACATCTGGCTCCATGGACTCGTACGCCTCCCAACCGTCCAGCACCGACGCGACGTCCGACGACGCGCACAAATGGAAAGACCTCGCTGGGTCGGCGATGCTCAGTCCTAGCGAGATGTCGGATGGGGGAGCGACCGAACGGCAGGATTCGGATCCTATGCACAAGACTCTGCGGCGGATCGACACGGAGTCGAAGGATAAGGAGGGTCAGGGGGAGGTGATGTTTGACTCGCCGACTTCGGATGGGGAGGTGAGGACGCCTGTGATGCAGAGTTCGAAGTGAGGGGAGCTGGGTCAAGGAGTAGAGGGCTTACCGGGACATTTTAGGGAAGTACATCTTGTGTACAGGGGATCTTGTCTTACCAAGGAGTTGTTCTTCAGCGCATATAGTACATATAAATCGTTAGATCGGGATTAGATGCAGTGTTGGTATCACCCGCCAGCAAGTCTTTCGAGGCTACACTACGCCTTGACGCCTCGACCGGGTCCTGCGGCCGCTGGCCCCTGCATCGCCTGGAACTCCTGCTGCAGCGAGATGATCTGGGGTCGGAGTCAGCTGCATAGAGGAAGGGAAGGCAGAGACCCGCTCACCTCCTCCTTCTTCTTCCCCGCCTTCTCCTCAATCTCCCTCAATTGCCCCTCGACCCGCTTCCTACTCCAACATCAGCTCACGTCCAACGCGATTCTCCTCCTTTTCTGGAGTCGATTGCGTGGATAGCAGAGCAGACGTACACCTCGCTCCGGATGTACTCCAATCGCTTCTCCACGTTCACCCGTGCTTCTCCCTGATCTTGGGGTATGAGTGAGGGGCCGACGAGCTTGTAGACGGTGTTGTGGGGTTTGAGCAGGGTGATTTCCTGGGGCAAACAGTCACTCGGGGTCAGCCTGGATGATGCAACAGACCAAGAATCCACGCTGGCTACGAGGCAGAGAGAAAGAGAGAGGAATACAGTTGGGGAGAGGGGAGGAGAGGGGAGGAGAGAGGAGGAGAGAGGAGTGAGTGAGGGGAGGGGAAAAGTAACCCACTTTGAGGACCAGCTCGTTCTCGGACGATTGCGAATCGAGCCGTTGGCGAGCTTCGATGATCCCTGTCATCTCTAATCAGACGAATCAATACGGTCACATCCTCCCAAGAGCGCGTAAAGGAATCTGGCGACGGGAAACATTGTCCGATGCGACTAGTACTTCTGCCGTAACCTTTGCGGGATGAGGGAAGGGGACATACCTGATTCGAGCTTCTGGAAGGCCAAGGAAGAAGATTGGAGTTTCGCTTGCATCGAGCCCAGTTTCGGATCGGACATGGCGGCGTGCTGGATCGGTCTTGGGAAAGATAGGAAAAGGGCGGGTGGATCAGAAGTCAGAAGCCATGAGAGAGAATATCTGTCATCCCAAATTACCTCGCCAAAGAATGGTAGCTCCCATCGAGCCTTGCCTTTTACCCAGTCCCACACCCCTCACCCCGGCCAAACGTCCCATAACCTCCTCAGCTTTCTCATTCACCTTCTCCACTCCCGCCCCAACACGGCCACGCCCACTTGGCACCCTCGCCTCCCAATCCTCCTTTTCGCCGTTCGGCGACGATCGCAAACCCCCTATCCCGGTAAGGAATGCGACCACCAAGAAGATCTACACCACCCTCGACGTCCTCCCCCTCCCATACTCTCTCGACGGCACACCTCAAGCCGGACCTTCGAAGCCCACGCACAGACTAAGTGACCTGCTCGACGAGGTATCGCCTTTCCGACCTGGTAATAAACCACGAGGAGATGGTGGCGATGAAAAGGCGATGGTGCGACTGGGCGACATCCCGGGGAGACGGATGACGGAGGATCTGGGTAGGCGGGTGAAGGGGGTGGTGGAGGACGAAGGTTTGGGTGTGTCGCCGCGGAGAAGTAGGACTGGGGTTCGATGGACCGGGAAAGGGTAAGTCTCTCGCTCCCGTCGGGGTTTGCGTCAGCTGATGATATGGTTAGACCATCACCGCCGTCGTTACAGCTTGCGTCGCTGCTGTCGAGCGCCCATTCTTCATTACTCCTGTTCTACACGTCTCTCCACCAGACACTCCATCCTTCCCGATCCACCACCGCGCCACCCTCTGTCTCCCGACATACCCGGACAGCACCGATTCAGATGGTCTTGAAGAGGGCTGTGGCGGGCCCGGCACATCAGGCGATGATGTTCTGGTGTGAGGTACTCCAGTGGCGCGCACACTCGACGATAATCACCCGGCTTCTACCGCCTGACAACGGTGACGGCGATTCGGCGATGGATGGCGAGGGGCATGAGGAAAAGGGAGATGAGGTGCTAATGGTATTCCAGCCGGTACCGAACGAGTGCCCGCGGCTCGGCGTTGATCCCCGGGTGGCGAAGGGTAAGCTCGATGAGGGGAAGCGCTGGGAAGTGGGGGTTTGGGGACCGTGGGCGGAGATCGAGCTTTGCGTTAGCCCGGAAGCCTTCAAAGCGGGTCGGACTAGTGGGGGAGATGACGAGAAAGAGGGGGACATGGATATGGACGTCGACGGGGGAGGCGGAGGGAAGCACGACAGGGAGGAGAAGAAGACGAAGGTACTGATGGTGACTCGGTACCTCGTCGCGCATGCCGAGCTGTAGGAGGACAGGATCGACCAGGAGTAGAGATACGTGCATGTTCATACCATTATGTCAATTCATAGCATTCACATCCGACCTTTCCACTATCATTACAACGCCGATCTTCCCCAAAACTTCGCTCTTCTCGTCCTTCTCGTCATCCTAGAACCCCAAGCCATACTGTTCACCCGGTCAGCCCAATGGTCTCACTTGTGTAAGGTGTACGCACCATCCCGGTATACGCGTACGGATTCCCCGCCATCATCCCATACGGATACCCCATCCCCATACCGAGGCCATACATGCCCATCCCGTACCCTGCACCCATTAGCGAGGCCACGACCCGACTTCTCCCGGCGGAACAGGGCGAAGCGATGGCGAAGCTCAGAAGGCAAAGATGGAGTGTACGAGAGTCGGGAGAGGACGTACCGAGCCCACCCATCCCCATCGGGTAGGGGATCCCGAGTCCGCCGGCGTAGTAAGGCGACATCCCCATCTGCACTTATCAGCGCGTAGCTTACAACGCCTACTTCCTCAAACATGAATAGAAAGCTCAGAAGCGCGAAGCAGGCGGACAGAATAGGTGGAAAATCGGGAGAGGAGACGATAGGAGGAACCGAGAGCAAAGTAGGGAGAAGAGGAGATTGACATACGCCGTAACCACCGTACATTGAATATGGAGACCAGTAGTTGCCGTACATGGGTCGGTATCGTGTTCGTGCCAAGGGCTAGTTGATCGCGGGATGCGCTTGTGTCGAGTGGTCAGTGCGGGTGGCGAGCGTCTGATGGGGTCTTACCTGTGTTCGGGTGCTTGGTGCTTGGGTATTGATCGCTGGTGTAAGTGGTATTGATGAGGAATCGCCCCTGACCCTCAGACCAGGGATGAAGCACTCGTCGATATCAGTGTAGCTTGAAATTGGAAAGATGAGTAATGGAGATAAAGAGTGAGAAGGACCGATGAGTCAGATGATGCGATTCCAGGCCTCCAGCGCTGCGGGGAATCAAAGGAGGAGAGAGAAGAGGGCCAGGTGGAGGGAGAACGGTGGATCATTTAACCAGGATTGAGAGATGAAAGGATGGCGTCGTACGCCGTATTCGAGGATGGACAAGGGAGCAGGAGGCGATGAGGAGAAGGTAGGATGAGAAGAGAAGCCGCGAAAGTTGGGGAGAGGAGGTGCATCGGCATCAGAGGGATGAGACGCGGTGACTGTCAGAAATGTACACACACAGATCGACCTCCGCGCAATTTGAAACATAAGCACACAAACTCCCAATTCTCGTGCCTGGTTTCATTCCAGTGTCCTTCTTTCCCCCGTGGTCTCTCCCTTTCGAGTCCCAGCCCAGTTCAATTACAATGGTCCGACCATGCGATGCATTGCAGCGTCCCCTAATCCAATCGATTTTCCGACTCCCGCCCTTCCCTCGGATCCCGAGGAATGCACTTCTGTAACAGATACACAAACACCACGACGCTGCCCACTACCGTCACCAGAGACCATATCGGGTAGTCCACTGCCAATTGCTGATACGAGCATCTACATTAGCTCCGCATGAACCGCAAGGAGCTGAATGGCTCACGCTGATGTCGATGAGCGCAATCGTTGCGCTCCGCGATCCCCACTCCAAGGCAGTCTCACTCTTCTTTGGGTTCAGAAAATGCTGGTAGAATCCCTCGAGGACTGAGAAGATCGAGTTGCCGTCAAGAGCGATATGGTTCCCCTCGATGGTCATATCGTAGTACTCTGAGTTCTGGCGCAGTATAAGTACGAGGCTTAGAAGCGACGATACCTGCAGACATACTGCGGGATCAACAACGACAACAGCAGGGAGATCCTTCTTCTTGATCCCATAAGACTGTCTCAACCAGCCCGACCACCGGTCCCCTTCCACCCAAACGAACCACACGGGCTGCTCAAAACTTCTCCCACCCCGCTTCCACGCTCGAGCCACAGCCTCAAGCTTCTCCCTCTCCTTCGCCCCCTCGTCTCCCTTATGCAGCGCACCGAGCACCACGATAGCTCGAGAATCGCCCTTCATGATCTCCTGGTACTTGCCGCTGACGAGCTGGACGAGGGGCGGGAAGCGATGGAGGTTGACGAATCGGTTGAGGCGGTCTTTATCAGTGGGGAAGGAGAGAGATCCAATGGGCAGGTGGGAGAAGGAGGCGAAGACGAGCAAGACGGAGGTAGGCGGTGGAATGGCGATGGAAAGGTTGCGGTAGAGTATGGGATCGGAGGACGTGTATGCGGGGATGGAATCAAGCAGAGGTTCAAGAGAAGATTTCACCGCGTCCTAAGGCAGGAATCAGAGACGCTTTGAGACTCGTTGAACAGCACGACGCACCAAGTCCTCCACCGAGGTGTCGAAGTTCTGGAGGTACAGGAAGAACGCCTCGTCGGTCGTGACGATATCCTCAAAATCTTCCAGCTTGATGGGCTGTAGGGATTTCCTATAAGAAAGTCAGTCTGACGGATGGCTGAAGAGGAAGCGATGCCATCGCAGTCACTCACCTTTCCACCGCCTTCAGAGCAAACTTGCGCATGGCTTTCAATGTCCTCGGTCCCGTGTATTCCGACCGGGTCCCATGATGCAGTCTACAACCTTATCAGCGACGTTGCCAGGAGAGCAATGATTGACCACTCACAGCCGGATGGTGGGGTATCCCGGGATATCATGCTTTCTGCAGAATGCTCTTTGTGCCTCGCAATCGACAGCGACAATGTTGAGCTGTGATTTGAGAGCTTCGGCGAGCTGCTCGTAGACTGACTCGCTCCATCAGCACGTACAGTCCCACCTCAGCCGTCCGACCTACTCGGTCTAAGCTTCTTACAGCTACGACAAGATCAGCGCAGCCTTCTTCACCCGATGGGTGGACTCACTGTGCACACCTTGGCGCATAAAACTCCACCAGCACCGGCCCATTCCCCACCAACACGTCTAATCCACCCTCATCCACCTCCAAGACCTTTCCCTCAGGATTCGGTCTTCCAAACCCGCTCAACACAACCTCCTTCTCCTCGTTCGACTCGAGAAGCTGGCCGCGGGCGTAGAGGGTGGATTGCTCGTCGATCCATTTTGAGAGGTCGGGATAGGATCGGTCGCCGGAGTAGGGTGGGAGGGGTTGGCCGTTCGAGTATCTGAACGGTGCGAGGGGAATGAAGTCAAATAGGGATACGGCGTTCGAAGGGGTTCGTAAGAGGTAATGAGAGGATAAGATACAGTCAGCTCAGTCAGCTGATCGGTGGCTCGGTGATGAGGACGCACAGGATCAGCTGGGGATCTGTCCAGTTCACTCAGCGGTTGACAGCATGAGGGATGAGATAGACACACAGAACTTGATCCCATTGAGATTGCACAGATCTTTCCCCCACCGCTTCTTCAGCCTCAAGCCTCGATCCAAAAACAGACCAGCTCACCTCCTTGTGCTTGACAGTTCACCTGAGCCATATGGAACCCGCTTAATCGCTCGAGGTGGAGTTTGTCGCTCGCCAGCTGGGTCCAGGTCGGCGCGAAGGCTCGGCAATGAGAACCTGTTCATCATCAGGGTCGGTGATCAAGCCAGATTGAGTGACGTACATCTCGGAGAGAAATGCTCTACCAACCTGAGCTGGGTCAGCCGGTCGAGTATGAGCGAGAGCGAAGGTGGACGTACCATAGCCCCTGTGAGGTATTGGACCGGAAATTCTCCTCTGTCAAGTGGCGAAGAGGGACTTCCTCCTCTGCTCCCTGAGTTGCGGCGCCAAGGAGGCTTAAACCGAGCGAGAGGAGGAATGACTGGTGCAAGCGCATCGACGAGGACCAAATGATGATTCAAAAGGTGCCAAGTGACCGTTTGGAGGAATCGGGTGACAAAGGTGAGCCTTCATCCGCGAACGTCATCCTCCCTTTTTCAACGTCCATTCACCCATCCTCCGCTCTGCTTCCACCGCAATTGCCTGCACCGGTAATCTCTTCCCTATATACACATCGACATGAACATCCTCGTGAGCCACACTTCCTCTTGCTATGCCGCTCGCTGACGCTCACAGGACACCCTCTTCGGGCGCTCCCTAACCCCCGCTGAGCGACTCCGGCAACACCAGCGATCCCTGCAAAAAGCCGTCCGCGAGCTCGAACGGGAATCTTCCAAGCTCGAGTCGCAAGAGAAGAAGACGATGATGGATATCAAGAAGAATGCAAAGGCCGGCAACATGGTCCGTCCCCGCACATACTCCATTGTTACATCCAACTGAAATGGTGTGGGTGGATAGAACGCATGTAAGATCCTAGCGAAGGATCTGGTCCGGACACGGCGATATGTGCAGAAGTTCACGCAGATGAGGGTGCAGCTCCAGGCGGTTTCGCTCCGGATGCAGACGTTACGGAGTAATGAGCAGATGGCTTCGGCGATGAAGGGGGCGACGAGGGTGAGGAGGCTTCTTCCAGCGAGGCCTCTGAGAGCTCGATGATAGCTCGCATGAGGTTTCATTGGGAGGACTGCTGATCGTGGTGTCCTGTATAGGCTATGGGACAGATGAACAGGAGCTTGAACCTCCCTCAGGTACGTCGAGCTGTCGTCGAATCGCTGGATAGCGCTGATGGGAGCACATCACTATGATCCTTTTCTCTGCATCTCGCACTCCCTGGCCGCATCATTTTCCACCAACTGCGACGTTTTCTGCGTGATCTTCGTCTTGCCCAACGATCGGACGTCCCCCCACTTGGCATCTCCTCTCGTCCCCCTCTCTCCTTCTGCCCCGCCCCTAGATCCAAAAAATTATGAACGACTTCGAACGCGAGTCCTCCACCATGGACATGAAAGAGGAAATGATGTCGGACGCGGTGGACGACGCGATGGAAGGCGAGGACGAAGGGGAGGGCGAGGAGGTTGAGGGGGATAAGATCCTGAAGGAGGTATTGGATGAGATTGGGATGAGTATGAACGAATCGGTAAATCCGCTTTCTCTCTCTTATCTCCCTCCTATCTCCGTCCTCTTTTCCTCTTGCGGAGATCATGTTCTAATTGATGGTGATAGTTGGTATCGGCACCCTCTGCGAACCCGATTGGGAATGAAACCCTACAGTCGTCACGAGTCGCTGTGGCAGAGGGGTTACCGAGTGCGCCGGTGCAACCTTCGCAGGGCGGACCACCGGGGGGGGGAGGGCCGACATCGGCGGAGGAAGCGGATTTGCAGAAACGGTTGGACGCGCTCAGACGGGATTGAGTGATGGTCCGTCGGGGATGGAGGGAATGAGGATCTAGGTGTACGACGGGAGAGTCTTGAGGTTGTAGGTTGGATATTGGACTTGTATAGATGATAGGATCTGAACGCCCGCGAGCATGAAGATTGGACAGTCTCTCCGCTAGAGCACTAGACCTTCGACCATCTCGATCATCACCAGATCTTTGGCAACGACGATGTCCAGAGGCGTCGCGTTCGTCTGCTCTGAGTTCATCGTGAACGGAGGATCATCAGGTATCGCAAAGCCAAGCTTTGTAAACTGAGGCAGTCGGTCATGAACGCACGGTTTCATCCCAGTCTCAGTCCTGTGATGCTCTCATGTCGGTATTCGAGATGGTCAAGATGTATTCGCACAATGTCTTCAGCTTGTTGACGCAAGTCGGGGGTGGGTCTGAATTTATCGATCGTGATATCATTGCCGAGGGGCTTCGACCAGCTGAGTAGCTGTGAAGGGGAGATGAGCTTTCTGGTGGGAAGGTGGAACTTACGAATATGATTACGGATGCGTCCTTCGGACAGCAGGCATCTTTAGGCGACACGCTTCCGGGCTATCAACGGTTGTTCAACGTATTCACCCTGCGCGAAAGATCGACATACCAATTTCGGTCAACAGGCGATGGAATTCATCTGCCATCGGATCCCAGGCCGCGGTGATCCCCATACCGATCCTCTTCCTGCTAGCCTTGAACAGCGCCGCCAGGTATCTCATCGGGATCCTGTCGAGGAAAAAAAGAGGCATGCCGATGGGATCGAACACACTCGCACCGACGATAGAATCAGCGAGCTTGAGCCCGGGAGAATTCGCGCTTGTAGGATTCGAATCCTTCTCTAGCGGTTTCCATTCATCCACCGTTCCTGCCACCGGCGCGCACGGCCAAGGTGCAGATCTCGGATATGTCCATCTGAGCGGCGGCTGCAAAAATGTCGTTCGGAGCCCGTTTGAGCAGACTCAGCGTGTTCCTCAGAGCGAGCTTATACGTCTGCCGAGCCGCAGTACAATCGTACTTCTTGAGCAAGCCGGCGGTGTCGAGTAGTAGGTCGGTATTGTAGTCGAAGGGCTTGAGCGGTATACCGTATATCATGTCGAGGAACAGCTTCACGACTTTCGCTCGCTCGATACTGGAGTCACAGAGGTGCATTCTGGAGGTAGGTTTGGCGGGGCTAGCCTCCTGGCCGAGCGGTAGCACTGTACGGAACACTGGACTGGAATGAGCTAACGTCAGCCAGGCATTTCTGAGGATGGCGAAGATCACCTCGCCGCCATGAGCTAGGATACACATTGGCCTGGAAACTTTGTCGTCGCTGGAGATCAACGTGAAATCGGAACCGGTATGTTGATCGTTCTTGTTGTCTCCATCGATGACGATAGATTTCTTTGGCGGAGAAGCCATGATGCGCTTCTTGAGACCGATCTTCCTGCGAGATGGCGGCATGTGATGGTAGCTGTCCTTGAAATGGTGGTGAGACTGAATCACAACGAGAATGGGCGGCTACGCGGTGGTATGGGGTACGGGTGTAGTGAAATGAGGAAAACAGAAGTCGAAAAAGCTGACGACATGTCGGGACGCCCTACAATCAGGACGATCACCGCGCACGGGCCCCTTGTGGCGGTGTCAAAGATATATCGTCGTAAACATGCAGAGAATGCCGATTTTAGCATTTGGTTAGAGCTTCTTGGCTAATATCACGGCCTTCGAAGATCGAGGGACAGGACAATAAGGTTTCACGGGACTGTTGAAATGACTATCGGCATGAATGGATAAGTCGCTCGGATATTTACACGGTTCTCGGAATAAGGGGATGGCTATGATTAAGTTGTTTGTCAATGACTACGGTCGTCTGTCGGTGTAAGGCGTTCCTCAGAGAGAGCTTGTAGGTCTGAAGGTCAGCAGGAGAAGAAAATTGATTGATAGAAGTCGAATCGGTAAAATCAGATATCCAGGGCAAACCGCCGCGCACGGGCCGCTTGTTGACACCGTCATGGACAACGCCACACCACAAATCGCCACTCGACGAAATCAACGAGATTCGTCGAAATGCCGCCGACTCGCTCCGGGTACTTAAGGTAACTCGTAGACGTATCTTGCCCTTAACCGCTATTATATAGTCTCGCCTTGAACTCGTATGCAACCTTGCCAGCCCTGTTAGACCACCCTGCTCCTGTATCCCATGACACTTGTCTATATGATTCCCGGGATTTCATGAGCTTTTAGGTATCCTATCAGCGACGCCATGCAAAGAAAGCCAGCTTGGGATACTCTCTCGCAACATGTGGTCTATCTTCACTGCATCTACAGGCTGGTGACGAAGACACCATATGCATGTGCACTAACCGAAGTTATTGGCATATATGCGGGATTGACATGGATTACATTGACCTTGTCTCCGGAGTATGAGTAGCTCATTCGTAAACCAAGAGCGGATGGAGGATAATGAGCAGTACGGGTGGAATATCAGCTCATCCCAGGGACTTCCACCGAGGAAGACGCACAGCTACTCGTCCAGCCATCTCTGGAGCTCATCCAGGCGAGCCGTGCTGGAGGTGTTGTGAGGTCATGCATGCCGGAAGCAGGATCAATAGTATCGGAACAACAGGTATAGCGACATGTGGAAGATCTTTTATTGGACTTTTTGATCGGATTGAGGGAATGAGGATGTTGACTTGGCAGTCGATGACAGGGGGAATCGGCTCCATGGTAGCGTTACCTACGGCTGGGCACAAGTCTCATATTAACCACACGTGATTCGACTACTGCGTCGGACAAGCTTCGATGCTAACGAGGTCGATTACCAGGCTCCTCCATAGCGGAGTATTTACGCACTATAGCCAATCATCAGATGTCGGAACTCGTCCGCCACCTCATCCCACGCTCCCTTCGATTTCTTGCTGTTTCCTTCCTGCTTGAATTCAATAAAGCACACAGGAACTCCATCGGGACTTATTCGAGATTTGAGGGACCAGGCAGAAGGATCGAAAACATTTCCGCCAACAACAATGTCATTGAGACCATCTTCAGTATTGTGGGAGCTCTCGGCAGAAGACTCATCGCCTTTCTTGACGCGTGTTTGGAAAGTCCGATGACCCTTGCTGCGAAGAAACGAGGTACAGGTTTCGATATCTCTCATGTGTGCTGCGGCCTGGAAGAGTTCAAGAGATGAAAGGGTTGCAAAGCTCAGCACACTGCTAAGCACCAGTCTGTAGATTTGTAGCGCCGCAATACGCTCATACTTCGTGAGGAATTCAGCAATGTCGCGAGACTCCCTCGGAGGTTGGAGTGTCATGCCGTAAACCATGTGGAAGACTGCCTTCAGGACCTTCGCTGGTTCGACGGTATTGTCGCCCAATCGAAGTTCCGGATGGGGTCTGAATAGCCGGTAGTTCTGCCGGCGGAGACGATGGAGCGGATCAGACGGAACTGGGGGAAATCAGAACTCAGCTTCTTCAAGCGTCAATGTGACGTACCTAGCGGCTATGAGTTGGTGTGTTTGATGATTTTGAAGACCTCGCTGGAGATGATGGCGATATCGGATTCGGCGTGCTGGTGATTTTGTTGTCGAGGTCGATAACGGGAGTATCCGCAGAAGGGGACTGGATTTTCTTCGTGTCTTTGGTGCGGATCGGTGGCATAGCGAGTGGATGTGTCGCTCGGAGCCCTCGATGGATATGAGAAGGATATTGTGACTTCTCGAGACAAGTTTGATGGAGCAATGTTCAGTAATGCTAGAGGAAAGAGAGGGGAACAGTCGACGAGAAACCCTTCCGGACAGATCTCCGCGCCTCTTGTGGCGGTATCATCGAGATTTCCCGAAGCTGCGATTCTGTCCATAAATCAGTGGATGGCCAGTATAGACACGATCTCAAAGCTAGTTTATGTAACGCTACATTCGTCGACCCGTTGATCGGACGTTCATGTATACTGTAATATATTCCCGGTTTGATGGCATGATTGTGCGATCGACACAGATGTACCGTCATGACCACCGGGACTGAATTGAAAGATCGTTTGTGAACTAAGAGCGGATCGAGGAAATGAGCGGTTTTCTATCGGTGAGCTGTCAGCTGGGATAGGGGACCTACAGACAACAGAAACGTACGACCACTCATCATGGATATCTTGACTTCGTTCACGCCAGTCGTGCTGGAGACGCTATGACTAGGCATCACGGAGGCAGGGAACAAGTATAAGCGAAAGACTGCGTACCAACATATGGAAGTTTCTGGGAATGGGATATCGTATCGATGTTTATTCAAGAACAGAGGAGATGAGGTAATATGCTATTATCAAACTAGGCTAGCATTTCAGTCTTTGGGTAACTCCAAGGGCAATTCACATAAAGTGCAACAAACTTACACTTAGCAAAGATAGACGCAGGTGAGACGATGGTCATCTTCAGGCCATCTGTGGCGCTGCAGGTAGTCAGCTAAGGGCTCAATCAAGCTCATCGATCGAAGTACCGTCACTGGTCATCAGACGGTATATGTCAGTCGCCACCTCCTCATGTCTCGTCTTCGAGTCCTTGCTAAGCTTCTTCTTGTTGGCCAGTGCGCCCAAGCCTTTGCGGGGATTTGCTCGAGATCTTTTGCGCGAAGAAGCCGTGTCGAGGGGCTTGAAGTGATAGCGACCCCTGATTCGTAAAGCTAAGGTGCAGATTTCAACATCTTCTATATGAGACGCAGCAAGGATCATATCCAGAGAGTGCCTATCACGAATGCACAGCGCGTCCTTGAGCACTAGCTTGTATATCGGTTGAGCTGCGCTGCGAGGAATGTCGCAACATCGTAGAGCAGGCTCGGGTCCCAGCTGAGGAGTTCGAATGGCATGCCGTATAGCCTATCGAAGACGAGTCGCAGAGCCGCCACTCGCCCGGACTCTCGATCGCACAAGCGAGGCTCCGGCAAGGGGGCCGAAGAGCCGGTAGCCTGACCGACGGCCATCATGGAGCGAAAAACGTTACTAGTAAGAAGGGGAATCAGCTAATTGGCACGCCACGAGACGTACTTAGCAGCCATGAGCTGGTAGGAATGAGCCATGAAGATTCTGTTGTCGCTGATGATAAGATCAATATCAGATTCGAAATGCTGATGGTCTCTGTTGTCTTGATCGATGACGGGAGTGGTGTCCGCCGAGAGGGGTTGAACTTTCTTTGTGTCCCCGGTGCGGATTGGTGGCATAGCGAGTTGAGTATTCGCGCGGAGAAGTTCGGGCTTTCAAGCGATGTTTGCGGGAGGGAAGGGAGGAAGCAAGGGGTGTAAAAGGCTGCCAAAGTCAAACGAAGAGGGTCAGGTGGAATCAATGAGCGCGCACGGCCTCTCATGGCGGTACATGTCCGGTGATGCACAGCTTGCGCTACTAGGCCCGTCATTGAGTCGTACGAGTAGGTGAGCATGGATGCGCATCACTTCCAGCAATGCTGAAAGCACTCTGCTTGCCGTGAGCCAAAGGAAAGAATGATATGAAGGTTATAGTGAGGCGAGATGATACGGTTTAATACCGCGAGAAGCATGTTTCGAGGTATTCATAATGGGATCGGAAAAGAGACGTTTGGCGTAAGAGGTCGGGCTCTTATTTAGCACGTCCAAGGGAACTCAATGATAGCTCGACTCACTGCCGCAGGTCATCAATCGTCGAAACTCCTTCGCATGATCCTCCACCAGGGCGTCTTGCTGAATGGAGGAATAATCGGCGACAGGAACGGAGGAGCGCATGCACATACCTGACGGGGATCTTCTCGAAGAAATCTAGTTTCATAGCGGTAAGGTCGAAGACGCTGCTTCCTGCGACATTTTGCAGTTGTTTGCTCGCTGCGTAGTCGGGTAGTTCCGGATTCTTTGTTCGTCGCGTGCGGGTATCGCCAATCGCCGGCTAGCTCGATAGCTTGAACGCAAAGATCGACGTCATCCGCTACCGCCGCTACTCGGAAGAGGATCTTGGGATTAACCGCTTTCGAATGGATCGAGATGCCTAGGGCATACAGGGTATATATTATAGCGGCCTTGCAGTCGGTTTTCGGAGCAAATGCATGAGATAGACGAGATCGTTGATGAAGCTGTCTACCCCTGTCGTTGATGCCGGGATGATGTTGCCATACAGAATGTCGAGAAAGAGCGCAATGACGGAGTTTTCGATGACGGCGTCAACTTAGCTAACCCGAGGAAGACCCGCCTCCGATGTGGCTTTGAGACCGAGCATACCACGGAATACTGGGCTGACGAGACTCTGAGCAATCTCTCAATGCGTAACCTCATCTAGAGCTTACCTAGCTGAAAATAGGTGATAGCTGTGAACCTTGAAGATCACTTCATCGCTCGACACCAAGAGGATATCCGTGTCTTCAGCCCGGTACGCCTTGTTGACATCCGTGATGACGATCTCGGTTGATTTGTTGGCAGCGGGTATGAGAGACATGGTGATCAGGTTGTATATGTGAATTGATACGTTTCGTAGCCTCCGATTCATGAGTGAAAATGGTAAGCTATACTTTCTGTGTGCTCTCAATGCTTTGGAGCTGGATAAAATGAGACGAGAAAGAGTAGGGAGAATGGTTGATGAAAAAATAAAAGAAGCATTGAGGTGATTGAAGCACGATTGGACCCTCTTGTATGGCATCCACACAAAGTGTGACAACCACACACGATACCACTTGTCGTCAACGATCGGGAAACATCGCATCAAGCAGCAACTCCGGCTCCAGCTCCCAATCCACCCGTCGTCCCCAAAATACCTACAACCATATCAGCGAGACCTTCCCAGAAATCACCCGACGCACCATCGATCAACACATTCCAATACTCATCATTATTCTCCCCGCTTTCTCCCACCGCTTCACCTTCACCCATCCCACCACCCACATTCTGGTCCATACCAACCGCTGATCCGCCTATACCGCCAAATTGGCCCTGGAAAGAAACATCCTGGTCGTCGATCCAGTTCGCCTGTGTGTAGGGTAAAGCGGCCGTCGAGGGGACACCTGACGGATCGGACGCGGTGTTGAGGCTCGGGGCGGACATGAGGGGTAGTGAGAGGTAGCCGAGTCCAGACGAGTCCAGCTGTGGGGCAACACCATTCAGCGAGCCGACCGCGAGGGAAGTATTGGCGTTGAGCCAATGATCCAGACTGACGCCCATCAGCTTCCTCTTCGTCCATATCGAAGCACTCACAGCCGCTGGGAGTGATCATCCTCTTGACTACCCGACGAAGCAGGACTCTGGTTCACTGCCGGCGTACCACCAACACCGACATCCTTGAACATCGTCAACCAGTTTTTGCTCGGTCCACCGTTCTTGGGAGTAGGAGCGTCCTCTCTCGGCGGTACTCCTCGGGGATAAGCATTCGCTTGAGTCCATGAATCACCAGATTGGCGTAAGGCGAGAAGGAGAGCGGCGGAGTCTTTGTCTTGTGCGTTCAGCTCGTTGGGGCCGAGCGCGTCTTCGTAGATTTGTGCAGCGCGGCGAGACAAGGTATGAATCTGTATTCCGGGTTCAGATGATATGCCGAGCACCTGGTATCACAGCGTACGATCTGGACTTCCTTCCGCGTGGTCTCGTCTTTGTTCTGCACATCACGCCAGGGATTCTGCTCGAGGAATGTAGTGAGGATTCGTCTGATTATGGGATTGTATCAGTATGGTAAATTCATCTCGAGAAGGGCTGGGACGCACCGCATCTGATCCCCATCGGGACCGCGTGGATCGATGATCGCGCTGATTCCCGCCATCATCGCACTATTGAACATCTTAAACTGACCGGTGATCGCGTAGAGACGGTAGTTGGGGACGTCGCGCTGGAACTCTTGCCTGGGGGGAGATTAGATAGGTTTCGAATGCAGACCGGTAGGACCGACCGGATCCGGAAGTCAAGCTTAGCTGCTTCGAAGCAGGCGGTGCGAGATGCCTGAGAGGGATGACGTCAGTTGCGGCACACCAGGCCGGTATTCACGACTCACCGCATAGCGATTGCTGGAGAGCTTTCGAAGGAGCCATGGGCGCTTCAAAACAGCTCATCAGCGCCAACCGCGGGTCATTCCAGAGACCACGAACATGAAGGACTATCGTGGTGACCAGTATCTACATTCTCGGTCAGCCGGATCTTGGCAACAGATAGCTTATCACCTCAGTGAGCAGCATAAATCGATGCACCGGCAACCAAAAGTGCTCTGGGCGAGTATGTGATCAGCCCTCAGTCTGCGGTCGCAAGCGTCCCGCCCTCACGCGAATCCAGCGCCTTATCAGACTGATGCAACCTATAATGTGGTGGTAGACCCTCCACAAACTCATAAAGCTCCTTATGCAGCCTTTCGACGTCAGAATACTGCGCAGGTTCGTTGAGTTTCTGGAAGTGGTGCACGATACGGCCGACGATCTCGGCGAGCGATTTGCGGAGGATCAGGAAGGTGGCGGTTGTTGGCTGGGATAGGGGACGGGGCTGAGGGATGCCTGGTACCGCTGAATCAGACACGGAAAGCCGGCAGAAATGAGCACACCTCCAGAGGGATCGATTTCGGATAACTCGAAATTGGAAGGTAACCTGTATTGACGAGCTGCGATCAGACGAGTCACTCGTGGGTATTTGCTTTGACGTACTGGGTATCAGTATAGCTATCAGAGATACTCGGAGGACGTCCGAGCACCAAGCTGAATGCGTGTATCAGCTGTGTAAGAGTCGACGATGTGAGCTTGGCGCTGAACATACCTATACCTACAGATCGATCGAGTCAGCACTAGCCATCGCGCGATAAGAAGTTCCGCTCACAGCTTATCCGCATGATATAGGTAACTCCACAACCTCCTCCTGTATTCAGTCTGGAACGGGCTGTTGCGCCACCACCATCAATCAAAGACACTCCAGGTGGTGCTCCTGGGCACTCACTCCAAACCCAGCTTCGTACCATCTCGATGCAGTCCGATCGCCTGAGCTGTCCGAAGTGAGGCGCCGAGCTGGGACCAACACTCGGTAAGACGGCGATCGTGGATCAAGACTAGGTACATGGCGGACTACGCAGCCTGCCGTCAGCCGTGCGATGCACTTTCGAAGGCCAACATACGAGAAGACGGGAGACGACTAGTTCGAGAGACTCGGACTGGACCGCTGTGGCGATGAGGATACTCCGCCTCGCTGAATCAAACAACAGCTCAGTCTGGAAGGTCCAAGGGGGAGGACTCACATGACCAGTACATCCTCAGACTGGACAGCTTTCTCGTCTGCTCGTCACCCGCCCACTCCTTTGGTGCAAGTCGAACAGACAAGGCGAGCACGATGAATACCAGCGGCAGCGCCCGGACATTGCTCGGTTCCACAGCTTTGTGTTGATTGTACAGATCTTCATACGCTTTGGCCAAGTCAGTATCGGTTGGGGAAGTGAAAAAGAGGGACTGACAAATCCGAAAGAGCCTCTCGTGAATGGGGTACCGGACGTAGTTCATCCTGGAGAAGAACCAATCTACGACCCGATCGGCGAATGGCTTCGGAGGAAGCTCCTGGACGAGCTCAGCGACCTGGCCCGGACATCAACATCGCTCAACAATCCAAGACGACGAGCATGCGGACGAGAACGGGTCACGCACCTTGTGAGGAGAGACGCCGCAGTCCGTAAACAAGCGCTGGAGATTCTCTGCGGGTGTACCGTGAATATCAAGCTTCATATTGACCTTCTCATCCGTTCTCAGCTGCTCCCGCAATCAGCTCTGATCCGACGCACAGAATACCACATACCCCTTCCGGTACTCCCCTGATCCCGACGATATGCTTAGCAAGCATGCGTAGGACATCAGGAGGAACTCACCCATCCAGTTCCCCCATCCATCCCTTCCCCACCACCTTGCCCATCAACCCATCCTCCTCCCCCGCACTCCCCCGATCCACCTCCATCCCCTCGTCCATACTCACTTGTCCTCCATACGTGTATTCGTGCACCTGTGGACTGGACGGCTGAGGATCGGAGAAGACACGATTGAATGGTCCGGCTATCCCAATCATCCTCAGTGTCATACTTTGCTAAGTGATGAACGGGTTGACATACTGTTCATCCATTCTTTGACGTCCTTGTAGTTCCAGATCCCAGCGTGGTGGCGTACCATCACGGACAGGACATCTTCGATCTTGTCGAGGCGATCCGCGGTGGCCGGGTCGGGAGCGGAGGGGTCTCGGCTGGATGAGGGGTTGTAAGAGACCTGTGAGGACGTCGATTCGCTAGTTCCGGGGTTAACGGTGATGCAGTCGACCTACACATAGTTCTGGGACCTTCCGGGCTGAGCGAGACAGCTTCTCAGCTGGGTCGCTAGAATGGGGGAGGCGTGGAGGGATTGGGATGTAGGAAAGACGGCTCACCGATACCTAGCAGGACGATCAGCTTGATGCGATATACAACGAGGAGAAGATGAGCTCACAATGTTGACACGGAAATTCCCTGTTGCACTGCGGAAGACACTTCGTCATCACGCTGCCAATGTGGACCGTGAACCCCAAGTCCTGGGGCGAGCGCACCTTCTGTTTCCGCTTCGCGCCTACCCAACCGGATCAGCAATCCCACCTCATCACGAAGACTGGGGCGCGACGTACATTGCGCACAACTCAGACTAATCCTCTTCTTCTTCCCCGAACCCGTATCCCCCGTCATACTCCGTTCATCCACACTCACGCTCGCCTTCCTTTCCCTATCCCTATCCCGCTTATAGGGTATGTTGGGCGGAGTGATCATGGGTGGGAAGTTGGAAGGCGCGTTGTTTGGGTAGGTCGGTGAATGGTGGGATTCATGATTCATGATTGATGATGCATGGAAGGAGGTGAGGGTGCATAGGTGCGACGTGAGAGGGTGAGGTGTGACGAGTTGACTCGGGGCATACTCGCTCCTTGGCTTATCAGATTAGTTTTAACAGGAGAGTCGATCGGGGTATCCCGAAGAGGTAACGGCGTGCATTTTCGGCCGACGACTCTGACTGGATTTTCCTTGACCTCACCCAATGAGCATTGGCGGTATATCATACGTCCTGGACGCTCGCTACGACTGTTGTTGTTATTGGACCAAGCGAGATACACTGCATATCGCAACTACTCCCCATGATAATTCCCATTCAGTAGTCCTTGAAATACCCCTTCGCCTTTCTCTCATGTGTCATAGCTGCATCGTGCGTCAGTTTCAGTCACCGCGGCTCACCCCTCTCGTGGGGTGACGGTAGGGACAAGCGACTCACCAGCGATAATAGCACTCCCAACACCTGATCCATCTTCCGCATGATGCGTAACTATCCTTTTTCCCTCCTCCCCAAAGATATCTTCTAATGCCTGATGTACTCGATTTGCGAAATTCGGGTATTTCTGCAATCGCTCTCATCAGCTCAGAACTCCTGAATGATGACGAATCGATACTCACGCCGTATAGCGATCCGTCCGCTGCGACTGCACATCCTTTCTCCAGATACCCCATTTTTCTGACGATCGCCCCGATGCCGCATGCGCTGAGCCTTGCTGCTCGGGTACCGATGAGCGCGGCCAGCTTCTTGAAGAATTGTCGTTCTTCGGTCGTGGTGTCGACGCCGAAGAAGTGGTTGAATATGCCGATGATGGTGAGCAGCTCGTCCGTAGGATCACTGCTCAGGGTGAGACGATAAGCATGGCGGATACCAAGACATACCTCTCCATAAGGGAAAGGAAGGCAGTATCAAAAGCGTAAGCCTTCTCAAGCTTGTACGTATTTTGACCCAAGAACAGGTCGCCAGCGTCGATCAGCTCGCAGATGACGAGCCGGAAGATCTCGCCCAGATAGAGACCGGCGATCATTTTCTCGAATGCATGAGTGTGCGTCAGCTCGTCATAGCGAAGACCAACTGCGAGCTGACCTGCTCGTTGGGCTTATTGGATGATTCATCAACCATGATATCGTACGGTGTTCGAGCTATTGCAGCATGAGCAGCTCTCGGACCAATAGGGATGGTCTTTCTTACGCAAGTGCTGGTGCTCGAAGGAATCGAAGGCACCCCATTCGCACTGCGCAATGATCAGCACCGCCTATACCGGTGTCCACCATACGTACATTTATCGCCATTCCTTGATCGGCAGGTAATCCGACATAATCCATTTTGGGTATATTCCCCCCCGTCTCCATGTACGCTGCGTTACATCCTGTTCCAAAGATGACGGCGATCTTCGTATGAGGATCGACGTAATTGGAAGCGATGAGGGTTCCGGTGGTGTCGTTGACGAGGGCGGTGAGCTTGGCGAGGACATTCTGTATGGACGAGTGATTGTCACAGAGGCAGATATCGGCAACGGGCGGGAAGAGCAAGCAAGCAGTAAGCTTAGTACCCTTCACGGGTGAAGTCGATGCCATACGAATCGTTCGAGACTGCCCGCAAACATTTTAGTGACATCCCGACCTTCGATGTTCGGCGCGCCGAAGCCTTTCGTCCATCGGATGAGTTCTGCACTTCATGTCAGCGTTCCGTTCGGATTGGAGCAGCACCAAGCATACCGCCGTGATCGATTCGGACTTGTCTGTGTAGGGCTGAGCTCAAATACTTTCATTCGAATTGGTCGCTTACGAGCAAGGGTAGGAGAACTGAAGAAGTGGTCATAAGTCAGTGAGCAGTGGCGTCGGCCACCTGCTAGGTTCCCGTTGGGATGCTCAACTCACGGTAAACCCAAGAGGCAGCTTCGGATCCGCCTCCGTCCGTCCCAGGCTATCTCGGATGAAGCTATCCAAGCACTCGGCGCAGAAGTCCAGACTATTCAAGGTCCAATCTCAGTAAGCGCTCATGCCACACCATGTGAGATTGGAACGCCTCTCACAGCTTTTGCCCGTCCTCATGCTTCTGCTCCTCGGTCAATCGATATTTTGTTTGCGTGATTTCGAATTTTCCCCCGCCCATAAGCGTGACGAGACATGCTCGCAGGTTCGTCCCGCCCAGGTCAAGCGCCAGGTATTCGCCCACCTCCTTCCCGGTCGGCCACTAAGAGATTAATTAGCTCGACTGCGTCGACTTCATCGGTGAACGGTGAGTCATACGCCAAAGACGAATGTGGGTACTGCGAGGAAGACAGTCCATGAGTCAGCGGTTTCTAACATGGATAAAGCACGTCGGGACTGACTCATTGGCTAGTGACAAGCAGGTTCAGTCAAGTACTTGTGTTGCCGGGCGGTAGGGGACGTACCACAATCTGTCCCGCTGTGTTCAATCCCTTATCCAGCGTTTGCTCAACAGCATGTACGATCTTTCTCATTCGGTCGGGCGTCACTATGGGCAGAGCGTTTCGTCAGCGAAAGTGTCCAGCTACTGACGTGGACGCAGCGGGGTGGCCCCTTGCTAGAATGATTTGCCAGGCGACAAGATGAGACGGAGGACCCACCAGTGAAGAGAGCCTCGTATTTCTGGAAGAGGTCCGCCATAGTCTCTAAGCTCGTCGTTAGTCTTTCGTGGATGCTCAACCGACGCAGACTCACTTTTCTCGGCCCGAGGAAACTCCACTTCGTCCTGCCCAACTTCCATCAATTCTCGTCTCCCACCACCTTTCCAACCGTTCAAGAAGAAAGAGGGGAATCACTCACCTGCATCCTCGAATGATAAATCGCCTGCCCCATACTCGTCGTCGTGACCACCCCACTAGTCCTGCGACTCCCACTCCCACTTCCGGCAACACCCGGACTCGTCTGTCCTTCCATATTGAACCCCGACCGTGCCGAACTACTCGTTCTCGTCCCTGCCATGGAGCCAAGGCTGGTTCCGTTGTCGAGGACGGTTGGACCGTGTCCGGCGGGGGAGTCTGGGTCGGAAGGGGTGGGGAGGGTGGTTCGGGGGGATGAGGTGTCGAGTTGGGCTAGGGGGAAAGCAAGCTTCTTGGAGGTTGTGTGGTCGGTCATGCTGGTGAGGAGGGGAGAAGAGGCCAGCTGCATTTATTGGTCAGTCGGATTCAGAAGGGAGGGAGACAGAGACGGGACAAAACGGAGGATTTGAGCACACTCTATAAGGAGTTTGACGACTTCAGCCTGTGGTCGGTGTGGAGCAATTGGTCGTGGCCTGGCGTGGGAGCGGTAGCAGCTCTTCGTCGATCAGAATCACGAGATGCCTTTGGGTGAAAGACGTGAGCAATACTCGTGCGACCACCATCGCGTGACGCCGGGAGTTGGGGTTTTGATGCCGTCATTTCGAATTTAGGCTTATCTCTACACGAGCCATTTATAACCGAACGAATACACCCCAAGTTGATATCCGCTGACCGGGCAGAGACGGACTCCTCGAAGTCTTCGCGCCTCGTATCCGCGAGATAGCGATGGATCCGGTCCCTTCAACCTCGAATCCTCCCAAACCCGTGCGAAATCCAGCCAAACGAAAACCCAAAGCCCCCCACCCCTCCAACCTCGCCTCCGCCCCCCGCCGGAAAGTCCCTCCCTCTCTCCCTCCCCGACCACCCGCACATCCATCTCAGCCTCACAAGACCTCCCAAGGCCTCAAGACACAGCGGAACGACACAACCCACCCCGGGTTCGGACGGGAGGTGGTCTTCGTCACGCGCTCTACTGGACTTGGACTTCTGATCGGCCGATGTCGAAGCCTCGTCGTCGTAGAGGGGTGGGCCTCAGCCTTGGAGGGTGAGGGGTATGAGCTGATGCATGACAGATATACGACGCTCCGACTGCACGCGATGTCAGCTGCGATCCCCCAAGCGCTGCTACTCCTTCACGCACTGATGGATATCCTACCGTACCCGAAGGGGGAGAAGGGGATGTGGTTTGAGATCAGGACGGGGAGCGTGGAGTGCGTCGATGAGGTTTCTGCGGGTCCTAGGGGAGACAGCGGGGTAGAGAAGGAGAAGGAGGATGAGGTGA
>JAABUH010001463.1_pt1 | contig 26199 bp, 39 predicted proteins | sample 5559121 | NCBI WGS metagenome assembly JAABUH01 (sample SAMN10711871, study PRJNA513364) | rock metagenome | isolation source: Antarctica rocks | place: Antarctica: Victoria Land, Battleship Promontory nord | collected 2015-12-28
ACAACTCAGAGTGAGGTCAAACTTGCGAGGAAGCGTCAGGAAGCGCAGAAACGAGTCTGAGAGCAAAGGAGATAATACAAATACCCTAGTAGCACCCTAATATGCACGGACTTCACCCCTCTAAAACCCTAGGGATCTGCTCCCGGAGCCTAGGAGCACGAGATTTAATGCTGACGTCAGCACAGCCGGAAAACGGGCTCGGCCGAACAAGAGGGACGGAGGCCGTCGCCTGTACCTACGGTACCTGAATTAAGGGAATTTAGGGGTACGAAAGCATAAGGGCTCTGCGCCTCGGGCGCGCGAAAGCCAGTGGGACGATTTCTGGGAGTCTAAGTGGGTCGCGAACTTTTTCATTTTACTTGGCTTTGTTTGGGGTGAGGTCCCATTAGATTTCTCTATTCTCCATCAGTCTGTGTTCGGAAGGAGTTACGAACATAATCACTCGACCGCTTGCAAAAGTTTATACACGACAGGCTTGCGGTCATACCCCCTTGATCTTGCTTTTCAATCGCGATTTACATATCGCTCGTACGACAAGTCGAAATACTCGACTTTCTACGATATTAATTACGAATCAATACCCATTCCTCGATACCTCTTAGCTCAAATTTCATCCTCACCTTGACAAATCACACGACGACTTGCTCGCTGGGTCTATCGCGGCACTCATCAACAAATCTCGTAGCAGCGGCCGTATCGCCAAACGAGCGCTTCGGCCGGGGCTTGAGCACGAGCATACCACACGACTCTGGGGGCCACTCGTCGCTCGGCCATCGTTCCACCTTTGATTGGCCACCCCCTGGCTACTCCTGTTTGTTCCTTTGGTCCCCTTGGCCAATCCTTAATCGCCTCTCCCCTAATCAGCTACTCCCTCCATTGGCTATTCACCTCAAATACCTTTACTCCACTTCATCCCTATTCCTATAGTGCACTCGCCATCATGGATATCGTTCTACGTCTCGCAGATGACTACTTCCTCGACAAGGCGTATGCTTTCCTCCTTCCATACCCCTCCGTCCCATCGTCAATCCCACTTGACAACTCAACACTTCTCCCCTTGTCTGACTCGCCTCTCACGACGTACCACCCCTCCCTCCAGCCCACTTCCAGCCTCCTTCGCGACTCGATGCTGCGGCAAGCCATCTCACTCTACACCGTCGCACTCGTCGGTGCTCTTATCCTCTACTACGTGATCTGCGCCCTCTCCTACTACTTCCTCTTCGACCGTCGACTCGAACATCATCCCCGGTACATCAAGAACCAGGTCCGGAAGGAGATCAAAGCGAGCATGATAGCTGCACCTTGGATAGATCTGTTGATGCTTCCCTGGTTTGTCGCGGAGGTACGGGGTCACTCGAAGATGTATGACCGGGTGGATGAGTTTGGGAAACATGGGTGGTTGTACTTGGTGGCGAGCGCGGCGATGTTCCTCTTCTTCACCGATTTCACGATCTACTGGGTTCATCGACTGGAGCATCACCCGAGGATATACAAGCATATCCATAAACCGCATCATAAATGGATAAGTGAGTGATGTCTTCGTGGCCCCGCTGACAATACAGTGCCAACACCATGGGCGGCGCTTGCTTTCCACCCTGTCGATGGCTACGCTCAATCCCTCCCATATCAGTGAGTCCCACTCTTCTCGCAGGGATCCTTCGCTAAATTCCCCGCAGCATCTTCCCCTTCCTCATCCCCATGCACAAATACCTCTTCCTCTTCCTCTTCCTCTTCGTCCAAGTCTGGACCATTCTCATCCACGACGGTGACATGATCTCCGGCCACTTTTTCGAACGATATATCAACTCCCCAGCCCACCACACGTTACACCACCTCTACTTCACATGTAACTACGGACAGGTTCGCCCGTGTCTCACTCCCCCTTGGACATTGGCTGACCTTTGCGTAGTACTTCACATGGGCAGATTCGTATTTCGACTCATATCGACCTCCAGAGCCGGAACTCGACCCGCTTCTCGAATCGTTGAGGATGATGAGGAAGAAAGGTTTGATTGACGAAGCTGGGAATCCGATACCATGGAAGAAGAAGAAGGAGCAATGAAGGTGTATGATACCATAGAAGGGGAATAATGATGCTGTAGAATAGAAAATAGAATAAGTTTTCATAGCCCCCGTTCATATCCTTTAATTATTGCATTGCCTGAACTCCTCCCTATCTCACGATCATCCACTCCACCTGCTGATTGGATGATCGATTCCATGGTATCAGGTGATCGGTCAAATGGCACTGAATGTGAACTACGGAGGCAAAATTGAAGGCGTCTATCCGATTCTCGGCTGAAGATACGTTCATTGCGGTCCTATCTTCACTCATCCAGCTGCTTCGGAATGTCGACGTCTGACTACTTCAGCGCATCGTCCTCGACAACCTCATACCCTACGCCTGCCCACTCGCCACATCCGTTACATCCCACTAGGTCGACTCCCGCTTCGAGATCGTCGGGAGTGATCAAGAACACTCCGGAGCATCGACATGGATGGGTATAGTAGCTCGGTGTCTCCTCATCTCGCTCCGTGAAATGCGGTGTGAAGAGGGATAAGGAGATGTGCTGAGTTATATGCGGTGTCTTGAAGATCTCATGCGAAATAGCTTGACCTGCCACAAAATCATTGATACGTCTGTCTGCTTGAAACAATCCCATCTTACCTCGTTGAAAAGCCTCCTCCCATTCCTTCCTCCGCCCAGGATCCGAAAGTACCCATCTCGCCTCATTCACCAACCGTATATCCCTATCCACCTTAACCCCGTCAGATTCCTTCAACTTATCCGGATGATACTTCAGCACAAGCTTCCTCCAAGCCTTAGTTATCTCATCTTGCGATGCACCAGGTCGAACGGAGAGCAACGCGTAATAATCTATAGGCGGTATCTTTGCGACTAGTTCGTGAGGGTCTGTAATCGGGAAGAAAGAAGGGGCCAGACGACGACAAACACCGCTTTGCCTACCTAATCATATCGAAATCTGTTCGTTCCCCCTTGATAAGGCTTTCTCACCCTGGACCGGGCACACCTTTCGCACTTTCTTCCTGGAATCGTTGGGACTCCAGCTTGGCCAATTGGTCTTTTGAACGCCTTCATAAAATCCATATACCGAGTGGGTCCCATTCTCCCATCATTTAGGGGAGAGCTCGATACTGGTTAGACGTGTGACCGGAGCGAGCGGAAGGAAGACTCGAGTGGCGAGGCTGTCGATCACCGAAAGAAACTTGCTGATGTGTTAAGACTAGAAACAAGTCTCGGGTTCCTTTTCCAGTCTCATAGTCTTATAAGCTGTGCGTTAGGCCTCCTCCCGAGGTCTCTAGCATGTCATCCGTGGAAGCTCATGGATTCGATTGCAGTTTCGATCTTCATTACTAGCATTTCACGAAAATCATCGTTGGTCCTTCCTTTTCCTCTCGATCGCACAAATGGCTGATGTGGTGCGATCAGATGACCGATACCCCAACCATTTCGCCCAAGCCTTCCAGTTCTCCTGTGCCGCCTTCTGCAAACGATACCCAGGCTCCTTCCGCTTCAGACAAGCCAAAAACCCCTCCCAACGGCAAAAGCAAGGTCAAATTCCGTGCCCGCCCCCGTCGTAGAGTCGCAAATTCAGACGTCGAGTCGGAAGCTGAAGACGCTGCATCCGATGATTCCCTCACTGAACATTCGGCCAGCGAGCAGAGTGATGATGAGGAGGACGAAGATGCGGTGGAAGATGCGGTCGATAACCCTTCACCCGATCCAGGGAAACCAGAGAAACCTGTCTTCGCCGACGCCTTCTCGACCACCCCGGCCGCCTGGGCGGGCGAGAAGGTCAATGCGGAGGTAAAGGGTGAGGAGCTGGTGGAGATGTCTTTCGAGGAGTTTAATCGAGGTGGGAGGGGACGACCTGTTCGTGGTAGAGGTGCAGGGGTCGCACCGGTGGAAGGGCGGAAAAAGAGGGAGTATACCGAGGAGGAGACGAGGAAGTTTGAGGTGATGAAGGCGAAGAAGAAGGAGAAGCAGAAGGCGAGGAAGGCGGAGATGAGAGAGGCAAAGCGAAAGGAGAAGGAGGGGGTTAAAGTTGAACCAAAGGGTATGCCGGCTCGTCCTCAGTACCGTTTGCTGACATCAGCAGCTGCGCAAATTCCTAAACCCGCGGAGTCGAGTACGAAACCTAATGCGAAGACGAAAGCGCCGAAACCGAAGGGGAAGAAGAAGCTGGACGGTGCTGTAAGTGCAGCTATCCAGTAATCGAACCTGCCTTACTTCCGCAGTCGTCCGGTCCATCCGTTACCTCTATCGTCGCTTCTACTTCCGCTCTGACCATCGACGACGACAAGCCTATTCCTGAACCTGAATCATCGGCCGGCAAGCCCGCCGCCGCCTCTGATACCGTCTCGCGAATTAAGCCTAAACCTCCTCATACCGGTCCTCCCGCCAGACCAGCCCATCTTCCCGTTCCTGATCCCTCCTCCCCATCCCAGCCCGTTCACGATACCATGGCCACGCCTATGCGACGTCCCCCTCCCATAGACAACCGCGAAGCTTACGCTCAGCGAATCGCTAATGATCCGAAATTCACCCCTCGCGTCGGCAACTTCTGGACGCATGACCAACGCCATTACGAGCCTGGTGCAGTTGGCGACGGTGGGTATGCTGGTCTCAGGACATTCAGCGAGTACTGGCGTGGCCCTCAAGGTCGCGGAGGATTTAGAGGGGGCTTTCGAGGGAGGGGACGGGGTTTTCCACCTGGACCCGGACCGCTTGGACGTCGACCGAATGGCTTTCATGGGCAAGAGCTGAGCAATGATTCGGAAAGTGGTGGGCCTAGGCTGGAGATGGATAAGGTGGAGGCGGAGTTGGAGCGAGCCAAGGCGGAACCGGTGCGAGCCAAGGTGGAACAAGCAGCACCCGAATCGGAAGCAGCGGATGACGAACCAGAGAAGCCTTCGACTTTCTCCCCGCCTTCTGCCAAGCGATGGGGTCACGAAGCGTACGAATCGGTTCGAGCCACTGAGCAGTTCCAGGCGAATAGGTCGCCTCCGCGAGGAAGGGGCAGGGGGCGAGGGGGCTTCATCCGTGAGTATAGTTGTGCCTTGGCTTTCCACTGCTGACTTCGGCAGCTATTGGTGGTCATTTCGGTCCCTTCCCTCCGCAACCGTCCCAATCAACGCCTGCTCAATCTACCGCTGCACAATCAACGGAACCCGCTCTAGTCCCTGAAGGATCGGGAACAACAAGTTCACAGCCGTCCGCTCAAGTCGCTACCGCCGAGGCTGCTCCTCCTGAGGAGCTTGCGACGCAACCGGCCACCGACGATCTTCTTGCCGCAACCGAGACCGCCGTGACTGTTAAGCTTCCGGGGTCCGCTGCTGTTCCTGAGACTCCCGCTCCTGCAGGCGCTCCCAGCCTCGGAACAGCTCCGAATGGTGTTGCTGTCCTGTACACTTCTCCCGCCCCATCTGCCTCAGAGCCTCCCTTCGCACCGATACCAGTCAGTGTCACGCCAACACAGACTGTCCCGCTAAACGGGGCGAGCCCTGTTCCCTACGCCAATGGCCAGGTATTCACGGATAGTTCACACCCTTCTCCCCAATATCCCACCATTACCGGGAGCGAGAACGGTTCCATCAGCAGTTCCGGTCACTTCATCCCTCCACCCTCGCAATATCTTCCCCCTGGCATTGGTATGACCCAACACGGCGAATACTACAACCTTGCATCTGGCGCACCAGTCGATTTCCGCCCAGCTCAACCATTCTACCCGACCCATCCCCGCTCTTTCCCTGCACAGCAACGCCAGTTCTTCCCACCGCAATCGTACTCGCCTGATCTTTACGCCCATCGGCAACGCAACTCATTTTCCTCTCCTCAAGGCGCCTTCTTCCCCGCTCAGAACGGTTATCCTGATGCTCGCGCGGGATCACCCTTCGCCAACCCGTATACTCAGGCCCAACTAGGAGGATACTTCGCCCCTGCTCGACCCACTCAGAAGGTTTCGATACGCGCGCCAACAGCGAACGGAACCGACGAGGCAGCAGCGTCACCGCACAAGTCGGCCGCAGCTGGCATGTACCCTTCCATCCAACCGCAGGCTCAGCAGGAGTACTACCCTCAGCATTACAACCCTTACGCTGCGAATGGGATGGCCATGCAGATGCCCGTGACCAACGGGGAAGACGGGATGTACTATGATGCGGCAGGGTATGGCTATCCACAAGTTCAACAGTATGGGCAGGTCCCAGCGGCACACGGTTACGAGGGGGAGTATCCCGGCTACTAGGGTTATCATTCCAGGTCGAGAACGATGAATGACACCGCTTGATGAGAGTCTCGATGCTTGTACATAGCTTGGAGGCGGTCTTGCATCCGTGTTTTAAGGGAGGGGGAGAAACTTGTGTATAGCTTGGGAAGAAGGACAAACCTATAAACTCAGTAATGTGTATATAGGGAGAAGATGGCGTCGTCGTGTAAGTAATGAAAGTGATCGCTACGAAAATCTGAAACATCAACCACGCGACGCGTCTAATCAAAAACCGCATTGATCAGACAGAACATTTGCTGCAAGTACTTCTTCTCAAGTGAATTCTCGAGCTCTGAGTCATACTTTTAAAGCCAAGCATGAACATTTCGAGCTCAACGAATGCTACTGCTTCTTCATCGACCACTCGTCCGACCAACCTATGGGCCGATATCCTTCAAAGTGCCGAGCGGTCGAACCGGTGTAGAGGGACATATGGAAGAAAGAACCTAGTGGTACTATGTATGCTTTCTCTTTTTCTTCAATTCACACGAGAACAAAAACACAGCTCATGTGATTTATTTTGGTTGACTTAAAGCTGAACGACATCATGGTCGTCGATGTTTGCTGGATCAACTTCTCGCTTCTCCCTCTTACTCTAAACGACGAAAAGCCAAACCTCCCGTTGAAATCCTTGCGATGGGTTATGAGATCCTTGAAGTCCGAGATGATGGAGATGAAGGTGTGTGTTTCTCCCTCCTTCCTTACGGCTGTATCACAGCCTTTTCAGAGCTGTGTCGTGGGCTAATGGAAAGCATCAGATTCTGTACCACCTGTTTCAGTGTTTTATCCACCTTCATCACATCCTTCCTTGCTTGATCTCGTACCTGTCGCTTTACCTCCCAAACCCCTCGCAGTGAGTCTGCTTCGCGCCAATCTGACCCGAGCTGAGAAACGTAGGATACAGCAGTGGTGATAGTCCTTGATTGGACGAAACCTTCTTCCATGGTGATGTCCACGTCGATTTTCCGCATGGAACTGGTAAGCTGATGGAAAGCTGACTAGGCGAAGGAGCTATTGACTTGGTTGAGATGGGTAGTAGATTGGTCTGGATCGATGGCCGAACGAGGACAGGCAGAAGATCTACGAGAACAGCGTGAGTCCTCACTAGACTCAGTCGAATTGCGACAAAGCTGAGGAAGGCTAGTCCAATCGCATCTCCAGTATTATACCGAGCCATCTGCAGCGACGCCAGCAGGATCTAGCTCTTCGACGATCGCTGCGTATGGAGGAGGACCTTTGCTTCCCCTCGGACCGGGCACGCTTACGCTTAATCAGTGCGGGGCTTCCTTGTGAAGACATATTTGAGCTGAAGTCGGGCAGATGCGGTATACCCATCACCGTCGTGTGTACTCGAGCGGACCTGATGGACTCGGTGGCGGGTGAGATGGGGATGAAGAATGGATGGGAGGAACGGACGGATTGGATTCAGCAGGTCATAAGGACTGTCTGTCTTGCTTGTATGTCTTGGCACTTTCTGGCGGCACAAACTGAACATCTGCAGACGGTGCCGCACTATTTCACACCGCTCCAACACAGCCTCAAACATACACCCTCCTACGATCATACCTTCTGCATAGGCTGTACACTATCCCAGCACCCCTGAGTCCTACTAGCGATTCGCCAGTCGCCCAACCACCTAGTCGGTTCCCCTTCCCACATCGAGCCAACGTGCTGGACCGAGATGCTGTAATGGTCCCCGCTGGATGGGATTCATGGGGAAAGATTAACGTCCTACGAGACGGCTTTGATCCTGGCAGAGTAGGTAAGGCGTGGGAGGCGAGCTTGAGACGTGGAGAAGGGGAAGAGAGTGAGGACGAGCGTATCGAGGACCTCTGGATAGCTATGATACCTGATATAGAACGGTCGAAACCAAAAGTCCGTCTTCCCTTCTCATCGTGGAGTTCAATGCTCAAATCGGGAAGTTGCCGAAGACATACACCATCCAGACACCCGAACCCGAACAATCCTTCCTCTCCCGTCAACTCGAGCTACTTCTGAAGGACCCGAACCGAGATCCACGCGTATCGTTCCGAAACGCAGCAGCCGTCACTGCTGCTTCATCTTCCTCCCATCCTGACAACAATGCTGGTGTGGTGGGACCTATGGGGAATGGCGGACTGAAATTGCCCGGTGTGGAGAAAGCGATGTTGGAGATGGAGGGTGGGACGGCGGAGGATCTCAAGGAGAAGTTTGCTAGGTTGGGGCGGAGAGTAGGTTTGTTCCCGTGCCTAGGAGGTCCATGCTGATGGTTAGCAGGAATCATCAAGAGGAGCAGCTGGGGCTTTATCGCCTACCACCCCAGGAGGAACAGGGGGAACAACAGCGGTACCTAACGAGGCTTTGCATAACTTCGTATGTGCCTCTCTGAACTGCGTCCGGGGCTGAAGCGAGCAGTTCCAAGGCCTACTCGTGACCAAAGCCAAATCGTCAACGGTTATGCCTGCAGCGACCCTTTCAACGAAGAGCATGGCACCGCCACCTGTACCGCCAGATCGGACACCGTCAATGAAACCAAAGGACGGATGAGGGAGTCAGACGCAATCTGACGGATTGTATTGATTCTAATCTCATGACACATTCATCATAAACCATGCAATGCACATACCCTGACATTGACTGTCGGGTCCCCAGGACCTGTGTAACGATGGGGAAGCTGATAGCAAGCTTTGCGTCAGAAATACTACATCCGTTATTACGAAATGACAATCAAACGCGCCATCGTCGACCAAGCCATGCCAAGCCTATCGCCGAGATGAAACAACAACCAGCACCAATGCAGAACGTTGGTCGAAAACATCTAGGTCCATAACACTGGATGATCGGGTCGGTTCTCTTCAGATCGTCTCCTACCTCTCGCTCCGTCACAGCGACGGCAAGGAGAGCATACAGATACTGGTTTGATCGTCAGTTGTTACTCCGACAGTATGACTTGGCTAAACTCACGGAGAAAAGGACTGATCCCAAGGCGGAGAAATAAGATACCATACCCCATGCCAAGCCGAAGTTGGTCGGTCCGAAATGAGCAGAGACGATTGCAGGCTACAAGTGTCCACAGTCAGCCGGCCACGACAAGATCGAAGCTGAAAGAAACAGCTAGGTCACATGACTTAGGCGAGACTCACGAAAAGGGTGAACAAAGCTCCATACAACATCCCAACACCTCCACTCAGAACCCATAAACCCCCTTCCCCTCTCAACATCCCAGCACTCCAAGCGAAAACCACTGCGAGGACAAGCGAGCAGATCGCGGCAAAAGCACTCCTACTAAGCCGGACTTTTCTCTTCCGGATGAACAAGTGTGGTAGATTATGATCATCCGCTTCATCGGGGCTGTATCGCGGGTTCGGGATAGCAACTAATGGAGGAGAGAGGTAATCTGCCGATAGACCTGTGAGGAGACGTGCGATGGTGGAGGTTAGGGAAATGATTCGGACGTGTTTGTTTCGGAGAGCTAGGGCGTTGATAGGGTCCGCCGAGATGAAGGTGGAGGTGGAAACGGAGGAGAAGGAGGTGAAGGCGGTGAAGGTGTTGAAGGTGGCGCTGGCAGTTGGCGGGAGGAGGGAAGTAAGGATTTGTCCGATCGTAGCGATAATAGTTTCAGCCTGTCACTTCTTCAGCTCAAATCACTCCTTATACTTCCGACGCACCGGTCCTATGCACAACGACATGATGACGCCAAAAGCCCAAAAGCCTTCCCAATCCTTCACCAAACCCCAAGCGGTCCACCTAACCTCCTTCCCACTTTCCATACCCTCCGCATCCTCCCTCGCCGCCTCCGGTCCACCAATCAACAAAGGTGTATGCTCATCCAACCGCAACACAGCGCTGATAGGACTGCCAGGAATTGGGTCAGACGAGTCAAGCGTGATTGGACGTTGAGGGATGACACGCATGAAGAGGGCTGAGAAGAGGTTGATTGCTGGTGAGAAGGTTCCGAGGAAGATGATGAATTTCGCTGCGTTCAACTCGCCGGTGGGTGTGGAGAAGGTTGGGAGGTAGGAGAAAGAGGAGAGGAAGAGAGAGGAAAGACCGATGAGGGAGAGAGGGAGTGAGAGGGCGATGGTAGGATGAGAGGGGAAGGATAGGGAGGCTGGGAAGAAGACACAGTCAGCTTGAACGTCTTGTTGCGAAACAAGTATCAGCAGACATACCACATGTGAGGACTGCGAAGTACGCTCCAACGGTCGCAGCTCCAACGCAGAAGAATGCAGCGGTGAAGTATAGGTGGATGTAAGGTGTCCCAGGTGGTAGTGCCGAGAGCAAAGTCGCAAAGCTGAGATACCCTAAGGCGGCGAGACCAGCTGATAACAGTGAGCCTCTGTATCGCGAGGTCAGCTCCTTGATCTTCTAGATCATGTAGACTGACGCTCGTGGTCCCCATTGATCTGTTAATGCGCCAAGGGGTGCAGCCATGAGATACACCCCGAGTATACCGCTACTACTGTCAGCCTCGGTCGATTTGAGGAAGATCGGCTCACCCGACGACGATCGTCTGGGCCTCCGTAGCATTCAACTCAAATTTCTGAATCACCACCGGTCCACTGTCTCATCAGCTAAACACCCATACCGTTTCAACGGCTTGAACTCACTAAGTAGGCCAAACATTCCCTCCATTCGCCTGAACAGCACTCAGAGCTATTGAGATGCATGTCAAAGGTAGTTGAGCCTTTCTCGGCAGCTCGAGGTGTAATAACCTTCGCCAAGGATGTCGCCGATGATATACCTCGTCCAGGTCGGGAGGGGCTAGGCCTGACGAAGAGGAAGAAGCGGAACGTTCGGTATCGTAAAGAACAGTCACCGGTCGTATCGGTCGGGAGTTCGGGGAAGGAGAGGACATGGTCGGAGGAGTGAGGGATCGAAGGAGTCGGAGGGATTAGGTTCGGGAGGTAGCTTTAGTGAGGGTAAATGAAAGGATGCCTCCTGCTAAGCTCTCCGTAATTCGGCAATCACGGCGATGACCGCTTGTCATTTATTGAGTAGCTGTCGGGGCCTATTTCTCATTTGACTCAGACGTTTCGATCTCACTTGTGGGATCTAGGGTGTTCATCCTGACCCCCAGGACAAGGCAGGACTCTTCCACTGCTACGATCCTCAGATGTCAATATCACCTCAGAAAAGACCTTCTCAACCCGTCGCTCCCCCTGAAACTCGGTTGATCCCTTACTCCCCCTCCGACGATGCGATCTACAAACGTCAGTCTGAAACATGCTCTCTACCATGACAACCCTAATCTCGAAGGAATGAATCAAGCTGACAAGGTGGCAGGACGATACAATGCAATCAAAGAGATGGTCTACGAGCTGGAAGATGTCCGTGTCCGACCGTTTCTCTACCTCTTCCTCAGTCATGTACCACGCTGATGGTCGAACCAAAAAAAATGACGGGTAGGAGAACAACCTCATAGCCTTGAAGATCGCCCAAGTCCGAGCCCGAGTCCGAGAAGCTCAACTCGAACGAGAAAGAGCCAAACAACGGTCCTCCGAGGTGTACGTCTTTGTCTCCTCTCCAAACTTCCCTGTTTTGCTGTCCCTTGACGAACCTGACGGGAATCAAATAGGGATCGTCAAAGGAATTCGTTCTCGCCCACGAAACCAAACATAGCGCATCCCGCTGCCGCCACACCCAGACCTTATCCACCACTTTCATCCGAAACACCACCTCGAGGTCAACCGATCGCTCCGCTATCGGTGACGAAGCCGGGTACACGTGTACCGAGCGCGACTCATTCCATGGCAAGAGCTTATGCGGAGATGCAACCGCCTCATTCGGGAGGGAAGGGGAAGGACGAAGATGCGATCATGGCCGAGCACTAGATGTTTCATGAATGGTAGTATAGCTGGCGAAAACGGGCGGGACGGCAAAGGCTGGCGGAGGAGGGGATCAGGGAGGGGGCTAGCTCGGGGACTAGGGCGCGGTGAGCGCGAGGAGCGATGACCAGTGGTCCAGAAGATGAAAAAACCCGACTCTGAATGATAAAGCGAAGGAAGGGGAAGGGAAAGGAGCGCATCAGAAACCGTCAACGATCTGACAAGCATGCCAAGACCTCGACGATACCGTCGAGATTTGTATATTATGCACCAAGCAGGTATAATTCGTCATGTACGCGGTATTTTCGATCAGTAGTACCCCTTAGGCGCCATGCATTTCCATTCTCCATCAACAGCATCACACTTCGGTCTGTACCGTCGCTTTTCTCACCATCAGTATTGGGCTCCTATTGGCTTGTGGTAGACAGTTTGCCCGACTCACGTTCTCTTGTATGTGGCTTACTACCAGGTAATCGATCCTTGATCCCCTATACCCGACATCAGCTGGTCATCTGGTCAAACCCGGATGACCAACCTTCATCATCCATTTCGCACTTCGGTACGCTTTGATCTGCGCAGGACCCCGACCTCGACTCTCTAGCTGTCGTTTGTGTACCCTGTCCAGCTCTTTCTGCTCGTGTTTGTCAATGACACCGTCATCCGTGAAGTGGGCTTGTTTTCGGGCCACTTCTGCTTCGCCTTCAACGTGGTCGCTGGATGAGGATTAGCGAGAGTACCAAGATGATCGTCCATCCTGACGATGCAAGGACCTGAGAGGACTTCACACTCACAATGCCTCAAATGCGTGTCGCCGCGACTGGCCCATCCGCAACTTCTACTTCCCCGTCAGTATCACTCGTTCATTGAAAATAGACACACTCAAACTAACCTCGTGATCCTCATCCAACCCAGAGTCTAGCTTTAACCTCGCCGTCAAAGTCCCAACAACCTTGAAATCGTGATATTTCGCCGTCTGATCGTTGATCGCATTCTGCCTCAGATTCACATAATCCTTCCCAACCAACACAGGCAACTTCACTTCCTGCTCTATATCATCCGTCAGATCCTGCATCCATAAGACAGCGATCGCGTCTGGATGAACGCCGACTCCGAGTGGAGCAAGTGCACCACCACCTTTCCCGATCTCGAAGATGACGCTGGATTGATAACGAGAGTAGATGGGGAGACGGAGTACGTCCATATCCCATGAGATGGTGGAACCGTTCACTTCGGCTTCTTTCTTGGGGAGGACCTCGACCTTTTCGGATGTGACTACTCGAAGACGGGTGGCGTGCGCTGAGAAGAGTTCAGAGGTGGACGGATCGACGTCGAATTTGACACCGCCGACTTCGAGGGTGCCAGTGTCCCAACCACACATATTAGGCGGAAGAGTCGTTTGCATTCCGCGGAAGGCAAATGAGATGCTCGCTCTGAGCTCGGTTCAGCAAGAACTCTACATGCAATTGGACCGCTCACTTGCCGAACCCAACGCCCTCGGTGATCGCGTATACCTGCGTGACCGCACTCGCCTGGGCGAACACCTCACTCAGCCTCAGGCTAATGATACCCAATATAGGGTCCGCCTCTCGCAATCTCGAATCTCGGATGACTACCCGAACCACCGTGTTCTGCCAATCTCGTACGAACACTTCAGTCCCTGCTTCGAAGTAAGGGTTCGTGGTATATTGCTTGACCCGCGTCTTGTATACCATATCATCGTTGACCAGGAACTCGCCATAGCCGGAAGGAAGGTTGTCCGACTGCTCAGAGGGTTCTTCCGTATCCTGTCCAGCCTCGCCTTCTCGGTCCCCGCTCGTTCCTATGAGGTTTTGCCGTTCGAGATTGGTGATCTGCCCAACTTCTTCAGCAAACGCAACCTCTAACTTTTACCCACCTGGTGGAGGATGATCGAAAGCACGCCAGAAGGCCATTTCGGGTCCGGTTTTGTCTTTTGAACATCCGGCGGATCCGGTGGTAGATCCTTCTTGGCAGGATGAGGGGCGTCGTCCGATGGCAACATCTCCATCTCCGTGGCGGTCTTTGTCGGACGAGGCGCGTTCCTCTTCTCCTCCTCCGTCGGTGCTCGCTCCAGATCTTTCACAAGAGGAGCCTTCTCGAAGAAACCAATCGACCAATTTATTATGCCTACTGAAATGTATCAGCTTGCCCCCACGTTGGATAATTTCCGTATGCTGACCTGGCATATCATCTGCGTCCTCGAAGCCAGTTAGATGATCAGTTCGTCGATGCATCTCATTCGGTTCTAACATAAGCTCCTCGACCGGAATCTGAACGCGTCCAACGAGATCGCTAAGTCCGTCAGATCACCGCTCGGTTCCGATGACTCACTCCGCGCTACGCTTGTCGCTATCCCACAGCATCGCAGCGAGGTCTTCCTTCGCCTTGACCTCATCCATGGTGAGAAGCAGGACACACGTCTCCTCATACACCGGGTTGAGATCCTTGAGTATGATCCGCGTCGAGAATAGGGGTTTACCGAATTTGGCGTATGCGAGAACGACGTAGGGATCGGATGAATCGTCAGCGTCCTGAGCCGAAAGACCCTCGCAGTAATGAATGGTGATTAGGAAGACGCCGATGGCTCGAGTATCGCCTACAGCCGCGCCGCTGAGCATCTCCTGCATGTTGAGCGTCATCGACTTGGGGACGGCAAGCTCGGCCGTTCCAGCAGCAATACCCATCTTGACGAAGCTCGAGACGAAGGGGAGATCCAGAATGTTTGGTAACTTGTCCGACATCGGAATGGCAGAAACCTCGACGGATGGGACACCACATAGTGCAAAGGTGAGGTTACGGACGAAAGGTGCAGCGGGGATGAACTGGACTCGTAGACGAACGACACCAAAGATCTGCTCGACCTGGATCCAGATGGGGATGGGGATATGTAACCAATCGTACATTCCGATGAAGAACTCGATGAGGAGGTGAATGTTTTTTGCTCGGAGTCGACCACCTTGACCGGGCAAAGCGGCGTAACTGAAAGCGACCTCGAAGTTGTAATAATCACCGGCTTGATCCTCGGAGATATCCTTGTTCGCCGTGTCTTTCGTTTTGACCTGCTTGTTCCCTTGATCGATCCAGGCTGTCTTGGGATAGCCTTGGTCGCCCGGCTGATCAGGAAGGGCTCGGATCGAGGTGATTCGTAAAGGGTTGGTACCTTGTCCAAGATCGGTGATACGGACGGCATCAACGAAGCCAGGCAGGGATTGTTGCAGGATGTCCTCGACCATATCGGCGACGGAAATGAACATGGATCTGGATGAATCAGTTTCGTCAATGCTTGGGGGAATTCTGTAGTACTGACGGGTCGATCAATCCCCACATTAGCTTGATCAGCCCATTGAGCCATTCCACACTCTCCGGCATAGGCGGTGAGAACGCCTCTCCCCTCTGTCTCCCCATATCCTGTCTCACCCGCTCCATCTCCTTGCTCATCCCTCTCTCCACCAAGCTGATCCCCGTCATCAAGACAAACCCAACCACACTGCAGATCAAAGTCCGCCATAAGAACCGAGTGATGCCAGAACCAAAGGCGACGGTGAGCCAGACGAAGAACATCCCAGCCGCTGCGCCGTACTCCAGCATCCGAAGCTTACCGAGCAGACCATCCAGTGAGGGTGGTTGAGGTGGTGGGAAAGCATGGTACAAGATGTTGGAACCTTTCGTCACCGGTGTAGTCGAGTCAAAGTCTGCAAATCATCAGCTTGGTCTAGGCGTAATGAGCTCAAGCCAATCATACCCTTCGGATCCGCATCCTTAACGATAATCTCCGTACCCGTGATAGGATCTCTCACCCTCCTCTGACCTTTCTCAGCCTTCCTGATCCTATCAGTCGGTTTCTGCTGATTCGCATTCATCTGATCCATCAACCTCCCCTTCTCACTCGAACCCGTATTCGCAACAGGTCCATCCTTCTTATCCTTCTGAGTTTTGGCAACATTCGTCTCCTCCCCATGTACCTGCTTCGTTTCGCTCACACTATCCTCGACCCCGTTGGTACCACCGTTCAACGTCCCGGACTGCTTGTCTCGCTCTTCGGCTTCTTGACGTCGTTGTTCGACAAGCTCAGCATATTGTTTCGCCTCTTCGTCATGCTTCTGTTTCGCGGTTTTATACTTCTGTACGGTAGGGACTGGATGGGAAGCGGAATAGCCTTGACCAAGAACTCGTGATGGAGGAGCTGCGGGGAGTTCCGGCAAATCGTGTCCTGGATCTCTATGCGGCTGGGAGGACATTCTGGATGGCGGCGGTGGAGATGGCGGAGGTGATGTAGCTCTAGGAGGTGCAGCGTCTCCTCCTACGAAGGGTGAGGATGATGGTACTTTCGCTGACGACTGCTGCGGGTCGTGTTTAGGTGGAGGAGGCGTCTTGGCTCCAGGAGGTACTGCTTCTCCTCCTGATGCCGGTGCTCGCGCCTTCACAGGTGTTTGACTTTGGTGTGGAGGAGGCGGCAAGTCCTTGTTATGGTCCAGAGAATCGTAGTGGACAGGATATAATACCGGTTCTTGGTTCTCCTGCCCAAGCATAGGACTGAGATTGACGAGCACCGGACCAGACGATTTGGAAGTCGAAGAGAGGTGACTATGGCGATGAGGTGAAGATGATGCGCTATTGATTGGCGGACCCAAGTCCATCCTTTCGAAAAAATCTTGAGAGCTCAAGCGAGTTTCTATGAGCTGTTATGTCAATTCCTCGTTGAAGGAAAATCTTTGCGCTGGAATGGGCGAGGGCGATCAGTTGGGACGCCCACGCCGGCTACGCGGGCCTTAGTTCTGTACCTGATATTGGCTCGCACAGCTTGGGGATGACTGCAGTCAAGCTTGCGATCACGTGCTTCCCATTCCGTCACGGAAAAATAATCCTGCTGAACTCGAGGAGTGAGGCATCTCAAGCCGTCCGCCGACGGGCTAAGGTTTCACTCCTCTTGACGCAACGTGACATGCGTGAAAGGGGTGAGGCTCATATATACTGATGATTCGATCACGGAGATTTGCAGCGATGCAAGACTGCATACTCTAGCATGTATCTCCATCTATGCCGCAACCTCCTCCTCCCTTCTTCTTGGCGGTCTCTGATGCGTTATCGGACCCTGCGCAGCCAGACTCTCCGCCTCATCCACCACAGCCCGCGCATCTGCCACTGCCTTCTTCCACTCGCTCAGTCGTCTTTCGAGCAGTGTCCATTCGTCAGTACCGAACCTTCGAGTTCCAGCGGATGAGACGGATTGAATACGGATCAGAGAGAGGGGTTGAGATAAACGAGCCTTCAAAAGTTTCGCTCGAATAGCTAGACGGACCCATCAGGGGCCGCACTGCAAGGGCAAAGCGCACGTACCGTCAATGACCCATGCTTCTACTTCAGACTGGTCGATGGCGAGAGTGGACGCGACCTCGGAATACTGGAGTTGTTTCGTTGTCGAACGGGCGCAGAGGGTCACAAAGGCGATGAGGCGGAGTTTCCTAAGTATAGTCTCGGATGTGAATTGCGAGACACCTGCGAGAAGATAAGCGCAATTCAGGAATCGAAGCCAAAGATTGACCAAAATTTTCCAGATAGGAGCTATTTGACGAAAGCCAGTCATGTCCCTGCTTCACCGCCTCCAGCTCGTCCACTTCCGTGAACAGCTTCACCAACTCCCCCATCTTCCCAGTGATACTGCCCTTCACACCCTGTACCTTCATCACCTCATCAAGGTTAAATCGGTCCGGCACACTGAGAGACAGAACCAGAACGTTCTCCACAAGCTTGGCGTCCATTGTTAGCTCGAGGGCCAAGATATGCAGTTCCAACGCTTTTACGAGATTACCGGAGGATTCGTATATGGCTGATGCGGATGTGAGGAAGGAAACTTTCTCGGTATCGGGGATGGACCATTGTGAAAGAGCAGTGGAAAGGAGGATTGACGATAGCGGTAGGGAGGAAAGGTCGGAGAGTGTGTTAAGCAAGGAGAGGAGAGCGAGGAGGGTGGGCGGTCGAAGTGGTGAAGAGGGGGGATAGTAGTTGTATGTATTGTTCAGGCTATTCTCATCAGCCAAGTCCTCCAGCTTATGGGTTAACCGACATCCGACACGCCGCCTCAACCCTCGTCAGACGCCCAGCAGAAGCCGCAGCTTGTCCACCCTTCTTAAGACCCTCAATCACCCCCCTCGCTAGATCCTGATACTCGGCAGTCGAGATATCGTAATTTGACGAAAGAAGGTATTGCAATAGAAGGTGTGCTGATTCAGGTTCTAGCTCCTCATCAGCCCTACTCCCATATCGCTGCGAGTATGACTGACCAATCTCTTTGGCAGCTTCGAGACCTCCTCGCAATTCCGAAAACTTCCCTGCGACAACCTTCACCACTGCTTGCTTCCGCTCGTCTCGTATTTCAGTTTCGCCGTCTTCAGGTTCAAGCTGAGATTCGATGCTTGATACGAAGTCTCGGACGGCAGTTTGATCGGAGGCGTTGGGTAAAGAGCGGGAAAGATGTCCTGCAAGCTCGACGACCTGCAGGAGAGCTCTGAGTCAGCTCGGTCCAGCTAGGAAAAGGGAAGCGAGCCTGTTGGCGGAAAGGCAGCTCTGGCGCGATGGCCACGCAGTCTGTCATGGTCTTGAGAGTGTTCTCAACGGCCACAGTGAGGTGCCCACCCTCTTGGTAATGGTGTTGTTGGACAAACCTCGCTACAAAATTGCTGAACAAACCTTTCAGCCAGATACAAAAAAAAGTCAAACGTCATTAATCAGGGCCACACCCTCGAATTACCGTGAAAGTCCGATGGAGGTAAGCGTGGGGTTCCCATACTGGATATACAAATCCGAAGCAGGGGTTCTTGCTTCTTTCCTATGTGCAGAGGAGCAGGAGGCGATGCTCATTATGCCATCAAAAGCTTCTTCCTCCGTCACAACGGCTAAGCCGACACAGCTGACCCCGCAAGAAGTCCCTATTGTCTTCCAGCGATATCGAACGGAGTTGCAAAACCTCGCTCAGAAGATTGGCGAGCTCGAATCCGAAATGGAGGAGCATGCGTAAGTTCCGACACCTACCGTAACCCTTGTATCTCATTTTTCCTTTGTATTCTGTTAACGATCGTAGTCTGGTCTTATCAACACTCCAATCTCTACTCAAATCGGCTCCGACCCGACCGTGCTACCGCCTAATAGGAGGGACCCTCGTCCAGCGAACCGTGACCGACGTCCACCCAGCACTGGAGACGAACTATTCAGGGATCAAGGAGGTGCTGGATACGCTTGTAAAGACATATCGAGGGAAAGAAGAGGAGTTTACTGGGTTTCAGCGGGAGTATGGGATACAGGTGGGCTGGCCACTGCTTATCCTTGGGGTGTAACTGATGAGGGCTAGATGCCTGGACGGACATGAGACTTTCCGGTCTGAATGACATAATACCGGGAGAACGATGACCATGCATTCATACCCCTTCGTTCCCTCCTCTCAATCTTGATTCTACCCCTTCTTTACTTCCTCTCAACCTTAATTCCACCAGCCTTCAGGTCAAAATACTACTTCTCCCCCAGAGCAGCACGGATCTTCTTCCCCATACTACGCTGCCACTACTCCCTACACATCTTGCCGGTCGCTCCATCATCGCCCATCTGTGAGACAACAAACCGATCATCAGCTACCGCAAAGGGGAAGTAGGGCTGTAAGCGATACGTACCTTCGCAGCAACCTCATCCCCACTTGACGTTCGCTACCTCCTGATACGCTTCGAACAACTTCAGCCTCCGTTCCGCCGACCAAGCGTCGCCATGACCGGACTTTGATGGAGAGGATTCGGTGGATTTGGCGGTTTTACCTTTCTCCGACAAGGCCGCCGCAGAGGAGGTTTCGGCCGGCTCAGTCTTTGGAAATCTTGGAGTGGATGTCAAAGGTGATGCTGGGCGCTTTCTGGCGTTCGACATGATTCTTACCCTGGTGCTACGACAGTTCTCGTTGATTTGAGCTTGAACTGAGGAAATATATCGGTGAATAAGTTCTCAGCGAGACAAATCCCATCAAGCTCAAGGTGAATCTCGATGGTCGTCAAGTGAGGCATCAGCGACGGTTGACGACGACCCTGACCCAAAGGAGGAAATCGTTGATCATAGACGACCGGCCATTTAGCCTACTGCTTGACTACGGACCCTAATCGGAATAACCGGTATCTGTCCCGGTCGAAGCAGCCGGAGGAGGAGGTTATGATGGGAATTAAGGCGGATGTCGTTGACATGGCAATGCATTAGGGTCGTCATACAACAAGAACTATGCTTTCTATCTCTGATCGGCCATGTAATGAGGTGGTCCTATGCATCCATGAGCCTTCTGCCGTGATGAGGTTACCAGATAGACTTACTTCTATGGGCTTCTTGAGAGTGGATCCATCGCGGGATCCTATGGTGTCGCAGACGGAAAGCTCGAGAGGCGGTTACGAATTGGGGCTGGGATACACTGGGTCGATTTTACAGAGGGAGCCTACAATGTCATCAGCAAGATGACGAGGTAACAGAAGGCGGCATTATCACCATGAGAGCCAAGAAGACCGGGCATCAACCTTCGCTCCAGCGTTTGGAATCGATGGTCGACGGTCTTACCAAAGCCTTCTAGAGTCACCTACAGCTTAACTAGCTTTGCCTAGTTTGCTTCTTAGCCTTATACATACATAGAGTGCGCTAGTACATACCTCGATAGAGCTGAATCGAAGGGACAAACCCCAAGCTGCCGTTCCGGTGATACCGATGACGCCGAGAAGGAGCGTACTAACAATTGACTGCTGTTGTAAGATATCGGAAGCGGTGTAGTGACGACAAAGGCGGCTAGTAGACACTAGAGGCTGAGTCGCTCAAGCATGATATCACTGACGCTTCGATACGCATCTGACAACGGAGAGCGGCAATCGGCCTTCCCAACGGTTTCTCATGTGGCACGGAGAGAAGGTGGAGGCAATCACCCAATCGGAGGAGGTCAGGCCGAGGTCCCATAGCCGTATCGCCCGCCTCATCTCCAACTCCCACCTTCTTCACTTCCTCATGACCTCCTTTCCCATCCGTCAAACATGAGTAACGAGCCCCCACCCGATCTTCTTGAATTCTACGAAGCGCTCGATCCAGAAGCTGAAGATGGGGATTGGGGTGACGAAGATGAAGATGGGGATTACGAGTATTACGTCGATGCGGATGAGATCGACGAAGAGGATATGGATCTAGAAGAGGATGAAGATGGGGAATACGCTGAGGGAGCTGAGATTGGAGAGGCAGATCAAGATATGGGTCAAGCGACTTTGGTGAATGATCCGAATGTCGTCATCACTGGGGAGGACGATGAGAGCGGGACGACTTTCTTGAACCTCGCTTCGTTGTTGAATCAATCGGGTGTGAATGGCGATGCTAGGACTAGTCTGTTGCAGAGACTACTGGCCGGACCGGCTGCGGGCACGAGAGGTGGTGCGGGATTGCTGAGACGGATTGCTCAAGGTGCTGGCGGTGCTGCGCCTGTGAGTGAGGAGGAGAGGAGGAGAGCGGCTGAGGAGAGGAGGAGGAAGGATAGGTGGTGGGAGCCACAGTCTGAACCGAATCCTCGCGGTGCGGAGCTGTTGAGATCCGGCGAATTCGGGAGGGTTGGGGGTTGGAGATCGCCAGGAAGGAGGGTACGGACGAGAGTCGTACAACCTAGGCGGAGGGAAAGGGTACCAGTTCCAGCGCAGGTTGGTCATTCTTCGCAACAGGTTTGACCACAGCTGAATGAGATCTCAGGCTACGATACCCAACACCAACGGTACGGTCGTCGCAAGCTACCCTAGTATTCCCTATGTAGGCCAATACGCCGGGGAGGATTACTCCGTCTTTTGTGAGTATTCTTCTCTCTCACCCATTGCGCACGCCCTGACTTATCGTCCCTTCTCTCTCACTGATACCGCCCTCCGTCGGAATCGCGATATCGCACTAGACGCCGCGACGCAATATTACACACTTCACCTGTACGCGACGAACCAGGCGAAACCTTCGCCTTCGAAACCGAGACGACCGAACACGGCAACGGCCTGTCCGGCGACACCGAGGGTCGATGCGGATGAGGATGATGAGTTGGAGATGAGGGGTTTTCAGGGAGGGATGAGGGCGAGGCGGATGGCTCGAGAGGATACGAGCATGAAGAAGATCAAGAACGTTCAGGGGATTGAAGGGAGCTGGACGGTCACGGATTGTGATGCTGATCGGAAAGGAGAGCGGTAAGCGTCGCATAATTCGAAGGCTTAGTAAGGGATTGCTGATAGCTCGCAGGATGATCTACTCTTCGATCACACCATATGTTCACATGCTTTATACCGCTGAGGACGATACCGAGCATGTCGAGCTCGACTTTTCGGGATCACGAAGGCGGTCGGAAGATATTTGGGGCTATGACTCGTTCGGAGTAAGCGATACCTACCACTCACCTAGCAGTACTGATCAGGGCAGATCTGGAGTATTCGATTCTCTGCAGACGGGAAGGAAGTCGTGGCTGGTGCGGGTAGCGGGAGGATCTTGGTGTATGATATCGACGCCCAACGTCGTTCGCTAAGTGTGCTCGGTCACGCTGACGACGGTAAGGACTCTTTCTTGTCAATCGGGATCTGCTGATCGTGATATCGTTTCAGTCAACGCTGTCTGCTTCGCCGACGAGTCTTCCACCAATATCCTAGTTTCCGGCTCTGATGACGGCTACGTCAAGGTTTGGGATCGACGATCGCTCTCCTCATCAACGCCTTCCGGTGTCCTGGTCGGTGCAACGGAAGGTATCACCTATACCTCACCCAAGGGTGATGGGCGGTACATCGTGGTCAATTCGAAGGATCAAGCTGCAAGATTGTACGACTTAAGGAAGATGAGGAGTTATAGCGAGTTTGAGGGGGAGCCAGACGCGGTGTCGCGATACGGCCAAACTCGATACGACTGTGAATTTTTCTTTCTTCTTCTGCTTTTGTAATACCGTGCTGAGGAACGTTGGAAGATCGCAACTCCAGATACCCGCCTCCACAACGACTGGCTCACCCGAAAGACTGCTCGGTTATGACTTTCCGAGGTCATTCCGTGTTGAGGACTTTGATCCGTTGTCACTTCAGTCCGAGAGAGTCGACTGGGCAGAGCTATGTCTACTCTGGTAGCGCAGATGGGATGATCCACATTTGGTCGTTGGATGGGCGAGGTGCGTCTGCTTTCCTTGGTCAGGTCTGTTGCTGACTTGCCGATTCTAGTCGTTCAAGGTATCTTTAGCAATCCTAAATCCCATCATTTGGCTAATGTATGCAGTACTTAACCGCGCCGAGACCGTTCCCCTCCGCGGTGCAAACGGGGAGTACAATGATCCCTCGTCTCCCGAACCTATGCGCCGGACCCATCGTCGCGGTGCGGAAGTATACGAACAGATCGGAACGAACTACACCACTCGTGACGTAGCTTGGCACGGGTATGAGCCGACACTCATGTCGACGTGCTGGGAGGTCGATGGTGGGTATCGACAGGGAGGGACCATTGCGAAGCATGAGTGGAAGGGTTTGGGGAAAGGTGGGATGAGGAGGTTGGAGGATTGGGTTGAGAAGAAACAGGCTGAGAATCAGGAGGTCGGGGTTCAGCTCTGAGAGGTTACAGATATACACATCGGTCGTCAGATCATTCTTATGTAGCGCTATCCTCGACTTTCGATCATACGCCTTTGGGTCGCAGGCGATACCTTGTCTGATGTGCACATTGAGGTCTGAAGGTCTTGTATTAAGCTCAAACACCGCGGAGCCAAGGCCTCGGAGCCACAATTCCACCTCAAGCATCCCTCGGTCACTGGCTTATCCATACACTCCGTCATCTTTACTTCTTTTGATGATTGTGCTCAACCCAGATTTGCGGAGTGTCTATCTCCACGATGGACCCACTCTCACCAAACAACATCAACCCGTCCTGGTCCGCTTCCCCCATAAACCCCTCCCAGCCATTACCTACCTCCTCCTCGTCATCCTCCTCCTTCCGCGAACCAAAGATCTTCGGTGCTCCTGGCTTAGGTCTCGTCTCTCCCCCAGCCGAATCACGTACCCAAGCTATCGATGTATCTCGACCTAATGGAGGTGGTGGGGAGAGGAAAGAGAAGACTGGACCGTTCCTTCGAGTCAGGATAGGAGGTTTGGAGAGGAATAGGAAGGATCTATTGATCCGGTTTGACGCTAGTGTGAGTTTGATCTTCCGACTTTTGGGCCCTCATCAGCGACTTTGATGGTCGGCCTCGATAGAGGGTGCTGACCAGGTCTTTCAGATCAACCTGCCGAACTTCAGGACGTCATTGTATCGGAATATGCAGAGGTCTTATGTCGAGTTCCAACGATTTGCTGAGCAGGCTCAGTTGACTTCGCCGCAAAGTGAGCCTTCGTCACTCATGCCCATGATACTGTCTCCAGCTGAGGCTGGGTTAAGCTATCATACCTGCTTTACCTCTGGCGTCGACATCGGCGGTGACGGATGAGGAAGGTATGTCCCCCTTCGGTCAAAGGAAGCTCCCTAAATACTGATGATGGATTAGATGATCGGCTGGTTCGGATATCACTGCAAAGGTGGTTCACTCGGATCTGTGAGGATCCTGTACTACTCAAGGACGACGAGCTTCGGAGCTTCGTCGAGTCTGATTTTGGTGTATGCCTTCGCTCTCTTATGTGAAACAGGTACTGACTTGGCATTTTGCAGTACTCACCTGTCCCTCCTCCTACAGCCCGGCGACCCGCTGCATCTTCGACTGTACCGAATGTCCTCACGGCGGCACTGTCCAAGGTCGTCCGCCGAAGTCCATTGGACGAGGATGACGAGCTGCAAATTGCCAAAGGCGCCTTGGAAAAGCTTGAGGGATGTTGGGGAGGCGCAGCCGCTGCTGTAGGTGGACTGGGAAAGGCAAGGAGAGGTGAGTGCGTTGTGGTGGTGCTGGGCTGACAGGGTAGCACACGCTCTTGCGAACCAGGATGTTGGGGCGAAGTTGAGCTCGCTAAGTACGGTTGAGTCGGATGTACAGCTTGGTGCAGCGGAACGGAAGATTGGGAGGGGGTTGGAACAGCTTTCTGCGATGGCTGGGGCGCAGGTGAGCTGCTGAGCCCGTAAGGATGATACGATGGCTGACCAGGAAAGGCTGCAAGCGAGAATGTCGTCCTCAGTGATTCACTAGGCTATCAAGCGTTCAACGCACGGTCAGCCAAGGTGAGTTAGCTGAGTCTCAGGGGCTAAATGGTAGGACGCACTGCTGCAAAGAACAATAATCCTTGAGGATTCTCAGACTGCCACCAAGAGCGCCATTAACAAGCGGCGGAATGTCGAGCGGCTCAAGGGGAGCTCGAACATCAATCCTGGCAAGGTCGACGACGCGATCCGCGAGATGGACGAGGTGGGCGTCCATCCCACCTCCTCAGAAAGGCTGGCATTGACTCCATTTTAGGCTAACGCCCTTGAAATTCAATTCTCCGCCAGACTCACCGCTATCTCCCAGAATCTTCGTCTGGCATTGCGACACCACTCTAGGCATGCTCACGAGGATGTAGCCCTCGCGCTGCTTGAGAATGCGAGATTGACAGTCGGCTTTCACAAGCACGTCCTACGCGAGCTCGAGGCACTTCGTCCGGACCTCGCAAGAGTAGGTGTCACCTCCACGTACACCGCCCCAGCACCCGTAACCGCAGCGCCACCTACCATGCCTACATCCCAGCCATATATGTCCCCACCTCATCCAGCACCGCGAATGGAGATCAGCAAATCGATGTTCCTCCCTCCACACAGTCAAGCGCAGATAGCTCGACCAGGTTCGGCAGAGCCACAACAAGCTCGGCCAGCCCAACAAGCACCGGATCCACTGGGAGGGGGGATGGCGCAGAGTATGATGTTGGCTAATCAGGGACCTCCGGGACAGCAGGCACAGACGCTTGGAAGGGCGGGAGCGAAGAGGTTGGATGAGAGGCAAGCGGCGAAGTTGCTTGCGGGCGGATTTTAAGCATGCATAATCGCGAGTGGTTCAGTCGTGTCGGATGTGCTTTTCAGGGGATGAGCAAATGTGAATCCATGCAGATTCGACGAAGAGGGGTGATAGGAGCAGAGGGGGGGGGGGCGCG
>JAABUH010001470.1_pt1 | contig 26096 bp, 21 predicted proteins | sample 5559121 | NCBI WGS metagenome assembly JAABUH01 (sample SAMN10711871, study PRJNA513364) | rock metagenome | isolation source: Antarctica rocks | place: Antarctica: Victoria Land, Battleship Promontory nord | collected 2015-12-28
ATACCAGCGGCCCTAAGCATTGACCTGTCAGCAAGCAAGGCCGGGCTCTGCCCAGACCCGCCAAAGGCCAGGGGCCTTTGGAAACCCCTTCCTTTAGCAAGTGGATTTCAAAGGTTTGCCTTTGGCGGAGTTTGAGGCAGAGCCTCAACCTTGCTTGCCTGACCGGTCACACTCAAGGGCCGTTGGTATGAGCGCCACGTTCGCGATGTCGGTCGTCGCGGAAGGGGTGGAGACCGCGGAACAGGCGGCGCAGCTCGCGCAGGAGGGATGCACGCAGCTCCAGGGCTACCTGTTCGGCTGTCCCATGCCCGTGGCAAGCGTACCGGACATGATCGCACGGCTGTCGCACCCGTCCAGGGGAACGAGGATCGGCCTGCCCCTGGTTGTAGCTTCGCACGACGTTGGTGTGGGGAGGCGACTGGGTGGTCTCGACCGTGTGGCCCGGCTGCGTCGCTGCGATGCCGTTCAGGCACACTACCATCCGTCGCCCCCGTGTTCCGAGAACGAAATGCCGGGTGACACCCTGGCCAGCCTCTGAGGCCGGTCTGCTGCGGCGCGGCGACCTGACGCTGTGGCCTGGCGAGGCGGCCCTTGCTGGCAGGCATCGCGCCGGGCGGGCAGCTTCCTGCTCCGACCTGACGATCGGGATCAACGCGTGGTCATGACGGTGGTCGTGCCGCCGCTGGCAGGGTGGATCGTGGGTGAGGACGGGGCTCCGGCGGTGTGCCCTTGCGGAAAGCAAGGAAGCAGGACCGGGCTCTGCCCGGACCCGCCAAGAGCCCCTCCCTCAAGCATCGGACCTTCGGTCACCATTTCGGAAGGCGTGGGGAACTGAGCCGGCCTTCTCCGGCTTCGCTTATGCGTGACTGGCTGGTTGCGGTGCGACCGATTGGCAATTGCGGCGTTCTGGGCGGGCAACCTATGGAAAGACACGCGGATGGTCGAGAGCAGCCAGATTCAGGAGCACGCCGAGGTGATCGGCGCAGACGGGGTGCATGTGGGCACCGTCGATCATGTCCAGGGCGAGCGCATCAAGCTGACAAAGAAGGATTCGGGCGACCAGCACCACCACTACATCTCGCTGGGACTGGTGGCAGAGGTCGAGGACGGCACGGTGCGGCTGTCGGCGAACGCGGACGTGGCGGTGACGATGGAGGAAGGCGAGTAGCGCCACCTTTGCTGGCGGCCCAGTCCTGAGCGGGGCCTTGTCGGGTGGTGACGAGGTCCCGCCTGGGATTACAGATCCGCGCCTTACAAATGCTGGAACAGGCTGGCTCTCACGCGCTGACACAACTTTGGCAGATGGCATAGTCGTCCACCAGTCTTATCGTTGAAAGAGGCTGTCCGCGCAGTTCGGAGAGCGGTGTTCACGGGTTCTCAACGGTTGACCTGCAAAGTGAGTCCCTCTCTTCTGCATGGTCAATTCTTGAAAAAACGAACGCTGGAAGCTGGCTTCACGTTGATCGAGATCATGGTCACGGTGTCATGCATCGCGATCCTGGCGGCCATTGCGGTTCCAAAGATGCAGAGCTACCTGCTTCATAGCCGCCTGGAGTCCGCCAAGTCATATCTGGCGCAGGTTTCTGCCAGGCAGAGGATGTATAAGATAACCACCGGATATTACTGCTGCCAGGGCTACAATCTGGACGAGACCACGCTCGTCAATGGTCTTGGACTGAATCTGGCTGACACAGGCGATTACTGCTTCGTGTTCATCTGCCAGGATAATACACTATGTCAGCAGACGTCGGGGCCGGGCTTCATTGCCCCGGTGCAGGGCGGAAAGGCGACCCAGCCGGATTTCGAGGTGTGGGCGATCCTGCAGAACTCGGCCGCTGTATCTGCGGCGGGACCAGGCGGCACCCCGTGCAGCCCGGCGGCGGGCAAGGCCGTTCCAATCGGGTGGGCGCTTGCGAGCACCTCGACAGCGGCGGGTCGGGCCGGACAGGTCGTCAGCCTGCGCTATCCTCCGCCCGTGAACGGACCGGGCGGCACGGGGTCGTACCACGCGGTACCTTTCGACTGGCACGACGGGATGAGCGTGTCGGACGCCATGTATCCCTGACGCCCGCTGTCAGCAGGCGGGCCGGTGCACGCTGGTGACAAGCTGGGGGCCGCCGGCCGTTCCACTCGCGGGTCCTGCCCCGCATTTCGTGACCCCGCTCGCGACCAGACAGTAACGGAACTCCACCGGCCGGGTCATCGCCAGGGACCTCAGGGCCTCGATCGTGGCGGGACCGGATGGCGGGGGTTTGGCACAGGTCGGGAGCACCGTCGCGGCGGGAGGACAGGCAGGCGCGGCGGGCTGGACTCCTCCGTTGCCGGAGAACGCGGTCTTCACCACGACCTCGCCGGACGACCCGGCGGGAGCGGAGTTGTCCTGACACACTGTCGAGGTCAACTGGATGAAGTAGTTCGGTCCGTTGTCCAGGTAGTACCAGTCCTGGAGGTCGGCGATTTCCTGAAGGTATGCGCCAGCCTGGGCGCTGAGATCGGTCTGGCTTCCGGTGCAGCCGCCTTTCGGGCAGGTGCCGCCTATCAGCGTGCGGCTCAGGACGTAGTTGCTGAAGCCCATCGCAGCCCAATAAGCGCGGGTCTGGGCGACGCTGTCCTCGACTGCGCGATACTCGACGACGATGCGACCCGCGAGGCCGAGCATCACGAGCGCGGCAAGCATGACGAACATCATCATCCCGACGAGGATGCCTCCTCTTTCGGGGTTCCTGTCGAGGGTCATGGATTCGCTTCCACGTTCAGGCTGAAGATTGTCCGGTAGGTCTCCGTGGCATTGCCCAGTGCTCCCTTGCTCGGACTTCTCGCAAGCCGTTGGGCGCGGAAAGGATCGGTGATCGAGATCCCGACTCCGACGGTCTGGCCTGACGACTGCACGAGGGACGGATCGCTTCCGATCCAGCCCTGGACAGCGCGCGTTTCGGTGCCCGTGCAGTCGGGGATGGGAACGCCTGCGCCTGTGCACTGCACCGAGAGCGCGGGCACGCGGTCGCCGGTCACGACGAGGTTGTTGCTGTCCGTCATGGTGAACTGGCCGGACTGGCGCAACGGCCAGCCGGTGGGGATGGTGGGGCGGCTTCGCAGCCCTTCCACCAGGGCGAAGCCGCGTGCGTTGGCCTGGGTGCCGAACTGCGCGCTTCCATCCCCAAGTACACCGAGCACCTGCCGTGCCTGCTCGCTCTGCCGGAAGCGGCTCTGGACGATGTCGGCGAAGCGGGTGGTCTGGTTCAGCATCGCATAGGCGGGCAGGAACAGCAGCAGAGACAGCGTTCCCGCGATCATCACCTCGATCAGCGTGAAGCCGGCCTCGCTGGGTTTCGCCGTGTCGAGCGGTGTCACTCCCGTCTTCCCACCACGGTGCTCAGCGTCAGCGTCGTCGGTGCCGTGCCGGTGGACGCCACACCTCCGACCAAAGGCGTGGGAACACCTCCAACCAGGACATATGGATAATCGAGGAACATCGTGATGAGGTCGCACACCCCGCTTCCGCCGCCGTAGCCGTAGCATGTGGCCGTGTTCTTGGATTTCTTCTGCTTTCCCCCCGTGACCCAGCAAGCGCTCGACGTCAGGTCGGTGACGTCGCAGGAGGACCAGCTCAGCCTGGCCAGCAGGCCCCGGCTCCTGTCGAGCCAGACGTAGTTCAACGGCGGCGACTGCGTCCCGTAGAGCCAGACCAGGGTGTCCGGTGCTGCAGGCGCGTTGAAGGCACTCAGGGTCTTCACGGTGAAGGTCACCGGGGACGCGGTTGTGGCGTAGGTCACGCGGCTGCCCGAGTTCAGGATGCCCGGACTGGCAGTGTAGCCCGCAGTGCCCTGTGAAACGCCGGCTCCGAAGCTGGTTTTGCCATAGAGCGCGGACGCGCGTTCCATCTCGCCATTCAGGACGAAGATGGCTTTCTGGCGAAGCAGGACGTCAAAGGAGAGCCGATCCAGCGCGGCCCAGCCGTTTATCAGGCAAAGCACGAGAACCGAGAGCAGGACGCTGGCGGCCATGACCTCGACGAGAGTGAAGCCGTCTTCCGTGGAAATCTTGCGCAAGGTCCAAGCCGCGTTTTGTGGCTCCAGCACTGTCGTGCATCGGAGTTAACAGGCGATGAACAGGTGTCTGTCATCGGGCTCACCCATGTCCCTCTTCCCGCAACGTGCCTCGTTCCCGGCAGGCGAAAACCCTGTCGGCTCGCACATCCACACGGCCACTGCGGCGGGAGAACTCACCGTGCACCCGCTCAACGGGTGCCGGTCCAGGGGCGGCTCGCCCCTGGCGGGTTTGGGCAGAGCCCAAGCTTGCCTGCTTGCGCAGCCTCAGGCGAACTCGCGCTCCCGGGCCGGATCAAGCAGGCTGAGCGCCACCGCCTCTGCCGCGCGGATGCCGTCGATCGCCGCCGAGAGGATGCCGCCTGCATGGCCTGCGCCCTCGCCCGAGGGGTAGAGGCCGGCGACGTTGACGCTGCGTCCGTCGCGGCGGCGGAGCATGCGCACCGGCGAGGAGGTGCGGGTTTCCACCCCGGTCATCACCGCGTCGGCCATGGCGAAGCCGGGGATCTGGCGGTCGAAGGCGGGCAGGGCCTCGCGGATCGCGGCGGTGGCGTAGTCGGGCAGGCAGCGCGCGAGGTCGGTGGGGCGCACGCCGGGGCGGTAGGAGGGAACCACGGTACCGAGCGCGGCGGAGGGCCGGCCGGCGAGGAAGTCGCCGACGCGCTGGGCGGGGGCGGCGTAGGTGCCGCCGCCGGCCTGGAACGCGGCCTCCTCCCAGCGTCGCTGGAAGGCGATGCCGGCGAGCGCGTCGCCGGGGTAGTCCGCGGGGGTGATGCCGACGACGAGGCCGGCGTTGGCGTTGCGTTCGTTGCGCGAGTACTGGCTCATGCCGTTGGTCACGAGGCGGCCGGGCTCGGAGGCGGCGGCGACCACGGTGCCGCCGGGGCACATGCAGAAGCTGTAGGCCGAGCGGCCGTTGGCGCAGTGGTGGACGAGCTTGTAGTCCGCGGCGCCGAGCAGGGCGTGGCCGGCCTGGGCGCCGAAGCGGGCGCCGTCGATCAGGGATTGCGGGTGCTCGATGCGCACGCCGATGGAGAACGGCTTGGCGCGCATGGCCACGCCGTCGCGGTGCAGCGCCTCCGTGGTGTCGCGCGCGCTGTGGCCGACCGCGAGCACGACGTGGTCGGCGCGGATGCGGCTGCCGTCGGCGAGCACGACGCCGTGCAGCCGCAGACGGGGACCGTCCCAGCCTTCGGGGTCGCCGCCCGGCTCGGACGCGGTGGGCGGGTCGGCGGGGCCACCGGAGTCCCCGGGCCGCAGGTCGAGCGAGGCGACGCGGCTGGCGAACCGGTATTCGCCGCCCAGCGACTCGATGGTGGCGCGCATCCGCTCCACCATGCCGACGAGGCGGAAGGTGCCGATGTGCGGCTTGCTGACGGTGAGGATCTCCGGCGGCGCGCCCGCGCGCACGAACTCGTCGAGCACCTTGCGGCCGTAGTGGCGCGGGTCGCTGACCTGGCTCCACAGCTTGCCGTCGGAGAAGGTGCCGGCGCCGCCCTCGCCGAACTGCACGTTGCTCTCGGGGTCGAGTGTGGAGCGCCGCCACAGTGCCCAGGTGTCCTGCGTGCGCCGGCGGACCGGCTGGCCGCGCTCCAGCACGATCGGACGCAGGCCCATCTGCGCCAGCAGAAGCGCCGCGAACAGTCCGCACGGACCGGCGCCGATCACCACCGGGCGCAGGGCGTCGGCGGGGCGGTCGAGAGCGTGCGCCACGAAGCGGTAACGCGTATCCGGCGACGGCACGATGCCGGGGACGGCCACGGCGCTCTCGTCGCGCACCGCCACGTCGAGCGTGTAGACCAGCCGGATGTCGCCGCGCCGGCGGGCGTCGTAGCCGCGGCGGGCGACGTGGTGCTCGCCCACGTCGGCGGCGGGGATGCCGAGGCGGGCGGCGAGCGCGGGCACCAGCGCGTCGGGGCCGTGGTCAAGGGGCAGCCGGAGTTCCGTGACGCGCAGCATGGGGCGGAGATCGGCGCTTGGCGATGCGGGCGCAAGGGCAGAAAGCAAGCAAGCAAGGCTGGGCTCTGCCCAGACCCGCCAAAGGCCAAGGCCTTTGGAAACCATTCTTTAAGAAAAAAACCAAAGGCGCAGCCTTTGGCGGAGTCCAGGGGCGGAGCCTCTGACCTTGCTGTCTGCCTGGCTTGGAGGGAGCGGCGTTCCCTGTGGTATAGGGTGTTCCGAGGATCGTTCACCCGGAGCCGCTGCATGGCCGCACTCGCCCAGACCCGCCGCGCTTCCCCGGGCGGCACCGCCGACCGGCTGGCCTCGCCGGAGATCCGGCTCCTGGCCCGCCGGCGGCTGGCGGAGCTGGGCGGGGTGGCGCTGGGGCTGTGCGGCGTGGCGCTGCTGGTGGCGCTGGCGAGCTACAACCCGCGCGACCCGTCGCTGAACACCGCAGCGTCGGTGCGCGTCACCAACCTGGTGGGCCCGGCCGGCGCGGTGCTGTCGGACCTGCTGCTGCAGGGATTTGGGCTGGCCGGCGCGCTGCCCGGGCTGGCGATGCTGGCCTGGGCGTGGCGCATCGCCTCGCGCCGCGGCGTGGGCCGGGCGTCGGTCAGGATCGGCGCCACTCTGCTGGCGCTGCCGGTGCTGGGGGCGGCGCTGGGGACGCTGCCGGTGGGCGCCGGGATGGCCGGCCCGTGGATGGTAGGCGTGGGGGGCAGCGGGGTGGCGTGGCCGACCAGCGCCGGGCTCGGCGGCGCCGCGGGCCGGGTGCTCGGGCTCAGCGTGCTCGGCGCCGCGCGCGGGGCGTTCGGGCCGGTAGGCACCGCGCTGGTCTGGGTCGTGGGGCTGGCGGCGGCGCTGGGACTGGTGCTGCTCGGGCTCGGGCTGACTCCGGGGGAATGGCGAGCGGCAGGGCGCGGCGCGCGCAGGGGCATGACCGGGGCCGGGCTGGGCCTGGCCGGCGCCGGGCGCGGGCTGGCGGGCGCGGCGCGACGCGGCGCGGCGCCGGCGCTGCCCAGGATCGGCGCATCGGGACCTGGCGCACCAGGGCCTGCTACACCAGGATCTGGCACATCGAGGCTTGCGACGCTGCTGCCGCGCGAACGCATGGCGGAGGACGTCGCGGTCGGCTTGTCCGGAACGCAGTGGCCCGTCGAAGCCAGGAACGGCGTTCCGGCCGCGCCGAATGTGGGGCGGCGCGAGCCGGTGCTCGGGGTGGGTGGCGCCGTGCGTCGGGAGCCTGTCGCGGCCGGCGGCGCGACTGCCGGCGCGACCGGGGCTGGCGCCGCCGGCCGCGACGACGCGTTCCCGCAGGTGCCGCCACCGCCGCGGCCGGTCGCGCAGGACGGGGACGCCGGCGAGGAACCCGCGTTGGCAGTCAAGGCCGGGCGTGTCAGGCCGGGCGCGATGGCGGCGGCGCTGCGGGCCGTGGCGCCCCGGATCGTGGCAGCAGGGATTGCGCCCAGGATCGCGGCGGCTGCCGTGCCAACGGTGCCTGCCGGATCGCGCGTCGATGCCGCGGCGGCGGAGGGCAGATGGCGGTTCCCGCCACTGTCGCTGCTCAAGCCGGCGCCGGAGCGGGGCTCGGCGGGCCCGTCCGAGGACGCGCTCCAGGGCAACGCGCGCCTGCTGGAGACCGTGCTCAACGACTATGGCGTGCAAGGCGCGATCCGCGAGATCCGGCCCGGCCCGGTGGTCACGCTGTACGAGCTGGAGCCGGCGCCGGGCATCCGCTCGGCCCGCGTGATCGGGCTCGCCGACGACATCGCGCGGTCACTGTCCGTCACCGCGGTGCGCATCGCCACGGTACCCGGCCGCAACGTGATTGGCATCGAGGTGCCCAACAGCTTCCGCGAGACGGTCTATCTCAGCGAGCTGCTCGGCGCCGAGGAGTGGGCGCAGCACCCCTCGCGGCTGTCCCTGGCGCTGGGCAAGGACATCGCCGGGCTGCCGATCGTGGCCGATCTGGCGCGGATGCCGCACCTGCTGGTCGCGGGCACCACCGGCTCGGGCAAGTCGGTGGGCATCAACGCGATGATCCTCAGCCTGCTGTACCGGCTCAGCCCGGAGCAGTGCCGGCTGATCCTGATCGACCCCAAGATGCTGGAGCTGTCGGTGTACGACGGCATCCCGCACCTGATGGCGCCGGTGGTCACCGAGCCGGCCAAGGCGGTCACCGCGCTGAAATGGACGGTGCGCGAGATGGAGCGGCGCTACCGGGCGATGAGCCAGCTCGGGGTGCGCAACGTCGGCGGCTACAACGACCGGGTGGCCGAGGCGGCTTCCAAGGGCGAGGTGGTCACGCGGCGCGTGCAGACCGGCTTCGACTCCGAGACCGGGCGGCCGATCTTCGAGGAGCAGCCGCTGGTGCTGGCGACGCTGCCGTTCCTGGTGGTCATCATCGACGAGATGGCCGACCTGATGATGACGGCCGGCAAGGAGATCGAGGCCGCGATCCAGCGCCTCGCGCAGATGGCGCGCGCGGCGGGCATCCACGTCATCATGGCGACGCAGCGGCCCTCGGTGGACGTGATCACCGGCACCATCAAGGCGAACTTCCCGACGCGCATCTCCTACCAGGTGATCTCGAAGTTCGACAGCCGCACCATCCTGGGCGAGCAGGGCGCGGAGCAGCTGCTGGGGCAGGGCGACCTGCTCTACATGCAGGGCGGCGGCAGGATCGGGCGCGTGCACGGCCCGTTCGTGGGCGACCGCGAGGTCGAGGACGTGGTGGCGTTCCTGCGCGCGCAGGGCGAGCCCGCCTACCTCGACGAGGTGACCGAGGGCTCCGACGACGATGACGGGGCGAACTCGGCGCTGTCCGGGATCGCGGCGGCGGGCGACGGCGAGAAGGGCCTGTTCGACCAGGCGGTGGACGTGGTCTCGCGCGAGGGCAAGGCCAGCACGAGCTTCATCCAGCGCCACCTGTCGATCGGCTACAACCGGGCGGCCAAGCTGATCGAGCAGATGGAGAAGGAGGGGATCGTCAGCCCGGCCAACCACGTCGGCAAGCGCGAGGTGCTGGTGCGGCGGAGCGAGGACTGAACGGGCGGGCGGGCAGGAAGCAAGGCTGGGCTCTGTCCAGACCCGCCAAAGGCCCCCTCTCCCAGGCGAGGGGCCTTTGGAAACCGATTTACTTAAATAACGGATTCCAAAGGCCCAGCCTTTGGCGGAGCTTGAGGCCGCGCCTCAACCTTGCCTCCCTCACCGCTCCGGAACCCACAGCTCCAGGGTCCCCGGCAACGGGCTGGGCACGAACGTGGTGAACGAGCGGACATGCCACGGGCTGCGCGCGCCGCCGAGCTTGCGGGCCAGGGCATGGGCCGCCGCTGCGTCGTCCGCGAAGAAGTAGCGGATCTCCGGCGCGCCCGGACCTGCGTCGACGGTGCGGATCTCGGTGCGGGCGAACTGGGGATCGAGCGTGCGGGCGAGGTCGTCGGCCACCGCCGCGCCGCGCTGCGATCCCCTGCGATAGTGGATGAACACACGGCGGCTGCTGAACTCCGGGCTCGCGATGGCGACCTGCGGCAGGGGCGGGACGATGCCGGGCGAGGTCTGGCGGGCGAAGGCGGAGGACGGATTCGGCAGCGCCGCGACGTCGGGCCGGTCCGGCTGCTGCGGAGGACGATTCGCGGCGCCGGACGGGCTGGCGTGGTCCAGGTCGGTCAGCAGGTGCCGGAACGCCGTGCCGGCGGGAAGCGCCGGCGTGGCGGCGATGGCCATGTCCGGGGCTGCGGACGCCGCGGCCTGGGCGGGCGGCTCCGGAGCCGGCGCGACGGTCGTGGTGGCGTTCGGCACAGGGCTGGCGAGCGCGCGGACGGGACCGGGGTCGGGGTCAGGCCTGGCGGTGGCGACCGCGGCGGGAAGCGCTGCGCAGCGCCAGGCGCCGGCGAGGTCGATCACCTGCTGCCCGCTGCGATCGACCAGGTGGCGTGCGACGAAGCGGCCGCCGTCCTGCCCCGGCAGCAGGGACAGCTCCAGGCGGAACGGGGCACCGGGCTGGGTGGAGCCGAAGAACGTCTGGCCGCCGATCGCGACCTGGAGACTGCCGTTGCGCGGGGCAACCTGTTCCGGCGCCGCGGCGTCCAGCCCGGCCACCGTCAGCACAAGGCCGGGCCGTGCCGGGTCGAGCACGCTCTCGCCCGGGTCGGCGCCGAAGCGCAGCAGGTAGTCCTGCCGGCCGCCCGGCAGGGTCAGGGTCGCGCAGAGATGGGCGTCGTCCGCCGGCGCCTGCTGCCCGAGGCGTGCGGCCAGGGCTCCGGTGGCGTCGAGCTGGACCGCTATCTCCCCGGGCCGGGCGTCGGGCAGGGCCGGTGCGGCGCCGGCCTGCGGCTCCGCAGGCACGGTCTGGCCCGCGGCGGCGGCGGCCCAGAGACAGGCGAGGGTGGCGGTGCGCAGCACCCGGGCGTGGGAGGGGGCGAGAGGCAAATCCGGGACCTTTCGGGCTGTGCCGGCGTAGCGGCGGTTCGGATGGGCACGGCCGGCTGGTCGCGGCACAGGGTCAGCAAGCAAGACCAGGCTCTGCCCGGACCTGCCAAAGGCCCCCTCTTCCAAGCATGGGCCCTTTGGAAGCCCGTCCCTTGAGCAAGTGGATGCCAAAGGCTGCCTTTGGCAGGCCAGAGGCCCCTGCTTGAAGGAAGGGCCTCTGGCCTTGTTTGCCTGACCGGTCACACCTGGGGCCGCCGGTATCAGTTCTCACGCAGGAAGCCGTGGCGGCCGGTGTCGCGCATGCCCAGCACGACCAGCAGCGTCACTGCCGTCATCGCCGTGGCGTACCAGCCGAACCAGCCGGCCACGCCCGCGCTCTTGAGCCACAGCGCCACGTATTCCGCCGAGCCGCCGAACACCGAGTTTGCCACCGCGTAGGCCAGGCCGACGCCGAGCGCGCGCACCTCGGTGGGGAACATCTCGGCCTTCACCAGGCCGGTGATCGAGGTGTAGAAGCTGTTGATCCCGAGCGCGCCCATCACCAGCAGCAGCGCGGTCCAGGGCGTGTGGCCGGCCGCGGCGATGGCGTCGAGCAGCGGCACCGTAGCCAGGATCGACAGCACCCCGAAGCAGAGCAGCGAGGTCCGGCGGCCGATCACGTCGGACAGCGCGCCGAACAGCGGCTGCGTCGCCATCGTCACGAACAGCGCCAGCGTCATCACCCAGGACGCGGTGCGCGCGTCCATGCCGGCGGTGTTGACCAAGTATTTCTGCATGTACGTGGTCCAGGTGTAGAAGGCGAGCGAGCCGCCCGCGGTCAGCCCGACCACCTGCCAGAACGCGCGTCCGTTCCGGCGCAGCAGCGCGAGGCTGCCGGCGTTTCGGCGGGTGGCCTCCGTGGTGCGGATGCTCTCCGGCAGCGAGCGGCGCAGCCACAGCGCGGAGAGCGCCAGCACCGCGCCCAGCGCGAACGGGATGCGCCAGCCCCAGCCCCGCATGGCGTCGGGCGGGAGCACCTGCTGCAGCAGCAGCATGCTGAGCACCGCGAGAAGCTGGCCGCCGATCAGGGTGACGTACTGGAACGAGGCGTAGAAGCCGCGCCGGCCTTCCAGCGCCACCTCGCTCATGTAGGTGGCGCTGGTGCCGTACTCGCCGCCCACCGAGAAGCCCTGCAGCAGCCGGGCGAGCAGCAGGATCACCGCCGCCGCCCGTCCCAGCGTGGCCGCCGTCGGCAGCACCGCGATCACCAGCGAGCCCGAGCACATCAGCAGCACCGAGAGCAGCAGCGACGCGCGACGCCCCCGTCGGTCAGCGTAGCGGCCGAAGAACCAGCCGCCGATCGGGCGCATCAGGAAGCCCACCGCGAACACCCCTGCGGTGGACAGGAGCTGCGACGTCGGGTCGCCGGAGGGAAAGAACGCCGGGGCGAAGTAGATCGCGCCGAAGGCGTAGACGTAGAAGTCGTACCACTCGACCAGGTTGCCCGACGAACTGGCCAGGATCGCGCGCACCCGGGCCAGCGTGCTCAGCCGCGCGGTGGCCAGCGGGTCGCCGGACGTCACGGCGAACGGTTCGGCCTCGAGGGCGGGGGATTGCTCGGTCATCGACGGCCTCGGCGGTTGCGGTGCCGGCCGGCATGCGCCGGGGCAGGCGGCAGCGAGCGTCATCCTTGTCGGGGCGTCAAGGCGGGACGCAGGCGCAACGACCAGTGGCGCTTGGCTAGGCAGCAAGCATGGCCAGAGGCTCTGCCTCTGGACTCCGCTCAAGGCCAAGCCTTGAGAGTCCACTTTCAAGTCGAGGGATCAAAGGGCCTCCGGCCCTTTGCGGGTCTGGGCAGAGCCCGGCCTTGCTTGCTGCCACACCGCCCTACCAGGCGCCCGCCTACCAGGCGATCGACTTGCCCTCCCAGTCGAGGAACCGGTGCCCGCCGCTGCCGTGCTGCGCCTCGATCACCTCGCACAGCCCGTTCGCGCTCGTCTCGACGTCGAGCGAGGCGCCGGCGCCGCCCATGTCGGTCCTCACCCAGCCAGGGTGCAGCGACAGCACCGTGATCCCGGCGTCGCGGTGGCGCAGGGCGTAGCAGCGGGTCAGCGTGTTCAGCGCCGCCTTGCTGGCGCGGTAGATCTCCCAGCCGCCGGAGCTGTTCTCGGCCACGCTGCCCAGGATCGAGGTCATCACCGCCATGGTGCCCTCGGGGGCGAGGCGGTCGGTGAACTGCTCCATCACCCGCAGCGGCGCGTGGGCGTTGGTCTCGAACACATGGGCGGCCGAAGCGACCCCGACCTCGTGCACCGGCAACGTGGCGTCGTCGGCGATGCCGGCGATCACGAACACCAGGTCGAACGGCCCGGCGGCCCGCCCGTGCAGCGCGGCCATCGCCGCGGCGTCGGTGATGTCGGCGCGCTCCACCCGCACGCCGGGCACGGCAGCCAGCGCCGGCGCGCGCGACGGGTCGCGGGCGGTCGCGGTGACGGACCAGCCGCGGCGGACAAAAACCTGCGCGAGGCCAAGGCCGAGGCCGCGCGAGGCGCCGATCAGCAGGGCGCTCCTGGAAGCGGGCATGGCAGTTCTCCTGGACGGTGGGCGAACACAGCGTGCGGGGGAGGGCGGGGTTGTCGAAGGCAGGCAGGCAAGGTTGAGGCTCCGCCTCAAACTCCGCCAAAGGCAAGCCTTTGGAAACCCATACTAAATAAAGCCGGTCCAGGGCGGCTCGCCCTGGCGGGTCTGGGCAGAGCCCGGCCTTGCTTGCTACGGCATCAGTCGCCGGACGCGGTGACGCGCCAGACCGTGTTGCCCAGATCGTCGGCGATCAGCAGGGCTCCGGTGCGGTCCAGCGCCAGGCCCACCGGGCGGCCGCGCGCCTGGTTCTTGTCGTTGAGGAAGCCGGTGACGACATCCTGCGGCGGGCCGTCGGGTCGGCCGGCGGCGAACGGGACGTAGATCACCTTGTAGCCGTTGAGCGGGGTGCGGTCCCAGCTTCCGTGCTCGCCGACGAAGGCGCCGCCGCGATACGTTTCGGGCAGGCCGGAGGCGGTGTCGAACACCAGGCCGAGCGGGGCGACGTGGGAGCTGAGCGCGTAGTCGGGCGGGATCGCGCTGGCGACGAGGTCGGGGCGCTGGGGTTGGACGCGCGGGTCGACGTGCTGGCCGTAGTAGCTGTATGGCCAGCCGTAGAAGCCGCCGTCCTTCACCGAGGTCAGGTAGTCGGGCACCAGGTTCGGGCCCAGCTCGTCGCGCTCGTTGACCACCGTCCACAGCCTGCCGGTCTGCGGCTCGAACTGCAGGCCGTTGGGGTTGCGCAGGCCGGCGGCGAAGACGCGGAAGGCTCCGGTCGCGCGGTCGACCTCCAGGATGTCGGCGCGGTCCAGTTCTGCGCCGATGCCGTTCTCGGCGATATTGCTGTTGGAGCCGACGCCGGCATAGAGCTTGGTGCCATCGGGGCTGGCGATCAGGCTCTTGGTCCAGTGGTGGTCGATCAGTCCGCCGGGGAGGTCGACGAGCTTGGTGCCCGGGTCGGTGATCGTCGTCTGGCCGTCGGTGTAGGGGAAGCGCAGGATCGCGTCGGTGTTGGCGACGTAGAGGTCGTGGCCGATCAGGGCGACGCCGAACGGCGAGTTGAGATGGTCGAGGAGCACGGTGCGCGTGGGCGCCACGCCGTCCGCTGCGGCGCGCACCAGGGTGATGCGGTTGGCGCCCCTGTTGTGGGCGCCGGAGAACGCTTCGACCCAGCCCATCACCAGGTCCTTCGGGCGGTTGACCGGAGCGGGCGGGCCGCTGGTCTCGACGACCAGCACGTCGCCGTTGGGCAGGACGTAGAGCGAGCGGGGGTGCACGAGGCCGCGGGCCAGGGCCTCGATCCTGAGGCCCTTCGGCACGGTGGGCGTCTCGTCGCGGCCCCAGGCGACGTCAGGGGCGATCTTCATTGGCGGCAGCAGGTACTGGTGCGGCGCGGGCAGCGGCGGGTTGGCGCCGTACTGGGTGAGGGCATCGAGCTGCGCCGCGGGCGGGCCGGAGAACGCCCAGGTGGTGCCCAGGCCGCAGGCGAACGCGACGAGCGCGAGCAGCGACACCAGGGCCGCGCGCGGGCGGGCGCGGGGGGTGGCGGGGCGGTACAGTCCGGAGACGACCAGGATGACCACGACCATGGCCGAGAGCGTCAGCCCGGCGGGCACGACCGCGGTGTAGCCGTCGCGGCTGTGGACGAAAGCGTTGATGAGCGACAGCACCGCCGCCAGCGCGTCACCCAGCACGTGGGGCCAGGGCGGCGTCAGCGGGTGGGTGCGGCGCCGGGTCGCGAGGTCGATCAGGCCGGCGACGGCGACGACGGCTGTGACCAGCAGGCCGGCGGCGATCAGCCAGGCGGAGAACGTCTCCCAGGTCACGGAGGCGGAGCGCCAGTAGGCCAGGTCGGTGACGAAGGCGGCGACGAAGAAGGCGTAGGGGACCGCCTCCAGCCTGGGGTAGAGCGGCCGCCTTGCGAACCCAGGCGATGGCGAGAGGCTCTGGGACATGGGGCCGGACTCCTGGGTGGGCTCGCGTCGCGGCGCCCGCGACATGGCTGCGACGGGATTGCGCGGGGAAGGTTCCCTCGCCGTGCCGTGATGGGTCGCCGGGGCGTGGGCAAGCAAGGCTGGGCTCTGCCCAGACCCGCCAGGGCGAGCCGCCCTGGACTGGCGTTACTTAGACCCGGTTCTCAGAATTCCCGGGCGAGCTTTCCTGCAACCAGGACCAGGCATGCGGCTCGGAACACGGACTGGACGATGAAGCCGAGGCGGTCGTAGCGCAGGGCGAGGCGCCTGTTCTCCAGCAGCCAGGCGCTGGTGCGCTCCACAGGCCAGCGCTGGCTGCCCAGGCCCGCGCCGTGCGGCTGTCGCCGCTTGGGGATGCAGGGCTCGACGCCGAAGCGGCGACACAGGGCGCGGTTGCTCTCGGCGTCGTAGCCGCGGTCGGCGAAGGCGGTCCTGATCCTGGCCATGACGGCGAAGGCGCGCAGGAACAGACGCTCGAACAGGAGGGTGTCGGCAACGTTGGCCCTGGTCGCGACGCAGGCGACCGGCGTGCCGTCGCCGTTGACCGCGACGTGGCATTTCGTGCCCATCTTGGCGCGATCGGTGGGGTTCGGGCCGACCAGCTCGCCGCCGCGCCTGGCGCGCACCGAGCCACTGTCCACGATCAGGGTCGGATCGCTCCGCAGCAGGGCGACCAGCGTCGCGTGCACCCGCGCCAGCAGGCCGGTGTGTGCCCGGCGCTCGAGGGTGCGGCGCAGGGTGGTCCCCGCCCGGGCGTGGCAGTCAGGCTGCGCCAGGGCGCGCCCTGGCGCACGAAGCGCCGCAGGATGGCCAGCAAGCACCCGCACCGTCTCTGCGCGCGGGTGTCGGGGGCCAGGCGCGGGTGGCGCCTCGCAGCACGCGACCACCGTCGCGATCAGGTCCAGCACCTTGGCGTCCAACTTGATCCTCCTGCCCGAACGAGCAGGCATGGTAACGACCTCGCAGGACAGGCAATCACGTCACCTCAACCCAGGGTAGTAGTGAAAACCGCCTCTTAGAAAGTGGTTTCCAAAGGCCCCACGCTTAAAGGAGGGGCTTTTGGCGGGTCCGGGTAGGGCCTGGTCTGGCTTCCTGCCCTGGACGCGCTCCCGCCCTTGACGCCGCCCGCTCCGCCCGGCCCTTTTCCCGGAGCCCGAAGGAGCCGCCGATGTCCCTCTCGCCCGAAGCCCTCGCCGTGGCCGCGGAGCAGGCCGCCGTCCTCGCCCACGCCCTGCCGTTCCTGCGCCGCTACGCCGGCGCGACCATCGTGGTGAAGTACGGCGGCCACGCGATGGGCGACCACGCGCTGGCCGAGCAGTTCGGCGCCGACATCGCCCTGCTCAAGCTGGTGGGCCTCAACCCGGTCGTGGTCCACGGCGGCGGCCCGCAGATCAACGCGATGCTCGCCCGCCTGGCGATCCAGTCCACCTTCGTCGACGGCCTGCGCGTCACAGACGCCGCGATGGTCGAGGTCGTGGAAATGGTCCTCGCCGGCACCGTGAACAAGCAGGTCGCCGGCCTCATCAGCCGTGCCGGCGCGATGGCGGTCGGCATCTCCGGCAAGGACGGCGGCCTGATCCGCGCCCGCAAGCTGTCGCGCACCGTGCGCGACCCCGACAGCCACATCGAGCGCGTGCTCGACCTCGGCTTCGTCGGCGAGCCGGTGCAAATTGACGTCGGCGTGATCTACGCGCTCACCGGCGCCGGCATCATCCCGGTGATCGCGCCGATCGGCATGGGCGATGACGGGCAGACCTACAACATCAACGCCGACACCGTCGCCGGCTTCATCGCCGGCGCGCTCAAGGCCACCCGCCTGCTGATGCTGACCGACGTGCCCGGCGTGCTCGACGCCGAGCGCCAGCCGATCGCCGAGCTGTCGGTCGCCGACGCCAACGCCGGCATCGCCAGCGGCATGATCTCCGGCGGCATGATCCCCAAGGTGGAGAACTGCCTGGAGGCGGTGCAGCGCGGCGCGCGCGGCGCGGTGATCCTCGACGGCAGGGTGCCGCACGCCTGCCTGCTGGAGCTGTTCACCGAGGCGGGGCCGGGGACGCTGATCCGGAGCTGAAGGCAGGCAAGCCTGGGCTCTGCCCATTGCTTGAAGGCGGGGACCCGCCAGGGGCGAGCCGCCCCTGGACCGGCACACAACAGGGTCAGTGCCCCAACCTATGTCGAGGTTTCCAAAGGCTTGCCTTTGGCGGAGTTCGAGGCAGAGCCTCAACCTGGCCTCATACCAGCGGCTCTGATGCTTGACCGGTGAAGCAAGCAAGATCGAGGCTCTGCCTCAAACTCCGCCAAAGGCAAGCCTTTGGAATCCAATACTTAAATAAATGGTTTCCAAAGGCCTCGGGCCTTTGGCGGGTCTGGGCAGAGCCCAGTCTTGCTTGCCTATGGGTCAACCATCTCGGCCGCTGGCCTCAGCTCTCCGCTGGGTCGTGCGACACGTACCACCGCCCGCGCCCCGCCGCCTTGGCGTGGCGCAGCGCGCGCTGCGCCCGCCGCGTCAGGCTGTCCACCGTCTCGGCGCTGGCCACCTGGCGGCAGGCGATGCCCATCGACACGCCGAGCAGCAGCGAGCCTTCCACCGCCAGGGCCGCGAACGTCCCGGGCGCCTCCAGCCGCAACTTCTCCGCCCGCTCCGCCACCGACAGCTCGTCGGCGTTGTCCAGCCACGCCGCGAACAGGTCCCCGCCCAGCCGCCCGATCAGGTCCGCCGGCCGGAACGTGCGGCGCAGCATCTCCGCGGTGGCCAGCAGCGCGCCGTCGCCCAGCTCCTGCCCCCAGCATGCGTTCATCCGCCGGAAGTGGTCGAGGTCGAGCAGCAGCAGCGTGCCCGGCACCGACTCGCGGTCCAGCCGGTCGATCCGGCGCCCCATCTCCTGGCCGAACACCTCGCGGTTGAACAGCCCGGTCAGCCCGTCGCTGCGCGCCTGCCCCGACAGCGCGCCCGCCACCTGCTCCTGGCCGAGCAGCAGCCGCAGCAGCCCGATCGCCGCCTCCGCCGCCCCCACGTCGGCCTCCGCCCACGCCGCCGCCCCCACGCCGCGCCACAGCGCCAGCACCGGGTCGCCAGGCTGGCTGCCGCCGCACACCAGCACGCCATGCCCGCCCACGCTCAGCAGCCGCCGCCCCGCAGCCCCGGCGCGCGCCGGCATCGACCCTGGCGGCAGCGCCAGCACGGTGCCGCTCAGCCGCAGCACGAAGCCGATCGGGTCCAGCAGCGTCGCCCCCGCCGCGCCCATCCTGTCGCACACCAAGTCCAGCGCCAGTTCCAGCGGGCACACCATCGACGCCGGGCCGCGCAGACCGTCCAGCACCTGCTCCGCCACCGCCGCGCGGTGCAGCGCCACCGAGAACGGCGCCACCTTGCGCGTCACCTCCTGCGCGAAGCCGCGCACGCCCGCCTCGCGACCCAGCGCGTCGTGCAGCGGCGCCGCCGTCACCAGCAGGCACGCCGACGACCCGTCCGCGCGCCGCATCCACACCCTGCGCCCGCACGACGACGCCCCCGCGGCGAATGGGTCGCCGTCGGACGGATCGACCAGCAGCCCGTGCGCCTCGCGCCCGAGCAGATCGCCCGCCTCGTGCCCGAGCGCACGCTCCGGCGCCACGAACCGCAGCAGCCCCGCCGCGTCGGTCTCGAACACCAGCTCCGCCGCGGTGCCGAGGATCTCCGGCCACCCGGCGTCCGCGACACGCGGCAGGCCCTGTTCGGCGGCGATGGCAAGGTCCTGGTTCATCAATGCTGCGCGCTCCCGTTGACGCTACCCTCGCACGGTGCGGTGAACAGCCGCTTAACCCGGCACCTGGGGAAGCAAGCAAGGTTGAGGCTCTGCCTCAAACTCCGCCAAAGGCCGAGCCTTTGGAATCCACCTACAAGAACCCAGGCTCCACCCGAGGTGCCAAACGAATGCAGGTCCAGGGGCGGCTCGCCCCTGGCGGGTCCGGGCAGAGCCCGGCCTTGCCTTGCCTTCCCCATCGTTGACAGCGCGGCACGCATCGGGCACGGGGCTGGCGCCCGGCCGCCCGCTGCGGCGCAACCGCGGGACCACCGTGCATGAGCGACGACGACACGCTGCGGCTGCGGATCGAGGCGCTCTGGGACGCCCGCGACACCCTCTCCCCCGCGACGGGCGGCGAGCCCCGCGACGCCGTGCGCGACGCCCTCGACGCTCTGGACTCCGGCCGCCTGCGCGTCGCCACGCCCGCAGGGTCCGGCTGGACCGTCCACCAGTGGCTGAAGAAGGCGGTGCTGCTCTCCTTCCGCCTCAACGACAACGCCCTGACCGCCGGCGGCTGGGACAAGGTCGCACTGAAGTTCGCCGGCTGGGGCGAGAACCGCTTCCGCGAGGCCGGCTTCCGCGCCGTGCCCGGCGCCGTCGTCCGCCACTCCGCGTACATCGCGCCGGGCGTCGTGCTGATGCCCTGCTTCGTCAACGTCGGCGCCCACGTCGGCGCGCACACCATGATCGACACCTGGGCCACCGTGGGCTCCTGCGCCCAGATCGGCGCGCGCTGCCACATCAGCGGCGGCACCGGCATCGGCGGCGTCCTGGAGCCGCTCCAGGCCGACCCCGTGGTGATCGAGGACGACTGCTTCATCGGCGCCCGCTCCGAGGTCGCCGAGGGCGTGCGCGTCGAGCGCGGCAGCGTGCTCTCCATGGGCGTCTTCCTCGGCGCCTCCACCAGGATCGTTGACCGCGCCACCGGCGAGGTCACCACCGGCCGCGTCCCCGCCTACTCCGTCGTCGTCCCCGGCACCCTGCCCGGCCGCCCGCTCCCGGACGGCTCGCCCGGCCCCGGCCTCGCCTGCGCGGTGATCGTCAAGCGCGTCGACGAACGCACGCGCGCCAAGACCTCGATCAACGACCTGCTGCGCGAGTGAGCCAACAGCAAGCGAGGCCGGGCTCTGCCCATTGCTTGAAGGCGGGGACCCGCCAAGGGCGAGCCGCCCCTGGACCGGCCTCCAGAAGGCGCACCTCGCCAGTCAAGGTCCCACAGCCCCTTTCAGATGGTTTCCAAAGGCTCGGCCTTTGGCGGAGTCCAGAGGCAGAGCCTCTGGCCTTGCTGCTGCCTTGACCCCCGACCCCGTCCCCCTCGCGCAGGCCCTGCTGCGCTGCCCCTCCGTCACCCCCGCCGACGCCGGCGCGCAGGCCGTGCTCGCCCGCGCCCTCGAATGCCAGGGCTTCACGGTCACGCACCTGCCGTTCGGCGCCACCCCCAACCTGTTCGCCCGCCGCGGCACCTCCGGCCCGCATTTCTGCTTCGCCGGCCACACCGACGTCGTCCCCCCCGGCGAGCGCGGCTGGACCAGCCCACCCTTCGACGCCGAGATCCGCGACGGCGCCCTGTTCGGCCGCGGCGCCGTGGACATGAAGGGCGCGATCGCCTGCTTCGTCGCCGCCTGCGAGGCCCATTTCGCCACCCCCCGCGCCGGCTCCGTCAGCCTGCTCGTCACCGGCGACGAGGAAGGCTCCGCCACCGACGGCACCACCCGCGTGCTCGACTGGATGGCCGCGCACGGCCACATCCCCGATCTCTGCCTGGTCGGCGAGCCCACCAACCCCGCCGCGCTGGGCGACACGGTCAAGATCGGCCGCCGTGGCAGCCTCAACGCCACCCTGACCGTGCGCGGTCGCCAGGGCCACGCCGCCTACCCCGGGCGCGCCGACAACCCCGTGCACCGCCTGCTGCGCACGCTCGACGCCCTGCTCGCCGAGCCACTCGACGCCGGCACGGAGTGGTTCGCCCCCTCCGCGCTGCAGGTCGTCGACCTCGCCGTCGGCAACCCCGCCTTCAACGTCATACCCGCGGAGGCCAGAGCGCGCCTCAACATCCGCTTCAACGATCGCCACACCGGCGCCTCGCTCAAAGCCTGGCTCGGCGACACGCTGCGCCGCCACGCGCCCGACGCCACCCTCGACGCCCACGCCAACGCCGAACCGTTCCTCACCACCCCCGGCCCGCTGGTCGAGCGCCTGTGCGACGCGATCGAGCGCAGCCTCGGCCGCCGCCCGCGCCGCGACACCGCCGGCGGCACCTCGGACGCCCGCTTCGTGGCAGCCCACTGCCCCGTCGCGGAGTTCGGCCTGGTCGGCGCCTCCATGCACGCCGTCGACGAGCGCGTGCCCCTCGCCGACCTGCGCGCGCTGGCCGCCTGCTACGCCGCGATCCTCGCCGAATTCGTGCCGTGACGCCCCCCGAGCGCCCCACGGGCCAGCACCCCGCCGGCGACGCCCGCTCCCGCCTGGGCGCGCGCCTGCGCGCGCTGCTGCCCGCCGGGCTCCGCGCCCGCCTGCCCCCTGCCGCCCGCGTCCGCCCCGGCCCCGCCGAGGACGCCGCGAACCCCGCGCGCGGGTCCGCCGACGCGCCCTCCGACCGCGACCCGCCCGCGGGCCGGCCCGATGGCCCGCCCTTCGTGGCGCCGAACGACGTGTGGAACCGCCCCCGCCGCCCGGCCCGGCCCGCCAGCCCGTTCCAGGCGCTCAACCCCTTCCGTCCCAATCCGTCCCGCCAGCCCGGCTCCGACCCCCGCCCGGCTCCGCCCCGCTCCGCGCCGCGCGACCCGCCCGGCCCGCCCGGCCCGCCCGGCCCGAATGACCCCCGCGATCCCACCCCCCCCTCGCCCGGTCGCCTCATGCCCGGCTCCTCCTCGCCCGGCCGCCCGTCGCTCGGCGCCGTGGCCCGCGGCCTCTGGCGCCTCGCGTGCGGCCATGCCGACGGCCTCGACAGCTTCAACGCCACGGTCGTCGGCTTCCTGGGCTCGCTGCTGCCGCTGCTGCTGCTGGCCCTGCTGATGGCGGCGGGCGGTAACCCCGACGCATCCCGCAGCCTGGCCGTCGCCGTGGTCGGCCTGCTGGCGCCCCCGGTCCTGTCGCACGCCCTCGCCGCGCGCTGGGGCCGCGAGCGCGAGTGGCTGCGCTACGCCGTGTCGGTGAACTGGTGCCAGTGGGCGCTGCCGATGCTGGTCGCCGTGCTGCTGCTGGTCGTCCGCGCCGCCACCGGCGGCGGTGCCGCGTTCGCGACCCCCCTCGTCCTGCTGGCCGTGGTCGCCTACTGGCTGTGGCTGAACTGGTTCATCGCCCGCCACGCCCTGAAGCTCCCGGGCGGACGCGCCGCGCTGCTGGTGGTCCTGGTCAGTCTCGGCAGCGGCGCCCTGGTGCTGCTCCCCCAGCTCGCCGCGATCGCCCTGACGCGAGGCTGAGCGGGCCGCGGGGAACGGGAAGCAAGGTTGAGGCTCCGCCTCAAACTCCGCCAAAGGCAAGCCTTTGAAATCCATCACTTAGAGCATTTTCGGGTTGCACAGGTTTGAGGATGGCCGAAGGTGGAGCAGACCCTGATAGGGCGTCATCACCAGGCGAGCTCGGATAGCGGCCGAACCCGACAGACCTGAAGATGCTCTAAAATAGGAGTTTCCAAAGGCCTCAGGCATGGCGGGTCCGGGCAGAGCCCGGCCTTGCTTCTTGCCTGCCGTCCGCTCCAGCCGGTCCGGCCCGCCCCGCTACAGGCGGGCCAGCTTGCCGTCCGGCGTGAACAGGTAGTCGCCGGGGCGGCCGAGGTAGTCGTGCAGGATGAGGAACCGGACGTTCTCGACGTTGCGGCTCATCGCATGGATGTTCAGCGCGAGGAACTCGGGCGCCACCTGCACATGCGCCTCTCCCCCGTCGCCGAGCTGGACCACGAGCGACGGCCTGCCGCCCGCGACCGACAGCGCCCAGCGCACGCCCAGCGCGGTGACGTGCCGCCCCGGCCTGACAGGGGGCTCGGCGCCGGCGGGCGGCCCCGCGGCCTCGGACGACGACACCGCGGGATTATCCAGCGGACCCGGATCGTCCTGCGCCGCGGCGGAGGACGCGGCATCCCCCGCCTGGTCGGCGGGCGTGCCCTGCGCGCCGGCCGCCGCCGTCCCGTCGGGCGCGGGCTGCGGGGGCGTCGCGGGAAGTCCGGCCCGCAGCCGCTCCACCGCGGCGGCGAGCGGATCCGTGGACACGGGGCCGGCCGTGGCGTCGGTCGGAGGCACGCCGCCGGCCGGCGGCGCGGCCACGGGGTCGGCCGGCGGGGATGACTGCGGCGCCGGCCCGGCTTCCGTCGACACGGCTGGCCTGGCGGGCGCCTCGTCCGGCATCCTGGACAGGTCCGCCCTGTGGCCCGCAACGAGCAGGTAGAGCCCGAACGCGCCCGCCGCGAACAGCCCGCAGGCCAGTGCCAGCCACCTCATCCGTCCCAGCCTCCCACGTTCGCCCCCAGGCCGGAGCAGAAAGCCCAGCGACGCGGCGGCAGGCAAGGCCGGGTCTCCCTGCGCTGCCCATTCCAACGTCCCAAGCGGGCCGTCGAAATCCTTGGGCAGCTACGCCCGGACCCGTCGAAGGCTCCTCCCCCAAGCATGGATCCTCTGGAAACCACTTGCTTCAGTAATGGATTCCAAAGGCTTGCCTTCGGCGGAGTTTGAGGCAGAGCCTCAACCTTGCTTCCTTCCTTCGCGCCCGCCCCCTGGCTCCGCCCGCCACCCCGCCCCACATGCCGCCCCATGGAACAGCACGACGTCGTTGTGATCGGCGCCGGCGCCGCCGGCCTGATGTGCGCGATCGCCGCCGGCCGCCGCGGCCGGCGCGTGCTGGTGCTCGACCACGCCGCCGAGGCCGGCGCCAAGATCCTGATTTCCGGCGGCGGCCGCTGCAACTTCACCAACCGCGACGCCGCCCCGGACCGCTTCCTGTCCGACAATCCCGCCTTCTGCCGCTCCGCGCTGCGCCGCTACACTCCCGCCGACTTCATCGCCCTGGTCGAGTGCCACGGCATCGCCTGGCACGAGAAGACCCTGGGCCAGCTGTTCTGCGACGGCTCCGCGCGCGCCATCGTCGCCATGCTGCTCGCCGAGTGCGAGGCCGCCGGCGTCACCATCCGCCTCTCCACCCGCCCCACCGAGCTGGCGCGCTCCGATCGCTTCCGTATCGACACCGACGCCGGCGCGATCTCCGCCGAGAGCCTGGTGCTCGCCACCGGCGGCCTGTCGATCCCGAAGATGGGCGCCACCGGCTTCGCGCTCGACGCCGCCCGGCGCTTCGGCCTCGCCGTAACCCCCACCGCGCCCGCGCTGGTGCCGATGACCTTCGGCGGCGACGACCTCGCCCTGATGCAGCCGCTCAGCGGCGTGGCGCTCGACACCCTGGTCAGCACGGGCGCCAGCACGAGCGTCAGCATGGGTGCCGGCACGGGCGCCCGCGCCGGCCGCCACAGCTTCCAGGAGGCCACCCTGTTCACCCATCGCGGACTGTCCGGCCCCGCGATCCTGCAGGTCTCCTCGTGCTGGCGCCCCGGCGGCGCGATCACCCTTGACCTGCTCCCCGGCCAGGACGCGGCGGCCTTCCTCCTCGGCCGCAAGCGCACCCGCCCACGCGCCGAGCTGCGTACCGTGCTCGCCGAGATCCTCCCCCAGCGCCTCGCCAACGCCCTCGCGCCCGCGGAACCCAGGCCGCGCAACCTCGCCGACACCCCCGACCGCGCCCTCACGGCGCTCGCCGCCCGCCTCAAGGCCTGGCAGGTCACGCCCACCGGCTCCGAGGGCTACGCCAAGGCCGAGGTCACTCGCGGCGGCGTCGACACTCGCGCCCTGTCGCAGCGCACCATGGCGGCCAACGACGTTCCCGGCCTGTTCGTCGTCGGCGAGGCGGTCGACGTCACCGGATGGCTCGGCGGCTACAACTTCCAGTGGGCCTGGTCGAGCGGCTGGTGCGCGGGCGAGGCGGCATAAGCAGGCAAGGTTGAGGCTCTGCCTCAAACTTCGCCAAAGGCTCGCTTTTGGAATCCATCACTTAGGTAAGTCGGTTTCCAAAACTCCTACGCTGGGAAGAGACAATCCTCGGCGGGTCCGGGCATCGCGGCCTGCCTGGGTTGCCGAGATGGGCGATGGAGGCGGAGCCCTGCGCGCCCGTCTCAGAACTGCCAGCCGATCCCCAGCATCACCACGGGATACACCGGGTGGTTCACCTCCCGCTGGATGCGTCGCCGCTCGCGCTCCGCGTCCGCCGCGACCGACGGCAGCCGCGTGAACGCCCCGCTCATCGTGTACGACAGATGCGGGTTCCCCTGCACCATCGCCCCCACGTCGAGCGACACCCGCACCCGCCCGAACACCAGCGCGCTGTACCCGAGCCCCACCACCGGCGTCACGGCGTTGAACGTGGCGCGCGCGTCGATCCGCCCGGGCGCGCCCCCCGCGACGGCCGCGTGCCCCAGCCGCAGCGTGCCCATCGGCTGCGCGTGCGCGTCGACCTGGTTGCCGTTCACCACCACGCCGGCCGACAGCCGCAGCCGGCCCCCGAACGGATACCAGTCTCCGGTCAGCCCGCCGTTGAGCAGCCGCACCGTGCCGCCGTAGCGCAGCCTCGCGTCGTAGGCATAGGCGCGCTCGCTGTGCGCGATTCTCCCGTCGAGCAGGTCCGCGACGCCGAAGCCGAGTCCGTCGATGTCGGCCCGCACCCCGAACCGCGTGGCCGGCACGCGCACGTCCAGCTCCGGACCGAACCCGAGCGTGCCCCCCTTGACCAGCAGCGACGGCGACCACCCGCCCTGCGCCCGCGCCGGACCCGCCGCCAGCATCAGGACCGGACACGCCAGGAACGCGGCGCGGAAGAACGCCATTGTGGCTCCGACCCGCCCGAGGCGGCCTGTTCAGACCCCCATGCATACCCGCGTCTGATTAACGCTTCCGGAATTCCCGGGCCGGGTCCCGGTGCGGCCCAGACCCGGCCGCAGGCACGCCCGACCCGGCACAGGCCCGCCACCGCACCCCCTTTGGGCGCGCCGCCGGAAGCGGCTACTCTCGCCCCGCTCCCCCGAAGCCCCTCGTGCGCGCACCAACCTCCGCGACACCCTCCAGCCAGAGAACGAAGGCCGCCCCATGCCGCCGCTGCGCCCCTGCACCGTGGATCGGTCGCGCCGCCCATGATCCGGCTGGAACCCCTCACGCCCGACCACGCACCCGCCATGTTCGAGGGCCTGTCCGACCCCGCCGCCTACACCTGAGGTGGTCCCGTCCTGTTGGACAGTTTGGCGGCCGAGTTAAGCTTGGTTCTGGGTGTTGTCAGGCCGCCAGTTTCTCCATCCGTCCAGCCTCGTAGGACTCGTCGGGCGTGCGCCCAGCCAG
>JAABUH010001472.1_pt1 | contig 26079 bp, 28 predicted proteins | sample 5559121 | NCBI WGS metagenome assembly JAABUH01 (sample SAMN10711871, study PRJNA513364) | rock metagenome | isolation source: Antarctica rocks | place: Antarctica: Victoria Land, Battleship Promontory nord | collected 2015-12-28
TCCGCGGCCGTGTCCGGCGCGCGTCCACGCGTCGATCACGCGTGGACACGGCCCCGACGGCCCACCTGGACAGTGACACCCCGGTCATGCAACCCATCGTTTCGTTCTCTCCGACAGACTGCTAGCAGTGCGAGTATCGCCACGCTTGCGGCGATCAGGAATACAACAGTTGCCATGATACATCCCCCTTGGCGTCTCGCCGGTGGCGAACCGCTATTTGGCGAGATACAAGCGCGCCGCATCCTTCTGGCGTGCCCGGGTGCCGCCCCTCAGCTGTGGGCGGTGTCGGCGGCGTGGGGCGCCGCTATAACGTCCGAGAGCGTGGATATGGTCGTGCGTCAGCCTGTGATTGCTCAGTGCGACGCTGAGGGTCAGGTTTCCGCGTCGCCTCTCGATCTGCGGTCCATCACGGCGCGCGTCGCGCCCTGCGCTCTCGTTATCAATCCGATTCGTACGCTTCCGACACCCTGTCAGCCTGTGTATTCCCATCTCGTCGGTCGCTCGTCCGAGGGCGTCTCCATCACGAACGCTCTCTCGTTTGGACGGGAACTACTCTCCGCGACAGCCGGATCGTCCCGGGCTCCATTGTTGCGCGCCTCCGCGGTTACGTCCCTATCCACCGCGTTGGCGTCAGTGTCGAAACGCTCGTACACGAGGGTGATTGCCAAGTCATAGGCGATCATTCCTACGACTCCGTCGAAGCGACGCCGCAGCCACGCCTTGTACGGGCGTGTGTCGCGGCCACGCCCATCCAAAAGCGTGACGCGCCACACAAATTCGTGGAATGCGTAGGTGTAGGTCGCCTCTTCTGGATAGGCCTCATAGACGGCGACCGTGTCTTCGTGCGCGACAGTGGGCGCGGTGGCGGCGTGCAGCCGAGCGATATCTCCCCCCAGCGCGTGCGCGTCGAGGATGGATGGTATCAGTGGCCAGTCGCTGCGCCCATCAAGCAGGGACATTAATATCTCGATGTGCAGCGCAATCACCTCGCTCGGCGTCGCAGCAACGGCCCGACTCTCCTGCATTGTCGTTGCAATCTCCCTGCGCGGTCCTTTCACACCACCGCGCGCCGCGAAACGGTGAAGCGCCCCGGTCGATCTTCGACGAGCCCGTGCGCTTCCACGAACCGCGCTAGCGCCGTGTTGAAAGAAGACGGGACGCGGCGATGCTTACGCCCGCCTCGCGTGCGCCGCCGGCGACGCGTCCTCTGCGCCCCCTGCGTTTCCTGCGCCACGGCGACGGCGCACGCACCGCCGGACAGCCCTGTTTGACGGGTAGGTGGGGTGAGCGGTGCGCGGCGCTCCTCGGTGTCTAGCGCGGCGCGCCTGTCGTTGTCGCACGGTACGGCGAGGCCGATCCCGACCCAGGACATGAGCGCATCAAGGGCGGCGCCGGCGGACTTGTCAGTTCTATCCGGCGTGGATTGCCCTGCCTGCTCAGCAGCGATACGGGCGATTGCCCACATCAACAACGCCTCGTCTAGCGCGACAAGGGTCGACCCCTCCCCCACCGGCAGCGTGATCTCAGCCCTGCGTGGCCGGTCGCTGCGCCTCAGCGCGCGCGTCGAGTATGTTCCGCGCGTCGGGTCGACTCTGACGCCGAGCCGCGCGTATCTCTCCGGCACGGCGCGCGCCTCGGCTACGATCACGGGGCCGAACGCACGCGCCTGGACGATGACCGCGTGGATGTAGAGACGAGAATCCATCAAATTTCCTCCATATCAATAGTGGCGTCAGTGGCGATATGCGGGCGCGCCCCTCGTGGGTCATGCCTTAATCCGATGTGCGCGTTGGGGCGCGCACCCGCGGGTCAACGGCCCGCGCCCGGAGCCAGCGCGCGCAGGAGCGCGAGGCGGGCATGGCGCACGGCGGCGCCGGTCTCGTCGTCCGTGTTGGTCTCCCCGAGGTCGAGGGCCAGGAACGTCCGCGCGAGCGCGTGCAGATGCGCCTCGTCGTCCACGCGCGGCGCGATGGTCATGGTCCAGGACGGACGCGGCGACAGGGGAGGACGCTGGCCCCCGTCCTGGACCATCCGAACGACGCAGCGGCGGTACAACCGGCCGTCGACATACTCCGCCGGGAGCGCCACCTCGAGGGTGACGTTTCCAGCCGCGTCGATCGACACGCGGATCGCCGGTCGCGCCCCGTGAGCGAGGATCGCGGCGGTCGCTCGATGTGCGACTGTCGAGAGCGCCATCGCGACACGGGCGGCGGGGCGTGCGGTATGGGCGATGGTGAACATGCGTTGGTCTCCTACGAGACGCCTGTCGTCGAGGGATAACGGCGGAAATGAATAATCGGCATTGGGGATAGTCCTCTCCTATGCCCACGCCGCGCGGCGTGGGCGCCGTATCCACAGGCAGGGGGCGCGCCAAGATGCTCGGGATGCCCCGGACTTCACCCCCTTGTTCCCGACGTTATCCCTTGGCTACAGCGCCAACTATGAGCGGTGGCGAGGGTGCCCCCCGCCGCCACGTTAGCGATGGCTTATGCGTCGAACCACGTCGATGGCCGGGTGTGTCCGCCCTCCGAGCGCGAGGGCGAGGGTGACGAGGGCGGCGCCAATGTGGCGCGCCGTGGCCTTGACCGCGGCGCGCATCGTGTCCTGTTTCTTCAAGGGTCTTCTCCGTGATTCGCGACCTGAACCCACCGCGACCGGATGCATGGTCGATCCATGGTCCGGTGCGTGGTGCAATTAGAGAAGGGGGCATGATCTACCTTGACATTCCACACGGCTGTGGGCTTTCTCGGACGTTCCTGTAAACATGGAACGCCCCCCGCGTCGAGGGGATGGGGTCGCATGCCGGCCTGCGTCTAGGTCGGATCGCGCGTCAGGCGACACCGTCGGCGCGCGCGACCGCGTCTTGATCGAGGGGGTGGCCGTCCACCAAGCCCGCGTTCTGGCCCCGCAGGCGCGCGTTCTCGGCACGCAGAGTGACGACGGTACGTTGGCGCAGGGCGAGCTCCTCCCGGATGTGGTCGCGGGCCGACATGAAGGCCGCCGCGGCCCGATCAGGTCGCTTAAGCTTGTAGGCGGTCACATCCGAGCGTTGCATGATGAGGCGGTAGGCATGGCGACCGAGGCTCGGTTCGCGCTCGGCCGGTTTCCACCCGCGTCGATGATGGCCTGCACGCGCCGTTGCGTGACGGCCAACTCGCCCGCCAATTCCTGCACGGTCACTCCTGCGTCGCGGGGCACAGCGTCCCATCGGCGTCGCGTCGTAGGCATGTCCCTCTCCGCCTCGCGATCGTCATCGTCTTGTCGGTCGCGCCCGCGGGCCTTGAGATGGCCCACCGGCGTGGTGATCATGATGCGCAGCGCGCCCAATGGGTATCCGGATAATGCGCGCCATCGCACGACGCGCATCGTGCTTTATCGAGGCAGATTCGCAGCGGGGTGAGGAGGTGGGGCGGTCCCTCGTACGGGTCATCTCCCCGCAATGAGGTCACCCACCGCAGGGCTAGGTGTCCATCGGGGAGGACCGACTCGATGACATGCGCCTCGGCGTGCTCGTCGTCGCCGCGCGACATCGCGCGCACAAGCACCGTGCCTCCGAAGCGGATGCGGAAGTAGGCGTGCGGGCGCCCACGACCACCACCCTCCCGCAGGACGGGCAAGGCCCCTCCGTCGTTGCCGCATACTATTTCCGCGACGCCGCCGCGCCCGTCGCGGTCCTCGCCGCCCCATTCGACGACGAGAGGGTCGCCTTCGTACGAACGCAGGGCAATCTCGTTGAACTGTCTCATCATAGGCGCACACCTTTCATCTAGCATGCTATGTGCGGCGACCATGGTGGGTGGCGTCGCCGATTGGGGGACGCGCTATACGGTGACGTGGGCGATGTAGGGGGTGTCCAGAGCCGGACACCGCGGTCGCGCGCCGTAGGGGAGCGACCCTAAGTACAGCTCCACACAGAAGGGGTAAGGAATTGGCGCACGTGTGCAAGGTCATCTGTTGGCCTGCGATCACCGTGCTGATGGCGTCGCCTGATTTCCGTCCCTTATCACTGAGGCGCTGTACTAAGATGCGCGCTCGCTTGCCTGCCACAGGTCCCGCATCGTGGCCATCACCGAGGAGATGTAGGCCCCATCGTCGTTGTTGTCGGTCGGAGGGGCCCACACTGGGATAGCCTGGGGCATGGTGGTGGCGCCGTCGCGAACGTAGGAGCGCAGCAGGCGGTAGCAGTCGTCGATGCCTTGCTGCCACGAGGCGTACAGGCGGTACCCGTCGAGTTGAGGCTGCCCGGCCAGCGGGCGGATGTTGCCGACGGAGAGGGTCTGCCGCGCCATGCCCCGCGTCCCGAAGAGACTCTCGTGTCGGAAGATGGACATGACCACAGCCGGATCGACTCCGAGCACGCGGCCGGAGTCCCAGATATACTCAGCCGCGTCCTTGCGGTCGGCATAGGTCGCGTCCAGGACGGGCGAGCCCACCGCCCGCAGCGTTGCGCGGATGGCCGCGACCGAGACGCTGGGCGCGTGCATGATGGCGCCCTCGGGGTTCGCCTCCATGGCCACCCGACGCGCGTCGCCGGCAGCGCCGGTCGACGGGGGCGTGCCAACGGGCGGCGCCGCGGCGCCCCTGCCGGCGCCGCCCGCAGCGTGGCGGGGAATGGCGACCGACCGCGCCGACCCGGCGGACTTCACCAGGGGGCGTGCCCGATAGACGACCGCGTGCGGAGGCGTGGGTGGGGCGAGGTCTCGGTCGGCGCGGCGCGAGCCAGCGAGCCCGACGGGCGGCGCTTTAGGTATTCTGGCGATAGGGGTATGAGGCGCGATTGTGTGAACCGGGAGCGCCGCTACCATCGCTATCCCGCAGCACGCCACGGCCGCGACCAGTACGATGTGGCACCCCGTGCGCGTGGTGATGAGAGGCCCTAGCACGACGACTCCGCCGAGCGCACACGCGCCGGCGAGGCCAATGGCGACGGCGACCGCGTGCGCGGGTAAGTCGCGCTGTGTTGCCAGGAGGCGGGCGCGCCACGGGGCGCTTGCGGTGCGCGCGGTGATCGGTCGACGGCGTCGCGTGGCATAGACCGTTGAGGACAAGTGTGTCTCCTCGCTGTGTGACGGGGCGCGCCCGTGCGGGCGTGCCCGTGCCTGGACGTGTGCTCTAGCCGTTTGTCTGTCGTGTGCGGCCCCCTGACCCCAAGGTCGCGGAGATGATGGGTTAGTGGCCGGTAGCGATCGGGGACTAGCCCGCGCGCTGTGCGTAAGATCGCCGCAGCGCCCGTGCGGGCGCATACCAATCCGGGTGTGGCAGGCTTCCCACGGGGGGATGCGCGCCGAGCCCGAGGGTGTCATGGATGGTCAGCATAGTCGTGGCCAGCGTCCCGGCTAGCTCGGCGAGCGGGACGTCGGTGCGGCCGGCGAAGGGCGCGGACAGGTCGATCGACCAGAGCCCGCCCGATGCGTCCAAGGGCACGAGGGCGACGGCCACACCATCCAGGTTCCCCACGATAGCATGCGTGCGCGACACGCCGTCGCTACAGCTTTTATCGAAGACCAACGTCAGGTCGAGCGCCGCGAATTGCCAGGCGGGCAGGTAGAGCGGGAGTGTGGTGAGGAGCGCGCGCGCGACGGAGTCGAGCGGCGGCCGGACGGCGCGCAATCGGGCCTTGGGCGCGGGGGAGGCGTCGAGCCGTGAGTGGTCGATCGGCAGGTGGTCGTGGTAGAGGAGTGTAGACATGGCGATGACCTCCAAGAAACACACGGCAGGCCAGGAGACGCGCGGTCGCCCCTGACCTGCCGATCTATCAGTAGCCTGTCGTGATCGAGGCGCCCAGGTCCTGGGCGCGTTAGTCGGCGCTATCCCGGAATAGGACGCGCGCAAGGCACCGGCCGCAGGCGATCGCCTGCGTCGCTGGCGTGAATCGATCGATTGTGAGCGGCGTCTTTGGGTCGCCGCCCCGGACAAAGAACGACCGCCGGTGGCCGCAATTGCCGCACATGGGCGGAGTCGCCACACTCGCCGCTGGCAGCGCGAGAGGCGCCTGGCGGGCAAGGAATCGAGGCACGGTTCTACTCCTCTCTATCAAGCGCCCTCGGACCTTTCGTAGGGCGGCGCGGGATGGCTGTGTTGCTGGCGGAAAGAGGCGCGGACCCCGTGTGCGCGGGGTCTGTGGTGTGCTCTCGGACGGCTTTTTTGCGCGCGCTTCGGTCGGACCGCTCGTAGGCCGCCCGGGCGCGCGCTATGTTCGCGCGTATTTCGCGCTGCCGCAGCGCCTGGGTCGGCGATAGCGGCTCCATCGCGAGATACGATCTCAGCCACGCCATGGCCGTCGCGAGGACACGGGCGGTGACCCCAAGGACCTCGGCGACCGCGCGGTCGCACAGCCCGACATCCGTGCTGAGTAAGGTCGCGGCGACGGCACGGGCCTCGCGCGCGAGCACGGTGTCGCCAGCGCGCGCGAGGCCGTCCGGGTCGATCGGGTAGACCGCGCAGACCGCGTCGATCGCCAGTTGAGCCCGAGCGCGGTAGATCGGTCGCGCCAGGCTGAACGGGCCGGTCGATTCGGCCGGGGATATCGCCGTCATGGCGCGCATCCCCGACCACCTGTGCCGGTCGTGCGGTCGTCTTCCAACCACCCCATGAAATACGTCGGGATTTGCTCCGGCCGTTCGATGGCCGGGGGCGAGTTGTCCTCCTCGCCGCCAGGGGTTGGGTCCGACACGAAAAAGTGGGCGGGGTCGGCGACATACACGGGGAGGCGCGTCGGGGTTGACGCCCCTGTGCGCTCGTTCCTCAGGTCCGCGTCCGGCGTGTCGGGCGATGCGGCGCCCGCACTCCCCACCGGCCTCGTCGCCTCGTGACCCGGCGCCTGGTCGCCCGAGGGTGGCGTATCCAGCGCATCGTTGCCCAACGATGGCGCAGCCGGCGCACTGCCCTTGATGCGAGAAGGGCGAGGCGCTGGCCCTTGAACATCGGCCGCCGCGGGGGTGTCCTGTGGGGTCACGCCCGCGTCTGCCAGGTTCGCCCGCACGCTATGACCGACGCGTCCGCACGCAAGTAGCCATGCGCCGGCATGGGCAACATCCGCGACATCCGTGATCGGGGCGGCGCCGAGTGCGCGGCGATAGTCTCCGCCGGCCGCGCCGGCCGCGCCCATGCGCGCCGCGGCCACCAGAAGACTCTTTCCCCGCCGACGCGCCGCGCACGCGTCGGCGGGGAGGAGCAACGCCACGGCTAGGTCTGAGTAGCCGTGGATGTGCAGGGCGTCGCGCGCCTTCCCGGCGTCGATCGTTTCGGGCAACGCACCGTCCGGGAGAGGTGGGGACCGATGCCACGGTAAACTCCAACGGCGTCCGTTGGGAGGCGCGGCGCGCGTGAGTGTGAGTAGCGACGACACAAAACCTCCTGTCTGACTGGCACGGCTTCTCAAGCCGCGTCGCGGCGCGCCCGCAGCGCGCTCTTACGGACACTGTCGAGCGCGACGCCCATGATAGCGTCGCCGCTGTTGAGCGCATCCGAGACACGGGCGTGGCCGTGCAGGACCGTGGAGTGGTCGCGCCCGAGCTCGATGCCCACCTGCGTGGCGGTGAGGCCGGCGTCCTCGCGCAGCAAGTACATGGCGACCTGGCGGGCCTGCGCGACCGTCATCTCGCGGCTCTTGCCGAGCAGCACGTTCTGGGGGATGCCGTAGTAGTCGCAGACGGCGGCGAGGATGGCCTCGACCCCGCCGCGGCCGCGCGGCTGCCGGGCGGCGCGGTTGATCTCGCCCGCCACCTGCGTCGCCAGCGCCCCCGAGGCCACGGTGTCACGGGCCGCCGCCTCGTCCGCCAGGCGTAGCAGGGCCCCCTCGAGGTCGCGCACCGAGCCGCGGATGCGGCTCGCCAATACCGCGAGCGCCTCTTCGGTGATCTCGCCCGCCGCTTCCTCGTTCGCGCCATCCGCGCGATAGGCGAGCCAGCCCAACTCCGTCGCCTGCCGGTGCAGGATGCCGGCGCGTGTGGCCTCGTCGGGCACACCGATAGTGGCGATCAGGCTGACGCCGAGGCGCGAGCGCAGCCGCTCGGGGAGGCCGCGCATGGCGCCCGGGCTCTGCTCGTCGGCGATGACGATCTGGCGGTTGGCCTCGCGCAGCGCGTCGAACGTGTGCACCAGTTCCTCGGCGGCGGCATCGCGGCCGGCCATCACGGCTATGCCGTCGATCAGGAGGGCGCCGGCGCGGCGGTAGCGTCGCCTGAAGGGCAGCATGTGCCCCCGCCGCAGATGGATGATGAAGTCCTGCGAGAACTGGTCCGCGCTGATGTGGATGACCTCGGCGCCGTCGAGGCGGGGCCGCAGGTAGGCGGCGATGGCGCGCAAGAGGTGCGTCTTGCCGAGCCCGGCCGCGCCGCTGAGGTAGAGCGGGTTGTACATCGTGCCGGGTGCGCGCGCGACGGTCAGGGCGGCGTTATAGGCCAGGGCGTTCTGGGGCCCGGTGACGAAGGTGCGGAACGTCTGCGGCAGGGACTCGGGCGTTGTCGGTTGCTGGTGAAGCATCGTGTTCCTCCTGGAGAGCGTGGACACCGTTTTCGGTAGGTTCCCCGTCCCTCGGCCCCCTATTCATCAGGACGGCGACAGGACGGCGGCGGTATGGTGTGGTGTGGTGTCACAGGCCCTGGGTGTGGCTATCGGTCCGCGGGCGCCTCGGATGGCGCCCCCGCGATCGGATGGGCCGTGAGGACCGTGACGAGCACGGCGTAGCCGCAGCCGCACGGGCAGCCGATCTGCTCCACGCGGGCTGTGACGTAATAGACGGGGGTGGACGCGCCGCGGTGTCGGTCGCAGCACCGAGACACCCCGGCCTGCAGGTTGACGAGCCGATGGCAGCGTGTTCCCTGCGTGGTCCGCGCCTGGCATCGGCGCCAGGCGCAGCACCACAGGCCGAAAACCCACGCGGGTCCCTCCTCACGCTCGACGGCGCGGGGCGCGGCCGTGCGGGGGGTGGTCATCATGGTTTTCAAACTCCTCCTCCCGGCGTCTTTCGCGGGCCGGCGTCGTGGCCCCTCAGACGTTGTCGGGGTAGATCTGCATCCAGCGTCCCTGGCCGATGCGCACCCGCACACGGCCAGGGGTGATGTCCATCGTGGTATCCGGCGGCCACACACCTGCCTCGTCGGGCAGCTTTGCCGCCGCCGCCACGGTCGCCAGATGGCCGGACGGCTCGCCCGCGACAACGAGCGTCGCCCTCTTGTCGCGGGCCAGGTCCTCGGACACGAGGGGCGCGATGGCCTCGACGAAGCGGCGCGCCACCGCCTGGGGGACGGGAGCGCCATTCGGCAGGATGATGGTTGCCGGCCACGTCGCGGGATCGCCCCCGGGGACATCGAAGAGGACGGCGAGCCACCAGTCGATAGCCGCTGTCCCCGCGGCCACCGACGCCCTGCTCTTCTCGGCGCGACGCGCACGCCAGAGGAGGTCGAGTTGGCTCTGGGTGTAGGAGGCCGGCGGGCTATACCGATGGCCGTTGCGGTCGGCGGCCGCTCGGGGACCGTGGCGCGGCGCGGCATGCCGCCCCCGCGCGTAGCGCACGGCCGCGCCCATCCGCTCATCGAACACGGCGCGCGCCGCGGGCTCGGCGTCGGCGAAATCGTCGAAACCTTTGTGGGCGACGGGCGACCGCACGAACACGACGCGTTGCCACTCTAAGCGCATCTTGCGGAAAGAGTGGGCGAATCCCTTGTGCCCGGGGCCGAGGCGCCCCGGCCCGGGCAACGGGTGTTTCTCGTCCTCCGCGCCCCCGTCGCGGTCACACACCGCGAGGATCGTGGCGGCCTCCATCAGCAGGCGCAGCTCGCCGGCGATGTCGTCGCCGAACATGCTCGAGCCCGTCGCCACGGCAGGATAGCCGATCCGCTGCGCCGCCAGCGCCTTGAAGAGCCCCTCCACCACGATGATGTAAGGGCCTTTGCCGTAGGCGTCGTCGAAGCCCAGCAACGGGCGGGGCAGCGCCAACCCCAGATACTTAGGGGGGCGCTTGTCCTTAGCGACCCAGGCCGGCGGCTCGACCACGAGCCGCCGATCCGCCCAGACCGGCAGACGCCCGACATTGCCCCCAGGTAGGCGGACGTGCCGGTACTCCCACAAAATCGTGCGGCCCGCCGTGAGATCGCGCCCCGGCCGGTCGCTCAACACGCGCGTCGCCAATGCGCGTTTCCAGTCGCCGTCCCCGCCCTTCTTGCCCGAGAGCAAGCCAGCCTCCACGGCGAGCGCGTGCCTGGATATCGGCAGCAGGTCGCCCAGGAAATCTGGCCCAGGGCTGTAGCCGCCGCGCAGGTGGCGGATAACCGTATCATCCTTGACCCGCTCGCGCAGCAGGGCGAGGGGGTTGCCCTCGCTCTTCTTAACGCCGTCCCACGTCCAGAGCTCGGCTTCGTACAGGGCGGCCACCTCGTGGAGCAGTTCCATCATCTCCAGGCGCGGCGGCCGGAACCGACGGTCGCGGGCGCCGATGGCTCCCCCCGCTCGGCGGCCACCGTCGGACGTGGGCTCGAACGCGGTGCTGGGACCGACCCCGGAGCCGTCGGCCAACCAGCGCACCGCTTCGGGGAACGTGCATTTGCGGACGAACCGCACGATGTCGACCACATCGTACGTGCGGCCGCAGGAGCCGCTGTGGCACCGATAAGCGCGATCGAGCGCGGCCAGATTGAAGCTGTCGGCGTCCGCGTGGTCCGGATGCTGACAGACCAGGCGGTTCCCCCGCATCTCCAGACCGAGCCGCCTGGCCACGTCGCCCGGCGGATTGCGCGCCTTCACATCCGCGATGTCGTACGTAGGCATGCTATTCCCCTTTCTTCTGTTCCTTTTTCACCCCGCCCCTGCCCCGCCCCCGCCCCTGCCCCTGCCCCTGCCCCCGCCCCCGCCCCCGCCCCCGCCCCCGCCCCCGCCCCCGCCCCCGCCCCCGCGCAGGTCGCTGGCTAGGAGGCGCGACGGACGAGATGGGCGGGCACAGGCGGCGCGACCAGGTACCTGCTGGGGCGCCCGCCCCAGCCGTACGGCAACCGTTCGCGCGACGCGGTGAGGTACATGATCCTCTTGGCGCGGGTGACGGCCACGTAGAGGACGCGCAGCTCCGAGAGGTCTCCGCCGCTCGGGTCCTCGCGCAACGCATGGCGGCTGGGCAAAAAGCCGTCGGTGAGCCCGGTCACGAAGACCGCGTCGAATTCACCCCCTTTCACGCCATGAATTGTGGAGAGGAGCACGCCGCCCCCGCCTGTCGCCGCTTCCTCCTCGCTCACGAGATGCTCGGTGAGGCCAGCGTCGCCCCCGGCCGCGATGTAGATGGCGCGCAGGCGCGCCAGGCTCACGCGCGCGCGCGCCGCGTCGCCTCCCGCTCGATGGCGCGCATCGGCGCCGACGCGGGTCACGACGCGGTCGAAGAACGCGCCCGGATGGTTGGGGTCCTCGGTCCCGGCCAGTGCCCTGTAGTGGTCGATGGTCGCTTGCAAATTGTTGAACGTCCGGTCGTCGACACCGGGCGGCAATTCTCTGACGAAACGACGCATGCTCCACCGTTCGCCGGTTGCCTCCATCTGCCGCGCCAGCCCGGTCACCCGGGCGAGCGCGTCCTCGTTGGCATCGTCGGTGAGGAGCAGGAGCCAGGGGAGCGCGCGCGCGACCGCCGGCTCGTGGGCGAGAGCGAGGTCGCGCTGGTCGGTCGTCGGGACGCCCACGGCGCGCAGCGCGGCGCGCAGCGCGCCATGGTTGCTCCGGTCGCGGTAGATCACCGCCATGTCAGCTGGACGCCTCACGCGCCCCTGGGCGAGCAGATGCGCGGCCTCGCCCGCCACCCAGCCAGCCTCCTCCTCGGCGGTGGCGAAATCGGTGACGAGGACTGGCTTCTCGCCACCCATACGCGAGAAGCTGGGCACGTGCGCCGCCCCCAGGATCATCTCCGAGTAGTGGTTGCTGAATGCCGCGAACGGGTCGCTCATGCGGAAGCTCTCGTCGAGGGTGAGTACCTGTACCCCGGGTACTTTGCGCGCGAACTCCTGCATGTTGCGCGGATCCGACCCGCGGAACTCGTTAATCGCCTGTCGCGGGTCGCCGAAGAGCGACAATTTCTCGCCGCGCTCACCCCCGAGCAGGGCCAGGAGGCGGCTCTCCTCGTAGGAGTTATCCTGCGCCTCGTCGCCGAGGATGCGCGCGAAGAGCTGACTGGCCTCCAGCCAGGCCTCACGATGAGACAGCATCGCGGCGACGGGGAGCGAGATCATGTGGGAGGGAGTGATCAGGCCGTCGTCGTGCAGGGCCTGATCGTGGTCGCGGCGGCACGCCGCGACCACATCCAGGGGAACCCGGCTGTAGCGCGGCTTGGCCCCCATGATGACGAGGTCGATGTCGCGCGCGAGGTGCCGCGGGTTGACGTCCAATCCGTGGCGCCGCGCCGCCACGATCGCGGCCTGCTGGTGCTGCCACGCCGTCGCGACGGCGACGCGCCGAAATCCGAGGTAGCGGCGGGCAAAGTCGAGTTTCCAGGTGAGCAGCGCCATGCCCGTGGCGTGGAGAGTTTTGACCCACACACGCCCTTCCCGACCGGCGACGAACGGGGCGAGGCGCTCGGCCATCTCACCACGGGCGCGCCGCATGTAGGTGGTCGCCAGGATGAGCCCCTCCTCCGGGGGGACCGAGTCGAGGAGGCGCGCGGCGCGGGCGACGAGCACGCGCGTTTTGCCGGTGCCAGGGCCCGCGTTGACCACGAGCGCCCGGTCGTCGGCGGCGGTCGCTGCGACGCGTTGTGGCCCGCGCAACCCCAGGGCGTCGGCGGCGTCCACGGTAGGGGGAGGCGTTTGTCGCCTCGCCCCACCCGTGGAGGGCGGCTGTGGTGTCATCCCAACCTCCAGGCGCCCTCGACGCCCAGGATGGCGCTGCCGCATCGTTGCCGATGAGAGGCGCGCCGGGCAGTATCCGCTAGCATAGGTGCACCCCTTTCTGTGGCAGATGCCGCGTGATTAGCGCGGGGACGCCCTCCCGGTCACGGTGGCCGAGATCGCCGGTCGCTCGCAGGTGGTTCCCTCGCGCGTGAGCGGGCCAAACACCCGCAGCGCGCCGTCGCGCATCTCCATGACCGTCCCCGTCTGCCGGCAGACGGGGCAGAGGAACGTGCATCGGCGCGCCTCGCCGGCGGGTCGGTTGGGCGTACCAACGTGGAAATCCCGTCGCCCAAGGGCGCTGTGCGCGCGGGCTGCCGTCGCGCGCACGTCCCGGCAGCGCGCCTCGTAGCGGCGGGCGGGCGTGGTCGGCCTTGGCGCTGTCGTCTTGTCCATAAGCGTCGCCGCATTCACCCGTCGTCAGGCGATGGGTTTTTGACGTGCGTCCTTTCTTCTGTCCCGGTCATGTGCTGCGGTGGTGTGTCGCGCGGTGGTGCGCCACGCGCGCGTTTGGCGCACGCCGCTTCGGGACGCTAAACACTACCCGCCCAACAACCAGTCGGTACCCCGCTCCACGGCGCGGAATGGGATATCGTCCATGTTGGCGCTGTCATCGTTGGCGCTGTCATCGATGGCGCTGTCATCGAATTCCGCCGCTGCCGCCGGGCGGCGGACCGGACGAGACCCGCCCCCTATCTGGGCGCCACCTGCGGCGGCCGCAACGTCCGCGGCGCCCTCGCCACGCTTGTCGAGCATGCGCATCTCGCGAGCGCGCACGTCGAGGCTCTGGCGGGTGGCGCCCTCGCGGTCGGTGTACTCGCGCTGAGTGAGCGGCCCTTCGATGTAGACGTAGCTGCCTTTGCGCAAGTATTGGTTGCACGTTTCGGCGAGCTTGCCGAACGCGCTGACGCGGAACCACGTCGTCTGGTCCCCGTTCTTGCCGCGTTCGGTGGTGGCCACGGTGAAGCCGGCGACCATGTCGCCGCTCGGGATGGCCCGCATCTCGGGGTCGCGGCCGAGGTTACCGATGATCGTTATCCTGTTATATGAACTACCCATCGTCGTCCTCCTTTAATGATCAGCGAGTTGGCGTAGCTACCGAGGTGTAGCCACCGACCTGTTGTGTCGCTTTATCCGGCATCACGCATCACGCCGCCACCTCGCGGGGTGGCCTGGCCCGTGGGGCGTGGGCGGCGATCACAGTGGTTGATCGGGACACGGATTATGATCCGTGTATAGTTCCCCTTCCGCATCGAAACGACGTGTCACGCCGCGCGCGTCGAGGGACACGGTTTCGTAGATGACGAGCTCGCGCCCGCAGTGCGGCGCGAGGCAGCCCACACGCCAGATCCAGCGCCCGGAGGCGGCGCGCCGGCAGGTCGCCGCTCCGAGGAAGTGGTTACGGGCACGCGCCGCCTCCGCCTGTTCCACCAGCTTCACGCGCACATGAGGCAGGCGCCGCTTGGCCAGCCATAGCGCGTAGCGTTGCCCGACCGTCGCGCGCATCGGGCGCGCCCCGTCCGCGACGAGATCCGCGAGCCTGGTCGCGAGGCGTAGCGGCGGCTGGCCGCGGTGACGACGGCGCGCGTCTATCAGCTGGTAGAGCATGTAGATCAACACCCCGAAGAAAACGACGTTGGCCAGCTCGAGTGAGAGTGACACGTCAACTCCTCGTTCGTGGCAAGCGAGTTCGGATCATCCCTGATCTTCGACCGCTCTGCCTTACTTAACCTATTACAGAAAGCATTGGCCGCATTTGTCGCCGCGACACCCGCGACCACCTGTCGTGGCGGTCGTGGGTGTCGCGGCGACAAGGACGCGCGCTATGCGTCGCCAACACGAGAGGCGAACGATAGCGGTGCTGCCACACGTTTCCCCTGGTGACGGTCCGCCCGGATGTCTCACCCCCTTCCCGCTTACGGCTATCCCTTATCGATTATCGTGCGCGGTATCCCAGCCCAAGCCTGTCTCCTTTAGGCTGAGGTGGGCATGCACCCCGATAACGACGTGATCCACAATCGTGGTGTCAAGCAGCTTGCCGGCCCGGACAGCGTCACGCGTCAGGGCGACGTCTTCGGGACTTGGATTTTCCGATCCTGACGGGTGATTGTGGACGAGAATCAGGTTGCGCGCGTTGCGTCGCACCGCCTCCCGGAAGATCTCGGCTATCCGGACCGGACAAGAGTCTATGGTCCCCACGTAGAGCTGTATCTCTGCGACCACGTGGTTCTTGGTGTTGAGCAGGAGAACCCACATCTCCTCGTGTGGCAGGCCGCCGAGGCGCGGGCGCATAAGGTCGGCGACATCGTGGGAGGATCGGATGCGGAAACGCTCTGGTCCCCCGCTGTGGAGCAGCCGTAGCGTGAGGGTGACGGCATCCTTAAGGCGGTATGCCTGCCGCTCTGTCAGGCCGTAGCGAGCCCGCAGCTCCGCCGCGTCGGCGCGCGCGAGCGGAGCGACCGCGTCGTAGTCATCGAGCAGCGCTGCGGCACGCCCGACCTCGATTCCCAACAGGCGCGCGAGTACCACATCGAGCGCGGGGCCGTCGGCTGTGATGTGTTGATTCCGAGGCGTGACGGGGGTGCAAAGGGGTAGGGCTACGGAGGGCGTGGTGGCTACGTTTTCCCGCATGTCTCGCGCGTTGCCGGTTGTCGGGCATGCGGGTTTCATGTGGCTACATCCGAGCGCATCGGGTAGCCGTCGGAGCGGCGCGCATCGTTCGGGACGGCGATATGCGCCGCTCCGACGGCCTATTCGTTGCATCACGACAGGACCGGCGCTATCTTCGTGGTAGGACATTGTAGACACTCCCTGTACGCGAGGGGCCGGTCGTGGTTACGATTGCAACCGGCTCGATCTCTATGTGGGGGTCGCATACCCCTACCTTTAACCAACCGCTCGGCCTGCGGCAGCCGAGCATGGAACACACGTTATCGGTTCGTTGAGCCTCTCACCCCCCTTCCTGAGATACAGCAATTCCCTGAACAGGCGTGCCTCATTTATCGTTCAGGCCCCCCTCGGACCGACACATGCGGTGACATGTTTTTGCTCTCTCTACCCGTGCTCCCACCGTCCCGCACATCACATGCTTGATTGTTTCTCGCCGAATAGCTATAGCGATGGGCTATCCCGCGCAGGTAGCATCACGCCCGCAGCCGCACGGGCTTGATAGATATGCAGCTGCTTGAGGAGGCATGATGGATATCGACGGGCTTGCTCACGCGCGTTCCGCCTTGCGTTACCTGTTGTCGTACGCGCGCGAGGCCGGGGCACGGTGGTGGTGGGAGGCGGTCGTGGGCCCTCTCAAGGGCGAGGTGCCGGGGCGTGGGTTGTTAAGCGTGCGCGCTATTGTGACATTTGTGGCGATCTTTTCCGGAACGCTCACCAACAGCCTCTCGCTGTGGTCCCTTTTCATCGTCTGGGTTCTGCCAGGGCTCACCGGGCTCACCGGCCGTCACCGGCGGCCATCCCTCGGCGGGGGGAAACGTGCGATTGGCTTGACGCGCACGCCGACGGTCGTCCTGTCCCCGGAAGAAGAGGCGCGTCGGCGTTCACAGGCCGAATGGACGGAGGGTCGCGCCCAAGGAACTGAGCAGACGCGTCTGGCCGCGGAGAGGCAGGCCCACGCCAAGGCGCAGGAATATGCCGCTTGGTTATGGGCCGGGACGCATCACAACGCGAGTGTGTGGTCGTCCGAGGAAGATCAAGACGGGTGGCGGCGGTTTTATAGTGACACCGCGACCCCCGAGTTTCGCGTGGCCCTCGATCTCTTGCGGGTGGAGTGGGAGGACAAGGCGCGCGGCAACCCGGAGTTAGAGGCTGTGCTGGCGCACGACCGCGCGATCTGGGATCGGCAGGAGCGCACGAGGGGCGTGGTCCAACCGGAGACGGACGCTGCGACACCCCCGTCGTCGACGTCGATCGGCGTCGGGTCCACGGCAACGACGCCGGTAGCCGACCTTCGGGCGCGTGCCAAGGTTTTCGAGGGTGAAGTGTACCTCGTGGACGCGTTGCGCCGCTTCGTGTACAGCCACATGAATGCGCGGTACGGCCCAGGGTGGCGACCGGACCTCATCGCCTCCTTGCGCAAGGAGGCGGGCTCCGCCGCCGTGGGGCAGGACCTGGACCTGGACCTGGACCTGTCCCAACTGGTCAGCGTGATGGAGCGGGAATGGGACACGACCTTCGGACATCTTCTCCCGCGGTGGTCGCGCATGGATATCGACCATCTGCGCAGCGTCCACAACATCACGGCCCATCATAAGGTGCTGACGCCACGTACGGCGGTCGTGGCCCTGGATCGCATGGAACGGCTGTTGCGTGACATCGGTGCGCAGGAGGCGGACGAGATTGTACGCGTGCGCGCGGACGTTAGTCCGTCATAGAACCGCCCAGGAGACCCACGGCCCTAGGTCACTGACTGTCGCCGAGTGCTACCGCCACCATTTATCTGTTTGAGTCGACCCCCCCTCGGTTAGCCGCGCCCCGCTCCCTCGTTCCGGCCTCAAAAGCCGAGCGCGACATCCCTGTAAGAGGGATGTCGCGCTCGATGTGCGCGGGGCGGATGGGCGAGCCGTCGGCGCCCCGGGTCATGGTCTCTCAGGAGCACCGGCCCATGCCGCCGACCGCGAGTATGGTCGCGCTGCCCGGCGTGGTATAGCTGCGCGCCGAGTCCAGCCCGTACAAACACCCGCCGGACCGGGCCTGGATGAACACCTTGCTCACGTTGGTGTGGCCCGTGGTCGACGCCGCCGACTCGACGAGGCTGATATCCCCGCCGCCCTGAGCGAACGGCAGATCGCCGTTCTCGGCCTTGAAGCCGACGTGCAGCGACACACCGTTCGATGTGCGAAAGGTGTAGGTCCGCGTCGACTCGAACACGGTTTCCCACTTGCCGCCGGCGACCATGGGCGTGTTATGGATGCTGATCGACGGGTCCGATTGCGCGGTCGGGTTATCGAAGCGAGCCAGATGGTAATAGTCGCGCTGGTCGACCGCCACCCGTCCGGTCCAGCCGGCGAACAGCAGCTTCGTGTTCACCATACCGGGGACGGACACGCGCTGCCAGACGAGCCTGCAGTGGTTCCAATCGGCGTACCCCTGCGGTGAGCGCGCGCAGAACGGCCGCTGCGCCCACAGCCGGAACAGGGCGTAGTAGACCCTGGCCCGGACCACCCGTGCGAGGTAGCCCCCCGGCGTGGTTGGGAGCGGCACGGGAACCGTGTTGAACACGCTGGACTGCGCGGTCACGGACGACTCGTGTGAGGAGGTGGTGGTGAAGCCGGCCTGGACGATGTCCCCGGCCGAGAACGTGAGCCCGCCATCCGTGCTCGTGGCGTTCTCCATGGTCGTGTTGGTTCCCTGGCCGAAGGTGAACAACTCCTGCGCCATCCAGGAGGCGGAGTGTACCTCCGCCACGGGCGCGTCGGCATAGATGGGCCAGAATCCTCTTCCTTTGTCCTGGACCCATTGCGCCTTGCAGTCGAATCGGCGTGGACCCACGACGCAGTAGTCCGGGTCGGGGGGGAGGCTCGCGGGACCCGGGTCCGGCACGTAGTCGCGCGGGTGAGTCCTGGCGCCGCCGGCCGGCAGGGACGCGGGTACGACGTGCAGAAGAGTGGCCCTGTGGACCGTTTCCGACGGCCGCGTGCTCGCCCAGGTCGGGTTGGCCGTGGCGACGCCGCTCGCATAGGTGACCATCGCCGCCACGGCGGCGCCGGCCAGAAGCCTTTTCTTGTTTCTGCCCATGTCTACGCTCCTCTATCCTGTTCTGTTCTGTCTCGATGCCTCCCACGCGTGCGCGCGAGCCGGCATCCGATGTGAGAAGGGACGCTCCACGCGCTCCACGGTCACACTCAGGCTTACCCTCATGAGCGCCCGGATTGATCCGTGGGGTTGGGTTGCTATCGCGGTGGATGCGGCAAGCTACGAGCGCGATCAGTGTCGCCCGTATTAGCGGCGCGTAGGGTCGGCGTACTCCAGCCGCCCCCGCTCGATCACCCACTCGAGGTCGTCGGCCGCGTCAGGGGCGTAGCGGGCGACGGCCTCACGGATCGGCGCGAGGCCGTCGTCGTCGAGGTCGCCAACGAGGCGGGGCAGGTCGCCCCAGTCGAACCTCTTGCACGCCGTCAGCTTCATGAGGACGAGGAACGGCAAGGCGATGACGGGCTGCCCGTCAGGCGCGGGCACCGGAGTGGACAGCGCCTCAGCCACCCAGGGGTCCGCGAACGCCAGCACGTCGAGCGCCGACCCGTCCGGCAGCAGCCACCGCGATCCACCGGCTGGGTGGTCCCCCACGAAGGCCGCGCCGGCGTGCCTCAGGCCCGCGTCGACGTGCGGGCGATCGGCGGCGCGCACCACGATATCAAGGTCGTCCGAGTCGCGCTCCTGCATGTACAGCCGCGTCGCCACGCCGCCCGTGATCGCGTAGGGGACGGGGAGCAAGGGCTGCACGTCCAGCACCGGGAAGGTCCAGGTGCGCGCGCGTAACACCGGCAGCGGCGTCCCGCAGCCCGGCCGCGGGACGCGCCATTGGAGACGCCGATGAAGCGCGCGACGACCGGCCGCGGTGTAGGGAGAGGGGTCCATGCGACGGCGGAACCTCGTGGGCAATGGGCGCTTATTGTAGGCGATAGGCTATCCTCCTCTCATGATATCGCAGGTCCATCCGGCCTCGTGAACTGTTGTCCGCGCGGCGGGACCACTACGTGTCAAGATAGGGCCGGTCGCCGTGCTCGGCGCGCCCGATGAACAGGTGGCTTTCCAGGTCCGGGGCGCGTTCGGGCATCTCGGCGGCGACGACGCGCCGCACGTCCGCGAGCGCGTCGTCGGGGGCGTACGCCAGCATCCCCTCGACGTCGACCTCGTCGCGCATACGGCCCGCCGCGAGCTTCATTAGGACCAGGTACGGGAGCGCGATCAGGTCGACGCCGTCCTGGCGGTGCGGCGCGGCGAGGGCGCGCCGCACCCACGGCGACGCCAGCGCGAGCACATCGAGGCCGGTGCCGTCCGGCAGCGTCCAGGCGCTGCCGCCGATGGACAACGCGCCTTGGAGGCGGCAACCGGCACCGATGAGCGCGCGCGCGACCTGGGCGCCGTCGGCCGCCTGGACGAGGATATCGATGTCACGCGTGACCCGGCCAGGCAAATAGTAGCTCGTGGCGACGCCACCGACGACGAGGTGCGGGACGCCGAGGGCGGGGGCGACCGTCGACGCGACGCGCCGGGCGAGGGTGGACGGCGCTTGGATTGGCATCTGCGCGGCTGCGGCGTTGGGCCGGGGCGCGGATGCGTCGTGGACAGAGCCTTGCGCGAGGTCACGCTCGGTGCTATCTTGCTGGTACATGGGGTTGTCATCCTCCGTGGAAACGAAGAGCCGATTGCAGTTCGCACCTGCAATCGGCTCGATCTATATGAGACCTGGTCATAATTCGTCAAGGAGTGCCCCCGAGCGGGGTGAAGGGGCCATTCGAGCGGTCTGGAAGGGGTGCGAGAGGCGTGCAACCTCGTGTGGGAGCCTGCCGAAGGCGGCATCACGCTCCCTGTCGAGGCCGGCAACGGCCTGAAAAGCGCCCCCGGATGCCGCGTTTGGCCCCTCGAATCGAATTATGACCACGCCTCATCTATATGCCGGCGCCGCATGTTTCTTCCCCGGATCGCTCGGCCTGCGGCCGCCGAACGGCGGGTGATTGCCCCTCCGGTTAATTGACACTCCCACGGCTGTGGGATTCTCAGGCAACGGCCTGACGGGCGAGCCCCGCCCGATGAAGGATGTTGCTTGCGGCGTTGTGGTCTCTCTGGCTAACCATCTACGTCTCTCCTCCCTGGACCACATCATCCCTGAGCGGACCTGCCTCATTCAGCGCCGGGCGGCCATCCCCGGCCTTGGGTGCTGGTCCTCGTGCTCCGACACAGCGCGGAGACACAAAAAACCCGCCGCGACGCAGGACGGTGAGGCCTGGACGCGGCGGGTCGAGTCGCCCAAAATGCGCGCTTTGGGCGCAAAGAATGACGGACATCCGAACTGTGGCCTAGCTAGCTCGTTGACAGGGCGAGATCACCGCAGAGAGCTGCGAAAGGTGCAACGCCGGGTAGCACTTTATATGGCGCCTTTGCACCGAAAAACGGAGGGGGCTGGGGAGTAAGAATGTGGAGGCGTGCGCTGAACCGCGAGTTGGGGGCCGCGCCTCTGGGCGACGAGCCGGGTCCACACAAAGAAAGACAAGGCCAGCGGATACGTGTCCGCTGGCCTTGTCACGGACGGCGGCGTAGCCGAGTGCTACCGCCACCATTCATAGAACCTCCCAGGAGACCCACGGCTAAAGCTTTAGCCATGGGAGGAATGGGACCGGCTTCTCGGTCGGTGGGCCGCGTCAGCGGCACGCCACCATCGCCAGGAGGCGTACGTCCGATGTCTACAGTCATTCGGTTTGGCTCCTTGCGTCAATCGCTGCCCTGTCGCTAGCGCGTGCAGGCTGATTTTGCCGTTCATTGTCCCGCCCACGTAGCACACACCATGACGCGGGTGCGCGACATACGCGCCGCGCGTAAACCCGCATGAGCGCGTCCCCCCATACGGCTTACGTACACCCCCTTTGGCCGGCTGCAACAGGTGCAGTTGGCGGCCATGCAGGCGAAGGGGCGCCACGCACAACAGGCGCGTCTGCGTCGGCTGGGGCACACCACCGTCGAAGGCCAGGCGCGTGAGCGTCCATCCGTCGATGCAGTGGGCCTCCCACCGTTCGGCCATCTTCTCGCCCGACTTCTTCAGGCCCAACTCCACGCGTTTCGCCACGACCTCGTAAGCGGGCACGGGGAACACATTACCGTAGCGCGCCGCTTCGGCGTAGAAAAACCGTTTGCCCACCTCCAACGGGCTGAACAGCCCGTTCCACCGTTTGGCCCCTTTCTTCGTGGGCGCCTGCACGTCCTCGACCATGACATGCGTGAGTGGATACATCTTCGACAGCCACGCCAACAGGCGTAGCTTCCATTGCCAGCGGGCTTTGGTGGACGGTGGCAAAAACGCCTCACGTCGTCGCCTGTTGGAACGGCACTGACGACAGGGCGTCTTGCGGAAGCGCCGCGCCCTCCGCATCTCCCGTCGTGTCGTCACGGCATCACCCACCCACGTCACGGTCTGTGCGTGGACGTTGAGCAGCGTCTTGCCCTCGGTCGCCACGACCAATGCCTCGCGCTTACTGCCGGGGTCAATGCCGACCGCGACAGGTTGCGTGTCTTTGCCGCTCGGTTCCTCGTTCAACCGCACACACCACACCCCTTTCTGCCAGAAGGGCGTCGCCCTCCGACCTTTGACCCAGCGTCTGGCGCGACTAGGCGTCGTGGGCATCAACGGGACGCCCTCCTTGTCCACGACTGGTACATACTGCATGTGCTGTAAACCCCTTTCGGGTCTATTCCGCCCTTCGCCACTGGCCGACCGAGAGAGAGAAGACTAAGGCAACATCCTCAATGTCGTGCGGGCTACCACGCCCAGCCGGCTCAGTATCCGTTGGCTAGTCTGTGTCTTACCCTTGCCCATCGGCCCGTGGTGAACGGGACGCCGGGCAAGTCCACGGCTCAGCCGTGGGTCACTGACCTGCGCACTGTCGGATGGTCGGATGGTCGGCTTAAGCAGCTGATATCGATCCTCAAAAAACGAGAGAGGCCGGGAGAATTGTTCTCCCGGCCTCTCAAACCACGTGACGCCGTCGTACACTCCGCTCACGCAAGGTTCGATCTGCGCGTCCCCGTAGCCGTTGCCGCACTGCATGGAGCTGCGTTTCGGCTCTGCGCTCCCTATCCCCCCTAGTCACGAGAGGCGGCAAGCGCCGCGGGGCTGACCTGCAGATGCGCCAAGCGTTGCGCCACCGTGGGGTGGGTGTTGGCGCATAGATGTAGCAGCGTTAACGCGGCCGCGCGCGGGCCGCGGGGCCGCGTGTCCCATCGCATGCCCTCGGCCACCACCACCTCCCCCGCGTCCATCGCCATCATAATCGTGCGATAGAACGCGGCGAGGCCGCGAGAATCGCCGTCGAGGATGACGGCGAACCCATCGGCGTCATATTCGCTGGCTCGCTCGAATCGCGCGCGCAGATACAGCGCGATTACCCCCGCCGCGACAGCGACGTAGATGCCACGGGGTGTGCTGCCGATTATGAGGGACGCCGCGACGACGCTGGCTGTCGTCCACAAGAGCAGATTCGCGAACGGGCGGCGGAGGTCGTCCGCGTGCCAGAGATGCCCGTACTCGTGAAAGACGAGCCCGCGCAACTCCCGGCTCGACAGCGACTCGACGAAATACGCGTCGATCACGATCAGCGCGCCTGACTGATCGCGCATCGCGTACGCCGCCAGTTCTTCACCCGCGCCGCTGCGCACGACGACGATGGCCGGGTTGGGATGGCGTCGACCAATCCACTGCCCATGCAGCGGCAATGGGCGCCAAGCCTCCCGGATCGCGCCCAGCTTCTCGCTGTCGGCGAGAGACAGGTGGGCCATTCGACTGTCCATCCACCGCCGGACATCCACGCGCCCACGACGACTCGTCGCAGCTTGCCAGAGCGCGAGAACGCTCGCAATGCCGAGTACGGCAACAGGGATAGAACTCGCACAAACCGCGATGGACGTGACCGCGACGAGGGAAGCCAATGACACGGTCGATCCCATGACAGGAAAGACCGGACGTCTATGTCGGGACGTGAGAGACATGGGAATGACCCCTCCTCAGGTGATTTTCAGACGACGAGGACGCCACAGTCGCCGATAGCTCCACAAAACGCGACGAGCCGGGGCGCCACCTCCAAGAGGTGGCGCCCCGGCTCGTCGCGCGGGTCTTTGTCGGCATCGGAACGGCCGAGCTACGTCCTGGCCGCTATCCTCGTGCGCGACGACAGGACACCGGTGGCGGCTATTGCCGGATCCGGGCGCGTTCGTCCGGTCGTTTCGGCGACGGCCGCCGCTCCCTGGCTGGAGCGACAGGGCGCGCGGCTAGTGCGCGGCGGCGATCAGGAACTTGATAAACCCCATGACCCCCCGGCGTGGGGTGGCGTTGGGAGGAAGATCGAGTGTTCGCCAGGTGAGGCGTTCCCTGATGAACGGCTCCTTGGGGGGCTGAACGGGGCGCGGGGTCGGTATTGTCTCCGGATTGCGCGGTCCCTGAGGACTGTTACTTTCCATGCGTCGGATCCTCCTACGGCACGACGGCCACTACAATCAAGAGTACCGCCAACCAGACGACTTCCGCAAGGAGCGCCCCCGCCGCCACGGCCATGATCAGTCTCTTCTTGCCTAGTTTGTAGGCGCTGCGCTCGTACAGCTTCAGCCGGGCGCGGTTGAGCTCCACCTTCGTGTCGCGCTCCGCCGCGTCCACGTATTCCATGAAGTCTCCCGCATAGAACTCCTCGACAACGTCGACCGTGTACACGCGCCACGCGTACAGGACGACCACCAGGTAGAGCGCGACATCAAGCCCCACTCCGCCGTGCACGAGGCCGCGCGCTGGCGCATGAAGCGGGGCGGCGGCGCCGAGGATGCCCGCGACCGCGCCGACAACGACGCTGGCGGCGCCGATTATGAACGTGGCCTGCGTGTTGAGGCGCGCCTCCTGGTCATACAGGCGTTTATAGGCTTCCTTGAGCTCGTCGTAGGCGATATCGAGGCCAGTTGTGCCCTTGTCTGTTGTGCCCGTGTGATCTGCCATTGTATGTCCCTCGTCCGTCCTTGATCTCGATGGGGGCGTCGTCGGCACCGCCGGCGCAACCGCACCCCTGCGAGGCTGGCGGATGTTCGACCTCATCCACCGGTGGCAACGCGTGCCCAAAACCGTTTCGCGGCGGCACCCCTCCAGGGACATATCCGCGACGAGCGCACGCCGCATCACGTACATCTCAAGCCGCCGAGCACATAAAGCGAACAGGCGCGTAGACGCGGCTCGTGGGATGACGTCCCGTGAGGCGTCGTCGGTGGTCGGCGGCCGCGCGTCTGCTGAGCGCCTACACAGGCGCCGTAGCCGCTTCCCGTGGTCCTAGATCGCCCAGAGCCCGGCCCGTCATGCGGGCAATGTCAGCGATGCTGTCCTCCACCGCCGCCGGGGGCACGCCTTCGAGGACGAGGGCGCGCCGCGTTCGGGGTGTCGACGCCCAGGGCGCGTAGCACGCCGTAGGCAGCCCCGTAAGCCCGCGCCACCGCGACGACATCGGGGGGCCGCTCGGCCCCGACGGTACCCTGAGCTAGAAAGAGCGCCGCCAGGACGACCCACTGCACGGTCGTGACGTTGGCGTAAGCGGACACGGTGATGACCCCACCGGACACGAGGATATCCCGTAGCGGCAGGGCGCGGTCGTCGGACGCCCGCACCGCGAATCCCTGCCGGCGCGCCAGCGCGCGCACCCGGTCGTAGACCTCCTCGTTGTGCTCCGGCGCGCCCACCAGTTCCGTGGTCAGGACGGTGAGGTGCGCGGCCGTCCGCTCGTCGTCCCAGCCCCGCGCCGCGTGCGCGAACCAGGCGTAGACGGCGCCGTCCCGGAAGCCGCGCATGTCGGCGCACAACTCATGGACATAGCGGGCGGGCGCGGTGTCGATGAATGTCTCTGTCCCGCTGTGCATAGGGCCCTCCTTGGCCCGGCCGCCCTCCCACAATGAGGGAGGGCGGCCGGGCCACTGTTTCCATCTAGTGCCGGTGTATCTCCCGGCTCGCGCGCAAGAAGTGGTCGCCCTTCGCGCGATAGGCGGCAAAGGCGGCGTAGGCCGCCGCGGGGTCGAGCCCCGCGTCGAGCGTTGCCTGCTCGACCACGACGGGGATCACCCCTCGGCGTAGCGCCACGAGCAGCTTCTCCGCCGCCCCCGGCGTGCCCCGCCCGCGCGTCGTGACGTCGATCGGGACGGCTGTTCCCTCCCCCGCGAGGCTGACCCAGGCGTCGACCCCGCCCAGTTCGTCCTCCCGCGTCGAGGCGCGCGCGACGCCTTGGACGGCGGGGTGTCGCTCCAGCACGTCGAGGAACAGGGCCTCGTCGCGGTGCCCGTCGCGGTCGTGGGCGTACCGGGGCGCATAGGCGCGATCGAACGGGGCGAAGCGAGGCGCGTAGTGGACGGCGGCTTGCGCGAGAGCGCGAGCGGTGGTATCTTCCTGGTGCATGGGGTTGGTAATCCTCCGTGTAAACAGAGAGCCGGTTGTAGCTGTCACTACAACCGGCTCGATTTGTATGTGGGCGCCGTATGTCTC
>JAABUH010001474.1_pt1 | contig 26068 bp, 31 predicted proteins | sample 5559121 | NCBI WGS metagenome assembly JAABUH01 (sample SAMN10711871, study PRJNA513364) | rock metagenome | isolation source: Antarctica rocks | place: Antarctica: Victoria Land, Battleship Promontory nord | collected 2015-12-28
TCCCACGGCGCGCGACTCACCTGAAACATCGTCAACAACAGATGCTCCTCCCTCTGCTCATACTGATTCCCATAGAGCGTAAACATAACTGTCTGCAACAACGTATCTATCTCCGCCAGACTGACCAACCTACACAAACTCGCCACATGTCTCGGTTCACTCTGCAACAAAAAGAAAAGGTTCGCATATTGACCCATCCTCTTCTCATCAGGCCAAAGTTCACTCTCCTCGTTATCGACATCCTCTAAAGTCTCAACGACTTCCCTCTTTTCATCGGCTGCCATTCGGTTTTGAATTAAGAGTGCGATCCGTGAATCGAGGTAACGGGCATCACGTTCAAGGACGAAGTTTTTCTTTGATTGAGCGGAGATACGGGATTTCAGATCACGGAGACGACGTTGGGCACGGGCTAGGTCGTCTTCTACTTCGATGTCTTGTTCGGCGGCGAGGGAGTACATGGCGTTGACGGAGTAACGGTTGGTCATTCGGTTTGTTAGGCGGCGGGAGGATGAGGAATGGGAGTGTGGGGAACCGATAGGTGGTGAGAGGGGTGGAGCAGCGGTCATGACGATGGTGGCCATGGCGGGGGGAGGAATGGAGAAGCGTGAAGGGCGGAGGGTGTCAAAGGCTATGAGGGGCTGGGTCCTCCTTGCCGGTCGAGCGAGAATTTTTTGATGAGATCGGTCCTGGCAGACACAGATTGAACCAAACCAAGACGCTCAGCTAGGCATGAACCCTCCAAGCGGTGTTGGGATGAGTCTGAGCTTCCGTAAAGTCCTACGTTGAGCTTGATCGAAGATGCGGATGCTGTTGGCCGCAGTCGAAAGGCGAAGGAGAACGAAATCGAATGGGAATTGGCGTAAGAAAGGTAGCCTGCCAATCGTTCAACCCTGAGAAAGGATACCTTCCAAACGTGCGAGACAAAGCTTTAATCGTTTTAAAAGTGGAATTTTAAGCGGAGCAAGCACGGGAGAGAGGGACGACGAGGTTATAAAATGGAATGCTGAAAGAACAACAGGTCTAAGCGCGTCTTTGTTCAGGTCCGATATACCCCCTTTCAGGTAATATTGAGGGCAGAGAGGAAAAGCCAGCTTTTGGCAAACACTAGTGACCATCCGATGGGTACTCTTTCGAGACACAGACGCACGCGATGTTGTCGAGCATGGGGCAATCAAACGGAAACGAACTCCACTATTGCGTAGATCAGGATATTGAGCTATGGCTTTTCAAGCTTCAGAACCCTCCGATCCGTTTGTTGCTGGGTGCGGACTGCGAAGCGCTACAGGGAGCACATATATGATGGTCGCTCTGCTCATAGATATGCAAGTCCGTGACATCACTCAAATCGTATCAGAGACAACCCAATCACCGATCTCCATGAAACGTCTCTGCAATCTGAGGCTCGTTCAAGCTATCGGGCTAACTTTCGACTTCTCCATTACTTCTTCCCTGATCTGAATGGGTCATGTCAGCCATGATCACTGACCACAGCTTTCAATCTCCCGCGAAAGCATTCCCCTTATACTGTAGTTGGGGGACAGTTCCGAAAGTAAGCAAACCAAGACGTACTTCTTGATCCCCCCACCTCCCATCGGTCCCTTCGCCGCAGCTAATCCGTCATCAGTCGTATAGCAATCTTGACGGGGAAGAAGGAGGACACACCCTTCTCAGCCAGAGCCTTCATCTCTGCCTGCTCCTTCTTCCTACAATCATGTGCAACCTCATCAGCTTACCGTTTTTTGAGCGGTCCCAAGAGAGAAATACCCGTACTTCTTGTCCTGGAAAGCTTTGTCGTCCTCATCACTTAAGTGCATATAATCAGCATGACATCGTACAAGATGAGGGAGAAGACGGACAGCTCTTTCTTCTCCTTTTTGGGTGCCTGTTCGGATGCAGCGAACGTATCGGATACATGGCGGTGGCGGATGATAAAGAAGGAAGAAAAAGGAAGCTTAAGTCAGCATAGCATAAATAGATTTCGGTGTAAGGGACTGCAACCTTCAACGGCTTTGCTGCAGTTGGAACTGATGAGTATGCTACATCGAGCTGAAGCAGAGATCGCACCTTTGCCAGCTGTATTGTTTTGCACGTCAGCTCACGCCAGCGAAACCAAATCGACTACTCCGTCCAATCATGCCAGGTCGAACCATACCACACCACGGGAGCTCAGAGCTGTCGAGCTCGGTCCCGTGGAACGATGACGCCGGGTGATAATACACCTCGCGAGCTCGAAGTAACGGACAAAACTCACCTTGACGACCAGACATCGTTTCTACCGGATGAAGTCCACACCAAACTATCACGGATTGTCAGTTCTGCCGATCTTTGAAGGTTTATACACACTGGAAACTTGAAGAGGGCAGATAGGTTATAGAGGTTGCAATCGCCTGTGTTCTTTCCACCTTACTCTCCCACGGTGACCCGTTAATGCGGTCATCACCCATCCTTTACTGTAATCCTCCAGCATTCAAATTTTCAAGCATAACTCTGTTTCTCTGGCTCACAGCTCAATATGTCGACGACGACAGCACACGATGCCGATGCTCTCAACAGCAAATCCGAGCAGACCGAGGTCAAATCATGCTGTGTCACCGGACGTTCGTTCCTTTCTTCATTGCTCTTTCCCAAGTAGGCGATGTCGCTCCGATACAGCGACCGTCAGCGACGATTCCATGGGATACCTACAGCTCTTCATTCGGCTCGCCTGTGTCGTCTCGATCTCTCTGGCGCCGAGATGCTGAAAGCCAACGTAGATATCCACGAAGGAACCCCCCTCGGCTCGATGCAACTCCTCCACGATCTCCAAACCTACGTCTCCACCCCCAAGACCACCCTAAAGGGTAAAGTCAACACAATCATCATGATCCCAGACATGTTTGGGATCTACGTCAATGCGAAACTCCTCGCGGACGATTGGGCTGGACAAGGGTATAAGGTCTTGATGCCGGATGTTACGGAAGGTGATCCGGTTCCGGTTGAGATGCTCAACGTGAGTGGATCTGTCGAAGGCTGTGATCCTATAGTGCAACCAGATAAGCAATGACTGATTCGTGGTGTGTAGACGGTCGTCCCCAACTTGAGGGAGCAGGCGAAGGCTACTGCCGTTTCAAAGGTTGCCGATACGGCTAAGGTGACCGCGACGCTGGGTCCTTGGTTGGTGAAGCGTGAGCAAAAGGTCACCTTTCATCCGTTCCTGTGCTGACGTCTGACAGACCGTGAGGCTGGTATGTATCTTCTCCTTGCTACGGGATAGGTCTGATCTCAGCTATCACGACCAGTCACGTTACCCCTCCTCCAGAAGTTCGTCCAAGGTGTTCGATCGGAAGCCAACACGTGAATTCGCTCAGCTCCTTCCCCGTCACATCAGCTGACATAGTCATCATGACGCAGAGGTAAAATTGGAGCAATCGGTTTCTGCTGGGGAGCGCGATACGCCCTCATCCTAGCGCAGGAAGCGTCTCCCGCCAGAGTCGATGCAGTCATCGCGAATCACCCATGTACGCATCTCTCCTCCCTTCTCAAGTGAGTTGACAAGATATTGATCGGCGAGTATAGCGTTCATGGTCAACGCCGACGTCGAGCCGATCAAGTCTGTGCCATGTGCCATCTTCCTCGGGACGAAGGATGATATGCTCTCGGTTGATGGTCTCGCCGAGGTACGTTTCTCTTCTACCGTATCAAATCGGTGTTTATGGTACGTGCTTGCTCATCGGGCGTTAGACGGAGAAGATTATGAAAGCGAACCTTGGGGATAAACTCACTACAAAGACCTACACTGACGCGTGCGTTCCCGTCCTCCACATAGCTCAGATGGCACAGCTGATAAAAGGGTAAAAACAGGGTGCACGGGTTCACCATCCGGGGAGATACGGAGGATGCGCATGAGAAGAAGGTCAAGGAGGAGGCGAACAATGATGCGATGGCTTTCTTGGCGAAATGGCTGAAGTGAGCGGGTAGGTGTGGGATAGTGAAGCATCTTCAAATCATTCATCCGAAGTGAATGGGTATTTAAAGGTGCATGGGGGTGTCGAAAGTACAGGATGTTTGCTGCCTGGATGTGGCCCCTCACTTTTGACTCGCAAGGTGAATGACGCCAACCGATGAGTTCCTGATAGCTTGATTTTCCCATTTTTCACTCTTTCAATTGCGAGGCACGACTGGGACTGTAGCTTACTGTTAGATGAAAGCAAAGCGAGACCCTGCCGAACTGGATTGTGAGCAGGTCGACCGCTATCATTTGCAAAGCACCATTACGGTATTCACCGAGAAATCTGTCAAATCCCCGTAAATCACGCCTCTACCACCCCTAATTTTTCCGTAACAACATCAACCCGATTCACCCCACTGACACCGACACCACCATTCGCCTTTTCCTCTTCCTCTTCCTCATCCTCCTCTTCACCCTCAGCCTCAGCCTCGCCTTCATCAAGCAAACCTCCAGCAGCAGCAGCAGCAGCGGCAAACGAGAATCCCGTCCTAGCCGGATTATCTTTCTTCTTCTCGATCGGAGCAGTTGATTCCCTCGGTGTATTCTTCGGTCCTCTCGCCACAGTACCTTCGAATCCATCTTCAACAGGCGGGGAGATAGGTGATTTTTGTGACTTGAGATCGTTTGATACTCGTCTTTGATGAGAGTTGGTATTGACGTTCGCTGGTCCACCTCTTCCACCACGAATTCCTACTCCTCGACCACCTCCTCGGGTAGGTCCACCCCCACGAGCCGGTCCAGCAGCAGAACCAAGAGGAACACCCGTCACCTCCGCCATCGCCTTCTCCTGAGCCTCTTTGATCGCCCTAGCCCGATCCTCCGAGAACTGCCTAGCTTTATCTTCCTCCTCCTTAGCCTTAGCAATCTCAGCCAATCGAGCTTTCTTCCGCTCTTCGTCTTTTTGAGCAAGTTTCTCCGCTGCTTCCCGCTCGCGTGCGGCGGAATCAACGGGTTTGGCAGATCCGAAGATGCCTTTTGTGTCCGAGGTGGAGTCGGAGGGGGCGGTGGTGATTGGTGTGGGTGGAACTGATCGGGGTGCGAGAGTGAGTTTTCGTCTTTCTAGGGGAGCAGGTGGAGGTTGACGGGGACCTGCGACTGGTCAGCAAGTATCCTCGTTACAACGCTGAAGAGGCGCTTGTACTGACTTTCTCCGTCGACACTGCCTTGTCGGCTGCCGGTCGAGGGGACAGCAGAAGTCGCCCTTGATGATCGCCATTCGCGGTCATCGGTGGGTGAGTCGGTAGTTGACAATGTAGGCGTCTCCAGTACAGGTGTACGTAGCTTCGTCCCGCGTGACCACTGCATCCCGTCAGCTCAAAAATTCCTGCGTTGAAATCAGCGCTCACCGTCGACTCTGCATCCGCCATTCTTGGACTGCTCTGCTCTGACCCAACCCCAGGTCTTTGATGCGGAGGCAACTCCCTCCCTCCGGACGTGCCCCTCGTCGGCTCGACGAGCGGTTTCGCACTTCGCCACTGATTCACCTCATCCGCTACGCTAGGCGTGAACTCCCTCTCCCTGAATTCCCTCTCCCTCCCCTGTCCCGAGCTCTCCTTCCGCAGACCACTTGGAGTAGGTGGTGTAGCTGAAGGTGCGAATCTCGCTCCTCTTGCAGAGGACCAATCGCGTTCTGGTCCCGGCTCAGCGGACAAGGACAAGGACGGTTGACGACCTGGCAAAGGCTGTGCTTCTGTTCGAGCGGGTAAGGGAGTTGTCCGACGCCATTGTCCTGCATCATCCGCCACTGACGAGCCAAACCCATCTCGTCGTGACGATGCAGCTGCAGAGCCAGCTTTAGACAGACAAAGTGAGAGGAAAGCAGTGACTTACGAGCCTCAGCCACACTGACCCGTATCGTCCTCCCTCCCATCTGACTCATACTCCTCCCTAGAGCATCTTTCAACTTCTCCTGACTCGGGAACTCGACATATCCAAAACCTTTCGGCTTCCCTGTCGCAGGATCCTTCACAAGTCGGACGGACGTCGGCGTGAGATCACCGAAGAATTCGCGAAGCTCTGCTTCGTCTACCTCGAAAGTGAGGTTTCCGATGAACGCTGTGAATGGTGGGACGGTGGGGAGGGTTAATTCTTCACGGGGTGGACCGTTGGCAAAGTCTGAGGAAGGTTAGGATTGGAGCTACGTAAGGTAGGTATGGGAGACGGACTGGTTCGTGCTCCGCGGTCGGACATTGAATCGAGGTAACCTGGTTCACCCCGCCTGGGTAGTGTAGGATCTCGTGCGGCGGCTGGAGTCCCAGTGTCAACATTGCGAGGCGATTCTGCATTGATACAGGATCCACGTACGAGCTGTAGGAAGCGAGGGCATATCGTCATCCGCCCATGAACCGGAAGCTATTCAGATCAGCTCAATCCCCCTCGACGCAAGGTCTCATATAGACTGCGAGACAATGGCCTCATCTGAACTTACTGGTATCGGCAAAGAAGTCAGCTAAAGCCATCTTCTGAGCTTTCTTTTTGGGTGCTGCTCGAGGTCAAGCGTTCAATTGAAGAGCGGAAGGTGATTTGAACAGCGAGGAAAGGAAGCGATTTGTCAGCTTTTGCCCGCCTGCCCACTCAAGTACAACGCCGACGCACCCATCTTGTTGAGAGAGGTTCCTTGGATATCCGGCGACCTGGAAGTATGCTGTCCTGCGATATCACTGTAGAATACACAATATTGTTGAATGACGAGAAGCGGACGTCGAAAACTGGGTAGGAAGTGCGGCTTCGGGGTAGGGTGCCACGATCGAAATATTCCCGGCGGTACTGCGGGTTTTTGGTGCTCTCAATCTTTGCTCATTCTTACATTACCGATTTACAGCGACATGTTCACTCGGCAGTCTACCAAATTGTACCATTTCTCTCGCCTGATCTCACGTGCCAACTCCACTGCGTCTCTCGCTCCCGGCAACCTCCAATCGACTCTCTTCACTTCGGGATTTGCCGTACTCTTCTTCGGCGGCGCGTACACAGCCTACAGCGAGATCAAGTCTGAGCTCAAGCAGACTCTGGGCGACTTCAAGGCCGAGATCAAGGACAGTATCGCCGACCTTAAAGCCACCATAGCACATCATAGGGAAGAATCGAGAGCAGACATGGCTGCATTTAGGGTCGAGATGAGAGCAGACATGGCTGGATTTAAGGTCGAGATGAGAGCAGACATGGCTAGCTTTAAGGCCGAGATGAGGAGTTTGATGTCTGAGTTCCGAGGGGAACAGAAGGCCGAATTGTCGGAGTTGCGTGAGGATATACGCAATCTGACCAACGTCGTCGTATAGACCGTAAGCGTCTCGAGCTTGACCTTGATCATCTGCTGACGACACCATAGAGTCGTCTCAAGAAACCCTCTTGGATCGAGTCCCAGCGAACCAGGATCCCTTCGCAGGTGAGCCCCTTCAGCTACATAGTGGGTATAAGCTGATACGACTACAAGCCTGTCACGCTTGCAACTGGTACAGACGGAGATCATGGAGCTGTAGGTCTCAGTCAGGGCGGACAATAGAAACATAGACTCAGATTACGACTGTACGTTTTACTCGACAGGTCCGCAAAGCGCTGATCTCGCTCGGTAGGGATAGATTCACGATACGATATGACCTAAACGAGAAACGACAAAGCATAGGACCGTCTCATACGGATCCTCGTACTTCCGTACACCTAGTCATGCATCACCATTCTCTCCTTCTCATGCCTCAACCGGTTTGTTGAGTATGCTGAAACAGGAAGGACTAGCCAAAGGATTTCAAGCTTGAAACGCTGTTTCTGCCCTTTCTGAAGGGATCGTCATCTCTGTGAGTTTGTATATGAATCCCGATAGAGAGATACAGCTCGCTCAATCACCACATTACCCTTCCTACCACACGCTCATCACCATCAACCTACCATCACAGTACGTCAAGCCCCACCACCAACACTTTGTCATCACAGATCAGTCCATCCACACCACCAACATCAACACCGCACCGATACGCATTATCACTAACTTCCAAACACATCCCCTACTAACACCACAACCGACTTATCATCATGGCCGGCTCAGAACCCATGATCAGCAAAAAAACATTCCCCAGAATATGGATATTCATCTGTAAGATATGGCTCTTCATCGCCTTCGGCGCGCTCGTCATGGTGACTTCCCTCCACTTTCAGGGTTATCTCGCTCATACAGCCCTCTTTCCAGGTATTCGTAGTTTGGATCCTCATCATTGGGGAGAACACATACGTCTACGAGCACGCAGTAGGTGAGTAGCTCAAAATTGCCGGCCGAGATCGAAAGTTGATCTGGGAAAGGCTACTATCTCGGTAATACCGCTTCGCATTACGGAGGAGAGGCAGCTGCGGGGTACGTCAGTACGTCTAGCCCCTTTGTCAATCTCGGAATATTCGGCTGATATCGTGAAGACAACACGAACATCCCGAAACACCTCGGTGGAGTTGTGTACGTCCGTGAAGCCGTCTCATTACTGATCAGTGACAGCTTCGCGGCGTCTTTCGACGTCTCCATAATGATCTTCATCATCATCTCCGCTTGTGCCGATCTCTTGTAAGCAGATCTTCGCTTCTCCGCCCTCGCATCACGAGCGCTGACCCAATTCCAGCTGGAGATTCCCCACCTTGCAACAGATTCTCGGTCCGTCCATTTCGCCTTGTGTGGATTGTGCGTTGCATTCATACGGGATGTAGAGATGTTCTTCGTCGTTGGTATTTTTTCCAACATGAAGGTTGCCGAGCTCGAGTATTTCTGTGCGTACAATCATCCAACGCGCTCTTTGCCGAGCCAACTTCCTCCTAGTCCTGATTGCAAATGCCTTCCTCAAGCTCTTCATCGTCGCGGTGCATCATCCTTTCATTTAGTGCTGGGATTTTGATGGCCGAGGCTGACTACCCATTGTAGGCTACCGGTGCTGAATGCTACGCGGGTCTCAACTCCGGTAATAATACCACTGACACCCCTCTCTTCTGCCTCTACGCCGTGATGATCCTCCTCTGCTCGATCCCGCTCACGTACGCTCTGCTCCTTTTGAAGCACCAGATCTCTACTGATCATTGTCTCCCTGAGATAGTGTCATCGCGAGCATGGTAAGCCCTTTCTTCGAATTGTCTTTGTCACATGCTGATTGCTGATCCTTTCCGCAGTTCCTCATCCAGAGACGTAGGCTTGAGATCAACGATGCGGACGATGTGGAGAGGGCAATGAGGGCGATGAAGAAAGCCAAGGAAGTGAAGGCCGCGCCGAAAGCGGGATGAGCTAGAGCTTTAGGTGACGAGAAGTTTTGTAAGCCATACTATGCACAAGAAATCCGACTCCCGTCATTACTTCGAACGAAAATTCGTAGAGCTTGTACGTTCCGGTGGATCCTACCTCTCACTTGTCAGGTAGAAGCTCCTCCCCACGCACCTCCCCCTCTGCCCTACCCCATAATTCCCCTTGTCACCAAATCATCCTGCTCTAGGAAAATGATTTTTCAACAAGGTCGAATACGGTCCAATGCCCCACTATCATTCCGTCGCTTCGTTCGCTCACAATCTCCCAGGAACAGGTTTGAACCACGTGCTGTTTCACATGTTTCGATCTTATCTTCCACTCCCGTTTCTCCAGTTCTGTCAGGACAGCAACTATGGGCCAGAAATCCAGTCAACCTGTTAAAGTCCCTGCTACGGAACCTAAACCTGTATCACAGCAATCGAGACAGACTCCGCAGCAGGGCATGAGGACCGGCTGGCCAGGTCTCGGAGCGGGAGTCAGAGGCGATCAGGTCAATAATAACGATCTAGCAGGTCAGAACTTTGGATGGGGAGGATGTTGTTCGTAAGTCTTCACCCACAGTCCCATCATTTGTCTTAATCTTAGATTATACTTGACATCCAGCGATCAAGTGGGACTAGGTCGTCACTCTATCGAAACAAGATTGGGGGCAGAGCTAACGGAAAGATTCGTGTAGGAGTCGATATACATATGATGAATCGGATACACCAGAGATGAGGAGACGGAAGGAAGCGAGGAGGATGAGGTCGAATGTAGGGATGGTCTCTGGGGCTTCGGGCGGATTGATAGGACCTGGATTAGGGGTGGGAGGTGGTGCGGAAGCTTCGTGATTTATGAGGGATAGACTGAATAGGATTGGTTGTATGGTTACACACTACTACTTGAGCTTCGAATGACGCTGGATTGAGCCATTCATTTTTTGAGACGCGGCCAGATAAAAGTTGGCTCCCATCTCCCTCGAGGTGTGGACAGGTAGTTATACATCTGCAAGGTGTCAATTCCGTTCGGGTATAGCGCATGCTAGCAAAAATACTACCCCTGGCTTATAGTGCGGTCGCGGTTGTGCTATCCACCTGTACTTCATCAGCTTTTGCCTGAAGCATTCACGACTCGTCACCTCGATGGTCGGCACAATACTGGCAATAAATTTCAAGAACTGTCTCTCCTTAGCTCCTTTCGAGCTACGACGCCGAGACCCACAATGACGAGGTAGAAATCCACCTGAACACCCTTCGTCTCTTCCTCCTCCCCTCCTTCCTTCTTCTCCTTCTCTACACCAGCAGCCGAAACAGTTCCACCCGTAACCTTCCTCACCATCCCTCTAATCCCCCAAGGCTTCTTCCCCGCCTGAGATTGTTGAGCCTGAGCTTGAGCCTTAGCCACCTCCGCCGGATCAGCTTGAGCCGCCTCCATCCGATCGATAAACTTCTTCATCACCGATGCGTGCTTGCATGGGTGGACTGAGGCGAGTTGTTGACCTGAAAGGGGGAAAGCTTCCATCGTCATTGTTTTGAATGCGTGATCGGAGGGGACGTCTTGAAAGACTTGAGCGGGGGTCAAGGGGGTTTTGTTCTATATGATGTATCAGCTGGTAGATGAAAAGCTTAGGGAGGAAGCCTTCCCACCTCATCGTAACCGAAGAGCCAGAAACGAGGGGTTTGATAATGCTTGTCATAGCTGATCAAGCAGTCATATGTCCGGACCTGCAGGAGGTTTTGCCCAGCCGTCGATTGTAGCTCCGCACTGTGTTTCATCAGCGATCACACAACGCTACTGAGCCTAAACCTCAACATACGTGCTGGGATGCACTATCCGTACCGCCGCATCGTCATCTCCCTCTTCCAATCCCTCCGCTTCGTCCATATCAGGTATATCATCAATATCAGGTATTTCCTCCTCCAGTTTATCGTCCAGACGGAGCTTGCCGACCTCGCTGACGAGCGCTGCTGCTGACGTCGAAGGAGAATCTGAGATATCCGGTATTTCTGACATGGTGTTTTGAGACGGTTGAGGTGCTTGGGCGGATTTCACCCCAATTATTTGGTAGCTTAGCTCACATACCTCGCCCGATATGCGTCGCCACCCATTCATCGTCATCCTTTCCACTCTTTCCATCGGGACCTGTAGCCTCTTCCGCCTGCACACGGCGATGAGCAGAAGGTCCTGTGGTATCACGAGGGTGATATCTGGGGACTTGGCCAACCCACCTCATCCATAAAGCTCATCAGCTTCTCCGAATCCTCATCCGCATCGGTGTAGTTGACGGCCGTCGCTCTTCTCAGGCAGGGTACTAAGATCTTCCAATCAGCTCACAAAGTGTCGGACCTGGTCGGGTCGAGCTTACCATTCCGAGTGATCAGATACTGCTTATCAGGCGGTAAGAAGTCCCTCGTCCGCGATGAGTCTCCCTTCTCCCTAGAGGGCTCTATCAGCTATATGAACAAGATGCAGCTGTAGCCCAGCTCATAGATCCTGGTGACTGACCATTGCCAGACCGGGAACTTAAATGTCAGGAAGTCACCAGCAGCGACGAACTCCTCTACACAGGGTCCTCATCAGCTTCATATCACGGTCGAGCTTGGATCGATGGATCTGATGTTGGCTGACCAGGTGTGATCCGTCCATGTTCCTTGAATTTGCTTTCGCGGAGGACCTCGATGAGATATCAGCCGGACTGAGGATGACTGATACCAGATAATGATGGCTGAGGTAGTTGAGTGGCAACGTACCGGTGAGAGGTAATCCCGTACAGCCCAGTATTGACTCTATCGTCATCAGCTTCTTTCAGCTAGTTCAGAAACTTCACTCACCTGTATAGCAAGCAAAGGGTTATTCATGACGAACACTTATCGGCGAGAATGAAGGGTTCACAAAGGATATCGCGTCGTCGAGAAGCAACACCTCGCCCCATCCCCTGGAACGACTTTGGAGCCCCGCATCTTGAAGCAATCCACTCCCCCGGCGGCGCTTTCACCGGTATTCCTTTCCACTCCCCCTCTTCCCCCTTTCTTTGTCGATTACCCCCCCGACCAACTCTTCGACGCTCCTTTTCTCGGTCACTCGGCGGTTCTCTTCATTTCGTCTCTTCATTTCGTTGTAGATTTTTAGACAATACCGCTACATCTGGGTTCGCCAAGGGGAACGTGAGGTGGCTCATTCGGTAGATTGGGGAAAATGTCGGATGGGGTGGATGAGGAGTTACCGCCTTCGAAGTTAGGGAAGAAAGACTACTGGGATCAGGTGTACGAGTTGGTCGACAACCCCTCATAGAGATTTGTGTAGCTGATGCTCGTAGACGAGAGAACAGGGTCTTCGAAGTGAGCGGGTGGGGCCTTTCGCTTACATTCCTCTCTTTTCCCCTTCCATCTGCTTCCGGTCCCTTGACATCTATATTGCTTCAAAGTACAGCTGATATATCCAAGGATATGGGCGACGAGGGGGAAGTCTGGTGAGTAGCTTCCTGGTGCAACCCCATTCTCAAGTTGACATCCAGCAGGTTCGGCGAATCAAGCGTCACCAAGATGCGCGACTGGGCTACTAGACATCTCCCTCCTTCACCAACCCCACTCCGACTACTAGAATGTGGCTGTGGGAACGGTACCCTCCTCTTATCCTTCCTCACATCTCCCTCTTCCTCTCGCCCTCAGCCTTTCCACCTCACAGGTATCGATTACTCCCCGGGAGCCATATTTCTTGCGAAAGGCGTCGAAACTGCACATCGGTCTGCTCCCCTCGAGGACGAAGCGGTACGGAACGAGGTCGATGTAGATTGGCGGGTAGGAGATATTCTGAGAGACAAGTTCACCGAGGAGTGGGATTTGGTACTGGATAAAGGAACTTTCGATGCTCTGGCTCTTTCGAGTGAGCCAATAGATGGGGAAGGAGAGGGAAGATTGCCTAGTCGGGTTTATCCGGAAAAGGTTGCGACGTTGGTTAGAGAGGGAGGATTCTTCCTGATTACGAGTTGTAACTTCACAGAAGAGGAGATCAGGAGACGGTTCACCAGGCCAGAATTAGGTGAGTCTGACACGGTCGTTGCCTTAGTGCCTCGCTTATACCCCATACAGGACTTGTATATCAGTGAGTCGTTTGGTCGCGACCTTCGGTAAGAGGAATGAAGCTGACTGTACCAGTTCAAGCGTGCCCCATCCATCGTTCACCTTTGGCGGCAAGTCAGGAACAGTCGTCTGCACCGTTGCATTTCAGAAAGTATCGCCTCTCCCAAACGGTACTAGCGCGGCTCAGCTAGCTCATTCCGCAATCGCTACCAATGGGAACGGGACAGCGATCGAACCTCTGTATATTTGCATTGACGTGAGTGCGGTCTCAAATGATTGATAGTCTTGTTGCTGATGGAACCAGTGTGGAGGGACGAAGACGGATATCGCTATTGCCAGTCCCACGAAAGGTGTCATCGCTCGAGCTATCGGAGGCACGGGGAATATGGCAGAGGTAAGCGGACCTTCCGAGGTTAGGATACACTTAGTGATGCTACTCAGGTCGGCTTACAGCTGTCATACGAAATGTTTGTGCATCCTTGAGGAATTGACTGATGAAGCAGTATATGCGCTACAACACTTGTCGCGATCTCGCATCTTCCTGAGCAGTATCGAAAGCGGCGTGTCCTAGATGGAGATGGACCTCGGTGTCCGGTACATTTTGCGGATGTCTGGGTCGGAGTGCGTTTTGAATTCTTTTTCATCGAGGCCGCTCATACTGACAAAAAGTTAGATCTCAGGATGCGATACAAACCTAGATCAACAGAGAATGTCTGACCTTCTCAGCCCTTTCTTGTACGCCCTTTCGCCTTCATCTCGATCTCTTCCGCTGAGAAAAAAATTAGCTCCCTGTCCGACGTACCGGTCCTGAACGATGCACATCTTCTCGGTGGAGCCCTACTCACACATCACTGTCCTTGGGGTGTCGCTGTTATTGCCGGAACGGGCAGTATTGTCGTCTGCCTAGAGTTGACGGAAAGTGGCGGAGTCGTTCAGGCAGGACGGAGAGGTGGCACCGGATATCTACTGGGAGACGACGGCTCTGGTACGATGACACGCACGACTGGATCTCGTCAAGCTGATTAGGGTAGCATTTGATCTCGGACGATGTGCGATTCGAGCGGCTATTGATGATTTCGATGCAAGCGAAGAGGTCGAGGGAGGCCTTGCGGATGCCATCAAGGAGCATTTCGAGGTCAAAGAGACCGGCGAGATCCTTGCGAAGGTCGTGAGTGGAGATCATCCCGAGCTTGAGTATGAGTGCGTTCCTGATTTCGTGTAGTATGACCTTGATCCCCGGCTTTCCCCTTCCGACGCGACAAACGTCCGCAAACTCCGGATATCAAACCTATCCCGACCTATCCTCACCGCCTTCACTCGCTCTCTACCAGATCCTTTAGCTGTCAAAGCAGTCCGCGCAGCCGCCAGCCTCCTGGTCAACGATATAGGCTCAATCGTCCGTCAAATGGAACGAAAGAGAGGAAAGAAAGTCAGTGAAGCGGCTTTGATGATGGGTGGCGGTGTAATACGGCAGCAAGCGTATAAGGAGGTTATCGTTGGGATGTTGAGGGAGCAAGGTGTGAGGTTTGGAGTCGAGCAGGTTGTTGATGATGTTGCTGGGGAGGGGGCTATGGGTTTGGTGGAGAAGGCTCGGACTGGGAAACCACACAGAGAGAGGGAAAGGGCATAGAAAGGTTTTTGGGACTTGCTTCGAGGAGTATAGTCGGAAGTGCAACTGGCAAAAGTAGTAGTGTAGCATGGTCCACATATAGAATATGTGTCAGTTCTTACACCTCCAGATCTTGGCTCTGTGGCATATAGACACACTGCTGGTACTTGATTCCCAGAACTTTTTTCTGTCGATCATTATCACTACGCCAACTCTGGACCGTCTTCGGTGATCACTGGTTAGTACATGCGCGGCGCTACGAGAATTACTTAGTCGGCCTTGGCATTCGTTCGATTATGGGTTCCTCGACAACATAAACGTCCATTGCCAGCCCAAGTGCCACTTCGACCCAATACCGCGGAGATAGATTTTACCGAGGACGCAAAAAAGCTCCCGGCGCGGCTGATTTCATGTAAACACCTCATTCGAGATAGCTCATCTTTGGCTTGGACCCTCTTTCCTCCGTCTCTATCATCATCGCAAATAAGCTAGCTGACCTCTCAGAAAGCACAGCAACGTCTCCAGTTGAACATCCACCAGAAGCTATAAGTCGACATCATCAACAAGAGTGGGGATCTGACGAAGAGGAATAGGAGGGGTAAATGGTGTGTTTTGGGTTGAGTGATCGGGCTTGGGTGTTTTGATCGCGATCTCAGTGAGTTCTTCGTCAACATCGGCTCCCATCTTTACTTCTTCTGATTCTCGCATCCCTCGAGCTTCATCATTCTGAGACCCATACCCCCAGGTTTACACGCCGACATGTCCGCCCCAGCCTCCCCTCATCGACTCCGCATCCAGCCTTCCCCCGACACGACCCGAAACTCCATCATCTCCTCATCTGCGAAAGGTTGGTCCCCACTCCAAATCTCGAAACGAGACTCAGTCAATTCCTCACCACTCAAACCTTCCCAAAACCCTTCCGAACAATCCGAGCAAGTCGGCGGAGCATCTCCAAGGAGGACGAGTAGTAGTTTCAAACATGTTTCCAAGAACTCTCTGGTTTCGAACTCTCCTTTTTTGTCAACTGGGACTGTGCAGGGTCAACAAGCTGCTGGGATTGTGGTCACGAAGGAGACGGTCATACATGAGAGGAGATCGACGAGTAGGTTGTTGGGGCAGGCTCAGGTGGCGGCGACGGGTGTGGCGGCGACTCCGAAGGCGGCGATTGGTTTGGGGATCACTGCTACGAAGGCGAAGGGGAGAACTGCGAGTAGTGGTGGAGGAGCGGTGAGTGGGATGAGGAAGGTATCGAGTGAGAGGGGAAAGGTGGCGTTTCCAAGTGTGTCCGGGGAGTTAAGGACGTCCGCGGAGAGGAAAATGTCAGGGGAGAGAAGGTCATCAGGAGAGAGGAGGACATCAAGCGAGGGGGCGGTATCGGGGAGTAAGGAGGATGACTCGCCGGATTTTCGGTTTGCGAAGAGGACGCCGAAGAGTAGTAGGGGTCTGAAGGGACTTGGGAAGAGTGAGCTGGTCAGTAGAAGTCCTTTCAAGCGCGTTCCATCCGGCTCGCTATCACCTTCAACCCGAGTGAACGAGAGTCCTTGCGGTCCTAGTCCGAAAACGATCCCGGTTGACGGAGATGATGTCTTCTCATCCCCCTCGCCTCGACGGACTTCGGGCGGAAAGCGACATGTCTCGCCTGGAAATGCCCGACCTAGCGCTCGGACTAGCGACTCCGCTACCTCCTCACCACCACAATCCCTCGCTCAGCCCACCTTCACCACCGGACCTTCACCACTCAGCCAAAGTCAACCTTCCCTTGCACCCCAAGAGGAGCCGACTCCAACCCCCACACCCGCGAAATCATCTATGACCCCCTCTCGCCGACTCCGTGGTCCACGCGAATTCAGCGATCCCATCGAATCAACGACGAAAGCGAAGACCGTCACGTTCCAGAGCGTGCCCGATGTCAAAGAGTTTGAGCGGATGAGTACCGAAGGTTCAGCTGATGGGAGTTTCGAGGAGGAGCAAGAGTGGATCGATGATGCCGATGGAAGAGAAGCCGATACCAGTCTCGACGATATGCTCGACAAATCTAGCTTGGATCAGATGGCCAAGCTTAGAGTTACGAATCCGGATGATGAGATTGACGAGTCGACTACGGCGGATTTCGTCAATACCCTCATCGAGGAGGGACTTTTCAGTCCGCCTCCGATGGCTACTCCGGCTTTCGGTGCTCCACTGGCTTTTGAGACGATGGAGAATACGCCGGCTCCTTTCCTCTCTACCCCTTCGATGGGAAGCTCGGTTCATGTGACTTCTCTGCTTGGCAGTGTCGAGCCGATGGGCGATGTCGATTCCGCTGGTATACCTTATGGACGAACTCATCATACGGAACGAGCGATTCTGGCACACTCTCTACTACCAATCAGCCAGATGTCCCGAATCGAGCAATCCGCCATCCCTGTCAGCGGCGATCATCTCATGCTTCTGAACGCCAACGCCGCTCAACTTTCGCTGCCGCAGTCAACTGTGATGCCTACAGGCATGTCTCACCAGGACGGACGCTTGCCGGACCCCTTCATCACGATACAGACTGCCACGAATATCATTTCGCCCCAACGATCCCGATCAGAGAACGGCATCCCTCTCGGTCGGACCTCTCAGGCCGAGCGGGTCCAAGCCGCACGGATGCTGGCGACCCAAAGTCTAGGTATCGGTATGCCTCGAAGTCCGGCAATGTCGAAAGATCTCACGAAAGCCCAAGCGACACCTGTGGAAGAGAGTGAGATGATCTTCGATGCGAGCTTCGAGATGTCCCATGAGGGTGAGATTAAGGCGACTCCGGCTCCCGTGCTGGAGAGGCAGGACTCAGGAAGGAGGTTACCGAAACCACCTAGACCGCAGGCACTCGATCTGCCTAGTCCTGTGTCGATTCCTGTCAAGGAAATTGAACCACCGGTAGAGAAGCGAGTGAGTCCGCCATCGGTCAGCATGATTCAGAGCTGATCAGACTCAGTCGAGCAAGTTCGAATTCTCCCTACCAAACATCGGCTTCACTTCTCCTTTCTTCGCTGCTGCTCCGACGATGAACGATTCAGGGAGTTCGCCCGACGATAACGAGCCTGACCGTCCACTTACTCCGCCTTCTCATCGAACGTTCACGACATCCGAGAAAGAGGACAGCCCGCATCGCATCCCTGAGTTCCAGTTTGAAGAGGTCAGCCTACATGCGGTCAGCAAGCCGAGTCCCGACAGCTTGCAAGCGAACAGTAAGCCCAGTCTCGACAGCCTGCTTGCGGTCAATAAGCCAAGCGTCGACATCTTGAGCTCGTCAGCAAAACCAGCGAGTCAGATGACTCAGATCAGAGTGCCAGATGGGAAGGCGAGGGTGGAGATGTCTCCGGTTAAGACTACATTTGTGATCAATCAATCCGCCTCGACAGCCTCAGCAGTGTCGGCGGCGAAGAGGAGTTCGATGGCTGGTGAGTTTGGGCATACTGCCATGGTAGCGGAGGAATCGACGACTACGAGGGTTAGGCAGAGGATCTCGAGGGAGTTGATCCGGGAGACGGTTCAGCAGCGGATCGCCGAAGGGAGGCTTAGCCGGAAACCTTTGACCGTCGAGCCGACTCGTCCTCCTTCAGTCGATTCTGCAGCCCAGATCAGAATCGAGAAGGATCTTCCTCCGCCTCCTTCCGACTCGATTCCGATGACGAAAACGCACACGACCGATGCATCGACGCGGCAAGCATCAGACGGACGACCGAAGATGCGAGCTCGAAGTCAGACCCAGTCGGCACACCAAGTCTTAAAAGCGACCGAGCGGGACGGTGTCATTGCCGAACCGAAAAGTGCTCTCGACAAGCTCATCCAGATTTCCGGGCCTGCCACTGCTCGGACAGTCTCAACATCATCGGTCATGCCAGTCAGTATCCTCCAGAAACCAAAAGAGACTCTCCTCCCACCCGCCGCGCTATATACACCCACGCTGCAAGGGGGAGGGATGGCGGCACGGGAACAGGCTATTAACGCAAAGAGGAGGGAGAAGGAGGGGAGGGCGACGAGCTCGACTTCTGCTGCTTCGTCAAGCTCTTCCAAGGGGCGAAGAAGAAGTTTGAGTGTGAGCGACGCCGGTGAAGGGCCTGAAGCGGTAAGTATTTTGCTATAGGATGGCTGGGAAAAGCTTATGGATATCAAGCTTCAGCCGTATCGTCTTTCAGTGGCGAATCAGCAATTGACATTGGGGATTGACGAGGATACTCCGTCTATCCTGGATGCGTTCACGGAGGAAGCGGCGAACATTGGTGCAGAGGTAAGTGTGATGCTACATTGGTCCCCGGAAGAGTGCTGATTATAAGTAGCAGCGAGGATACAAAGTCCGGGAAAGACCGAAAATTCATGCTTCGTCCGTAGATAAGGTTCGACATAGTAAAGCTGGTGATATCGATAGTGGCCGAGCTTGGAAGTCGCTGAGACGGCCTTCGGATATGGTGGGCGCAATCTAAGAGTCATACTTTGGTGCTGATGATGGGCGTAGAACGAGCACGCTGCTGAGATCCGAGCTATGCGGACGAGAGAAGCGAGTTCTGGGAAGGCATCGGGGACCATCTTCGTAAAGGGTGAGAGTGCTGGCACTATGAGGATATGGAGCTGATCTTCGTAGTGCTTGGGATCGAGGGCTTGATGGTCCCAATACCGGAACAGCAGACTATGTTCTGCATCACTCTGGACAACGGGATTGACTATATACGGACACCTTATACCGTTCTAATAGATGGCGCAAAGGTCAACCAGGAGTTCTCGCTGTACGTGCTGCTACCTCTTATAGCATTCAAGCTGATCGAGCTCAGGGTTGAACACCCCAATTTCGAGTTCTCTCTCTCCCTAGATATCCGACGCGATCCTCACATCCTTAAAGCACTCCATGAGAAGCTCAATCCCATCCCCGCCGCGCCCTCTTCACCCGCTAAATCGAGCATTCGAACCCTCTTCGGCTCCCCTCGAAAGCCCAAACCCGGTCGAGATTCTTCCCGCTCATCCACTCCCCTCCCTACACCCGTGTCCGCTCAGCTCGACAGTATAGCCCGCTACCTCGCCACTCCCGGCAGTTCCACCATCGCAAAAACCCACGTCGCCTTCAAACCTATCGCAAAGAACTGCGAAGCTAAGATCCTCGAGATCCGTTACCCGATGTTCGCGATGTTTAAAGGTGAACCGGATCGACATGCACCCGGTTCACCTAGTATGACTGGAGGCGGACCGAGGAAGCAAGTGGCGAAGATTACGTTGCAGATCATGAGGCTGCCTGCTATACCTGGGATGAAAGCGGATGAGATGCCTCAGTGTATTGATGATTGCTTGAGGGGGATTCGGCATCATGCTTGGCATGAGCATGAATACCATGAGGGAATCTTGACGCAGGAAGGAGGGGACTGTATGGTGAGTCATTTTTCTCTCGGGCGTAGTACGAGTGGTGCTGATATGATGCAGCACCCCAGACGAAGAATGTTCAAGCTCATTGGCGGCAACCTAGTAGCGATAAACGAAGTTACGAAGAAGGAAGTCGCCTCGATTGATCTTTGCCAGGTGGAGGGGGTCGTCGACCTGAACGCAAATGAATCGAGTCCGAGAACGGCTCGACTGAGGAGCAGTGATGAAGGGATGAGCGTTCGGCCTAGGAGTTTTCAGGTTGATTTCGCGGGAGGGGAGGGGATCGTATTCTCAGCTGATAAGGATGAGGATAAGATCACCTGGTAATTTACCTTTCTCTGCGTCATCAATATGTTGGTCGAGGTTTAGCTGATGTATGATAGGGTGAACACGTTATCAGGACTAATCGGGAAGATCCCAAGTAATCCGCTCTGGGCGGAATTACTGGCTGCCAAGATGAGAGAGCGAGAGTCCAAGCGGAGTGCGAGCTCGACTAGTCTAGGGAAGGATCGAAGGTCGGCTAGTACCGTCGGCGATAGTGAGAGGGAGAAGGCGAGATCTGTGGAGATGAAGGGTGGTGGAGCTGCGAAGACTAGATGAGCGGTTGTTGGTGGGTTGATATGGGTCGTGGCAGATCGGAGGCGGAAGGATCTATATAACGACATTGAGAATTCCCTTTTCGATTGTACATCTTGCGTCTCTGTGGCTCATTTGCATGGACTTTTCCGCGCTGCTCGAATGGACTCTCTAAAAATAATCAAGTATCTCGACGGGACCCGAGCAAGCAGCGCGATGAGCTTCAAACCGCTTCTGATACTTTCACCTAGACTGTGAAAGTATAGTCAATGCATCGATACAGAATTTGGTCCAACGGCTACGCATCATCTTACACAAGCTCACCTGAGGTCAAGCAATGATTTTACATGGGCAAATTTCCCAGAGGACAGGGACATCCAGCATTGACTTTGTACAAGACGTCATATGTACCCATGTTCCCTTGCATCAGATGCCAAGAATCATACTGACCATTAATGTCAGTCTGAGGCTTAGGGGGCGCCCATCCAAGGATCCCGGTCAGTCTATATGGCGGATGATATGGATTGTACAGTATTGGCAAGACCAGGTGAAGAGGGCGCTCGCGGAAATACTCCAAAATGCATGATATGGGCAGGATGCCAGTGATGAGGACAAAAGAGAGAGGTTGGAAACGAGGAGAACAATGAGGATCCTTGGGGTTTTCCTTATATGTGCCCGTATCGGACTGCAAGCCGAGCTGTTGTATGAAGACCCAAAAATTGTTCTACGTAAATGTAAAGCTTGAATCCTGACGCAAAGCTCTTGGCGTCATGCCTGTGACAGACCTGGCAGAATATCGAGGCTGAACATGAATCTGCTTGATCATCTACCAGTCGGAAGCTTGAGGACGAACCTCGGCCAATGCTAGGTGAATCGAGGGACCAAAGGGTTTTACAGCGTGATGGACAACAGTGGGTTCCCTTTGAAGCCCAGTCATATAAACTTCGCTCTACTCGCCCCCATAATCAATATAATCCGGCCGTTCCATAGCCGCGTATTCGCTATCATCGCACAATAAGCGAAAGCTGCATGGGGAGTAAATAAAGCGGTAAAACTCACTCTGTCAGTTCCGCCACCACCCGTCTGGCGTGCCCCGATATCAGCGTATTCCTCCACACTCCAATCAAAACTCACCTCGAGTCATCAAACTCGTCGAGACCATTCGCGAACATATCTTCCTTCTTATAATTCTCAAGGAAAGCATTCCTCTTCCTCAATCGATCGTACTGATCCAGCATCCTCTTGAACAACTGCAGCACCCATTAGCAACGCTCAAGGTAGAGTCTGGGGATAACCTGCCGAAGCTATACTCGTATGATTTGCCATCATCACCCCACTAACCCTATTCCCCGTCGTCCGTCGTTTCGTTAAAGCCACCTGAATACTCGCCGGTCCCCAAGGAATGAAGTTTGCTAATTGTCTTTCTCGAATCCGTAAGAGGGATTTATGGACGTCGGTCGGGTCGACATCGCCTTGGATGATGTTTAGGGAGGAGATGTAGCATGATGATTTGGTGGAGGTGGTGGAGACCATTCGGTTTTTGGGCTGGAGGAGGCGGCGCATGACGTCGAGAGTGGTGGTTTTCCGTATTGACTTGGCCTGCAGCATGGGGTCAGCGGTAGCCGCGCGAGGAGCAGCGCATTGCATTGAAGCGCTAAGAAGGCGGACTACGCATGACTCAATGACTCACCTTGTCAATCTCATCACCGGTAAAAGGCGTATAGGAGGTCATGAGGAAGTGACATCTCGGCGTCGGTATCAGGCTCGCGATGATGCCGACTAGATCGTTGTTCATGTAGCTCGGATATCGCAGAGTTGTTGTCGAAGCCGCCATGACGGTTGAAACCTGTCCAGCCCATCGCATCAGTCTTTGTGTTATACCCTCCCATCCGTACGTACCAGTTGATTTGTCTGCACGAAGCTCGGATCCTGGATATGCAGTCTGTCCGCCGCAATCCTCGTCAAAGCGGCATTGTCCAGCACTACGACACTATCCGCGTTGTTGACCAATCTTTTCATGGCCAGGAGGGAGTTGTAAGGTTGGACCACCACGTCGGAAGATTCAGGGAAGACCGAATATGTTTGGATGAGCTTCTTCGGGAATCGGTCATTAAGTCGTTCGAGAAGGAAGGAACCTAGTCCGGAGCCTGTTCCGCCAGCTATCGAGTGGAGGAGCATGAAGCCCTGGACACCCCGTGAGCGCTAGCGCTAGATCACCTTACCCAGTAGGGGTCGAGGCGTCTTCAAAGAACTCACCTCTAGTGAATCACTCCCATCCGCCTCCCGATCGATCATCTCCATCAGGTCGTCGTATACCCTCTCTCCGGCTGAGTAACCCTGCGCCCAATTGTTCCCAGCTCCTCCACCATCTTTAGAGAGGTAGATGTTCTCGGGATTGTATAGGCCTTTGAACGGGGATGTAAGGATAGTATTGATGACCTGTGAGCGGGCGCAGCGAGACGAGCAGGAAGTCATGGATGCAAAGAAGCATGTTTCGTCAAGAACATTATTGGATCGCTCGTCAGTCTCTTCCTCGGAATGGATGCATAGACCCACCCTCGGCTCGAGGTCAATCAATATCGCTCGGGGTATGTAGTGCTCATCATCCGCCTGATAAAAGAAGACATCTTTCCGGTCGCCTTGACCGCCCTCGGATGCCCAGTCCTCGAGGTCACCTTGAGGGGAGATACCGTGCTCTGCGCAAAGCTTCTGCCAGAACTATCTCGGGATCAGTGTTGAGACGATTGAGGGGTCAGTGATCAGAAATTGGACTTACCTGTGCACCGACTGTGGAAGGCGAAGAGAAGAAATCTAGTCAGTATAGTTACGGATGGCTCGGTCTTATGGCGCACTTTGATTGCCCGCTTGGCCAGCCTGAAACCATCTCAGCTTGGTTTCGTCTCCGCAATTAAGTACTTCGACAAGACTGACCTGGAGTGATATGATCTCCCTTCCCATGCTTCCTCGTCAATCTCAATCCAAGGGCAATCGAAGTATCTCCAATCAACGGGGTCGAGGTTTCCTCGGCGTTCCAATGCTGACCTTCACTCTTCTGGTTGACCACTCAAACAAGATGCCGCGAGCTGGCTGGTTGGAGGATGACAGATCACTGATTCAACAGTACGAAATGATCATGGCAGAGGTCAACGATCAAATAAATCGCTCAACCGAATGTTGACAGCGGATCTCCGCGACGCGTCAACGCGTCCATAATTTCGACTATCGTTCTCTCCCCACCATCATTGTCATCTATCTGCGGTCCTTGCTATAGCGCGCAACACAGGACACATTGTAATGTGGATCGGTCAGTCAGGTCCACACAGTGCTCTGTTCCGTTCTGTTCATGCGAGGAAGTGTCAGGCAGCATTGGGTGCTTCCGAAGGAAGCGCGGACGCTATCCTGAACAAGTGGTCATCCAAAAACACCTTTGAGAAGGGGGCATAATGGGCAGAATGAGCTGACAGAGAAAGAGGCTCAAGCAGAAATCTCCGATCATTAAGGTGTCTTGTAGACCAACGTATTAAAGAGATTTGGGAAAAGGAGGTTTATAAGGTATGCAAAGGTAAGTGTCATGTCGTCCAGTCATGACCTGTATATAGTTGGAGGAATACCCGGGGTTGCGGGATTCCTATTGATGCTTTTGGCTAAGCGGTCTTGTGGCCAACTACACAACTCCGTTCATGACAGTACCATCCTGCGTGCTCTCAAGTCCTTTCCCGTCATGGTGCTACTTGATCAGCGGGTATGTCCAAACACTCAGCTCCTTGTTTCGACAAGCGTAGGCTAACTTCGGCAAAGGAGACCTGCGATCGACAATGGGCGACGGAATAACTTGAGGACACACGAGGGTGTAGCCAAGTTAAGCGCCGGTCGAAGTAGCGTTCTCGATGAATGCAGGGGCAAGGCTAGACTAGTGTCACGACCGTTGCCCTAGTCTCCGCCTAAAGGCCCAAGTCACACAATTGATACGTACTTGCTATGCGTCGACTAAAGTCGGCTTGACTTGACTTGACTTGACTTGACTTGACTTCCTTGAGGTGCGTGTCATAACACTAACCGGCCAATTTAGGTAATCCTAGGTCTTAAAGCGCGCCTAACCCTTCAAGCAAAAGGTAGCAATGACTAGGAGCTTGACTAAGGCCCCTAATCCCGGTTATATAGACGTGCCCCAATGTGGTTTACCGGGCTCCCGATTTACGATCGTGACAGTGCACTCTCGTAGCTGAAGGGTCGGTCGAAGATCAAGGGGTGATCGTTGTAACGAGACGAATGCAATGGGTTATGACATACGATCGAGGATCGCTAAGGATCCTCCTACGGAACATCCATCCAATATACCCAATCCGTGATTTCCGTAGACGATCATCCAACGGTAGACGATCTCTCAACGAGAAGTCAATTCGCGTGGCGTGATTGAGATGGAGGTGGGGGTTGATGTGGCGTGGCAGTTATCGTGGCTGTTTATAGCGGGACATTCGTTATGACAAATAGGCTTGTGTCACGATCGTAAATCGGAAGTCCGGTAACTCACATTGGGGCGCCTATATAACCGGGATTGGGAGTATTAGTAAAGCTCCTAATATACCTTTTGTTTGAAGGGTTTAGGCGGGCTACAAGACCTAAGGATTACCTAAATTGGCCGGTTACCATTTAGTAGTATGACAGTATGACGACGAGCTTCGGGTCTAGAGTTCGAACCCCGCCTGCGCCGATTTACTTTTCGGTGCAGAGGATAATCCAGGTTCAGCTAGGCTTCGAAAAGGCGTTGGGAGCCTTTCGGAACAGATAGGCGTGAGCGTTGAGGGACCAGCGCTTTGTGGGAAGAACCAGATTGTCACGATCGTAGATCGGAAGTCCGGTAACTCACATTGGGGCGCCTATATAACCGGGATTGGGAGCATCAGTCAAGCTCCTAATCATTGCTACCTTTTGCTTGAAGGGTTAGGCGGGCTACAAGACCTAAGGATTACCTAAATTGGCCGGTTACCATTTAGTAGTATGACACTATGGGACTATAATACAAGGAAGACTTCAATCTCGTCGCCAGTTCTTTTCCTCTCTCGTCTCTCCTCCTTATAACCTTCGTCCATCGGTCGGTCCGGCCCGTAGGCTCGTATGGGATTGTCTTGGTACTGCATGGGTTGAGAATGTCAAGGAAAGAGGGTCTTGGTCGAGCAGTGCGTAGGACCCAGACGATG
>JAABUH010001475.1_pt1 | contig 26049 bp, 37 predicted proteins | sample 5559121 | NCBI WGS metagenome assembly JAABUH01 (sample SAMN10711871, study PRJNA513364) | rock metagenome | isolation source: Antarctica rocks | place: Antarctica: Victoria Land, Battleship Promontory nord | collected 2015-12-28
TCCAGTCTCAGCAGCTCAAGACGTTGTGCACTGTCATGTACAAACGCAGGCCAGGGAGGACCAGCGCACGGTGGCAAACGATCGTGAAGCACATACTGCTGCACAGCAGGTCTGTAGTAGAGCAGCATTATACATACCCCCTGCTAGGAGCCTCAGCTGAGGCTGCTAGCCACTTGCGGAACACAGCACCGCAGTTGCAGCATTAAGGAAAGGTAGCCCGCACTGAAACCAGCGCAGGTGCGACCCCTGGACAGACGTAAAACAGGCAAACGACATAGCAGTGTGCAGTGCAGCACCAAAATTCAGTCACCAAGCAGGCTGAGTGGTTACAACAGAGTGCAGCGCTCCAGACAAGCCAGTCCACACGCACTCTGAACTCGCTACCGGCCCCAAAGAAGAGCAGCACACCCCTCTACGAGGCGAACACAACAAGCAGGCCACAATACGCTCTGCCTGTAGCTGCGCTGCTAGCTCCTGTTTGCTGATGCACGGCCACGCGCGCGGCTGCAGCAGCAGGCCTGTCGCCTGGTCCCTCACTAGCCACGCCGCTCCGCATGCCAGCCGCACCCTGGCACTATACAAGCTGCAAGCCCTCGTCTGCACAGTAGATGCCTCGTCTTCACCGCGGCCGCTTGCCTCCGCTGCCGTAGCTGCTCCTGTCGCGCGGGGGCGCCCCGCGCTTGCGGTCTCCGCTGCCGCCGCCGCCCAAGGGCACGCCACCGTCGCCACCGTTGCCGCTGCGACCAGCCCCGGGGTGCCCGGGGAGCGGCGCGTGGTGGGGATAGAAGTCTTGCGGGAAGCCACCAAAGCCGGGGGGCGCGTCCGCGTGCTTGCCGAAGCGCGGCGGCGGCCCGGGGCGCGGGCGCTCGCGGTAGTCGCCGCCGCCGCCGCCGCCGCCGCCGCCGCCGCCGCCGCCGCTGCCGCCGCGCGCCGCAGCCTCGCGCTCCTCATGGAAGCGCACCTGGTGCTTCAGCGTGAACACCTGCTGCCCGCGCGGCCGCCCGTCAGCTCCGCTGCGCACGCCGCGGGCGCTCACACGGCGCCGCTTGGCTGCGCCGCCGCGCGCGCCGGGGCTATGCCCCTCGCGCGCCCCCGGCGCTCCAGCATGAGCTCGTCCCGCCGCACGGCAGCCTGCCCCAGGCACGCCGACAGCAGCGTGCGACCAGCGCCCTAACCCTAATCCTTATCCCGCGCGCGCGCCTGCAGCTGCAGCTCCTCCGCCTCGGCGTCCAGCTGCGCCGCCGCGTCCTCGAGCTCCAGGTACGCGCGGCGCATGTCGGCTGCCGCGCCGAGCGCCAGCGCCAGCTGCCGCTCCAGGCCCGCCACGCGGCCCTCGCCCGCCTCGCGGCCCAGCTCCTCGTTCTCCTCCTGCGCGCGCGCGCCGCGCTCGCCGCCGGCGCCTGGTCGATCATATGCAGCAGGTCCGACGGAACCTCCCTTCTGCGCCTACCCTATAGGCTGTCGAGGGGCGCCTGCCCCATCTTGAATTGAATATCAACTGGGAGGACGGGCGACGGCCCCGGGCGGCCGGGGGCGGGCGGCCGCGCCTGCAGCGCGCGGCACTTGGCCATGAGCAGCCGGCCGACCTTGGACTCCTGGCTGAAGTGCGCAGCCTGCAGCTCCTCGCGCAGGCCGCGCGCCTCACGCCCGGCGCCCTCGGCCTCGCCGCGCAGCCGCTCGAACTCGCGCGCCACCGCCGGGTCCAGGAGCAGCTGGCGCGCCTGCGCCGCGCGCGGGCGCGGTCGGGCCGTGCGGGCGCGGGTTGGGTCGTGCAGCGGCTGTGAGCGGCGTACGCCTGGGTCCGCGCCGGAGCCGGCAGCGGTCGGGAAGTCACGGCACTTGCGACAAGGACGAGAGGAGTACAGTGTCGCTAACCGCAAGCAGACATCTGGAGAGCAGGGGCTGGTGCCAGCATGGCTCAACATGATGGGCGCATCAGCAGTGCTGCACCGTGGATTGGCCAGCATTTTGTGATCGACCCCACAGGCACAAGAGCCTACCAGGAATGACGCCGCTAACAGGTACGCTTTCCATGCCATGCTAAATAGCATGCAAGATACCATGCCAGCGCACCATCAGAGCAAAGACCTCGGTAAACTCCAACAAGCTTGAAGTCTGCGCATGCCCCACGTGGCACGGTGCTGCTCGCGCCTGGGCGACGTGCGGGTCCGCGGCTTGGCGCGCGGCAGCCAGCTGCCGCCGCAGCTCGATGTTGTCCAGGTTGCGCTCCGCGAGAGCCTGCTGCAGCGCGGCATCCCGTGCGCGCAGCGTCGCCGCCTGCTCCGCTCGAGCGCGTCATGCCTGCTGCCATCTGCTCTCCGACCAACCGCTGCCAAAAACGCAAACACTGTCTGAAGTGCGCCGGGGCGTCAGCGCTGCTGCAAGAAAGGAAATAACTGATACAGGCTGGGCACACGCTTGAGCGTCACAAGGCAGTTCTTGGGAGGCCCCGCTCGCAAGTGGCTGGCTGCAGGGCACGGTGCGCGCCTCCTCTGACAGCTGCTTCTCCGCCGCGCGCGCCGCCTGCAGCGGCTGCGGCGCGCTGGCGGGCTCCGCAGAGCGGCCCTCTGTGCTCGCCGCCTCCGCCTCCAGCAGCGCCGCCTGCAGCTGGTTCGCGCGCTCCGTCGCGTCCTGCAGCTGACCCTGCGACACCAGGGATAAAATTGTCCTCCTGTTGCGACACAGCCAGTGCGTCAAGCACGGCGTGGCCGCCATGCGGACCAGCTGGATTGAAGACAACTGCAACAAGACTTGGACCAGCGTTATATGCGCGCACCTCCAGGTCTGCCTCACGTGCTTTAGAGTCAGCTAGCTGCTGCCTGAGCTCGTCCTCCTCGCCGTGTCCGCTCGGGCTCGCGCCCTTGTCCTGTGCAGCCAGGCGCAAGCCATGGGATGCGTTTGCACTATGTAAGCTGGCAATGCACAGCGGAGCTCGCCATACCTGTTTGGCGCTGAACAAGGGCTCATAGGCAGGCAGCTGCGGCTCCTCGGCGGCGGGTGCGGGCCGCTCATACTGCGGCACAGCCTCGCCGTATATCTCTGCGCCATATATGTCGTCCTGCGTGTGCAGAGGCGCTGTCAGTCACCATGTGGAGAGGTCGGCGCAAAGCGGTGCCGGGCATGCATCGGCCGCATCGAGCGCTTGCCTCGTCCATGACTGCTCCCCAGACCTCCCAGCTTGCTCCAGGCTATGGCACCATACCGCACAGAGCACGCTGCTGAGCAGGCAGGCCGGTCGCTGGGCGGGCTGATCGCGCGCGCGCTTATGGAATCACCAGAGGGGCAGTTTGTGGGAACAGATGGCTGTCTTGGCGAAGCTACTGGGCTAGCTTGCTTGAGTCAACTGCGGCTTGGAGTCTGCTCTCGCTTTGTGCAAGCACACCCTTTCTGAGGTCTGGCTCACCCTTCTCAAAAACGAAACGAGCTAGTACTCTGCTGCTGCTGCCTCGACAGCCGCTTCACAACTGCGCCCAATGCCCCTCTTTGACAACCTGTTCAAGGCGCCGGGCGCGCCGCAGGGCGGCCTGTTTGCGCCGGACAGCAAGTTCAGGCGGCTCGGGGGCGGCACGCCGGCCGCTGCGCCAACTGCAGGCTCGCCTGCTGACTTGCCACAGACCGCGAAGAAGAGGAAGAGTGCCGGCCTGGGCGATGGAGTGCGGAAGCGGCAGAAGGGCGGGGCGGCTGAGCCCGCCCGGCACGGCGACGAAGCCTTGGAGGCGCAGGGCAAGCGTGTCAAGCGCGCTGTGAAGGCCGCAACGGCTGCGGCAGGGCACACTGAGGCGCAGGCGCCCGCTGTGCAGCCTCACGCGGCCTCCAGCTCGCCGCGCCGGCACACAGGCAGCCTGCCGGACACGTCAGCTGCGGCGCACGCGCAGCCCGCCTCCGGGAAGAAGGCGCGCAGCGCGGCCAAGGCGCTGCCAAACGGCGGCATCCTCGACAAAATGGCTGCCGCAGGCGGCCCCGCCGTGCAGCGCGGCGCTGCCGACCCGCTACCGCGCAAGCGGCACAAGACCACAGCTGCGGCTGTTGCGGCGCCGCGCGCGGTAGCCGGCGCAGCGGCGGCAGAGGCCGGCGGCGCGGCGCCAATGCGCGTGCGCACGGCGGGCCTGGACGGCAGGGCTGCCGGCGGTGGCCTGGCGGCGGCGCCGCTGGGTCGCATGGCAACCAGCGAGGAGGCTGAGCCTGACGTCGACGTAGACGCGGAGGGCGGGACCGGGCGGGCGGAGGGCGCGGCCGCGCAGCCGGAGCGGGCGCCGAGGCTTACGCCGCAGCAGGAGGCCGAGCGGCTGGCGCGCACCGTGTTCGTGGGCAACCTGGCGCCAGGCATAAAGCCCAAGCGCGTGCGGCACGCGCTCGCGCAGTGCGTCCTCGCCCCCGGCCTCCACCCCCTCCCGCCTGGCGCAGCCTTGATACGCAGGCTTGCCGGGTTGCGCGGGCGGCAAGACGGGCTGGGGGGACGGGGTGCGCCAGCCGCAGGCAGTGGCAGTGCGCCTCTCTAGGATTGGCAGGCGCAGCGGCGGCCACGGGGGCCCTGCAGTGCAAGCCATTGGCGCTGAGCGACAGGCTGGCGCCAGGCCTGCGGCCTTGCTTGAACTGCGGCCTGGAGCCCGTGGGAGGCCTGTTTGGGCAGCGCGCGCGGTCCGCCGGACCGCGCGCCGTCGCGCGCGCATGCTTCCCGGGGCGCTGGACCCTGCGCTGCCAGGGACGCCAGACTCTGCGCTGCCAGGGCTCCAGGGGCGCCCTAACCCTAGACCCTGCGCGCCGCTCAGGTATGGCGCGGTGGAGTCGGTGCGCCTGCGCTCGGTGCCCGTCAAGCTGGACGTGAAGATGCCGCGGCGCGCCGCCATCCTTACCGGCAACGTGGCCGCCGACCGCGGCACCGCGCACGCGTACATTGTTTTCGCCGACGCGGCCGCCGCTGCGGCCGCGCTCGCGCTCAACATGACGGAGGTGCGCTGCGCACGTGGCAGGCCTGCCGCCGCGCCGTGCTCCCCACTGGTGCTGTGCGGGCCTCCGCATGTGGCCGTGGGGCGCACCGCGTCGCCGGCAGGGGTGCGCCAGTGATGCCACGATGTTGCGGCCCGTAGCCGGCAGGCGCCCATGCCCTGTTCGAGCAGTTAACCGAACAGATGCGCAGACAGACACCTGGACAGTGGCGCTTGTTGCCAGGAGCGTCTGTGAGTGGTCATGGTCGCCGGGCCACACATGCTCTGCATGAGACACCTTGCTTTTCAGCGGATAGTTGTTGTCGCGAGGCTAAAGCTGCATGGGGGCGGCCCAGCTGGACGGCCTGCACCTGCGCGTGGACCTGGCAGCCAGGCCGCGCGGGGCGAGCAATGCGGGGACCGGCGCGGACGCCGGCTCGGGCAGCCGCGGCGCGGCCGACCCTGGCGCGGTGCTCTACGACCCTGCGCGCTCCATTTTCGTCGGCAACCTGCCGTTCGACGTGCAGGCGCGGCCCGCGCCCCGCCGGTCCGCGGCCGCGCGCCTGCCAGCCCCTGCAAGCGTCCAGATGCAAGCAGAGCGCGCGTTAGGCCCGAAACTCCGCGCAGGACGAGGAGGTCATCCGCGCGTTCAGCCGCATGGGCGGCGCGGCCGCGGGCGGCCCGGCCGGCGGCCCCGGAGCAGCGCTCGCAGGCGCCGCCGCGGGCGTGACGGCCGTGCGCGTGGTCCGCGATGCTAAGACCAACGTCGGCAAGGGCTTTGCGTTCGTGGAGTTCGCGTCGCCCGCTGCCGCGCGCATGGCGCTCGCGCTTAACGGCACTGAGGCGCGCTGCGGCGGCCTTGCTGCGGGCATGCTTGTGTTGTGTCATCAGCCTGTGTAAAGTCTCTCGGGCGTCCTGACCCTGCATGTCTGCAAACTTGAAGACGCCGGCCCTCCCCTGCCGCGCGTTGGGAATAGGCATATAAGTATGTTTGTGCCCATGGCAATAGACTTGTGGCTAGCGTATGCAACCTTTGAGTGGCTGCAACCGGGCCCCCGCATGAGGCAAGAAAAAGCTGTGCTTGCGGCCAAGCGCCTCAGCGCCTCTGTGCGGCATCTGACCAGGTGGCGGCGCTGCAACCGCAGGTGCGCAAGCGCGCTGTGCGGGTCACGCGCGTGGCGGCGCCGGGCAAGGCCGCGCGCGCAGGGCCCTCTGCGCTGACCACACGCTTCAACAAGGGTGCGCCTAGCGTGTGTAGCCGGGACCACCAGTCCATGGGGCGAAGGGCGTCCGAGCACAGAGCTGTCCTGCTCCTTTGCCGGCACAGTGCATGAAGGGGACCGCCATACCACAGGCGCACATGGCGTCTTGTGGTATTGAGCTGTCCTGTGCGCGTGCAGGCGCGCGAGCAAGCGGTGCGCGCGGCGCGCGCGGCGCGCGGGCGGCGGCCGAGCCGGCGTCCGCCTGGCAGGGCTTGCGCACCAAGGGCCGCGGCGGCAAGCTGGCCAGCAACCCCGCGGCGCGCACCGTGCGCGGGAGCAGCGGCGGCGGCCGCGGCGGCGGTGCTGCTGGCAGGGCGCTCGGGGTTGCACGGGGGGGCTCGGGGAGTCCGGGCGGCGCTGGCAAACGTCCCGCCGTCGCTGCGCGCAAGGCAAAGGCCCGCGGCCTGCCTGCGGCAAAACCCAGTGCGGCCAAGGCGCGTGCGGCGAGGGAGGCACGGAAAGGCGGCGCGCGCAAGGGCGCTCGATGAACATCATACAGTGTCGTGGTAAGTCACGGAGTTTGCAAAGCTGCCATGCACACATACCTTTCACCGCTGTAGGAAGGGCAGTCAGGAGGCTGCCATGTGTCAGGCCAAGGCGCATGGGCCACCCTGCAGTGCAACTTAGGCAACTAAGTTCACAATTGTGGAGGCCAGAATACTTATACACACCGGTGCAGACAGGGTCTACCTGACGGACACGCCCACGGCCGATACAGTGTACTCGCTGCAGCCATACACCTGCAACCTGTGCTGTCTGCTCATGCCTTGTTGTGACGATGCTACATGATTGGATAGTAGTTGCAAACACACACTGTTCCACGCTCTTGGCACCCTGTTCTTCTAATACCATTCTATGCGGCAAACCTTCAACACGCATCCGTCAACCAATAATGCGTACCGGCCTGAACCAGAAAAAAATACCGTGCCACATGCGTGGCCGTCAATATGTTTTGCACATGCGCACGCGCAGGCCAGCCTAACCAATCACTTCGCTTCAAGCGCATTTCAGTTCTTGACCCTAACCAAAGCGCAGGCAGGTCTGCCGCTCACGCGTGGGTGGCTCTGCCGCTCGCGCGTTGCAGCCGCCAAGCGGCCGTCGCCTGGCGCTCTACCCCTGCAGACGACTGGAGCAAAGCAATGCTCTCTCAGTGTACACTTGACGCCCTAGGTCCTACGTGTACACAGGCCCTCTCCTAGGACCTGGCCTGCCAGCAGCTCCGCGGCAGCTGTGGCGCCCATCCATTTCAGCGCTTCCTGTACATCTGCGACACCACCAGGCGTCAGCACCACCCCGTTGAAAGCTCAAATGTGCAGTGCCAATCACAGAGAGCCAGCCGATGAGTCAAAGATGACGCTGACTTGCAACTGATACCGCTGCCTTGCAACTGATACCGCTGCCTTGCAACTGATAATGCTGCCTTGCAAGTGAACAGCACAGATGATTGGCGAGCCACGCTGACCGGAACAGTGCGCCCACATGCAAGGCACCTGCGCTCCGGCCTGCAGCGCGCACCTGCACGCACGCCTGTTCCCTGCCGTCCACAGCGGTGACGGAGGACACCTTCAGCACACCCTTCTCCGGGCAGCTGAAGGTCTCCACGATGCGCCCTGCACAGCGGCAGCACTGTCTCAGCTACAGCGCCGTGGCCGGGGCGCCCGGCTCCCCGGTGCTGACCGGGGCGCAGCATGCTTGGTGACGCGACCTGCTAAGCAGCCAAAGCAAGCGCGTGTGCAAGCAGTGCGAGCTCAGACGGAACGGCAGCAAGCCAGGCCTGCACAGGGTCTCAGCCCCAGCTTGTTCGCGCCGGGGCGCGGGCCCACCCGGCAGCGGCTGCTCGAGCTGGATGTCGATCTGCAGCCCCTCGGGCACCTCGCGCAGGAAGGCGCGCTGCTCGCCGCCTTTCTTGTCGCGCCGCCCCATGACCGTCTCGCGGCCCAGCAGGAAGTCCTCAGAGTGCTTAAAAAAGGGCACCTTGTCCACCTTGTACGTCGTCCGCATGCCTGCGCGCCGCCGCCGCGCGTCTGTGGGCAGCGGCCAAAAGGCGCGAGCCTGCACCGCCACCCACGGCGCACCAGCGCGCACAGGCATGCTGCGGTGAGGCCGGAACGTGCGACAACCCTCGGTGCACGTCCCACCGCGTGAGCTGAGCCAATGGGCTGTAGGGCAGAGCTGCCACTTGACAGCACAGTGCTAGTGCGGAGCAGCGGTGCCAGCCCCACAGACTTGGCAAGCGCGTGAGCGCGCCGTCGCCAGTGTGCTCAATGTCAATTCCGTTCATCAGCTTCATCGCGGTGGCTTTCTGGATGCCGCCAATCTGCAGCAGGTCCAGCTGCCGCGAGTAGCAGTCCAGCTGCGAGCGCTCCTTGTCCTGCAGGCGCAGGTACTTCAGCAGAGTGACAACGCACGGTGCCTGCACGCCTCCAGCCGCGCTCGCAGGGCAGCAAGCAGCGCGGCACAGACCGGCACCTTCTCCCAGCGCCCAGACAGGTTGAGCCCCTTGGTGCCCGGCATCGCTCCCAGCATGCAAAACTCGGTGAGCGCGTTGTGTGCAATGTGCGCCACGGACAGGAGCGCAGTCATACACTGCTGACGGCCAAGCTGCGGAGGTTGGTTCAAGTACTGCGGTTGCAACTGCAGAGCCTTACATAAAGGGACTGGAAAAGGAGACGGCCTGCTAGGAACACGTCGGTAGGCATGCGGGACCTGAGCTCTCGCTAGTGCTTCATAATCATTAGGCAACTCAGGCGGTGCCTGGCTGAGCGTAGATACAGAGGAGACGCGGCGCTGACGATGACTGGGGCTGCGCTGCCGCCTTGATGTTCAAGGCAGTGCGGGCTGGCACCTACGCATTCACTGTGAGCAGACTGTTCGCGCCGTGCGTGACCCTCCTGCAGCACAGCAGCGCGCCTGGGAGCGGGTACAAGGAGACACTTGCGCCGTGCGCCGGCAGCGCTGCACCGGCGCGCATGTTTGCATCACATTCAAGCGCGGACGCATGCCGCGGGCATGGGCCACGAGTGTGGCCCGATGGCTTGGACGCGTGCCAGAATGGGGCAGCTGTAGGCCACTGCCCGGTGGGTGCAGAGTCCAAGGCGGAGGCCACGCCTGGCGCCAGCGTGCGGCCGCTCAACATCGTTATGCTGGTGCGCCGGGCCTGGCAGGGCAGTCGCACTCTTGTTTTGCTTGCCAGACACTTGTGGTGGACCCCAGCTGCAATAGGCGTTTCTGCTGTCTGCACACTGTGTTTCATTTGCCAAGACGGCAATACATGGTGGCACGAAGAAGTCTGCAGGCCAGGCGCCTAGCGTGTGCGCCCTTCTGCGCAGGCTGTCGGCACGCAGGGCGACATCCAGCCCTTTGTCGCGGTGGCGCTGCGGCTGCGGGAGTTGGGCCACCGCGTGCGCGTCGCCACGCACGGGCCGCTACAGGCGTTTGTGGAGCGGTATGGGTTGGAGTTCTACGACATTGGAGGCGACCCGGCGGTGCTAGCGGAGTTTGCAGTGCAGAGCAAAGGCGCGCGCGCGCCTTCTCCAGTATGCCCTTGCCGGGCATATGGGACAGTCTAGCTCATGTTGGATGTATTGCACCTATCTTAGTGTACGCTCCTGACAGCGTGCATGTATGCATATGGAAGCGGGTGAGGAAAACACTAAAAGTTTTGTGGAATGGTTGAATTTGGATTCATGGGAGTGATGCACATCTCTAATCGGCGCGTGTATGTGAGTACTTTCATGTCTTGCTGAGGATCACCATTGACGCGGGCTTCAACCCGTCAAAATTCAACTGACATATAGCAGGTCTGGTCTGCCATTGCTCAACACGAATACCTCTGGCAAGGCTGCTTCTGGCAGACACGTATCATTTGCTACATGGCTGGAGTCCCACGTTGCTGAGGAGTGGGAGGCCTGCACATGCACAGTGAGCTGTCTCTTGCAGGTGATACGGGTGCCGCGCGGTGCCGTGAACCGACCTGCCTTGGTGCGTGCGGCAGGCGTCTTCCCGCGCGGGCCCGGCCAGGTGTTGAAGCTGCGCGCGCAAATCAAGGCGTATGTGGCGGGTCAGCTGGCGGCGTGCACGCAGGCGCACCCTGCGGCACCCGACGAGCCATTTGTGGTGCGCCGTTGGGCCGATAGTGTCGTGTTGCTGAAGGACGCGGTTGGAAGCGCAAATGCACTGCAGCAATGCGTTGTCCATGCCAGCATGCCTGTGCCTCCGGATGCAGTAGCATGTATGTCCATGCTTGCATTTGCGGGCAGTGAACACTGGATTATTGATGTGTTGGCGCTGTACACTCAAGCGAGCGGGGCACTTATAGAGGTTGACAGGCCTGAGTTGGTGGCTGCTGGAGAGATGTGTAGCAATATTATATGAGATTGTGGTGTCCAGTCGCAGGGTCACGCAATAGCGGGTAATATGATGTTTGCCTGATACTGTGCTCTGCGGCGTGTCACCAGGCAGACGCCATCGTTGCAAACCCGATTGGGTACGCACATGTGCACGTGGCGGAGGCCGTCGGGGCGCATTTGCACATCCTGTTCACGATGCCGTGGCACGCCACGTCGGTGCGCGCCTTTCCTCACACCTGCTCAAAATCTTGCTATTGTAAGCTCACGCCTGAGCTCATTGTCCAGTGTGCGGCGGTAGGACCCCGGTGCGCCTGTTGTCATTACATGTGCGTGCTGACACATGTCATGTTTCACGCTCTTGTTTTTCTGGGGGCCCTGAGGGGCGCGCACTGTCCGCGCCAGGAGTTCGGGCACCCGCAGGCGCGCTTCTTGCACGAAAAGCGCTGGCGGCTGTCGCCGGGGGTGCAGCGCGCGCTGCAGCCGCTGCTGGGCGCCATCAATCGCGCCACGTTCTTCGCCGTCGACAGCGCCATGTTCACCGGCACGGTGCGCGCGGACCGGCCGGGTGTGCCGCGCGGGCTGTGATTGAGGACTACTTTCATGCAGATGCGTCTCTTTGGCGTGGTACATACTGCCACCCATTGTATGAAGAAAGACAGATGGGCGTCCAAGCGGCGCGTGTCAAGACCTGGGTAGCACTCAGCATGTGATGCGGCAGAGGCGCGCGGGACTGTGCGCCCGCGGTCTAGTGGTCGTGGGTCACTGCAATGTCAGCCTGCTAAGGGAGGTGGGCCCGGGCGCAGGCGGACATCCTGCACACCTACCGCACGCGCGTGCTGGGCACGGGGTCGCTGTTCCGGCTGCGCCACTACCACCGGCCGCTGGCGCACGCGCCGGTGCCCACCTCGTACACCTTCTCGCCCGCGCTGCTGCCGCCGCCGGCCGACTGGCCGCGCCACGTGCACGTCACCGGCTTCTGCCGCCTGCAGGTGCTGCGCGGATGCTGACCTGCGCCTCTGAGCTGTGTGGCCTGAAGAGTATTGAGGAAGCAGCTTCGTGGCCAGGATTCACCAACGTTGCGTGGCGCGCATGCTGTAGGCCAGTCAACTGTTTCCTGAAGTTTGCAAATATAACCCATGTCTTGGTGGCCGTGCACCTGACTCACACGTAGGTGTGATGATGCAGCGCAGCATCTGCTGACACGTCTGAACCGCTCACAGGCCACGGCGGCGACCAATGGCTACACGCCGCCGCCGGAGCTGGAGGCTTTCCTGGCCGCGGGCCCGGCGCCGGTCTACATCGGCTTTGGCAGCATGACGCTGCCAGACGCACAGGCGAGGGTCCAGGCGCATGCGTCCACAGCTTATGCCCCTCGTAACACTTTTGCCAGAAGTGTTTGTTTGGTGCCTTCACAGAAGTTGTGTAGTGGCTGAGCCAGCCCCGGCAGCACCTGGGAGCGGCGCTGATCCTTTGGATTGTCACGGTGCTGTGCGCACGGTGCTGTGTGTGTGCAGCAAACCCCTCAGTCGTAGTACCCAGTGGGCGTGCGGCCGGTGGCGTGCAGGTTGCCACGCGGACAGTGTTTGCGGCGGTGAGGGAGACAGGCGTGCGCGCCATCATTGGCCGAGGTGCGGCAGCCGCTGGCGCTGTTGTTGCTTGGCTGTGCTTGCCTGCTGCAACTGTGTGCGTGCTCAGGCCAGGCTGAAAAGATGGGGCCCGCTCAGCCACATAGGCTTGCTTGCGGAGGTGCTCTGTGTCTGCGCACAGCATGTTTCTGAAGCTTGGCAGGCCCGGTGCGTGTGCACATGCGTGGAGGGCTGCCAGGGTTTGCTCGTGGCTGCCACAGGCATGGGCGCCCACGCTGAGGGGGGCGGTATCGTGGGCGCAACATTTTTTTGCACGGTTGAGCTGCGAGACAGGTGACTGCAGCCGGCAGGCCACCCACGCGACAGGGTGTGCATGCGGCAGGGTGGGGCGGCCTTGGCGCGGTGGACGCAGGCGACATCCCCTCAGGCGTTCTGATCGTTGGCGAGGTCCCGCACGACTGGCTCTTCCCGCGCTGCACGGCGGTGGTGCACCACGGTGGCGCAGGCGCGCTCCTCACAGTTTCGTGTGCGCCATGGGTGCTGAGCGCGGAGAAGGGGCCGGGGCTGTGTCGTGGGGACATCGCGTCCTGAGGGTCTGCCCTGCGCACTCTTGCTGCGCCCTGCCATGCATGGCTGGATGTGTCCTGGCACGAGGCCGCCCTGCTATGTGTTGCGCACATTTCACATTTCATTGGACCCAACTCCCAGTTTGCAGTGATGTTCGCAGTGGTGGTAGACATTACAGCCTGCAGCCACTGACACAGCAGCGCGCGGTCGAGCAGGCACGGTGGCGACCGGGCTGCTGGCTGGCTGCCCCACCATGGTCGTGCCCTTCTTCGGTGCGCCGGCCCTGCGCTTTCCTCTGTGTGCATCATGCTGTGCTTGGGCGCGCAGTGCCTTTGCAACCATAAAGTCATTTCCATGTGCGACATCCATGGCAGTGAGCTGAGAGCCGCAGTCGAGGCCCCTGTGCCAGGAATGGCGGGCAAGCGGGCATGCAAGCTGCGCATGCGACCCCCGTGCATGCGCGGGAGCAGGGGACCAGCCATTCTGGGGCGAGGCGTGCCGGCGCTCGGGCGTCGGCCCCGCGCCCGTCGACATCGACAGCCTGACCGCGGAGCGCCTGGCCGACGGCCTGCGCACGCTCGCCCAGCCGCAGGCGCGCCCCAGTCCCCACCTTATCGTCCACAGGCTAGGCACGGGATGCACGAGGCTGTTATCGAGCACCGCATGCGTGCACAAACATGAGCAGCCTGCTGCGAGTGTGCTTGCGGTGTCCTGGCCGGTGCAAAGCCATGCGCTGTGGCGTCGATCTGCTGCTGCGCCGCAGGTGCGCGCGGCCGCGGCGCGCATGTCAGAGCGCATGCGGGCGGAGCCCGACGGCGCGCAGGCCGCTGCAGACAACATCCTGTGGTGCGCGAGGGGCCCCATGCCAGGCTCTAGAAGCTCATTGCAGGCTGCTGACCACTTGCGCCATTGAAACGCGGCCTGGCTCCGCGCTGCTGCGGTCCGCCGCCGTTTGGGCCAGTCTGCCACACTGCGTGCTTGTGCTGTGAGCTGATAGTGCCTGTTCGGAGGAAGCGCCCTGTCTGCCGATTGTATATTAAGCGAATGATCGCGCATGGGTGCGGAGCTAGGCTGGGCTCAGGGGCCACAATGCTTTATGTGACTGCACAGTTAAAACAAAGGTAGACGGACAGATCTTTCTGCTTGCACAGGCACTATGCATCGTATGCGGCGCAGCGCGCGCCCGCACCGGCGCGCGCGGCCGACGCAGCGCCGCTCGCGGCCAGAGCTGCGAGCGGTGGTGAGCCCGCCGCAGCGCTCGGCGGCGGCGGGGCGCTGCTGCTGTCGAGCCCTGCGCTGGCGCTGGGCCCCGCCGCGGACGGACCGCATGCGGCTGTGAACGGCGCCGCAGCCGGGTTAGCCAGCGCAAGCCCTGCTGCTGCGGCGCTCGCGGGGTGCCATGCAGGGCCGGGGCACGACGCGTGGCGGGAACGCCCCGCAGTGCACTCGCCTGTGGAGCGGCAGGGAGCTGAGGGGCCTGGAAGCGGCGACGGGGAGGCCGCACTGGGGAGCGCGGCGGCAGGCGGCGGCAGGCCGGACAGCGCGCGGGAGTGCTGCTCCGGGCCCGCGTCGGGTAACCCTAACCCACGCCCTGACTCTGCTGACCTGTACCCGGGCGGCATGGCATACGCGGCCGCGCCAGCTGAAGCGGCGGCCGCGCCGACCTCCCCGCGACCCAGCGAGAGTGCGGCAGCGGAGGGCGCGGGCGCGGGCGCAGCCCCCGCGCCGCGCGACAGCATTGTGCAGCGGGGCGACAGCAGCATGCTGGACACCATGGAGCGCGGCTGGCACGGCTGCGCCAAGGGGGCGGCCTGCGCGTGCGCTCGGGGCGACTTCTGCGCGTGCGGCGCGTTTGCCGGCGCACACCTGCCGCCGACTCTGGCGCACCAGCAGAGCGGCTGTATGCACGAGGGCTATGTGAGCGGCGCGCCGCTGAGCTACAAGCGGCTGCCGCTGCTGACGTGGTGGGTGGAGGCGGCGTGCGCGGCTGGCGGCGTGCTGCTGCTGCCGCTGCTGTCGCTGACGCCGTGCAGCACGTCTGCCGTGCGGGCGGACGCCGTCAGCCCTGGCTAACCTAGGGTTGCTTGCCGGGCAGAGGGTTGGCAGGCCCGGACGGCATGCGGCTGCGTGACACGCGACTGCTGGCGCTGCTGGCGGGCCTGGGCTTTCACGCGCTCTGCGGCGTGCCGCTCTGCCGCCGCTGGCGCCGGCGCTGGGCAGCAGCGGGGCGGCGCGAGGGTTGCTATAGTGAACAGCCCTGGTGTGGCACAGCGGCAGGTCTTGCAGCCAGTCACCCGGTGACATGCAGGGTACGATGCTGAGTGCGAGGCTGCTGAGCGCGCCAAGCAGGCCCATTGTTCAGTCCCTTAGGTGGGGCGCACAGGAGCGCATGGTTGTGATCAGCTCTTACGTGGCCTGCGTGCTCTCTTTGGTCATCAATGTACAGACACCAGACAGGATCATGAAGAGGGTGCCACCCAGGCTGGCCTTGTTGAGGTTTGCTGAGTACACTGTGCATGTTGAGTGCACCGCCGTGGGTGCGCTGTGGTGCAGGGTGTGCCCCTCTTCATGGCAAGAAGCTGTGCGTGCCACTGGCAGACCGTGTGGCACTGCCCTCCCTTGGCCGCCAAACCAGCCTGTGCTTGTTGCCTGCCGGCTGGAAATGGAGACTGGCATGCAAGCAGACATGCACAGCGTGTTGGTGTGACCGCATGACTGTGCTGCCTGCGCTGGTTCAGGGAGTTCCTCCAGCGCATGCCTGTTTACAGTGGCAAGAAAATGCAAATAGTACGCTCACCATATCTCGTGACGGTTTTGGTATGCCAGTGTTGCCAGGTGCGCACGTGTGTGGCGGCTTTGCTCGCAGCCTCTGTAGTGACATTATTTCTATATCAGGTATTCGTTAGAATGATGCCAGGAACATAGTGAAAGTGTGTACATGAGCAGAGTTGTTTGTGGTGTTGCATGTAACACTTTGCCTTGCATCTATTCTGCTACTGTAGCGAAAAGGTGTTTGCAACCAGGATTTATATCTGCTTTGTAGCACATTGCAACCATATTGTTAGTCAGAGCTGCAGCAGCCTTGCATGTCTGCATGCCAAAAGTGAGAACAGGTCAGATGTATATGAGGCGTACAGCCCATACTTAAAACATCAGACAATGTAATCAGCTTGGTGACAGGAAGGGCATACCTCCCTGTTACAGGTGCATGGCGAGCTTCATAGAATTGAAGCATGCTCACATGCCACAGTGTGATAATTTGTGGGGGTAGGCGCTGACGAGTCGGGGTGTGGCTGCCTAACCCTAGCCATTGCTTGTACACCTTTCAATGCAGAGGTGACGAGGCAGACCCGGCTGTCAGTCGAGGCCCTGCGAAAGCGAGAATCGGCTATCAGTGGTGCAAAACATGCGGTGCCCGTTCGGTTTCTTGGGCAGCAGTGCGCCTGCGCCTGCCCCCAATGGCAAGTGCCCCTTTGCGGGGCTGCTGGCTGCGCCTGCAGGGCCCGACAACAATATGGACAAGCCGGCAGAGCCCGGACTTGGCACACGGCCGCCCACCAACTGCCCCGCGCCTGACAAGGAGCGCAGTGGCCCGGCTGCGGCGGCCGCAAGCGCAGCCACGCCTGCCGTCTGCCCATACGGCTTTGGGAGCGCAGCTCAGAAGGACGACGTGCTGGCCGCGCTGCAGTGTGCGAGGTATGACTTGCAGCTCTCTCACGCCTCCTTGCTGCATCTAGCTTACCTAGAGCTCACGTGTCTCAGGCAGAACCGAACAATTCTCCTATGCGCGTGCGCAGGTGCCGCGGCCTGTACTACGACGCGGTGCGGACCAGCTGCGGCCACTTCTTCTGCCGCGCGTGCATTACGCGCGACGGCGCGCAGCCGCTGTGCGACTGCCTGCTCTGCGGCGCCGACATCGCGTCTGTGGACGCAGAGCCGCAGCTCCAGGGTCAGCTCCCTCCCAGCCCCTGTGTGCAAAGCGCTGGCACTGCGGCGAGCGGCTCTGCCCAAGGAACTGTGACGAATGGCTCTGCCCAGGCCGCAGGCGGGCCCTGGTGCACGTTGCAAGACCTCGTGCACACGCTGCAAGCTCCCGCTCACTGCTGAAGAGCGCGCTCAGCGACCCGCTTACTGCGGCGCAGGCGTCGTGGACGCATACATCGCCGCGGCGGGCGCCGCCCCCGCAGCCGCGCGCAGCGCGCCGGACGCTGCAGCCGCCGGCGGCGCCGGCGGCGCGGGGTCTGGCGACGGCGGCGGTGGCGATGGCGGCCGCGCCGCATTTCTCCTGGACACAGCGCTGCGCTCCATGGCCGGCAGGAACTTTGTGGCGGCACGCGCGCGGCTGACGCTGTGCCGCGCTGCTCTGCTGGCCCGACTTGGGCTGGGGCCGGAGGAGCACGGCGGCAGCGGCGGCGTCTCTGGTGGTGCGGCGAGCGCGGCCAGCTGCGAAGAGCAGGGAGGCCGCAGCGAGGGCGCAGCGGCCCTGGGCCGGGCCGAGCCTGGGGCGGGCGACGGCAGTGGCGGCACCGGGGCCGCTGCCGCAGGGCAGGCCTCACCGACGGCTGAGGGCCGCGCTGCAGCTGGCGGCGGCGGCGAGGCGGGCAGCGCCGGCAAGCCAGGCGCGGCCGGCCGCGACAGCGGTAGTGCCGCGGCAGCTGGCCACAGGGAGAGCGCCAGGGACCTGGTCCGGGAGGGTGGCGCCGGCGGCAGCGCTGACCAGCTGGCGTGCCAGCTGGGCGCCGTGTGCGGCTCCCTGGTGCGCGCCCAGGCCAGGTGTGCAGGGTGTATGTATACACTGCAGTGGCTACACGGTCTGCCGCACTGCAGGACTGCCTGGGACAGAGAAGCTTGTGTGCGCACGCTGGTATGTGCAGAGACGCGTGCCGTCGCACTGCAGACACGCCCTGCTGGCCCGGCCTGGCACTCCTGTGACGGCGCCCCACACGCCATCTCATGTGCTGGTCGTGTTCAGCAAAAGCACACAGAAGCGTCGCGCCAGTGTCACTTCCCCCCCCTGCTTTCAGTCTCAACTACGCTCCTGCCAACCAGGCATAAGTCGCGCTGCCCCCCGGCCAGCGGCGCGGGTGTTGCAGTGGCTGGCTGTGGCTCGCTTTGAGCTGCCCCGACTGGAGGTCTGGGACGCGCGCAGGGCGACTGCTGCAGAGCGCTGGGCGAGCCGGATGCGGCGGCGGGCGCGTACCGCGAGAGCGTCGCGCACCTGCGCCGCTGCGCCGCGCCGACGCGCGATGCGCTGCGCTGCCGCGCGCTGGCGGCCAGCAAGCTGGGCGACCTGCTCTATGCGCGCGGCGCGCTGCCCGCGGCGCTGGCGCAGTACACCGACGCGCTCGCCGCGCGCCGCGCCGCGCTCGCCGCGGCGACCGCCGGCGGCGGGTCTGCAGCGGAAGCCCTGGCGCTGACATGCCAGGGTCAGGGCCGGCGGGCGGAGCCTGCGCCCGGGGCGGCCGGGGCGGGGCCGGGGCGCGCCGCGCCGGGCGGCGCCGCGCGCTTGAGCGGCGGCGATGAGAACGGCGGCGGCAGCGGCGGCGGCTCCGGCGGCGGCGGCGGCGGCGCGGAGCTAGGGGTGCCTGTGGCGGAGGCGCTCGACCACGCGACCTCCCTGTGCAAGGTGGCCGACCTGGAGCAGGCGCGCGCCCGCTGCCGAGGCGCGCTAGGCGGGGCAGAGCCGTGGCTGCCGCAGCTGGGCTGCAGCGGCGCGGCGCGCGAAGCGCCGCGTCGCGTGAAGCGCCGCGCCCTGCGCGCGCTGGTAGGTGTGGGCGTAACTGGCAGGCCTGCGGTGCCATGCGGACTGGGGCATGGCGGACCGGCCGCACCGTGAGTGTGGGGTGGACAGCGAGCGGGCATGGGGCGAGGGGCGGGCGGGGCGCTCGCGTTCTCGGCCTTTTGCCTGTGATGGAGCGGTCTATCTGGTATGCCGTTTGTGGGGAGCGCCAGGCTTGGCGCCAGATTAGGCACACAGAGGTGCTGTCTATGGGCCGTGCGAGGGTTTGTGGCCCTGTGCATGTGGGCACATGCTGTCACTTCTGACCTGCTCCTGCCTGCCGGCGCGCGCAGGCGCTGGGGCGCCAGGCCGCGGCGGACGCCGCGCTGGCCGAGGCCGCGCAGACACTGCAGGTCGCGGGGCCCGCGGCCGTCGCGGGCGGCAGCCCGGCGCTGGTCGCCAAGGCGCGCGCGCTGCGCGACTTCCTGGCGGGCGGCGCGTAGGCTCTGCACTGATCTTACACTGGACAGGTTTTCGACTTGTTAACGCCCCTGGCGAGCAGCGTGCAGCAGGGAGGCGGCTCTAGATTTCGCATTGATATGGTTATGACGCGAGCACTGCACTCTTTGTGATTGTGGACTCGAGAATGTGGCTCCTGGCATCTGCCACGTGCCGGACACATGTATGATAAGGGTGCAAGGCCCTGTACAGCGCCGCTGCTTGCAGGCTTGTCTGAGTGTAAGACTTTCGTAGTGCGCGCGCTTTGACGTAAGCTGTGCTATGGCCCTGTGTGTTGGCCCTGTGTGTGCTTTAACAGCAGGGTTCGGCATGGCGGGGCACAGAGCATGCCCAAGCCACTACCAGGTTGGAATCCACTCATGAACATCCGTACACTCACAGCGGTCATTGCACCACTCTGCAGACACAGGGCAGAACGACCGCTGCTGCGCAGCACCTCTGATAAGCAAAACAGGGGTCATGATGCTCTGGCAGTCAACGGCAAGCTGAGCATGCATGTGTTGTGCCTGCGCGCTGCATGCAGAGGCGCGATCATGCAGGAGTCTTGCTACATCGACCATATATTGGCCCAAACACACAGCGTGTTCTCCAACGTACTGCAACAACCCGACCGCATCGTCATCATCGCAACTTGACCAGCGCTGCGCTGACTGATCGCCGCAGGACAAGCATGCTGCGCTCAGGGTACGTCGCTTCCGCATACCCGGGAACGCACAGGCGCCGCGCAACGCCGGCCACCATGTGGGCGCTGCCAGAGCATGCCACGCACCCCAAATAGCATGCCTCTCCCGCGCGCAAACCTCCGCCAAGCCAAACCCGCTCCAACAGAAAGTGCTCGCTGCGCGGCCGCGCAGCTGCGCGGGGCCGCGCTTGGCCGCCGTGTGGAACTTCCGCTTAGGGTGTGCAGCCCCGCCCCGACCCGGCCGCTCCCGCCGCCGCCCGGCGCCGCGCTAGTTGACCAGCTGCACGGCCGCAATGGCCGGGAACTTCTCGCGCAGCTTCTGCGTGACGGCCACGCGCACCGTCATCACGCTCGCGGCCGGCCCCGAGATGCGCACCTTGACGATCGGGCCGTCGTTCGCCACGAGCTCCAGGCCGCCGCCGCCCGTGCCTGCGACGCGCCGGGCACGGGGCCTGGGCACCGGGCATGCCCAAGACATCGACAGCAACAGCGCCAGGACGCAGCTTGGCGCTCATGTGTGCTGCCGCTCTCGGCGCCAAGGCAGGGGTGCACGGATGCCGAAGCACGACCAAACCTCTAAGCAGCTCCTCCCATCAGCATCGGCTGAACATGAGCAACATCATCACGCCCCTCTATTCTGGCGCTGGTCAGGTCACCTGGGTCAAAGTCGCCCTGCAGCACGCCCAGGCGCGCGCAGGCGCGGGCCGCACCGACGAGGTAGGGCCGGATCTCGTCCAGCACGGTCTCCAGGTTGTCCTCCGTCAGCTCCAGGCCCATCTGCTCATCCATCAGCTGCTCGATCTCCAGGATCTCCTGCGCGCGCGCGCAGCACCCGCGGGATCACCCTGGGCGGCGCCCCTTGCTCCCGCGGACTGGGCGAGCCTGCACAGCTGCCGCTTGGCGGACGCCGCTCCCCAACCGCTCGGCGCGCTGCCGGACGTACTCCGCTTGGACATACTCAGATCGGCACGGGCAGGGGGCGGGGAGCGCCGGGCCGCTGCCAAGGCGCGCACGGGGATCTTCTCCTGCAGGCGGCGCTTGATGCCCATGGTCATGGTGGTCAGCGAGGACGGGCAGGAGCCGCAAGCGCCCTTCAGGCGCAGGTACACGACCGGGCCATCAATCTCCGCCAGCTCCACGTTGCCGCCATCTGCCGCCGCGCGGCCGCCTGTCAGCCCCGTCAACGCAGCAGACGGGCCTGGTGGCCCGCTTTGCGTGTGAGCCCCGGCGGGTCCAACACGCCCCCACGCGCGCCTGTACCCAGGCCTTCAGCGGCTGCGCCTCCGTGTGGCCCACGGCGCAGCCCATCACACCTTGCTGACGCTACAAATACACGTCAGGAAGTGGCTCCTCCGCAGCGCTTGACACTCTCAGGTTGAGAGTGTCCAGCGGCTCACCAGCGCACGCGTTGCTGCCTGCACACAAGCAGTGTGCAGGCACCCTTGGCGTTACCACTGGCGCTGCTGCCCAAGTGGGGCCCACGCCTGCCACAGGGCCACAGCATCCTGTACTGTTGCGAGAATGAAGGGGCCCGTGCCTGCCACCAAGGCTAGCGCAACCTGCGCAGCCGCGAACAGCGGGGGCGCGCGCCTGCCATAAGGTAGGGCCGGATCTCGTCCAGCACCAGCTCCACGTTCTCCGCCGTCAGCTCCAGCCCCGTGCCCGTGTCCGCCGCTGCCGCTCTGCACACGAGCGCCGGGCCTGCGCAGCCACCAAAGCATGAGCTCGCGCCCTTCTTACAGATTTGTCGTTCATTCCACTCCTGCCCTGTTGTGTGACCTTATGCTGCGCGTACGCGCGACGGTGATACCGCCCTGGTGTCGCGCGACAAGCGACACTGGGAAGCTTGTGCACCTGTGTGCGGCGGGGGGCGCTCGCACTTGATAGGTCCGTCCACGCTCGCCGCCGATAGCCAGAGGTCCATGCTCGCCTGCCGCACGCGCCCCCGGCCGGCTGCTCTGTGCGCTCGTGGCGCGCGCGCCCGCCACTGCCACCGTGCACAAAAGGCAGGCTGCCTGCTGACGGCCGCCCAGACGTGCTTGCTGCGCAGCAACGCTGGGATGCTGTGCACGAGGCTGCAAACCGCAAGGCGGGGGAGGCGCTCATGCTGGAAAGGCGTGCAGCGGCGCGTATGCAGTGCTTAGAGCAGGCGCCTCTCTGGCCACTGTCTAGATCCACAGAAACTGCTGTTCTCTTTGTCCGCTCTGTTTATGCTCGTGAGCACCTGTGCTTGCCCTATGATCTCAAACAGGGTAGGGACTCTCCATCAACCATCATTCATGAATGTGTTAATTAGCCCAACCAGCAGCGAAGACAATCACACCGTGCTTGGGACTGGATCCGGCCAACTCCCTCGCTGTAAACTTCTCAGTGACAGTGGCACGTAGGCTGCACCCCACATGCCTAGGTCCTTGACTACCTCCCATCCAGAAACGCGGCCTTGCTCGCATATGAGGCAGACACATCATATGCATGGACGTAGCGGTATGCCGCATTCCAGGCGAGCGGGAAGAGCGTCCCGCCCGGCGTTGGCGCCCAGGAGGCTGCGTAGATAGCGCTCTGCGCGTCACCCTCCAGCGCACGCCGCGCCGGCTCCGGGAAGAACCTGGGGCGAGCACACACGAGCTCGGAGGTTGTGGGACGGCTTGCCTGTAAGTTTAACACTCGGCTCATCTGCAAGGCCGCATGCAACCCAGCACTGCACTCTGACTGCCAAGTATAGAGTTGGCATAGGGTTGCATGGCATGCTGGCAACGGGCTGCTGGCATGCCAGGGGACGGCCCACCAGGTGACGTTGGGCGGCGCAGGCTCGGCCGCGCCCAGGAAGCTCCATGCGCCCGCGTCCCAGAACTCCACCCAGTCGTGGTTGCCGCCGGCGGGGTTGTTCCAGCGCGGCGTGCCTGCCGCGCGCCGCGCGCGCAGCATTACGCGCCTGCCACCCCAGACGGGCGCCACCACACTGCTGCTCACAGTGCCGCCTGGCGCCGACACGAGCATCGCACTCGCACTGGCCATGCCTGCAGAGAGCTGCTTGCTCGCCGCAGCGTGACTCTGCTGCACACTGCTTTGCGGGGGCCTGTTGTATGCAGACGCCCAGCAAGCATGTTACAGAGTTGGCACCCGCGCCCGGCGCCGTCCAGCTGCTGATCGCACAGTGGCATTATGGCTCATCAGGCAATGGCCATGGCTCACGTCAGCAACGACCATGGCTCGTCAGCGCCGCGGGGCGGGCATGGCCAGCCGGCAGGCTTGCGGGGGGCGGCGTGCCCGCGACGCGCGCGGGCACGCCCACGGCGCGCAGCGCGTCCACCAGGAAGATGCTGAGCCCGGTGCAGGACGCGTAGGTGGCATTGATCACCTGCGCGCACGCGCATTGCGTGGGGGAGCTGGCCGCCGCGGCGCTGCTGGCGCGCGCCTGCCCAGCAATGTCGGCCGGCGTGCGGGCAGAGTCTCGCGCGCGCATGGAGGACTTGTCCTGTGTTTGGAGGTGAAGAAAAAAGGCAGCCAGACAGGTGCGTCCTGACAGTGTGCATGCATGGAAGTCATCGAGTACCGCGCGTGTGCAGCATGCGCAAGGCTGCCGGTGATACATATCATGCAGGCATTTCGTGCAGCGTCACACAGCTGTGGGGCGCGCATGGCAGCGTGCGATGACCACAAAGCCCGGGCGCAGGCGGGCTCGCTGTCACGCGGAAGGACCAGAGCAGGCACCCAGGCCCTTCCGCGAGCCTGCCAACCAATGGACAGGCTCCGGACGCAGAGCGTGGACGCGTGCGCCTGCTGCGCAGGCCGCGCCTGGAAGGGCGACAGCACGTCCGGCGTGGAGCCGGCGCGGAATTTGATGCCCCACAGGCGCCACGCGCGCGCGTTGAGCCGCAGCGCGGCCTCCGTCAGCGAGCGCGCGTCCGCCGCCAGCGGCGCCAGGCGCGCGCGGAACAGCGGGCGCCAGCGGTCGCGGCGCTCGTCCAGGCTGCGGGCGCACCATGCGCGCGGGGCCGTGTCGGGCCGCCTTGAGGGCAAGGCGGTGCTGCCTGGGGTTCAGGGAGGGTTCTTGCATACCCTACTGGTGGCCAGAGCGCCGCCAAGACGCGCGGAGCAGCGTGGAACAACTCCACGGCAGACATAAGGCTGCAGGTCAATAGTCCAAGCGAAGCACGCCTGCGCGTACAGGTGCCCAAGACAGCCGTCATACTAGTGCCAGACATGGTTGGGACCTGCACTTCTGCACGCGCAAGCACCTGGCATATGGAAGCACGTAGTTCAGGAAGAGCGGCCAGGGGACGTCGCGTGCCCAGCTGCTTGCGCCGCGGGCTTGCAGCGCCAGGTCAACTGTCTCTTCTATGTACTCGGACGAGAGCTCAGAGGCGTCCGACGGCGGCCAGGATGCGCGCAAGAAGGCGCTGCAGACCGCTTTTGCCTGCACGGAGCCTCGAAGAAGATATCAAGATGTAGTGTCGAATAGTGCTTCTTTTTGCTCTGTGTTACAGCTAGCCGCAGTTGAGTGCAAGTGTGCTTCAACACTAAGCATTAAGCAAAGAGCGCACGTCTGCGGAGGCTGGGTGGTGTTTGGGGCTCAGTGCACCCGTGCCAGCTGCCAGGCTGCTCAGCACGGAGACGAACATCACAGCTTGACCTTTGCTCTGCAGCATCTTGACACTAGCTTAATGGCACAAGGCTCAGCACTCCAGGAACTCGGCGCATCGTCGTCATCATACGTCACAGCACACAAGTCAGGCAACAAGGCTGGACACGCCTTACTTTTGTTTGCGCTGACCTTTTAAATCACTGCTGCTCGGCCAGCAGCTTAATATAAATGCTCACTCATTGACATGACACAGACACTGTATGGAGTCAGTTTTGGCAGGCCTGGCTGGAGCACCCCAGACCTTGTTAACCCTCGAGCTTGCATGGCACGCATGTGTTCTGTACAAAAACTCTTACATGCGCTTGGCCGGGTCCATATACAGACTATGCTGCCCGGCAACTACAAACCACCTCCGTGGAATCTGGAACACCTACAACACCATCCATCTTACTGCTATCTAGCACACCCATCAGGCATATGCACAGCAGTTCTGCCACACGTGTGCAAGTCTGCCGTGCCTTGAGGTCTCTATGGACGGCCCAACAAGACTGACCCAAGAAATCCCATTCCTAAGCGCGCAGGCACGCATGCATGCACTGGGTTCGTCATCATTCCAGGCCTAAACAAACATCTGTGCAGCAGCCGCAAGCTGACTACACAGCAAACTATGAGCTCAACACTTCTTCCTACTCAAAACACATAAGAAGCACAGAAGTGCCCAAGGCCATCACAACACACAGATGCTTGCATCGCTTTTAACCAGATGCAAGTGGTCTCAAAACGCAGTTCTTGGACATACCTGCATGCATTGGAAAGCAGCTGAACCTGTGGCGGCAAGTACCGCAATCACCCATTCAACCTCTTCAATCTAGCGGGGTGGCGCAATACTGTGCTCTGCTTGCATAATGCAACCCTTTTAGGAAAGCACAGGCGTTCACCAAAGTCGAGGATCAAGAATCAGCCAGCACCTGCTGGACCCATCGTCAGTCCCAACCACCCAAGAACTAGCCCTGGTGCAGCATAGCAATTAGTGAGGCTGTTCAATTGGAGCTGCCACCACCCCTCTCACGCCAGCAAAACAGAGACGTTCATCAACAGCGGAAGTCAACACACCAAGTGCTTGCGCGCATGGTGCTAGCACGTTAGCACAACTAAGATCATGACATGAGTAGGCAGTAAAAGGGAAAAAGAGCTGCACACTTGCTAGACACCGTGGCTGCGCTCATGTTCAGCCGCGGCCATCGGCACAGTAAGTGCGCATGCTACGATCCCACATGCAAATACTTCAAACGTACCCAAACAAGCAGTGACTGCGACAGGCGTTGGCGCCTGCAGCGCCACGGGCAGTCCGCACACTACGCCGGCTGCATAGCTAGATGGCGCGCACGCGGCTTCCCGAGCACAGGTGCCGACAGTCATACGCACTCGCTGGCAAGCAGCTGCATGTCCTTGCGCGCCTGAAGAAGGCAAAGGGAAAAAGGGCGCCTAGCGCCTCTGCAGTCCCAGAGCTGGAGGTAAGCGCCACCGCCTGTTCGGGCGCAGGCGGTCGGCGCGCAACGCCAGCCGCGCACCCGCGACATGCGCATTCAGCGCGGCCTCGAAGGCAAACTGCCACGCAATATGGTGCGCGGCGATGGCGCGTACGGCCGCGCGCTGGCTGGGCGGCATGCGCGGGTCCAGCAGCAGCGCGCGCACCCGCTCGCGCTGCCGCAGGGAGAGCGCCCGCTGCTCCAGCCTGGGAGCCACCATGCCCCCGATTCTCCACTGGAAAGACATTTGTGTGGGCACGGCTGCAATGTCCCTGGTCACACACAGACAACGCGCCTTGCAATGGAGCGGGAAGGTGCGGATAGGG